>Ga0065722_104400_pt1 | contig 17235 bp, 16 predicted proteins | sample BansetMetagenome_FD_59109 | JGI IMG/M metagenome (GOLD analysis project Ga0065722, IMG submission 59109) | Bankia setacea gill microbial communities from Puget Sound, Washington, USA - Caecum Enriched | ecosystem: Host-associated > Mollusca > Digestive system > Ceca | place: United States... | reverse complement strand
CCAATAACAGCAACTGAGCGAATCGAAGGGCCATCTTCTATGGATTGCCGGGGAGCCCCGGTGATAGGTAAATCCAATCCGCGACGGATCTTGATCATACGTCTTTGCCTAAAGTTTAAGATTAGATGAGTTGGTTTTTGAAAACGTTAGCAGCGCCCTGCGCAGCACACTTACGTATGCACATAACGCAGAACACTTGAATCAGTTACAGTTATTACGCCACAAAGTTATTCCAAGCCTTCTTAATGCTGTTAATGATGCATCACTGGGCCCTTGCCCTGTTTCGGGAAAGCCTCCCCAACACTACCCTAGCACCAGCCCGGATAGGAGCTTTCATTCCGATACAACAAAAGAATAGATCAATTTGGCGATTTTTTAGCCCGAGTCGCCCGACTTTATCCAAATAGACGCGCTCTATGCCCAAGGCCCTAAAAAATCGCGCCAATTATAAGGATGAGAGCCCTTTAACGCTAGCGAATCACAGAAAAAAAGCGGAATAAGCTTTTGTTTTATCAGGTAAATTGACCTAACGTGCGGCAACTCCCTAAAACGGGCGGATTTCGACATGCCTCTCTATGCTCGGTTTCCATGATTTAAGACAAAACTTTTGCTGACACTTAAATCATCCTCACAGACTGGGTAGCATTTTTTTTGGCACTATACCGTAAAGAGGTTTGCGCCTAGGGCCTTGCATTCATTAGAATCGCTTCCGCCAACGCCTCAATTCGCCTTTGGTTCACCCGTCTCGCTTAATGTACGTCAGCCAAATCAGCAGCAGAATATTTCAATGACAAACCCTAGCCCAACTCACGCCCTTTCAGCCCAAGCCCCACCGCTACCCAGAAAGAGTGGTGACAGGCAGATTTGGGGGAATTTGCAAGGAACCACCGGCAGCGCCTTTGCCATTGTCAATGCACTGCAAACACACAGTAGCAATACACTGGTGATTGCGCCAGACATGGCCACGGCAGAGATTTACCGGCGCGACATCGCAATATTGTTGAAAAATCGAGACAAGGCTACACGGGTCATGCTCTTTAACGACTGGGAGACCCTGCCCTACGATAGCTTCTCGCCTCATCAGGACATTGTCTCTGAACGCATGAGATGTCTCTATCACATGCATACCAGCGAGCGCTGTATCGTTATTGTAGCCGCCTCCACCTTAATGCAGCGCTTGCCACCAGCCAATTTCATATTAACTAAGAGCTTAATTCTAAAAGTTGGCGACAAACTAGAACGCGAGAGCTTTCGCGAAAAGTTAGTGAATGCCGGTTACACCAGCGTAGACATGGTCTATCAACATGGTGAATTTGCAGTGCGGGGCTCTCTAATCGATATATACCCTATGGGCAGCCGAGCCTGTTACAGAATTGAGCTGTTCGACGACAGTGTTGACTCCCTGCGAGAATTCGACGCAGAAACCCAGCGTACAGTGCAAAAAGTTGAGCAAATTGAGCTGCTACCTGGAAAAGAATTTCCCTTTGACAAAGCCGGCATCGCCGAATTTAAAATTCGCTGGTATGACGCTTTTGATGTAGACCACAATGCCTGTCCCGTTTTTCAGGATATCGCATCTGGACTGTCTCCTGCAGGAGTCGAATACTACCTGCCGCTATTTTTTGAGCAAACCGCGTCGCTATTCGACTTCCTTCCCGACAATGGCGGCTCTACCTTGGTGTTTGTACACGAGAATGTTAACAACGCCATTGAAAACTGCTGGCGCGATATCGAACAACGCTACCACAGCAGAAGTGGCGATATTGAGCGCCCTATTCTGCCGCCTCACAAAGCCTTTCACTCCGTGGAATCATTGTATTCAGCCCTTAAAAGCTACCCTCGCGTATTCTTACACGAGGCGGCAATTGACGAAAGTGCAGGTAAAACAAACCTTGCCTATGCGCCAGCTCCAGCATTAGGCATTGACAGTAAGGCCAGCAACCCTCTGCATCTGCTCGAAAAATTCTTACTCGAAACACGCAAGCGTGTACTGTTGTGCGCTGAATCCTCTGGCCGCAAGGAAACACTCAAAGAGCTACTGCAAAAAATTGACGTCATACCCGATGAAATTGTTGGCATCAGTGATTTCTTACTAAACGACGTAGATCTCGCCATTTGTGTTGCTGACATAGATACAACGGTCAATCTTCGCGAACCCGATATTATCCTTATTGCAGAGCAGCAGTTATTTGGCAATCGTATTCAGCAAAAACGTCGTAGGCAAAAAATTACAGACGATGCTGATAACATTGTCAAAAACCTGACCGAGCTCAAGATCAACGCACCTGTTGTGCACCTAGAACATGGTGTAGGTCGCTACAAAGGCTTACAAACCATTGAGCATGGCGGTCAGGCCGATGAATTCCTTGTCCTGAATTATGCCAATGAAACCAAACTCTATGTCCCCGTCGCCAACCTCCACCTCATAAGCCGTTACAGCGGTTCCGAGGAAAGCCTCGCCCCGCTCCACAAGTTAGGTAGCGATATATGGCAACGAGCCAAACGCAAAGCCGCAGAAAAAATTCGAGATGTTGCCGCTGAGCTATTGGATATTTACGCCAAACGAAAAGCCCGAAAAGGCTTCGCCTATGATAACCCCAAAGAAAGCTATCAAAAATTTAGCGCTGACTTTCCCTTTGAGGAAACAGTTGACCAGGAAGTGGCTATTGAGGCCGTACGGGACGACATGCTCTCCTCGCAACCTATGGACCGCCTTGTCTGTGGTGATGTAGGCTTTGGTAAAACCGAAGTGGCGATGCGGGCAGCCTTTATTGCCGTTCAAAACAGCAAGCAAGTAGCGGTTCTAGTGCCAACCACCCTACTCGCACAGCAGCATTTCGAAAACTTTAAAGACCGCTTTGCCGATTGGCCTGTGAATATCGAAGTTATTTCACGCTTTCGCAGTAACAAAGAGCTTGAAGGGGTTCAGAGCAAGCTGGAAAACGGCCAAGTCGATATTGTGATTGGTACCCACAAGCTCATTCAAGGCGGCATGAAATATTTTAATCTCGGCCTTGTGATTATCGACGAAGAGCATCGCTTTGGGGTACGCCAGAAAGAAGCTCTTAAAGCGCTGCGAACCGAGGTGGACATTCTTACCCTTACCGCAACCCCCATACCTCGCACCCTTAACATGGCCATGTCCGGGATTAGAGATTTATCCATTATTGCCACGCCGCCAGCAAAGCGCTTGTCGGTGAAAACATTCGTTCGAGAAAATGACGATAACTTAGTTAAAGAAGCCGTTATGAGAGAGATCCTCCGTGGCGGCCAAGTGTATTTTCTTCACAACGAAGTGAAATCCATTGAACGAAGAGCCTCTGAGATTCAAGAGTTAGTGCCGGAGGCTCGAATTGGCATAGGTCACGGCCAAATGCGCGAGCGCGAGCTGGAAAGCGTGATGTCTGACTTTTACCACAAGCGCTTTAACATACTGGTGTGTACAACCATTATCGAGACCGGTATTGACGTACCCAGTGCGAATACTATCGTTATCGATCGTGCCGACAAACTTGGACTAGCCCAATTACACCAATTGCGCGGCAGGGTTGGGCGCTCTCATCACCAAGCCTACGCCTATCTCTTAACTCCCCACAAAAAAGCAATGACCATAGACGCCCAAAAACGACTGGACGCCATTGCCGAAGCGCAAGACCTAGGTGCAGGGTTCACCCTCGCCTCCCACGATATGGAGATACGCGGTGCCGGGGAACTGCTAGGAGATGAGCAAAGCGGACAAATGCATGCCATAGGCTTTTCCCTTTATATGGATATGCTAGACAGGGCAGTAAAAGCCATACAGGCGGGCAAAGCTATCGATCTGGAAATGCCAGAAGACGCCAGCGTAGAAATCAATTTACGCATACCCGCGCTAATACCAGACGATTATTTACCCGATGTTCACACCCGCTTAACACTTTATAAACGCTTGGCCTCGGTAAACTCTGAAAACGCACTTCGCGAATTACAAATCGAAATGATCGATCGCTTCGGTCTTCTACCAGAGGCCGCTAAAAATTTGATACGACAAACTCAATTGCGCCTATCGGCGGAACATCTGGGCATTACCAAAGTGGAAGCAAACAAACAGGGGGGTCGTATAGAATTTGCGAGCCAGACCCAAGTTGATCCACTTACAATTGTTAAACTGGTACAACGACAGCCACAGCACTACCGCCTTGAGGGTGCAAACCATCTAAAATTCATGTTCGAAACTGATAATGCAGATCAACGTATCAAGCAAGTAGATCACGTCTTGCAACAACTTAAACAGGCCAGCAAATGACCCACCCTTTCGCGCTCAAGACCCCAACCTCTTTAATCAGGGGCTTTCACAACAAAGCTATACAAGGTGCTCTTATCTCGTGTCTAGCGCAGATAGGCGCTGTGTTATGCCTCTCTTTTTGCGCCACCAGCATCGCGCAAACCCAGCCTAGCACTAACGAAGAAAACTGGTACCAAGTAGAATTATTAATATTCAAGCGCGCCACAAGCACCAGCGCATATAACAAAGAGCTTTGGCCTAAAAATATCGCCCTAGCCTACCCCCCCAATATTCGACACTTGATATCCGATGAAGCACCCGCAAACACCGCCGAAACAGCCGGTACGGAAACCATCGCTACCCTCGACGAGGCAGAGCTCAACCACGAAGCCGCCACCCCCCTAATGATGACATCCGCTGAATCCGACAACTCTCCGGCATACCGATTACTCACAAAACAAGCGTTTTTAATACCCAATGCCGCCAGCGCGATAAAACGTGAATCCGGCACGCATATTCTGTTTCATGAAAGCTGGGCTCAACCCATGCTCCCCCAAGAGCATGCCCCTGCACTCGTGATCAGAGGTGGAAATATGTTTGGGGAAAACTTTGAACTGGAAGGCAGCGTTACGCTTAGCCTAAGTCGCTACCTGCATATTAATACTGATTTATGGCTTAGTGAATTTGTTGCCAATTACGGACAAGAAGATTTTCATTGGCCCAGCTTGCCCGGTATTCCTCGACCGGTAGACATAAGCCTACTAAGCACAGATACAAACCAAGAGGGACTTGAACCTATCACCGGCTTGGCAGCAGATCTAGGGACAAACCAACAATGGTCTCCCTCCTTGTCAGCGCAGGGTAAGCCGCAACCCCACTTTAATAATAGCGGAAAATTCAGCAATAAAAGCGATGCATTGATGGATGATTACGCCCGCCTAGCGGAGCGGCCATTTTTAATAAAAGACATTGCCACGCTCACCCAAAAGCGACGCATGAGAAGCAATGAGTTGCACTATATCGATCACCCGAAGATGGGCATTCTCATAAAAATCGCCCCATACACCCCCGATGACACGGATCTAGAACGCTCGCAAAATAATTAATGGGGGTATAGTGCGATTGCGGAGACCTCTCCGCATCCCAGTTGGCAGCAGGGCTAAAAACCTTCGCTAGTAACAAATCGACCTACAATTTTAACGGGCGAGCAGAATCCCACGCTATAGCCACGTACAAGCCACGCAATATTTTAAAGACGCAGAAGACCGTAGGAGCACGCTAACTGCTGAGCCTGCCCAACACTATCGTTGAGCTAACTCTAGCCCGCCCCAACAGATTACCAAACGAAAAACTGATTAGTTTCCGGTTGCTATATACAGGCGACGTCTTCGGCTTGAAGACCTTTATCGCCTTTTTGGAGTTCAAACTCCACTTGTTGACCTTCACTAAGAGAACGATAGCCTTCACCGCGGATATTTCTGTAGTGTACAAAAATATCTTCTGATTCTTCACCGCGAGTTATAAAGCCATAGCCTCGTGCATTGTTAAACCATTTTACAGTGCCGAGCTCTCGAGCTGCCATTTCACACCTCTTGTCTATTTTTATTATGTTAATTGTTTTTTAAGGAGTATCCCCATCACCTTGTTTCATTCGATGGTTTACCGAATTGCGACAGAATAAACCGACAAGAACTGTTGCGTAACACAAGAATACAGCACCTAATAAATACTTTAATCCAACGTTTTACAAACACCCTACACCCGGCAAGTATTATAAAACCCCAACCCGTTTCCATACAAACGTATGAAAACAATGACTGAGCTCCCATATACTTTGATCTGAGACAACCCCGAAGGATGATGGGACATTAAGGCAAAAATGTGCATATGTCTAGACCAATGTTAAGGTCTCGACGATAGCATCTTGAACTTTTGTGAGGCTCTCCGCTAAAACAGCTTTCATTGATTCCACACATAACGGCGCGAAAGATTGTTGCTGCTCACCAACGGCATTGAGCTCAGAGGAAGAAATCCCTGCGGCCCAATTACAAACAACGCAAATTGACATATAGGACATCCTTTTTTCGCGCGCCAACGCCGCTTCCGGCATCATGGTCATACCCACAATATCGCAACCGTCACGCTGCATTTTTTTCACTTCTGCAGCACTTTCTAAACGTGGCCCTTGGACGCATGCGTAGCAAGCAGAATTGAGCGTATTCATTTTAGCGGCAAGGTGGGTAAAAGCCCCCTTACGGTAGGGACTGTCCAGAGGAGCGCTAAAATCAATATGGGCTAACTCATCGTTAAACTCATCGAAGAAAGTATGCTCTCGCCCCCACGTGTAATCGATTATCTGATCGGCAAGTACTGCGCTTCCAGGAGACATTAACGAGGTCATACCCCCAACAGCGTTAATTCCAATCACGTGCTGCGCCCCCAACTGAGCCAAGGCATCAATATTGGCTCGATAATTAATTTTATGGGGTGGCACGGTGTGCAATGCGCCATGGCGAGGCAGAAATAAAACTGGGCGCAGCCCTAAACGCCCAACATGCACCTTAACAGGGGAAGGCTGATAAGGGCTTTGCACATGAACTACAGAGGAATCTTCAAGCCCCTCCAAACAGTAAAACCCCGAGCCTCCAACGATTGCAACTACATCCATACTAGGAGCGCCGACAAACGTCATGGGTTGTCACTTCTCAAAACATAGATACCAGGAGCATTACGGTATTTTCCTGCTTTATCCATACCTAAGCCCACCACAAATTTATCCGGAATCGTCAGCGCGTGAAAATCTGGCCCCCCAAATTCGCGAATACTCGCTGGAGCGCACAACTTCAAAGCCAGTACCGCAGTATCAACTGTTTCCGCGCCCTGATTGAAACACCACTGGGCAACATTATGTAAGGTGACGCCTTGATCATAAATATCATCTAACAGCAAAACCCGGTGAGACTTTAGGCTTACCCTCGGATAGGAGTGCCAGCGTAAATCAGCACCAGAGGTATGCTCTCGGTAGCGAGAAACACAAAGCGAATCAACCAGCAAAGGAAAATTTAACTTAGGTAGAAGCATACCAGCATAAATAATACCGCCATTCAACAAGGTTACACATACAACCGGCAAATTATTTTCTACGCTTGTGTAGTGTGCATTAATAATACCCGCTTGCTCACCAATTAATTGCTGAACCGCTTCCATGGAATACAGCTCGGCGGCTGTTTCGAGAGATTCACTCATGCTTGATGGTTCACAAGTGGGACGTTAATACCATTGGGGATATGCACAGTTGACGTAGGGAAAGCACATTCGGCACCATGCCGTTCTACAATTGCCATTACTTTTAACAATACATCCTGCTTAATCTCGTGAAAGAGCACCCAATTGGTGGTATGCGTAAAACAATACACAAAGAAATCAAGTGAAGAACTAGCGAAAGCATTGAAATTGACAATCAGAGTGTTATTACTATCTATAGCCTCATGGGCTATAAGCATGGCTTTCACCTCCTCCACAATTGCCTCCATTTTATGGGCATCGTCATAGCGAATACCAACCGTTTCATAAATTCTTCGATTAGACATTCTCGAGGGGTTTTCAACTGAAATTTGTGTAAAAGTGGAATTGGGAACATAAAGTGGGCGCTTATCAAAAGTACGAATGCGAGTTAATCTCCAACCGATATCTTCTACCGTGCCCTCAATATTTTTGTCGGGCGATCGCACCCAATCTCCAACCGCAAACGGTCGATCCAGATAAATCATTAGCCCCCCAAAAAAGTTGGCCAATAAATCTTTCGCCGCAAAACCTACCGCAATACCGCCAATACCGCCAAAAGCCAGTACCCCAGAAACACTGTAACCCAAGGACTGCAGCCCCACCAACACTGCAGTAATGATAACGGAAATTCTCAATAGTTTACCCAAGGCCATGGCCGTGGTTTTATCCATGGGCTTATGGCTATACTCAGGGCTCACCAAATTGGCCTCTGCCCTTCGTATAAAACCATTCACAAACCAAGCAACAATCACCACCACACCCAACTGCCTAAGGTTTTCAATGGACTGCAGCAGTTCCGAAGGTGAGTTTTCCCCGGCCATATCCGCAGCAGTAAGAATACCGAAGCCCCAAACAAACCATTTGGCTGGCCGCTGTAACGCAGTGACCAAAGCATCGTCCCACACGTTTTTTGTGTTCTGCGATTTTGCCTCTAACTTCACCAAAAACCGACTGAGTAAGGCAGCCACCACCAAAGTCAGTAAAACTACAATAAAAATATCCATGATCCATAGATTTTTTTCACCTATGCCATCCACGTACAGTTGCTTTAACTGTAACCAAAATTGCTCCATCAAATTACTCCGCTTCGTTCAATTGTGTTATAAGGCTGGCGGTCGATTGCCAGCGTTGCATCTGCCTCAGTCCGTGTGGAGTATACTTTTTCTTTGCAGACATTGCCTGTAAACCAGAATTAATTGGGCGTTTATAACGCAACTTTAAACTTTCTATCACCTCTACAGCGCCCTCTCGATTATTACAAACTAATACCGAAGAGCAACCTGCTTCAATAGCCTTAAGAGCGCGCGCGCTATAACTTCCTACTGCCACAGCCCCCTCCATCGATAAATCGTCACTAAAAATAACGCCTTTATAACCCATGGTTTTTCGCAAATAGGTTTTTAACCACCATGTGGAAAAACCAACAGGTTCACCATCTATGCTTGAAAACAGGATATGCGCGGGCATCAGTGCATCAAGACTGCCGGCCAACTGACAAAATGGGATTAAATCCCTAGCCTCCAATTCTGCCAATGTACGCTTGTCAACCGGCAGCTCTAGGTGGCTATCGGCCTTCACGCCGCCGTGCCCCGGAAAATGCTTACCTGTCGCCGCCATACCCGCTTGATGCATGCCCTCTATAAAAGCTTCGGCGATAGTCGAAACTTGCTCAGCGCTAGCACTAAAACTACGGTCACCGATTATATCGCTGACAACATCATCGACATCGATAACCGGCGCAAAGCTAATATCGACGCCACAGGCGATTAATTCTGCCGCCAACAACCAAGCAATATCGCAAGCTGCACGCAACCCATCATCACGATGATTGCGTACAGCAGCTCCCAGCTTTTGCATTGCCGGTATTTGGGTAAAGCCTTCCTTAAACCGCTGTACTCGCCCGCCTTCATGATCAACCGCAACAATCAACGCGTTGTTCACAGACCGAATGTCGGCCACCAAAGCCTGAAGCTGATCGGGGTCGCGGTAGTTACGAGTAAATAAAATAATACCGCCCACCCAAGGGTCGGCAAGCAATTGCTTGTCTGCGCTGGTAAGAGATTGTCCCGCAACATCAATGATTACCGGGCCCAAGGTTGGGTTACTCATGGGGGGTCTTCAAGATGGCGGCTAAAGACGGGATCATTAATTCCAGCACCTCATCTAATTCACTGTCCTGCTCATAATCCGCATTCAATATTGCCCTAAGTGAATCGAAGCTGGATAGCGTAAACACCGCCGCACCCAGCATAAAATAGAGACGCCAATAAAATTGCACAGGTGTCAGCTCTGGCATTGCCTTTTGCGACAACTCGGCAAAACGCCGATAGGTCCCTCCGAAATTACTGCCTAAATGTTGACGTAAATGCTCTTGGGACTGCGTATATGCCAAACTCAATAAACGTGTAATACGCTGCACGCTCACACTGGATTGCTCGGTACTAACCAGTAAAGTAGAAGAGACACATTTAAGTAACTGCTCTACAGTCAAAGGCTTATCAGACTGCTGACCGGCCAGAGCCTGATCAATCTCCACGTTTAAATTTTCGCAAAAGGGCTCAAGAAAACGTGAGAAAACAGCCTGAATTAGCTCTTTTTTAGAGCCAAAGTGGTAATTGACTGCAGCAAGATTGACTTCTGCCATGCCTGTGATGGTTCTTAGGGACGTTTCAGCAAACCCTCGCTCAGCAAAAAGAATTCCTGCCGCGTGTAAAATCTTTTCTACGGTATCACCGTTAGCCATGAATGCCCCCTCAGTTCTGTTGTTATATTTTTTCGATACAAAGCTGCATACGTGCTTCTATCGCTAGACCTTAATAGATTATTTTAGTCTTTGGAGTTAGGTTGCTATAGCCCACAATTTTATCAGCTATTGCACTGAAGCCCCAAAATAAGTGAAAACCACAAACAAATCAAACACTTAGTTCACAAGCATCAACACCTACCGTAGCACCATTTCAATTGCCGAACCCCCATCTAAATCAAGTGCGCTTGCCACTGGGAAGTGGTAGCGTAAAGATACTGACTGCGGAGGCCCATCATGGCAAAATTATTTCCTACTATCGGTAACTGGTTTCAAGATGCCTCTACCTTGCAAGTGTTCGAAGTGGTTGCGGTTGATGAAAACAATAGCACCATAGAAGTGCAGTATGACGACGGAGATATTGGAGAGTTCGAACTTGAAATGTGGGGTCAACTTAACCTGTTGGCTGCCGCAGCTCCAGAAGACCCTAATGCCGGTTACGGTACCTCATATTCCGACCGCTGGGAAGACAGCGCTGGACACTTGAACGGGTATTATACAAACCCACTTGAAATGATTGAAGCAGAGTCTTTCACGGGTTTTGATGATCTACTCTGAGTCCCCAAAAAGTGCCTACATAGCCCACCTCTCAAAGCTGACTGACAAACTATTACAGGCTTGTACGGCACCTATTTTCTCTGTGTTATTTAATTTAGCGCTCAACAAACGTAAGCGACCAAAAAACTGAGGGCCTATTCACACGAATTGATGTACGACTGCCAGCAGCCATTTTTATGCCGTCAAGGCACTGAGAATGATGTTGAGTGAGTCTGAAGCAAGCTGCAACAAAAGCGTATAAATGCGTAACAACAGCCCCTAGCCTTTTAACGCCTTATCGCCTTTTCCGCTTAGCGCTTTCTTTTTCCTAATAGCAGAAAATGGATCGGCAGCCTCACTCTCAGCCAGACTCCCCTTATCTTTCAACTCAGAGGCAAATGCATTCTTTTCCGAGAACCCTCGCGCGCTGCCTCCAGCCTTTTTACCTGCGGCATCGCGCTCATGTTGGTTAGGCCACTTGTCTCGACTGCTCGATAAACGCCTCGCAGAGCTAAACATCTTCGGGGGAAAGTTAATCATATAGTACAGCGCAGATATCCCAGACAGCGCACACCACTTGAGCAAATAAGTAATGCCGACTGATTGAGTATCATCGACAGTTGAAAGATACTGAAGGTAGTCGTCATGTATGAGAGCAATAACAAAATAGCCTGTAAACAACGCTAAAGTAGACAAGATTAACCGTTTATATTTTTTAAACAGCACCGAAGCCAACATGGACTTAGCCACAAATCTAAACATAGTGTCTCTTAACCCCTCAAGTCCAGAACGACAAACCTAGCGCCGCTAGCAAGGCTAACAAGCCCTTATCTTTCAGCTCGCTTTTCAGTTTGTCCTCCTCCTCCTTAACAATCACCTCTAAGACATCCTCATCATAATCTTCAGGCCGTTTGCCATGAAGATAGATACGTGTTCGTGCTCGATCTATCGCTTTTTCTCTTAGCCTAGCGGCAAACGTTGATTTCAAGCCCCGTATTTTTCTCCCCAGCAAGCCGTACTTAGGCTCCCCTAGGGCCTCAATATCACCGCCTTGCCGCGCTTTCGATTCTTTTTCATGAAACATCACTAAACCACCAAATTGAATACTACCCCGGAGTTTAACAGAGCTAAGCAAACGCAGGGTAATGCTAGCCACCCAATAATTAGCGAAATATATGCCTATTAGGGCTTGCGCTGACACCTACACTGTATATAATGCCATATACTGTATATTTAGACAGAGAGCGGCGTACAACTGCCTCTCCCTAGAAAGCAACTGTTAACATCGATAAGTGGCGCCGGCCTTCATTTAATGCCTTACAGCCTCGGAGAATACAATGATCAAGCTTACCGCCCGGCAGCAGCAAATCTTGGATCTCATAAAAGACCACATCCAAGATACCGGCTACCCGCCCACTCGTGCCGAAATTGCCAACATTCTTGGTTTTAAGTCCGCAAACGCTGCTGAAGAGCACCTAAAGGCTTTGGCACGCAAGGGCGCAATAGAAATGATAGCCGGCGCATCTAGGGGCATCCGCTTACCGGAGTCCCATAGCGGTATACCACTAGTGGGTCGTGTCGCCGCAGGTAGCCCCATTTTAGCCGAAGAGCACATTGAGGATTACTGTGAAATACCCCACTCATTCTTTAGCCCGAAAGCTGACTTCCTGCTAACCGTACACGGTATGAGTATGATGAACGCCGGAATTCTTGATGGTGACTTGCTAGCCGTGCATAAAACAGATCAGGTAAGAAATGGAGATATCGTTGTTGCCCGTATTGAAAATGACGTAACCGTAAAACGGTTTAGGCGTGAGCGCAATCGCGCGCTTGTTGAGCTTTGGCCAGAAAACCCCGATTTTGATGTTATTGAAGTCGACCTTCGAGATGAAAATTTTGCTATAGAAGGCTTAAGCGTCGGCGTTATCCGCCGCAATTAATGTCGATAACAAGCCGAGCTAGCGAAGCTATTGATAGCTCGCGACCCACTTAACGGCACCAAAACCTATGACTCACAAACATGGCGCAACATAACCTAGGTATCAGGTTCGGCGCCAAGGTCATTCACTTGAGGCATGCCCAATGCAAACCAACTTTCACTTTTCAGACTCCACCCTTGCTCCTGATCGCTACTTACGCTCTTCTTCATGCGCCAACACCGGTAAGGTAGCTCAGCCGGCACCAAGCCATTTTGGCGTAACTGAAATCGTGTTGTCGGCCGCAAAAGAAAACGCTTATGACGTCGTTTTACCTATGCTTGCGCAGCTTAGCCGCCAAGGTGATAACAAATGGCTTACTTGGGTCGCCCCTCATGGAGTCAGTAAAAGCCTGCTCGCCTTTTATGGTTTCGAGCTTGAGAAAGTTCGCTTGATCCACACCAAAACGGGTCATGAACTTCAGGCACTACTGAAACAAGCACTGGAGTCTGGCACCAGTGGCACAGTGGTAGCGGAAGTCGGTATTCTTACGGAAGGTGAATTACATACGCTTGAAAAGGCCTGTAATACGGGTAATTCAAGAGCTTTACTCTTGCGAGCTAGATAGGTAGTAACGTAACAGGCCTTGCTGTGCACTCAATGCACCTTGCGGCAACAGCTTACGCAGAAATCACGTATAACGTTCATGTACCCTTAATGGAGTACCAGTCCCTCGCTATTAGGTGACGGCTCGCTCCCCACCGTTCCCTCCTCCTTAAACTCACTGGCAGCTTCAAGGCCAGCTTCGATCATCGCTTTCGCAACGTCATACTTGGCCTCGTTCAGAAAGTACAAAGACTCCTCTGAAAAACGTATTCTAACAAGTGGCTCCGAAGGCTCATCCGCTCTTTGCAGAGCAATCTCACCATCTTCGAGTTCTACAATTTCATATAGGGTAGACATTAATGACCTAACAACACATTATTTAAGAGGCATGTAAATTCAATTCAGAATGCACGACGTATCGCAGCTATTCTAAACACAAGGTTCGGTTGAAATCGCGACAACTTAAAAGCCAAGCACCGCTGCATGCCCACTCTTCGTATGCGGTTATCACGCTATAGTTCAAGTGACAGCTCGCGCTGCCGATTAACAATTTTCTGAAACTCTTCGTACAGATCGTAAATCTGCACACAATCAATATCATACCAGCTTATGATGGCATCACTCGTCTTTTGGTTGCTACTCACAATGATGTCGGCGCTCTGAAATGCGGTGTTCGACACCACTTCCCCAGAGTGCAATGGAAAGTGCGGTGGAGAGTGCAGTGACGCTAGCAATCGGAGTAAGCGATTCAACCAGCTTTGTGGCACAGCCACCAAAGCCACTAATTCACGAAAGCGAAAATCCACTTGTTTGAGCCCACCCGACTCTTCTAACACGAGCAAGTTCCCCCTAGACAAGGACTCTCCGCCAGTGATTTCAGCAACATAACACTGCAAGGCAAACTGAAGTTGAAAGCACGCCGCCTGCATATATCCCCGCGCACTTAAAGCGCTGCCAGTTTCTGCAAGCCTCAATTGCGTCAACACATACAGCAGTTGAGCATCGACCGCTCGAGAATAATCAGCGCTTGCAGTCATACCATCTAAATCCTTTACTTTATGTGCCAGTCACGGCTCTATTCCATACTCGCGTCGATGCTCAGATGCTAGGAATCAGCTTTCGCTTTGGGCTTAGCCTTGGGCTTCGCTTTAGCCTTTGCTTTAGGCTTTGCTTTTTTTGCCGCCGGTTTTGAGGTGACGGTCCATTTGCCGCCATCATAAAACGCTTTCCAGCCTGTCGCCTTACCGTCAACTTCGGTTTGAATGTACTGCTCTTTTGTTTTTCGACTATACCTAACGAGTGTCTCAAGACCATCATCGTCTTCAACTGGAGCGCTCATCAGAAAATTGTACTTTGGATCAATCTCGTCTCGGTGTGGTAACAACTCTTTAACCTTTGGCGCTCGAGTTTCACGATTTTTTGGAAACTGGCTGGCAGCTAAAAATAAACCACTAGCACCATCACGCAACACGTAGTGATCTTCTACTTTTTCACAAATTAGCTCAGGCATGTCAACCGGATCCATCTTTGGAGGAGCCGCCTCACCGCTGCGAAGCAGTTTTCGTGTGTTTTTACAGTCGTCGTTGGTACAGCCAAAATACTTGCCAAAACGGCCAGACTTGAGCTGCATATCGTTACTACACTTGTCGCACTCAATAATAGGGCCATCGTAGCCCTTTATTTTAAAGCTGCCCTGCTCTACCTCGTAGCCATCGCAATCTGGATTGCGACCACAAATATGCAATTTTCGGCTCTCATCCAATAAATAGCTGTCCATCGCAGTGTTGCAGATTTTACATCGCCGCTTTTGTCGTAATTGTTTAGATTCTGCCTCTTCATCGTCATCTACATTAACCGCTTCATCACCGGCAACGAGATTCATCGTATTTTTACAACGCTCTTTAGGAGGGAGAGCATAACCAGAGCAACCTAAAAATACCCCGGTACTACCCGTTCGAATTTGCATCTTGCGACCGCAGTTACCGCAATCAATATCCGTTTCAACAGGCTCATTCCTGCGCATGCCGGCTTCGGTATCCTGCGCCTGCTCTAGCTTTATCGTAAATTCATGATAGAACTCGTTCAGCAGCTCCAACCAGTCTTTATCGCCTTCGGCCACCCGGTCTAGGGACTGCTCCATACTGGCAGTAAAACCATAATCCATTAAATCGCTAAAGCTTTCGACTAGGCGTTCAGTGACAATATCGCCCATCTTATTTGCATAAAAGCGGCGATTCTCTACGTGAACGTAGCCACGGTCCTGAATAGTCGAAATAATTGCCGCATAAGTTGATGGCCGGCCAATGCCGCGCTTTTCAAGCTCTTTTACTAGGCTGGCCTCAGTGAAGCGTGCTGGTGGCTTAGTAAAATGCTGAGTAGGCAACACCGCGTGAAGCTCAAGGAGCTCACCCACTTTCACATCGGGAAGAATGGCATCTTCTTCTTTTTTTGCCACCGGCGGTATAACTTTCATAAAGCCGTCAAACCGAATCACACGCCCTCTTACTCGTAACTCGTAATCTCCGGCCTGCACCTTAATAGAGCTTGAAGTGAATTCAGCTTCAGTCATTTGGCAAGCCACAAACTGCTGCCAGATAAGTGTATACAAGCGCTCTGCGTCTCTCTCCATTCCGCTAAGCTGGGTGGGTTTGCGATCTACCTCTGAGGGGCGAATAGCTTCGTGAGCTTCCTGTGCGCCCTCCTTGCTGGAATAAACATTGGCGGAACCCGGAAGGTAGCGATCACCAAACTCCTCCTGAATATACTCTCGACACTTCTCAACAGCCTCTTTACTCAGGTTGGTTGAGTCTGTTCGCATATAGGTGATATAACCCGCCTCATAGAGCCGCTGTGCCATCATCATGGTTTTTTTAACACCAAAACCCAGCCGGGTAGACGCCGCTTGCTGGAGCGTGGAGGTGATGAACGGGGCGCTAGGCTTTGACTTTGTAGGTTTGTCTTCTCTATCGGCAACTTTAAAATCTGCAACTTTAAGCGCCGAATCTGCCGCCATTGCCTGGGCTTCATTAACCGGCTTAAATGCATTGCCCTGAAATTTCTTAACTTCGTACTTAGCGCGCTCTCCTTTACGCGTGTCGAGCTGCGCTTTAACCTCCCAAAACTCCTCAGGAATAAATGCGCGAATTTCGCCTTCCCGTTCACTAATAAGCCTTACCGCTACAGATTGAACACGCCCGGCAGATAGGCCTCGAGCAATTTTCTCCCAAAGCAGGGGCGATACCATATAGCCCACAACCCTATCGAGGAAGCGGCGCGCCTGTTGGGCATGAACGCGATCCAAGTCCAGTCGCCCCGGCTCTTTAAATGCGTCCTGAATAGCCGTTTTCGTAATTTCATTGAAGACAACGCGACGATAACGGTCTTGATCACCACCGATAGACTCCTGCAAATGCCACGCAATCGCCTCTCCTTCACGATCGAGATCCGTCGCGAGATAGATTTGGTCGGCATCTTCCGCGAGTTTTTTCAGCTCTGCCACAACTTTTTCTTTATTGGGCAGCGTTTCGTAGGTCGCCTGCCAACCGTTATCCGGGTCAATCCCCATACGCTTAACAAGCTGTTCTTTTGATTTGTTCTTTTTATATACGGCTTTGTCTTCTGGCGACATTTTACGCGTAAGCGCCGCCTGCTTTGCTCGGGCTTTCGCATCTACCGGCGCCTTGGCAGAACCACTGGTGGGCAAATCGCGAATATGTCCAACACTCGATTTAACGACAAACTGGTTGCCCAGATATTTGTTGATTGTTTTCGCCTTTGCAGGTGATTCCACAATTACCAGCGATTTCCCCATGAGAGCCTTCTAC
>Ga0065722_100838_pt1 | contig 17270 bp, 12 predicted proteins | sample BansetMetagenome_FD_59109 | JGI IMG/M metagenome (GOLD analysis project Ga0065722, IMG submission 59109) | Bankia setacea gill microbial communities from Puget Sound, Washington, USA - Caecum Enriched | ecosystem: Host-associated > Mollusca > Digestive system > Ceca | place: United States... | reverse complement strand
AATGACGAAGACTGCAGCCACTGGCATCAAACCGCGAAAGACGCTTGCGATCCATTTGGTGGCGACGTTTATGGGCGCTACAAAAAGTGGTGCGACGACTATTTCTACCTAAAGCATCGCAACGAGCCGCGTGGCATTGGCGGGTTGTTTTTTGACGACCTTAACCAGCTCGGCTTCGAGCAATCTTTCGCCTTTATGCGCGCCGTAGGCGACAGCTACACAAAGGCTTACACCCCGATCGTAAATCGCCGTAAAGATATGCCTTACGGCGAGCGCGAGCGCAATTTCCAGCTTTATCGACGCGGTCGCTATGTAGAATTTAATTTNGTTTATGATCGCGGTACGCTATTTGGCTTACAAACCGGTGGCCGCACAGAATCGATACTCATGTCCCTGCCACCGTTGGTGCGCTGGGAGTACGATTGGACTCCCGCCGAAGGCACTGCGGAAGCCGAGCTGTACACCCATTATTTACAACCCAAGGAGTGGATCACTTGTTAAAAACGATTATTCACGGTCAGCGTTATTGCGTGTTTGGTAACCCGATTGAACATTCTAAGTCACCTGAAATTCATGCTGCGTTTGCAGCCCAAACGGGACAAGATCTGGAATATACCCGCGAGCTGGTGGAGTTAGACGCATTTCCCGCTACGGCCAAGGCTTTTTTTGCCAATGGCGGCAGTGGCGCTAACGTCACCGTGCCTTTTAAACAAGAGGCCTGTGAAGTGGCGACTTTGCTAACCGAGCGCGCTCAGCATGCNGGGGCGGTTAATACTTTAGCGATGCTTGAAGATGGCAATATTCTCGGCGATAACACCGACGGCGTCGGCCTAGTTACCGATATTACCCAGCGTTTGGGCTGGCAGATAAAAGGTAAGAAAATTCTTATTCTGGGTGCCGGTGGTGCGGTACGGGGTGTGTTGTTACCCATGTTAAAAGAAGAGCCTGCGGAAGTTGCCATTGCTAACCGCACACGCTCTAAAGCCGAGGAGCTGGCGACCCAGTTTTGCCAATACGGTAAGGTTTCAGGCTATAGCTACAACAACCTTCCCGCCGAGCCCTACGATATTATTATCAATGGCACTTCCTCGGGTTTTGCCGGCGAACTACCGCCCGTGCACTTTGGTTGCTTCTCTGTAGAAACCGCCGTGTACGATATGATGTACGGCAGTGAGCCAACTGAATTTATGGGCTTCGCCCAAGATATGGGCGTAACAAAACTTAGTGATGGTTTGGGTATGTTGGTAAGTCAGGCGGCGGAATCCTTCGGACTTTGGCGCGGCGTTATGCCGGAGACTGCACCGATAATCAGCCAGTTAAGTAAGCTCCTCGAGGAAGAGGCCTAAGCCAATTACCGCCAACCGTGAGATGCAGACGACATCTATGCTGACCATTCGCGACAATCACACTATTGCGGCCAGTTCAGCTGGTGAGCACTAAATGTTAACCAGCCGAAACCTACTCGCGTTATTGGCGGCATTTGCAGTGGGTTGGTTTGGTAGAGGCGCCAGCTTGGAGAAATCGGCTGGCGTGGCAGATGGCAATGGCGCTACTCTGGGCAAATGGCAGCAGCACGCCTCGACTAANAGTGGCCCTATAGGAAACACTATCACTACCCCCACCTTGCCGCCGGTCGACAACAGTACCGTTGCTCGTAAATGGCGGCTATCGTCTGATCGTCAGTCTAGTCATTCTGATAATGCCTCCACTGCAAATTCCGATCTAGCACTACAAGACCGATTTGCACAGCTGCTCCAGCAACGTCAGTACAATCAAGCAATCAACCTGTATAGCGAGCATGAAAACAGCGCCAGTAGCGTCGACATGCAAGCGATGCGCGCCGACCTTTTGGCGTATTTGGAAGGCTTGTTAAACGGCGGCGAAACCACCAGCTTTATCGAGCTCGTCGACGCCTGGCTATATCTTTATTACGCCGATTATTGACGTATTACTGCTATTGGCTAAATACAATCGCGTCCAAGACTATCCCTTCGAGGCGCTCTATGTTTACCAGAGTGCGAGGACTTATGCTTACAGCAACAACGACGGTGCACGTGTTACCGCGGAGTTGCAGTCGTTTGTACAGGCCTACGATAGCGCCATGGCGGCAGAGCAAAATTGGTTTGAACTACAGAGCTTCTATGCCCAGCTTTTAGAGATGGATATGGCGGCGCCGGCCAATCACTATCGCTATGCAGAGCTGTTGTTAGCGGCTGGACAAGATGCGCAAGCGCAACAACTTTTAGAGGCGTTAGGGCAGCAGCCCGGTTGGCAGCAGCGGGTAACGACATTACTGCAGTCGTATTCGAATGGCACGGCCAAGGAGCTAAGCCGCGAGGCGGGGGAGGGCTACGCCTCGGCGATTCCGCTGCAGCGAATTGGCGATCACTTTTTAATAAACCTAGGGTTAGAAAATGAATTTGTGAAGCTGCTGTTCGATACTGGAGCTTCGGTTACCATGATTACCCGCCGAGCGTTTGAGCGCCTATCTGCGCAGCAATCAACTTTTTTGGGTACGCGTATATTTAATACGGCCAACGGACGTGTACGCGGCGACGTCTATCGTTTTGAAAACGTTCAGTTTGGCGACTATCAGTTGCAAAATGTTGAGATCTCCGTCAAACCCGTGGAATTAGGCGGTGAAGTAGAGGGCTTGTTGGGAATGAATATATTGCGTCAATTTCAGTTCAAGTTGGATCAAGATAACGCTCAGCTTCTTCTCAATACTCGTTAATCTATACCCCATGTGGCTNGGCCCAAACCCTACATCTGTTTTCCTTCGTGGTATGCCTTACAATGGTGAACACCATTTTGTCGCGGTGTGAGCCGNGCTGGTGACGTTAACATCAGTGGCTAGGTTTACAGATAACCCGCGTTTCCCGAGAATGACCCGCTATGAATAGCAGTGAGCAGAATTACAATATTCGCGCCGGTATTTACCTAAACCCAGCGGAATTTCAATGCAGTGCGATGCGTGCACAAGGTGCCGGCGGGCAGAATGTAAACAAGGTCTCGAGCGCGATTCACTTGCGTTTCGATATCCCAAATTCCAGTTTGCCNGATCACTATAAGCGCATCCTGCTGGCGCTATCTGATAGCCGTATTTCCAGTGAGGGTGTACTGGTGATCAAGGCGCAAAACTTTCGTACTCAGGAAAAAAACCGCAGCGATGCGATTGAGCGGTTGTTGGTGCTGATTCGGCAAGCGACTGCACCGCGAGCGCCGCGCATAGCGACTAAACCGAGCAAGGCCGCTAAAAAGCGCCGTGTAGAAGGTAAGGTTCAGCGAGGAAAAATAAAAGCCGCGCGTGGTCGGGTGAGAGGCGATGACTAACCCGAGGCACCGCAGACTTGGTTGCGACCGCCAATTTTCGCTTCGTAAAGTGCGGCATCAGTGCGTTCAAATAGATCTTCGATGGTCTCTTCATAATTAAAACACGCGTAGCCAACTGACACGGTTACTTGACCAATCTTATGGTCACCGTGGCGCAACGTCTGTTTTGCAATACTCTCGCGAATATTCTCAGCCACACGCTCAGCCCCCACTAAAGGTGTGTCTGGCAGCAGCAAAACGAACTCTTCACCACCAAAGCGCGCTGACACGTCATTGCCGCGAACGACGTTCTTGATTTGATTGCCGATGCATTTCAGTACCGCATCGCCAACGATATGGCCGTGGGTGTCGTTGACACGCTTAAAGTGGTCGATATCGATAACCAATAGCGACATTGGTGTATTGAGCTCTAGGGCCTGTTCGCTCAAGGTTTTAAATGCGTCGTCAAAGGCGCGGCGGTTTTTAAGCCCGGTTAGTGGGTCGGTGAGAGACTCTTGCCGTACCCGGGTAAACTCCTCGTGCATATGGGCGATTTCGGTTTGCGCGGCGGTTAACTTTTCACGCAGTTCCGTACTTACGTTGCTCATTTGCGTAGTTTCGGCGATAAGGTTTTTAACGATAGCTTCGATAATTTCTGTTTGGTCGCCACTATCATCGAGTTGGGCGCCAGCCGTACCTAGCTGTTGTTCGTAGACGGTCGATGAGTTTTGAGCATCAAGCAGCGCAACCTGAGCCTTAGACATTACGTTGTCGACAGCGGTTTTTAGCATCTGTACTGCTTTTGAATCATCGTCTACTACAAATTGGTGGTAGAGCTCTTCTACCTCGCTTTTAGTCGGTGTAGGGCTACTCGCTAGAAGTGCGATAAGGGCATTGCTTAACTTGTCGTTGGTTTTAGCGGTGTGTTGATAGCAGAGGGTATAGATGTAGGGGTTTATTGGCAGCCCGAGTTTAGCGGCAAAGGGAATTGCGCTACGCGCGATCTGTCCAGCTTCCTCGACAGAATCTTTGTAGTTCTATACGACATAACCTGTGTTCCCTTATTGAATACTATTGAATTAGACACCACTGTGATTGACTCGGCTGTATTACCACTATCTGCAATATGACTATCTACTGTAACGTAACCTCGCTGTAGTATTTACCAGCTTAGCTCGCCTTTAGGAGGCTTTCATGAAAATCGACGTTGTATCCATCACGGCGCACCAATTTATCCGCAATTTAGGGGGTTTAAAAACCGTATTGCTATAAAGCAGCGACACACGCTGAGTTGAAAAAAGTTGATGCGACGGTGCTGTTCAGCACTCGCCTGGTGCCCGACCAATTTGCCCTGAACAAGCAGATTCAAATCACCTGTGATACCGCTAAGTTTTGTATTTCACGATTGACGGATCTAACCCCGCCATCGTTTGATGACAGCGAGGCCAGTCTTGAGGAGTTTATCGATCGGATCGATCAAACGATCGCGTTCTTGGAAACCGTTAAAGCGGAAGATTTTGCAGGCTATGAATCACGGGAAATCACTTTTTATTGGAACCCAGGTTCGAAGCTTTCCGGCGATATTTATCTACAGCAATACGCGCTGCCCAATTTCTACTTTCACCTTACAACCGCCTATTCTATTTTGCGATCTGTAGGCGTTGATTTGGGCAAGGCTGACTTCCTTGGCGCGATGGACTGGCAGAAAGCTTAGTGCGCTTCATCCCAGTTATCGCCAATACCCGCTTCGACTAGAAGCGGTACCGACAATTCGACGGCGTTCGACATGATCTCACAGAGTTTTGTCGAAACGTCGTCGACTTGTGTTTCGGCGACTTCTAAAACCAACTCATCGTGAACCTGCATAATCATTTTTGCGTCGTACTTGCTAGCGCTAAGCCACGCGTCCACATCAATCATGGCGCGCTTGATAATATCCGCGGCGGTGCCTTGCATCGGCGCGTTAATGGCGGTTCGTTCGGCCGCTTGGCGACGCATGCCGTTGGGGGAATTTATTTCCGGNAAATAAAGTCTCCGNCCTAACAGNGTTTCAACNTANCCNAGNTCAGCGGCATTGCTGCGAATGTTATCCATGTAGCGGGCAACGCCAGGGTAGCGAGCGAAATAGGTATCGATATAGCGCTGCGCATCGTGACGACCGATGTGGAGTTGTTTTGCCAAACCAAATGCCGACATGCCATAAATCAAACCGAAGTTAATCGCCTTAGCGCTGCGTCGCTGTTCTGTGGTCACCGCATCCAGCGGCGTATCAAAGACTTCTGCTGCCGTCGCTTTGTGGACATCTAAGCCCTTACTAAACGCTTCTTGTAAACCTTCATCCTCGGACAAGTGCGCCATAATACGCAATTCAATTTGCGAGTAGTCGGCGGCAAGAATTTTGTTACCTGTTGCGGCGATAAAGGCTTGGCGAATCCGACGACCTTCGGCGGTGCGAATAGGGATGTTTTGTAGATTTGGATCGGTAGAAGAAAGTCGCCCGGTTGCCGTAATGGCTTGATGGTAGGAGGTATGCACTCGACCGGTACGGCGGTTGACCATCAGCGGTAGTTTGTCGGTATAGGTCGACTTGAGTTTGCTAATGCTGCGGTGTTCCATAATCAATTTTGGCAGCGGATAATCGAGCGCGAGTTCTTGCAATACTTCTTCAGCCGTTGACGGTGCGCCCTTAGGGGTTTTTTTCAGAACGGGCAAATTGAGCTTTTCAAAAAAAATCGCGCCGAGTTGCTTGGGCGAATTTAAATTAAATTTTTCTCCGGCTAATTCGTAGGCTTCCGTTTCTAGTCGGTCCATTGTCTGTGCATGTTCAGTACTTTGTTGAGCAAGTGCCATCACATCAATCAGTGCCCCGTTACGTTCTATTTTTGATAATACTGGTACTAGCGGCAGTTCGATATCGTTAAACACTTTACAGAGGCTGGGCTGCTGCTCGAGTTGTGGCCACATTTTCTGGTGTAAGCGCAGGGTGATGTCCGCATCTTCGGCGGCGTAGGGCGCGGCGGTCTCCAAGGGGATCTGATTAAAAGTAAGTTGCTTAGCGCCTTTGCCTGCAACGTCTTCAAAGTGAATCGTCGAGTGCCCCAAATGCGCGAGCGCGAGCGTGTCCATATCGTGGCGGTTCGCGGTGCTATTAAGCACATAAGATTCGAGCATGGTATCGAAGGCAATACCCTGCAAGTTGATATCGTAGTTTGCCAACACATTGGCGTCGTATTTTAAATGCTGCCCCACTTTTTTGAACTTGGGGTCTTCTAGAATCGGTTTGAGAGCGGCGAGCAGCTCATCGCGACCAAGTTGGTCTGGTGCGCCGGGGTAATCGTGTCCGCAGGGTACGTAGGCGGCCTTGCCTGCCTCGACAGCAAATGAAACGCCGACGATTTCGGCGTCCATATAGTTAAGACTAGTGGTTTCGGTATCAAAGGCGAAAAGCTCAGCGGATTTAAGTTTATCTAGCCAGCGCGATAGGCTGGTGACATCGAACAGGGTTTCGTATTCGGTTTCAACCGGCTCGCTTGCTGGGCTCGCGCTAGCATCGCGGTTTGTTGGCGCAACTGCATTAGCACTGGGTTTGGCGCTGGCGCCAACGCCATTGTCGCCACTGTCCAGTTCGGCGACCCAATTCTTGAACTCGAGCTCGACAAATAAATTACGCAGCGTGGTGTTGTCGGGTTCAGCTTGCTTAAGATCGGTGTAACGCTGTTCCAGCGCAACGTCGGTTTTAATAGTGGCGAGCGTGTAGGACAAATAGGCCTTATCTTTATTGTCTTCCAGCTTTTTCGCCATAGTTTTACTGCCGCGAAAGGTCAGCTCGGCGACAGCGTCGAGCTTGCTATAGATAGAATCGAGTCCGCCCAAGCCTTGCAATAACGCCAGCGCCGTCTTTTCGCCAACGCCCGGCACGCCCGGAATATTATCGACCTTGTCACCCATGAGAGCGAGGTAATCGATGATTAGCTCAGGCCCTATACCAAATTTTTCACATACTCCCTCTGGATCCATCACCGTGTTACTCATGGTGTTGATCAGGGTTACCTTGTCCGTTACAAGCTGGGCCATGTCTTTGTCGCCGGTAGAGATAACAACCGGTACGCCATCTGTTCCCGCCGCTTGCGCGAGCGTACCGATAACATCGTCGGCCTCTACCATGTCGATAATGAGCAGTGGCAGCCCCATGGCCTCGATAATCTTATGNAACGGCTCTATCTGTGAGCGTAGGTCATCTGGCATAGGCGGGCGATTTGCCTTGTATTCGCCATATAGGTCGTCGCGAAAAGTTTTCCCCTTGGCGTCGAACACGACCACCAGCTGGCTCGTTGGGTAGTCTTTACTTAGTCGACGCAGCATGCTTACCACACCTTTTACCGCACCAGTTGGCTGCCCTTTAGAGCTTACCAGCGGAGGCAGAGCGTGAAAGGCGCGATAGAGGTAGGAAGAACCATCGACTAGGACGAGTGGAGTGGTGTTGCTCATAGGGGATTCTCTTGTTTCGATATTTCTTATTCGATGACGATTCGGCTGCTAGGCGCAAAGGATACAGCAAAGTTGAGGCGCAGGTGGAACCTCAGGTGTCATGGGAGAAGTGTTACCTAAAGACTCGNNGATCAATCAAATGCCAATTAATGTGACGGGGTAACACTTAAAAGGAGAACTAATCGCCTTATCAAAAAATAAATTTTATCTATCTAAAAACCCATTTTTTGGCCTTAAAACACCATATATAGTGATTTTTGAATGGTATTACTCTATATACGGGCCACTACAGTTGTTGGTAATTGTTCTCATAAATATATAGATGTAAAAAAAGTTTGCGTAAAGTGTTACCTGTGGTTACAATTCGTTTCGTGGGGTAACAAACGCCCTGCACGAAGGTCAGAATGGTTCTGACATTCGGTATCAACCATCCCATTTAGGAGTCATTGCAATGAAAACATTAGCTTTCGGCATATTCTTGCTGGCGCTCGTGGTCGGCAATGTGGAGTCTGGCGAGGTTGGTGCCTTCGATCCCCGAATTGACAGCACTACATCAAGTATCGATGTAGCGTTGGCGGAGATAGGTGCTAGCGGTAGCTGGGAGACACGTCAGGACGAGTTCCAAGTCGTACCCAACCGAACAATTGGTCGACGCGATATGGCCAAATTGAACAAGCATCTATCCCAAATTAACACTCAAGTTAGCAGTACGCTTGATGATTTGATTGAACAGCGCACGTTGGAATCCCTGCGTTTTTAGTGGCACCCGTGTAAGGATACACACCCCTCTCTCTTAGGTTTGATAGCCTCAACCTACTTGCCCCGCGGCGAAAGCCCCGGGGCTTTTTTATGTGCAGGATGCACGGTACAGCGCGGGCGCATGGATGCGCAGGAGCGCTGTTGGTGAGATTAAAACCATACCAACAAAGATCATCAAATGCTGGACGTAACGAATCGATTTAAGCCNGGCGNATCAAGCACCACATTTCTCGATATCAGCAGCAATTGACGCTAAATAGTCGCGATAAGTCGCTATTTCCATATTTCCAGCTAATAAGTCAAAACTTACCAGCGGTAGTTTCAGTCGTTTTGCGTAACCCTTTGCTTGTGCGATTTCGCTGCTGTCTGCGAGTAGGCAGCTAAACGGTTTGCCATTGTTTAGCTCTAACAAATGACGCAGGCCAATTTGCTGTTCGGGTACTTCAGTAAGTGCGGGGAATGGGGTAATCATCATAGCGCTGGTGAAGTGACCAAGACTGTCGTGGAACACAAGGGGGTTAGCGTTGCGAGCAGGCATCAGCTTCCGCAGTTGCAGCGTTAGCTCCGTAAGTTGCTTCTGCAGTAACTTATTCGCTGCCACAAGCTGTGGATACTGAATGGCGTAGCGACGGGTAAAGGCACTGGCAATAATGCCCGCATTAGCGGGGTTGAGCCAAAGGTGGGGGTCGTGGCCGTTATGGTTGTGATGATCATCGTTATGCGCGGAGTGGTTGTGAGCAGTATCGTTTTTGCTCGGCGGCCATATCACGGTTTCGAGCGCGCTAAGTTCGAGTGTATTTTTACTGTCGCGTTGTTCTAAGCNCGCACTCAGAAAGTGTTCGAGAGATTCTCCTACCCAAACCACCAGGTCAGCATCTTGCAGTTGTCGTTTGTCGCTAAGCCGCAAGCTAAAGTGATGGGGTGATTGGCTGGATTGCAAAAGTGTGTGGATTTGAAACTGATCGTTTAATTGCGCTTGCGTTACTAGGTCTTGAAGCAGGAGTGTAAGTGGGCGTATTGAGGTTAGCACCCGCTCGGGTTGTGAGCTGTCAGCGTTGGCCGCAAAGCTAAAAACCACCCCGCTGCTGGTGATCAATAAACCCAGAGCTAGTGATTTAAGAGAGTTGATGCGGGTAATCACCCGGATAAATTGAAGCGTGTTAAACATAGCTGGGAAAGGGTCCAACGGCGAGGCCGCAACATTAGTCAAATTCGGTAAAGGGGGGATCGTTCGTGCGCATACCCGCTAAAAACCACGAAGATGCCGCCTTAAAGTGTTATATGATAACATAACCATCCCGGAATATAGGCTAGTGTTTTTCTCGGCTATGCCGCTGAGCTGCACTAACCGCGCGTTATACAGGCATTTCTATGGATTTCGAAAATGAATGAATCTGATTCGGCTAATAACCCGCGCTTTTCACGCTCGGTATCGGTCGGCAGGGCTGAGTCGGTGTCACCGATGGCCAGTGCACATGACCACACCGCTTGCATAGAGCGCGCGTTAAAGGAAGCTGATCTTCTTTGTGCTAACGCCGACGTGAGATTGACGGAACTGCGCCGTAAAGTTCTGGAGTTAATCTGGCAGAGTCATGCACCATTGGGTGCTTATAGGCTAATGGAGATGCTCGAGCAGGCGTCGGATCGAAAACGCGTGGCTCCGCCTACCGTATATCGTGCACTGGATTTTCTAATCGAACAGAAACTCATTCATAAAGTGCACTCGCTCAACGCGTTTATTGGTTGTACGCGACCGCGACAACCGCACGGCGATGCGCTGTTTATTTGCCGCGAGTGCGGCTTCACCGAGGAGGTGGCTAGCAAGCCCATCCAGCAGGCGATAAATCTCAGTGCATCCCAGCAACGTTTTGAAGTGGAAGATCAGTTTATGGAGATTATCGGTCGATGTGCGGCTTGTCGCGCCAAACAGAAGAGCGGTGCTAGCCAGGAGGAACTCCTTTAATGAACCTCGTTAGCTTACAAAATGTTGCGGTGACATTTGGCAATCGCGACATACTTCAGTCGATCAATGTCGATATTCAAGCCGGTGAGATAGCCACCATTATTGGCCCAAACGGGGCAGGTAAGAGCACCTTGGTGAAAGTCATTACCGGCCTGCTTGCACCCACCTCGGGACAGGTGCTGCGGCAACCTAATTTACGAGTAGGCTATATGCCGCAGCAGTTACGAATGGATGCAACCATGCCAATGAAGGTCAGCCGCTTTCTGAGCCTTGCCGACCCCCAGCGCCGCAATCGCGAGGCGGTATTTGAACGCCTGAATCTCGGCCATTTACGCAACAGCCAAATGCACAATCTATCGGGCGGCGAAACTCAGCGCGTGTTGCTCGCGCGGGCAATTTTGCGCAAGCCAAATCTATTGGTGCTAGACGAACCTTTGCAGGGTGTTGATGTGACCGGCCAAGCCCAGCTTTACCGGTTAATCGCAAGCCTACGAGAAGAGCTCGGCTGCGCAATTGTCATGGTATCCCACGACCTCCATTTAGTGATGGCGCAAACCGACTCGGTAATTTGCCTAAATCAACACGTGTGCTGTCACGGCAAACCAGAAAGTGTTAGCCGTCACCCGGAATATTTACGCTTGTTCGGACGCCAAGTGGCCGACGACATCGCTGTATATACTCATCATCACGACCATGATCACGATTTACATGGTGATGTAGTCGATAGCGAGAATCACCACCACACAGGCGATCATCAAGGGTGTCGACATGAATAATAATCAAGCGCTTAGCTTACTTGAATGGTTGCCGATGTTGACCTCGGAATTGTTGTTATTGCCGCTGTTAGCAGGGCTGTGCATCGCGACTGTGGCAGGGCCGCTTGGGTCGTTTGTGGTTTGGCGACGAATGGCCTATTTCGGCGATACTCTTGCTCATTCGGCACTTTTAGGTGTGGCTTTTGGTGTAATGCTGAATCTTAATCTCAGCCTTGCTATGGTCGCTGCAGGTATTGTTGTCAGTGTGCTGCTGTGGTTGATGCAGCGCCAAACCCAGATCGCTACTGATAGTTTACTGGGCATAATATCGCACAGCTCACTGGCCTTGGGGCTAGTTGCGGTGAGTTTAATGGCGGGGAGCCGAGTNAATTTATTTGGCTTTCTATTTGGNGATCTACTGGCCGTTGGTTGGCAGGATCTAATCATTATGGCGGTAAGCTGCAGCCTCTGTTTACTCCTATTGTTACGTTATTGGCGCCCGCTACTGATGTTGTCGGTAGACGCTGATCTTGCGCGTGTAGAAGGCTTGCCGGTAGAGCGGTTGCGGTTGCTACTGATGATTCTTATGGCCGCCACTATCGCGCTGGCGATGAAAGTGGTCGGGGTGTTGTTGATTACTGCGCTGTTAATCATTCCCGCAGCGGCGGCGCGGCGGGTGACGGTATCGCCGGAAGCAATGGCATTTGTAGCCTCTATTATTGGCGCAATTGCGGTCACCTTGGGCTTGTTAATGTCACTTATATACGACACCCCAGCAGGCCCCTCGATTGTGATTATGGCAACGGCCTGTTTCGTTGCCAGCATGATGATTGGAGCCAAGCGGCACGGCGGGGTTTGATGCTGCGGCGAAATATCGAACCCTGGTAACAAATTCACAATTTTTAACATAAGCGAACACTTAGCTCACAGATTTTCACCTATGAGCGNCCTAGGATAGCGAGCATCCACAGCGCATTGGCAGCCATTTGCTGATGTCGCTTTATTTCAGAATATCTCTTTGCTCAAGCATGTTAAGGAAGAACTATGAAATATATGGCTTTCGCGGCGATGTCGTGTCTGTTAGTTGCGTGCGGTGGTTCGTCAGATGATACAACCACTGACCGAACCGACCTTAATGCAACCGATTTGGAGGCACGTTACAACAAGCTCACACCGGCTGATCTTAGTGACAGCCCGTTAAAATACGCCACCGAGGCGGAGTTAGAAACGCTTTTGAAGAATGGCATACGCCTATCATTGCGTCAGTCCTGGCATGGTGCTGCTTTTCTGTATGGGCTCGGCCGAGGCGTCGATGACGGTGTGATGCTTGAATCCTCAGGCGTTGAAAATGCTCAGCCGGCAACCGCCAGTGATGCGACCTCAAATTACTCGACTACCAACGTTCAGGTAAACGGTGTTGATGAGGCCGACCATATCAAATATGACGGCAAGCATTTATTTGTGTCGACATGGCCTCAGTCGCGTGGCGACTACTGGCAGAGCGAAGCGGAAATCCGTATTTTAGCGACTGACCCAATTGCAGCGACAGCGACCGAGGTTGCCACTATCCCAGTGGTACAACAAGGGTGGGGCGGCCTTTCCGAGATGTATTTAGTACAGTCCGAGCAAGCCGAAGCCGCCTCGGGGTTAGCAACGGTTCGCTCAGCCGTGGAGTTAATGTACTTCGATATGCCTAGCGTGAACTCCGAGATGGGTGATGAAGCCGCGCAAGCGTCTACTGCGATATGGAATGGCCCAGTGGCCATGGAGCGCGGTGTTGAAGTCAGTATTTATGATGTCACAGATCCGGCGAACCCGAACAAAGCCTGGCAGCTTGTGGTCGATGGCAACCTGCTTGGCAGCCGAAAAATTGGCAATACACTTTATTTAATTTCGAACTACTATCCGCACCTGCCTTTCCCAAGCTTGGCCGCAGCCGCCGCAAAGCAAAAGCTTGAAAAGGAAGCCGAGGTCGCCGCTATGACGATTGCAGAGCTGACGCCAAATTATCGAATTAACGATGGTGAGCCGCAGTCATTAGTGCCGCCAGAGGGCTGTTTGATCAGTGCGGATAACACAGAAGCGGAAGGTTACATGCAGCTCCATACGGTAACAGTGGTGGATTTGGCGGCTCAGCAAGTGGTCGATACACTGTGTCTTAACACTCAGGTGTATGGTCTTTACAGCTCGCTGGAAAACCTCTACCTCGGCGGCACGCGTTACGGCGAGCGGCACTGGGGTGATAGCTATACGGTACTACACAAAATAATCACTGACCGATGGCAGTGCTGACTATCAAGCTACCGGAAGTGTACCTGGGAGCTTGGGGTGGTCCGCGCCGAGTTTCCGTATGGATGAATATCAAGATGATCTACGNATTGTCACCAGTGCTGTAGATGATCAATGGCAACCGGAACACCGGTTGTTTGTATTGCGTGATAGTGATGCCAGCGGCCAGCTAGATGTTGTTGGGCAATTGCCGAGTGACGCGCGCCCAGACCCAATCGGTAAGCCGGGAGAGGATATCTATTCGGTACGTTTTCAAGGTGATCGCGGCTATATCGTAACTTTTCAGCGCACAGATCCCCTGTATGTGTTGGATCTAGCTGACCCAGCAGACCCGCGTATCGCAGGTGCATTGGAGCTGCCCGGCTTTTCAACCTACCTGCACCCTATAGGTGACAATTATATGTTTGGCTTTGGTCAGGATGCCGATGAAGCCGGACGTGCCAGTGGTCTAAAGGTTAGCTTGTTCGATGTTAGCAACCCAGCTGAGCCAGCTGTGGTAAACGAGCTGACTTTTGGTGGGCGCCACAGTTACAGCGAGGCTCAGTATGATCATCGCGCGCTGACCTTTCTCGCTAGCGGTGATGATCAATTACGGATAGCCGTTCCGATGACGTTGCATAGCCAAGACAGCCAAACTGATTGGTATTATGAATGGTTGAAAACCGGATTAGAGCTGTTTGAGATCAATGGCTTAGCTGGAANTGATGCCGAATTAACCCATGTTGGTAGCGTTACCGCAGAGTCTAATTCAACCAAGCAGCACCCAAGCTTCTATGGCTATGATCGCAGCGTAATACACGATGAGGCATTGTTTTATATCCACGGCCCAGAAGTGTGGTCGAGCCTTTGGCAGACGCCAGAAACTGCAACTGGCCCTCAGTAGGGGGNCAGTCACGAGCGGCAATTAATTAATGTAGGGCTATTTTGAAGCTGTTAACCCAGCGCCTTTATTTTAGGGGGCTGGGTTTTACTCTGGCTTAGTTTGGCCAAACGAGTTTGTTAACCGCTATAGAGCTTTGCGGTTCTAATTCGCCGCTACGGACAAGCGTGGCAAGTTCTGCAGTCTCGAGCGCATGGCATACAATTTCCGGCTTTAGCAATGTTTCGTTGGCGTGTAACCACACCCAGCAATTACGCCCGGACGCCTTGGCGGAGTAAAGCGCGTGATCGGCGATATTAATGACCTGCTCCCAGCTAACGCCGTGCGGCTTACTTGGAACAAAGGGATAGGCTGCAACACCAATAGAGCAGGTTTGGTGAACACGCAAATCGCCGCCGCAATCAAAGTTATAGTTTTCCACCGATTTGAGTAAACGCTCGACAACCGTAGTTACTTTGCTGCGTGGCAGGTGGCGCACCACAATCACAAACTCTTCCCCCCCCCAGCGAATCACGTAGTCGGACTCACGCAGTACGCGTTTGAGAATCTCACTAAATTGCACCAGCACAACATCACCGATCTTGTGGCTGTAACGGTCATTTACCTGTTTGAAATGGTCAACGTCGACAACAATAAAGGTAAGGTCATTCATATTTTGCGATGCGGCGCTGGATTGCCATGCCGTTGGCTGTTGCAGNTATTGGCGATTAATCATGGCCACATCATCTTCGATCGACTGATAGAGAAAGCGTCGATTGCGCAGCCCGGTTAGCGGGTCGGTAAGGCTTACGTCTTCAAGTTTATGGTTGAGCGTTTGCAATTCTTGCTGAGCGGCGAGTAGGCGCTGTTGCTCTTGGTGCAGGGCTTCGGTGCGCTCGGCGACTTTGCGGTCGAGTTCGCGGTTTAGCTCGTCTTTCATTTGGTGAATGTCTTTTAGTTGCTTAACAATAGCGCGTTCTTGGGCGAGCTTATCGCGCTCGTAATAGAGTTTATTGCGCTGTACTTGGGCCATACGTAACACCAGTAAGCACGCGGTCAGCACATAGAAGAAGTAGGCGAGAGGCGTTGCCCAAAAAGGTGGGCGCACGATAATTTTAAGTTCGCGAATATTTTCGTTCCAAACGCCGCTGTCGTTCGCCGCTTTAACCTGAAACGTGTAATCGCCGGGATCTAGGTTGGTATAGGTTGCACTGCGCCTATTGCCAACATAATTCCATTCAGACTCGAAGCCAAGCAATCTATACGCGTAGCGATTCTCTTCTGGTGAGCGGTAGTCTAAACCGGCGTACTCCAGCGAAAAAACAGAATCGGTATGGTTTAGGGACAGAACGTCAGTATGGTTGATAGACGCGGTAAGCGGCCCGTCTTCGCTGGGTGATACGAGCTTATTAAAGATCGAGAGTTGGGTAAACACCACATGGGGTGGGTGTTGATTAGAGCGCAGCTTGCGCGGGTCAAAGATGGTTAAACCGCGAGTACTGCCGAACACCAGCTCACCTGATGGTAATAGTGACGGCGAACGGCGGTTATAGAGGTTTCCGAGGGGGCCGTCGCGTTCGTCAAACATTTCAAATTGGCCGCGTTGGTGGTCGAGTCGCGCCAAGCCTTGATAGGTAGAAACCCAGAGGTTGCCATCGGTGTCTTCAATCATCCCGGTTATGGCCAAATCTGTCAGGCCNTGTTCGGCACCGTAATGTTTGAAATATTCTGAGCCAGGGTCGAAGCGATCGAGGCCGTTGCCGTTGGTTCCAATCCAAATAAAGCCGGAAGAATCCTCGAACAATGCGAGGATCTGGTTGGACGCCAGCGAGCTGGGCTTGCTGGCGTCATTAAAGTAGTGGCGAACGTAGCTGTCGGTGGCTGGGTCGATTTGGTACAAGCCATTAAACGATCCAACCCAAATACGGCCTTTAGAATCTTCAATAATATGCCGTGTGTAGAGCCCGTTGAGCTTAACGCCGTTGCGGTCAAACGGCAGGATATGATCGAAATCATTGGTGTTAGGGTTAAATCGATTAACACCGCGTTCCGTGCCAACCCAGAGGTCGCCGCGTTTATCGATCATAACGCTCCAAGGTTCACGACCCAGAAGTGAGCGGGGCTCGTTGGGGTCGTGCTGATAGCGTATGAATTTACTGCGATCGGGTAGCAGGCGGTTAAGGCCTCTGTCCCATGCGCCTACCCAGAGTGAGCCGTCGTTGTCAGCGGCGATATCCAATACGGTGCTACCGCTAATACTGTTTGGGTCGTCCTTTATGTTTACAAAACGCTCGAACAACCCTGTGTCGCGATGCAATAAGCTAAGACCGAAACCACAGCCGACCCAGATATCGCCATTGGCATCGGCCAAGGTTGCGAGCACGCCGCCATCGGCTAGCGTTTGCGGATCATTTGGGTTATGGCTAAAGTTGCGAAATTGCGACGCTTGTAAATCGATAACGTCAATTCCGCTGGGGAAGTAGCCCGTCCATATACCATCGGTGCGGTCGATAAAGATTTTACGAACCACAAAATTAGCCGGTCCGCCGGTTTTACCCTCAGCATAAGAGTACCGATCAGACTCACCGCTGGCGGAGTCGTAGAGGTGGACACCGTTACCGTCACCAATCCACAGCAGCCCATTATTATCTTCGGTTACCGACCAGACCGTATCGGCCTTTTCGTCGCTGCTGTGGGTGATATGTTTAAAGCTGAGCGTGTCTTCTTCAAACAGGCTGAGGCCGCCACCCATGGTGGCCACCCAAAGCTGGTTTTTACTGTCTAGGAATAGATCACGTATCTTATTCGAGGGCAAGGCGTCAGCTACATCTGGGTTGGCGCGAAA
>Ga0065722_101821_pt1 | contig 17356 bp, 29 predicted proteins | sample BansetMetagenome_FD_59109 | JGI IMG/M metagenome (GOLD analysis project Ga0065722, IMG submission 59109) | Bankia setacea gill microbial communities from Puget Sound, Washington, USA - Caecum Enriched | ecosystem: Host-associated > Mollusca > Digestive system > Ceca | place: United States... | reverse complement strand
GAGAAACAATAACTAATCCCCCCCCCCAGACCCCCCCCCCATAATACTATTAACTACTGACAGTAGGGTCCCCCCCTAGTACCCTCTAATAAGTAATAAGTAGGGGGGGGGGGTATATCTGAGTATAGGCTCATATACCCCCCTACACTGACACCTACGGTGTCAGACCTTAATAGTACTCCGTACTATTTGGACTTATGTCCCTACTTCCATATTAGAGGGTACTAGGGGGGGACCCTACTGTCAGGGTTACAATACTGTACTATAATCATATATAGCCTATGGAATTCTATCCCCCCATAGAGGAGGGGATAGAATTCCATAGGCTATATATAGCCAATAATGACACATTATGACTACATGGGGCCCCCGAAGGGGTCCCCATACTGTTTTCCCATTTTCCTCTTCTCCATGTACGGAAACTAAAGGTAACTTGTAAAACAATGTACGCCTAAAAAAAAAAGAAAAAAAAAATATCTACTCTTGTGCCGTGCGTCTCCGCCCCGCACTGCGGGTTTTACCTGGTCACCACTTCCTGCTTATTCTTTATTGCCCCTGTAATTATTGTGTTCTCCCACCAAAATGAAACAGGCAAATAGGTTGCAAAGAAAGAAAAGTACAGTGTTGTTGACATTATAGGAATACTATCATAAGGATATTCTACTGTACACATTCCAAAATATGACAGTAAGACAAAGTTTGCCACAAACACCCAAAATAACGCTTGCCTAACATAGTTGAATTGTCTCCCTTTGATTATACTTATCCGGAAAAATGGTAAAAGGTAAAGGACAAGAACAGATAGTACTAAAAGGATTACCCCTCCTAACTTATTAGGCACCCTCCGAAGGATTGCATACGCGAATAAAAAATACCATTCCGGCTGAATATGTAAAGGGGTTTTTGCTGCATCTGCTGGAATAAAGTTTTCCGGATCAGTGAATACATCTGGACTAAGTAAAACAACAGAAGAAAGGCCTGCTAGAAACACTACTGCCCCAAATAAATCTTTATAGGTGTAATACGGATGAAAAGGGACCCTGTCAACATCTGCTACTACCCCAAGAGGATTTCCAGACCCTGTCTCATGGAGATAAGCCATATGAAGAGCAGATAATACCCCTAACAAAAATGGTATGTACATGTGAAAAACGTAAAACCGCTTAAGAGTTGCATCACAAACAGTATTTCCCCCTCAAATGTACCTCACTAATGTCTCCCCTACTAATGGCACTGCCGTAGCCAGGTTAGTAATTACTGTTGCTGCCCAATAGGACATTTGTCCCCATGGAAGAACATAGCCAGTAAAAGCAATTAACATTAAGAGCAAAAACATATGTACACCCATAATCCAAGTCTTCCGCAAGAAAAACGAATGGTAGTACAGCCCCCGCGCAATATGAATATAGATTATAATAAAAAAGAAAGAAGCCCCATTTCCGTGAAACCTTCGAATTACCCATCCATTTTTTACATCCCGCCCAATTGATACAACGGAATTAAATGCCTCTAAAACATGTGGAGTGTAATGCATTGCAAGGAAAATCCCCGTAGTAATCTGCAACACTAAACAACACCCAAGAAGCGAACCATAGTTTCACAAATATGATAAGTTAGCCGGTACCGGAAGGTCATATAGAGAACCCGAAACAACCTTTAGTACAGGGACTTCCTTTCGTATTGCGTGATATGAAATATTTTTTGATGCTTCATCTGAATAATACATCTATTTAATTAAGGACGACCCTTCTTTAGTAGCCAAAACATCTGGACCACCTTCTTGGAAGGAAGGTATACTTAATATACTACTACTAAAACTTAACACCCCAACAAATGTTAATAACCCCATCATGCCCGCAGCATACAGAACAACATTACATAATATGTAGTTTTTTAAAAAAGAACCCTTGTTAGAGCTCCCCCTTCATTTGTGAACAAGATAGTAATTTAACCCTCTTCCAACCCCAGCTACTATAGCTACCTTTAGGTAGTAGAACAGCCTGATTACCGAGGATAAGATTAAAACTGCCAACACAACAAAATGAGAAAGCCCTATGAGCATAAAAACAACCACCTTAGGTAAAAATCCAGGAAGCACAGGAAGCCCTCCTAAAGACAAGAAATCCATAAAAATCATAAAAAAAGACCCCGCCTCATGATGGTGTGAATTTCTAAAGTCTTCAAAACACATAACCTTCACTTTATATAGACGTCGTATTAAGACCCCCCTAATCAAACCATATACAAACATATAAAACATTACCCCAGGTAACCTACAAATAGATGCTATAATTATCCACCCTCCATGGACAAGTGAAGAATACCCCATCAGAGTGCGGTAATACACAACCCAAATACCCCCGATCGCACCACAGAGTGCAGTCAATATCGCAATTCCCTCTATCCAATGAATTAAACCATAGCTTACTCCTCATTTACCAATGAAACACATTAAGCCTACTTTCTGCCATACTGCAATCAAAAAACACCTGAACCATGAACATGTAGACATGACAGAGGGAACCCAAAAATGAAATGGGAAAAACCCAGCTTTTAAACATAAACCTAAAATAGTTAGTCCCCATGCAATAGTAATTGATAAGACAGGCTCAATTAATAAAATAAACCCAAATAATATATATATAGACCCTAAAGCCTGAAACACAAAGTACTTTATACACCTCTCGTTCTCCTCCACACTATCACCAGAAAGGATAGCAGCCATCCCTAAAAACCTGCACTCGAATCCAATATACACCCCCAACAAGCCCCCTCTAGCTACAACTATCACAACACCGATAACCCTAAGTGTAAGAAAAAATGAAAAAGCCGGTGTTAATCGCGTAAATGGCCTAATTCTCCTCATTAGTGAGTCGCCTCTGGACAGACGTCCTAGAAAACCAAACTTTCTTGTGCACACCTACACCTACCCACTCCTTAGTATTTCAACGAACAAAACCTAGTGGCCCTAATAAACTCTAAGTTTCGTGTTGCCCTCACTAAAAGTGATAAGCCTACTACAGATTCACAAACAAACATAGTTAAGAAAGTGAGGAGGGCATAAGAAGTAAACCCATTGCCAACGTAAGATAAATACAGCACTAACCCCGTAAACACCCTTACTACAGCCATTTCTAATAAAATTAAAATTACAAGGAAATCAGAATGCCGTAAAAAGACTATAGACATGCCTCAGCTCAAAGCAACCAGCCAAAATATTACATCCATTAGTTTGTCACTCCTCTTGTCCCAAACTGACTAGCTCTTGTCAAAGACCTGCTTCTCACAGTCTTCTTATGCCAATTCTTGTTAACAAGTGCCCCTGAGTACTTAGACCTAACAGCAACACCTACAATAATGGCTGCCAAGAGGTATATACCTAAAAGTACTATTACTACACCCCACTCACGACAACAAATAAATCTCTCTGCCCTACGAAAAAAAACTTCACGCGTTCTTATTATCCCCCTTAAAGGATCACAAAGCACCACAAACACAAACAGAAACACCAGAAAACCTCAGAAACCTCCTCCCGAAAGGATAAGAAACTTGCCACCCCTTCGATTAGAAGGGGACCCTTTTGAATAAGGCACCAAAGCAACACAAAAAGCTAGGAATACTAACACCCCCCCTACTATAACTATAAAAAGAGCAAAACCCATTAAGCAAGACGCAGTAAACCTGATCACCCCCGCACCAATTCTACCAGCTAATATTAAACACCCACTCACATCTAATGGGTGTTTTAATAATGCTGTTACCCCAAGTAAAACCATCATAAAGACCATCAAAACTGTCACCATCTAAAGGAGTCTCAACGCGACACCATGAAATTGACAATCTCATATTCTTGATTAAACTACCCTTCATTAATTAAACCCACTACCCACGTGTGCAGATAAACTTCATTATAATAAATAAAATAAGAACCACCATGAATTGTGCAACCGTATACCCAAGACGCTGTCATTTCTTCCTGATCTCAGCACTATTACGAAGCATGTTCCGCATTACAAACACAGTCATTCACCCCTTCTCTACCACTAATGACAGGTCTGAAATAAACTTTAACCCACGCACACTCATAGTGTTACCACTTAAATGTGGGTAGAATCAATGACTCTTCATAAATCAATGGGCATCAGGCACATTACTGTACTTGTAAAGCCTCTTAGAGCTCTTTTTGTTTAAAAAAGACCAACGTAAACCCCCCGTAACCCAAGGATTCCCAACCAAGGCTAATAGCCCACCGCCGGCCGTCATCACAAGCCTTACAGCCCTAAACCACACTGGGCTGTGAACTGGGGCTCCTACAAACCTGAAACTTCTATGTAGGTAAGGCCCAACTTTTATTCTCGCAATCCCAAGTAGATGAAGAGGGATAAATACAAATAAACGACTTGAAAAGCCTTCACCCGAATAAGGCACTTCAACCTTAGCAAAAGGATTTTGCTGGCCTGAAAAAAACAATAAATACATCAGCCGAAAGGTGTAAAAAGAAGTAACCAAAACTGACATACACACTACAATTGCCCCTAAAATTCTGACCTCCCCATGAATACACCCCTCCACAACAGCATGCTTAGACCAGTATCCCGAGGTAAACGGCACAGCTCCTAAAGAAAAACACGCAACAAATAGTCAGCCTCTTACAATAGGTATTTTAAGCCATATTGTCTGGGAAAGCCGCGAATCCTGATTTCCGCCCCCTTTATAGATGCCACAGCCAACACATAAGAACATCAACGACTTATAGTAAGCATGAACCAAAAGATGGTATATCCCAATCTCCTTAGTTGCCACAGCCCTCAAAGAAAGTATCATAACCCCAAGTTGTCTTATAGTTGAAAAGGCAACCACCTTCTTAACATCTAGCTCACCTAAAGCAACAAACCCAGAAACTAATATAGTCATTATAGCAAAGAAAACCAAATAAACAGCCCACCTGCCTTGTACACAATCAAAATAACGGTAAATAACATACACCCCAGCAGTTACTAGAGTTGATGAATGCACCAAAGCTGAAACAGGGGTAGGTGCAGCTATAGCTGCAGGTAACCAAGCAGAAAAAGGAGCCTGTGCCCTCTTAGTCATACTTCCAACCACAATTAATGCTATAACCCTTAGAGCAGGTAACTGTTGTATGTCATATCAATTCCACCTCATGTTATGAAGTACAGATGCAACTATAAGAATCAAACACGCATCCCCAATTCGCCCAGTTAGTAAAGTTACTATCCCAGCAGATAAAGACTCATGGTTCTTATAATAAGAAACCAAAGCAAAAGAGACAATCCCCAGTCCATCTCACCCAATGAGTATTCCTATCATACTAGGTATAAAAATGAAAATGTTTATAAAAAATACAAACAGGCCAACTAGTCAGCAAAAACGGTCCGGATGGGGGTCACCATGTATGTAAAAACAACAGTAAATAAATACCCTCCCAGAAATAAAAAGCACACTCATCCTGAATATAACAGAAGCCCAATCCACATAAAACAATAAAGAACATGTTACAGGAAGGGTGGCAGACAAATCCCACTCAAAAGCTAAAGAATAGCCCGCCTTCACTATATCTAAAAACAACCACTTAATTAAGAAAAAAAAAGTAAACATGGAAAAAGCCGCTACAAGAAATACCCTGTACTCCCCACCTTCCCTAGGGGAGGGTGTGCGGCCACCTTTAGCGAAAAACTCTCTGATACCAGCCTCACTACGCATTAATATTCTCTTTTTCATAGAGATGAGAACAATGGTTCACCCTGTAGGCCGAAACTACACATACTTATATACTATCACCTCACCAGCTGTAGTTCCCTACACCCTGCGAACCTAAATCGCAAACATTAAACTTCTGCTAAACCGGCTAGCTGCGAGGTATGTGATCCCGTCACACTAAGCGGTTAACAGCCACCCGTTCTTTTTAAACTAATACCCCAGAGAAGAGGTAAGACACCACAGCCTTGGTGTAAACAAGGAACACTTTTTATGCTACCTTCTCTTGCTACCCTTCTAAAGCCCCCATTAACATAGAATTTAAAATCCCATGGAACGCACCTTTAGATACAACTGCAACACAAATAGGTATAACTCTATGCCCATAGCCACACAACTCATAGCAATTTCCATATGCTAGCCCAACTCTGTAAGGATGAACCCCCACATGGTTTACCCGGCCAGGAACAGCATCTATCTTGACCCCTAATGCAGGGACCCCTCACCTATGAATGACATCTGCCGTACAAATTTTTACCTCAGTAGTTTTATTAACAGGTATATAAACAGGTTGAGTAACCCCTCGTTGTCCTAGGAAAGGCCAAAAAGAACTCAAATCTGTATCTTCGACCCCTTCAATATCCCTAAATACAGAAGAGAGAGAAACCCCATACCTATCATATGCTATCTGTGCATCTCCAATCCTGGTGTCACCACCTAAAGCATAAGGAAAAGAATCCTCTGCTCCCAGTGCCGCAAAAACCTGTGAACACCTCACTCGCGCAGAAGAAGGACTCACACTATCAGAAGAGACTAATTCATCTACAGATTTTAACTGAGATCTCATGAAATACTCATACTCTCAATACCACTGATGCCCAACTACCTTTACATGATAATCTGCTGTGTCAGTCAACTCTATTTCATATAAGTTCTCTCAAGAGACATAACCTAAACCCCCCAAAATTCCTCCAGGAAATAAAGTCCAACAAAATTCTAACCAATTACACCCCTTACCAAAACGGTAAGTGTAACCACCTAAGAATAACTTATAACATAGTGCAAAACCTAAAAAAGCCATTACTACTAATATTACACCAATACATACTACTATAGATAAATCGTAGTAAGATACAAGATTTAGACACCTATATGTTATAGGGTCAAGAAAACCATATTTCCCATTTTGAACCATTGTCCAGGAACACGTAGTTACCCCAGCAACTTCACCGCCGCATTCTTCTTAAACTACCTGAACTATCCCTACCCAATACATGCATAAAAAGCCATAAATCCTAAAGTTAACGGTAATAAACACAGCCAACAAAAAGACATTAAAAGATCATACCGAAATCGAGGAAGTCCCCCTCGAACTACGATAAAAAAGAAACAAAAACACACAGCTATAAATCTGTACCATAAGTTAGAGAAAATATAAGCACCTCCAGCCAACCCAAGCCCCCTAAAAAACAAGACAGAACTTAAGACTCTCATGAAAAATATGCTCCCATACTCAGCTAAAGCGATTATTGCAAATGCACCACCCCCATACTCTACAGAATATCCTGCTACTAGCTCCGACTCTCCCTCTACAAAATCAAAAGGAGTTCGGTTAGTCTCAGCAAGCATGACAATAACCCAAACCACTAAAGCCTCAAATGCTGCAATTGCATTAATTATCTCTCTTTGCCGACACTCCGCCAAGTCAAATCTACCAACCAACATAAGAGGACAAAAAGCCACCCCTCTTATTACAACTTCGTAAGAAATAGCCTGCGCAACCCCCCGTATAGCCCCTAATATACCGTAACGAGAATCACACCTGTACCCACAAATAAATACCCCAAAAACATGTAACCTAGAAACACAGAGAACATACAACATCCCCCACTCTAACCGGACCCTCCCCTCGACAGAAGGAAATGCCAACCAACTGAGGCAGGCTAAAAAAAACAATAAAGCCGGGCCTAATAAGTACCCCGCTAACCTCGCCCTAAATGGAAACCTTAGCTGCTTAATAAAAAGCTTAACACCGTCAGCGACAGGCTGACCTAGAGCCTTAAACCTCGCCTTGTTAGGTCCCTGCCGTAATTGGAATATACCCAACCCTTTCCGCTCTGTGAGAATAAAAAAAGAAACTCCAATCTGCATCACCAACACTACTAACACTGCTCTTATCATAATTATTAAAGAGGGCTAAACCCTACCTCCGGAGCTTAAATCCGACGCATTTAATTCTACCACTTCAATACTCCGGGTGAAAAATCACTATCTTCAGGTTAAAAGCCTAACGCTTCAGTAGCTTCCGGGGCACCTTGGCACCGAAAGGATTAAAACCTTTATCTTCTTTCACATCAAGAAAGCCCAATTTTCTGGCACAGTACCCGAATAAATCTATTTTACTTTCACTCCAACCTTCCTTCATTTTCTTCATGTAAAAGGCCGGCAAATAGGATCAACATAAAAAAAACCAATAGAAATTTCATATAAAATGATATTCTCATCCAAACCATCCCCTTAGTGTAAACGACACAAAAGAATAGAACCATTTCTACATCGAAAGCCAAAAAAATCATGGCTAACAAAAAAAACCGCAAAGTAAAAGGTCTTCAAGAACTACTGAGTGGGTCAAACCCACACTCAAAAGCCGTTTTCTGTGCCCAAACTGGTTTTACTCGAGCACCTAAGTTATATCAAAGGCCACCAAATGCGCAAGACAGTAATAAGCAAACAATCACAAAAAACCCATAAAACATTCACTCCCACTCCAACCCATTAGTGGAAACCTCAACAGTTGTCCCCAAGTAATTTCCATATATACTCAAATCCATAGACTTTCGGATGACTCGAACACCCCCAAGCTGATTTCAAGACAGCTATTCCCCTGGAAAGTCAGGAAACACTTCCTCCTCTGGCATGAAAAACCAACGTGCTTGCTTATACACCATAAAAAATACCATCCAGATAGTATCTATCTTTGTGACCACAACACAACGTTTTATATTAAACTAGGACAGCCATTGCTTAAAAGCTAAGCGGTAAAAAAATCTAGTGCAAATGGGCTAAAAAACAAAAAAAGTAAACCAAAAGTACACCTAATGTAATACCGCTCATTAATTTGCATCCCATTAGAACGCCTGTATTCTCTTAAGACCCCATGACAAACAGTACTAAAAGCATAAAACCTTACCACTCCGTTTAAGAAACAACTTAGCCAAACAAACCCTAACAAAGCAGGTACAACTAATTTCATCCTACCAATTAATATTCACTCGCCAAGATAATTAAGCGTTATAGGAACTCCTATATTTACAAATCATCTAACAGCTCAAACTAAAGAAAACCCAGGAGACGCTATATCTACCCCAAGATTAACCCCAACTCTTCGTGTCTCTCTTCCATCATATAAAGCTCCCGATAGCGCGAATAAAAGGGGAGAACAGATACCATGGGCAAACATAACCGACGCCGCACCACCAATTCCAATTCTAGTCCCACTTAGGAGACCACAAATACAGAAACCTATATGGCCAACAGAAGAAAATGCTACTATAGACTTTAAATCTCTTTGACAAGCACAGATTCCTGTACACAGACAGCCACCAATTAATCTCAGCCTTATTACTACATAAACAATCAATCAGCCCCCGCCAGATTTCAAGTCAACTAGCCAAGTTACACGATATAATCCATAGCCCCCTAACTTTAAAAGTACCCCTGACAAAAGTATAGAACCAGCCAACGGGGCCTCAACATGGGCCTTTGGAAGTCATCCGTGCACACCAAACAAAGGAGCCTTAACTAAAAACCCAAAGATTAGAGCCAACACAAAAATTCCAGAAAGAGAAGTACCGCACACCCAAAACTCATAAGACAACTTAGCGACCAAAAAACAATCTGTTCCACACCTGCTTATAAAATAAACCAACACAACTAATAAAGGTAAAGACCCTCCAACTGTATATAATGTCATAAACATGGCTGCTTCAAACCGCTCAGGCTGATAACCCCAAATTAGAATTAACCACAGCATCGGAATTAATGAGGCTTCAAATCACATGTAAAACCACATTCAATTAGCAGAAATAAATATAAATACAGAAAATATTAAAGTCAATAAAACACTCATCTCTGCCCCCCTCTTCGCCCTGAACCTAGAAACATTAAACTCATTATGACTGCAGAGGAGGGTTATAATCCCAACAATTAGCGTTATTACGACTATTAGAGTTCTAAATTTGTCTAATAAGACATATTCTATAGGTTGAAACCCTAAAAAAGGCTGAACAGAGAACTCTACCAACACCAACAAAAATGCAATAACCAACCCAAAAATAACCCCCGCACCACCAACATTCCACAAAGCACTTCTAACAACTATGCCAATAAGGACGAAAAACCCCACTACTTAAATTTGTAAGAAGGATGACCACCTTTCCTCCCACCTGAGCACCATCACACATAAGAAAAAACTACCCTCAAAGAGCCTACAACTATAAGAGCCCACCAAAGAGCTCCATACTCAAATGCCAAAGTACACACTAAACCTAAAGTTAGTACCGTAAAAATTTGTCTTCTTCCTCTCATTGGCTAAAACCCAGTATGGGTACTAAAAGATTACAAAACTCTCATTCTATTTTAAACTATTCAGCCAACCTTTAGATTAGAAGGGCTTCCCTTCTGCCCAGTCACGAACTAAATACTTAATGTTCTTCTCTTTCCTAACTTTTCTCTTACCACCCACAACAACAAGAGGCCGATAAACCCGATTATGAAGGGGAATAGGGAACATCCCACGAGCCCACTCAACTTCTGTTTTTGGGATACCAATTGAAATAACTCGCCGCTCAGCCACAAACCTCTCTCAAATAATAAAAAGAAAGAAAAATAAACTAAGCATAGATGCGGTAGACCCCCACCTAGATAAAGCATTAAAGAAAGAATACCCCACAGGATACTCAGCATACCGACGTGGTATTCCCCTCATCCCTAAAAAGTGCTGAGGAAAGAAAGTCAAATTAACCCTAAAAAATATAGATACAGACTGCATCTTTCTTCACGCATCATGCATTGCCAACCCAGTAACTAATGGGTATCAATAATGAAAACCGGCAAACATAGCAAACACCGCACCTATTCTGAGAACATAATGAAAATGAGCAACAACGTAATAAGTGTCATGTAATAGAACATCTAAGGATGCTCTAGAAAGAATAATTCCCGTAAGACCCCCTGCAGTAAAAAAAACAAGAAACCCTACAGCTCAATATATAGCAGCCCAGTTTCGAATACGCCCACCAACCATAGTAGCAATCCATCTGAAAACTTTAACACCAGTAGGCACAGCAATAATCATAGTAACAACCCTAAAATAAGAACGCCTATCGACGTTAATACCCATAGAGAACATATGATGACCCCAGACCAAAAACCCTAGTAAACCAATAGACTTCATAGCATAAAATATTCCGACTTTACCAAAAATATCTTCTTTACCTGAGCCTACCTTAATAACATGAGAAATAATCCCAAAACCAGGAAGAATCAAAATATAAACTTCCGGGTGACCAAAGAACCAGAATAAATGGACAAATAGCATAGGATCCCCTAATCCAGCCGGATCAAAAAACCTAGTATTGAAGTTCCGATCGGTAATTAATATTGTTAAAGCCCCCGCTAAAACAGGCATAGCACAAATTAGTAAAAAACTAGTAATTCTTAACGACAATACAAACATAGTACAACGAATAAGAGTAACCCCACCAGGACGCATACCCAATATTGTTGTTAGAAAATTAATAGAAGCTAAAAATTGAAGAAATCCCACCCACGTGTAAAGAAAAAATAGCGAAATCAGTACAAGGCCCTGAATGAGCTCAATTCCTAGACAAAGGAGGGTATAGAGTTCACCCACCACCAAAGCCTTCTTCTACAAATGCAGATATCAACAGTAGGATTATAGACCCAGGCATCAACCAGAAACTCAACGCATTTAAACGAGGAAAAGCCATGTCCCCAGCTCCTAACATCAATGGGAATAATCAATTCCCAAACCCCCCTATCATCATAGGTATCACAAAGAAAAAAATTATAACCAACCCATGAGATGTTACAAGTACATTATACAAATGTCTATTACCCAACACCCTTTCAGGCACGGATAATTCCAACCGCATTAACACCCTAAGACCAGTTCCCAGTAAACCAGCCCAAATAGCCAACATAAAATAAAGAGTACCAATTTCCTTATGGTTTACAGTACCCCCTCAGCGTCAAATTCAAGCATAAAGTAAACGCACTTTTCACACTACTCATAAAGCTCCACAAGCCAACCATCAGATTTTAGATCAAACAAACCCAAATTCATCCCCTGACTTAATAGAAACAATATCCCCAAAGCTTTCACGCCCATAAGAATTATTATTACCAGATTCCAAAATGTGATGTAGGGGAAAAATCCCAATCTTTGAACGCAAATCAAACCTTTTTTTTAAAGTACCACACCAATTAATTATTAGCTCCTCAATACAGAGCAGCAAACAAAATAACCCAAATTAAATCAACAAAATGTCAATATCAGACACCAGCCCACATCTGGAAATAATTAGACCCCTTCTTGAAATGCCCACACATCAGCCGGAACACAGCAATTACAAAGAATATAACACCCACAAAAACATGGGACCCATGAAACCCAGTTACCACAAAAAAGATTCTTCCGAAAGCCCTATCCCTGATAGCGAACTGACACACGGTGTATTCCCAATACTGAACCCACAAGAACCCAAAACCTAAGATAACAGTGATAACTAAACCAATGACAGCCTTATATAAATGCTCATCTATCTCCTTAGTCTCCGGATAAGACTGATTATGAGCCTTTACGTGACCTAAGGAAGCTTGCGCAGTAGCACCAGAGCACAGCAAAATAATTAAATTTAATAAAGGCACTTTAAAGGCATCTACTACCCTAATACCTACAGGGGGTCAAGCATACCCATACGAAATTTCTCCAATCTTCACATGCCCCAAAGCTCAAAAAAAGCTCACGAAAAAAAATGCTTCCGAGAGAATAAATAAGACTATAGCAATTCGCTCATTTCGATAAACTAGAGACCTATGCCCTCTTTGTTTTGCTGCCTCGGCCGATACTTTAAACCATCACATAACTAGGCCCAAAGCAATAACCCCCAACCCACGAAAAGCACCTACATACCTTTCTCCATGAAAATAAAAAACAGCACCAGCTGCTGTTAATCACACCCCTCTGGAGATAACTACAGGTAACAATGTATTATAAAGAACAGGATATCCTCTTTTAGTCATCAAGGTATAAACACCATTGTTTACTTCAGCATTTGAAGTGCCACAGTCTCTTTAACTTAATACCTTAGGTTGACCCACAAAGGCACCTAAAACTCCCAAAGCTTCAATTCTTTTTAAACTACAACCTAACCTACCTAATGAGCCCCATGAGGATTAGCATGCCCAAATCCGTACTCCCTGCAATAAATTAGTAATAGTTTCACAAAAATAAAAGTCTGAATACATAAAATACACATCTCTGCAGTAATTAAGCACGTCCCAAAAAACCAACACATAAAAGCCCCAAAAAGACCTTGGAATCCTAAAGCCACATATCCTCCAAACATCTGGCCTAACAGATGCATCCCAACCTGACCAATGGTCACATTAACCCAAATCCGAAGAGATAAGGTTACAGGCCGTGCAGCAATTCTAATTAATTCTGTCATTAAAAGTACAGCATTTAAACCTCAAGGCAACTCAGGATCTACAGCAAACCCAGCAAAAGTACCAGCGTTACCCCCCCAAGTAAAAATCATAGCAACAAGCCAAAAAGGTAAAGCTAAGCTTACCCATAACTTTCAATTAGCCCCTAAAGCAGGAAAATAAGCCATGATACCTAAGAAAGAAATACCCAACAAGCAAACTAACAAGGAAAAAAAGACGTGTGTCAATCCTGGAAAACTTATTAAATCCCCATGTTCCTCTTCAATATAATAATGGAACCGCTTTCAGCCCCCTTGCACTAAAGCACCAACACGAGTTGGAGATACAAATAGCTCATTACCTTTCAAAAATAAGAAAGGGAAAGCCACAAAAGCCAAAGTCATAATAACACCACCGTAACCTTGAGGGACCCCTCAAATTACATCAGCCACATCATACCCTATTATCGTCATTTACTGCTAAACACCACAAGGGTAGAAATCTTAGGAAGAGAAATACTATAATTTCATAACTAAGGCTACAACTTAACACCTCTACGGCCGCCTTCCCAATTCTGTAAAACCACCTTATGGTAGCATTACTATGTTACGACTTACCCAGACTTTATATATACAGGGGTGCCGGGCGATTTGTACACGACCCAGAACCCGTTCACGTTTCCTCACTTGAAAACATTACTGTGAAGTACACCTTCAGTAAGGCATTTCAGCCTATACTTCCGTTTTATTTGATAATTGTAACTCAGCAAAGCCCTCTTGATACCCAACACCCTTACCTGAATTCGAATAGGTAAACCAATAAAAATTTTAATAGGTTTAGTATCCCTAGCAATCCTCTACTTTATCAAAAAGATTACTGACAACGGCGGTAGGCTAAGAAAACAAGAGGTAAGGTTTTCGAGGATCATCGAATTAACCGCCAAGTTCCCCTCACATGATATGAGATCACCGCCAACTTCCTTAGATTTTAAGCAACCACTCGTACTACCCATGGATTCATAAAACAGCATAAATAAGGGGGTCTCTAATCCCCGTCTCTTAAGACAGCCTTACGAGCTCACAGAGTTCAGGCCCCTAAAAAATTTTCCTCTACCCATTTCACCGGAATAGGGAAAAAGCTCGCCTGTTATTCTCTGCCGCCCCACCACAAGAACACATTAACCCGAAGGCAAAGTTTAACCGCAGATGCTGGCACTTTATTATCTCCCTCTCTTTTCCATCACGGCTGAATATTCATTGCTGAAATAACAACACCAATATTAATTACTGACGCAGGGGGACAACCTCAAAGTCATAATTTCTACTCTGATTTTCATGACCCCATCTCGCTTTATTCCCTTTTTAAGGAAAAACCGCGAGAAAAAGCCCCACTCCCTACTCCCGTATAGTAACATGTATAAGCCCGGAAAGAGCTAATGTAGTGCCGGAAACGAACACTCAAAGAGACACAAACGGAATCGAACCGCTCACAGTAAAATTAGAAATCTCGCTGCAACCTATGAACCTCCAAATATTTAACAAACTAACCTATATTAAACTTAATTAAGCCAACCTCCCGATCCTTTCGTACAAAAGAGGTTTAAAACAAAGATAGAATCCGACCTAGCTCACGCCGGTCTAAACTCAAATCATGTAGAGTTTTAAAGGACGAACAGTCCCACAATCCTAACTGCTGCGCCAGGATAACACCCTAATTCAACATCGAGGTCGCAACATTCTTCTTCAATATGATCTCTCCAAAGACATTACGCTGTTATCCCCGTGGTAGCTTTTTCTCCATATCCTTAATAGGGGATCTTCATCTTCTACAAATTCAGATACGTTAATTTTGCATCCAGTCACCCCAACCAAACTTTAAGTCAATTCAAAAAGAACAACCCTCATCAAGCTCAACGGGGTCTTCTCGTCTAATGTATTCATCTATGCCTTTTCACATAGAAATAAATTTCAGTATTTAAGCCTGAGACAGACCCTCTCACGTCACACCATTCATACTGTTCCCCAATTAAAGGACTATTTACTGTGCTACCTTCGTACTGCTATCAACAGCAACCGTTTAAAGATATTTCTTCACCGGGCAGGCACGACTCTTAATAATAATATAACCTAAGAGCGATGTTTTTAATAAACAGGCGAAGAGGATATTTGCCGAGTTCCTTAGACTTACTTTTCTTAATTTCAAACTCAGGTCACTAAAATTAGTAACCCCACGAACCGAAGCCCGCTGCCAACTCAGAGCCCAACAAAATTGAACCCCTAATTAACCAAAACTGATAATAAACTTTCTTTTTCCACTAACCCTATCCCTCATCAAGATATAAGGAAACCAATTTTTAATTATTTTTTCACTTACGCATGACATACTAATGTTAAACTTCTTAGCTCGAAGCCAACCGCCAGTAAAAATCAACTGCCCTTTATAAACTGCTTTGAACAAAATTTCAAAATAAGAAAGGCACTATTAACCCTACTTAATGATAAAAATAACTCTCAAAAACGCTAAGGAGCTTAACCCCCTTAGCCTCACTAAAGCCAAACAGAAAACTTCCTTTCCTCGTTAACTGCTACTAGCCTCACTGTGCTCATGCACATTTCCCAACGAACCAGCTATCAGGCCTCTCGACAGACATGTCGCCACTACCTTCCCCTTTATCATGATATTGCAACATCACAAAACCTCCCAAAATTCATTAACCCTAGGAAAAAGAAGATAGCTCGAGGCCTTTCAGGACTACTAAACTAAGCAAACCCTCTATGTCCCATGATACAAAAAGTACTAATTAACATTTATTCTTTATTTTTCACAACCCACTTATTTCTAATCTATTTATGCAACTTTGAGATAAACCCAATAACCACTCTCCCAACTATGTTTCCCTCACGGTACTCACCAAAGAAAGATTTCATCAAGCACATCTCTGGGAATTGCTTCACCCCGAGATTTGCAATCTCATGTTCTTCTTAAACTACCAGAGACAAGGAGGAGGACAAAAGCCTATATCCGGGTCATGAGCCCAACAACTTATCTTAGTTTACTCTCCATGATACTCTTTCCATGTAACTCAACCACCTCTCCCGCTCCTCACCCTCTCGACCCCTTCCGCTTAAGCGCACTCAAGCACCCTACGCCACCGATATCGCATTTCTTGTAAGGGGGGGGTCTTTCCTCACCAAAAATAAGCACCGACCCAAATCCATCTAGACGCCTAATCTAATGAAAAAGAGGAAATAAAATTTTGCAACAAAATGTCCGAAAAAATCAGCCCTCATTATAATAAAATTACCCCTGTGTACACCATTAAACCAAGCAAAACCAGGCCTCTACCGCACCAATTATGCTGAAAAACTGAAAAAAAACAGCCATATATAAAAATACCTAGGAGCCAAGGAAACATAAAAAAAATAAATGAGAAAAGATAAAGACACTACGTTATTTCGCAATTCCAACATCTTTTTGACCCCAACCGCTCAAGGAATCCCCAACTCATATGACTAAACCTCAAACACAAGTCCCCTAAAACCTAAACCCAAAAGCACTTCTGTAATTATGAAAATACTGAACACCCAAAAAAACCCACACATGACTTTAACACATACACGGAAACAAAATCACAAACAACTTTGACAAAAACGACTAACGGCCCTAAAATTGAACTGACACCCGAAAAAAAGTGAAAAGCTTAAACCCACATGACACAATTAGTTACAGAATAACAACGACACACACGCATAAAATAGCAAGAATTTAGAACTCCCACGCAAATGAACAAAAAAGTCGTTCCTACGCCCATTTCTGGCCAAACAAAAATTAGTAAAAAGGCGACAAAGAAAAGGGAAGAAACAAGTAATAAAATTTAAGGGGAGAAACAATAACTAATCCCCCCCCC
>Ga0065722_100331_pt1 | contig 17368 bp, 14 predicted proteins | sample BansetMetagenome_FD_59109 | JGI IMG/M metagenome (GOLD analysis project Ga0065722, IMG submission 59109) | Bankia setacea gill microbial communities from Puget Sound, Washington, USA - Caecum Enriched | ecosystem: Host-associated > Mollusca > Digestive system > Ceca | place: United States... | reverse complement strand
CTGAATTACAATCAGGACAATCACCACGCATTAGTGGCCATTGTAGCTACAATTTTAGTCTCTTCTTTATCTTGGGCCTTTATTGAAAAACCAAGCCTGACAAAGAAAACATATAGCCTTCATCCGGCAGGTAAAAAATAGAATGAACTTTTTTAACAAAAAAATAGTAGCCCAATATGGCGGCAAAAAAGCTTTTGTTCGCCATGTCTACTACACTCTACTACACCGGTTTTTCTCTTTATACCGTAGATATTCAAAGCCACCCATGGATACAGACCGAGTAATATTTGTTTGTAAAGGTAATATATGCCGAAGTGCACTAGCCCATTCTGTTTACCAAACTCAGTTTGAAGCTAAGGTTGTTTCCTGCGGACTTGATACAACTCCAAGTCAACCGGCTAACCCAAGAATCCAGAAAATAGCAAAAACCTTGGGCTACGATATGTCCGAGCACCGCACGACAAGAATTGATCAGCTCGATATCAAAGCAAATGACCTATTAGTCTGTATGGAGCCTCGCCATGTACAGGCGGTTAAGTACATAGCCCCCAACGCCAACATAGTGCTGCTCGGATTAATGCTAGAATCACCTATTGTCTACATCCACGACCCATTTACATCAATAGATCCATACGCGAATCGCGTGAGCAAAAAAATAGTGGAGGCTACGCTAATTCTGGGGAAAGCCCTTAAAAATCGACAATAGATCTGACGCTAATGAAAGAACTGTTCCGTGACCTTAAATGGTATTACTCAGAGTGTATAAAGCAAGACTTTGGCTTTATGTGCGCCTGCGCGTATTTGGTTTTTTCATATTTAAGACCACAAGCAATTTACCCCGCTCTAGACATTTTACCGTGGACTCAATTATCAATATTATGCGGGCTTGGTTATCAAGTTACTCAAAGCAATATTCGATTTCAAGAATCCCATGTAGCGCTCTTACTTTTTTTCGTTGTCGTAATTTGTTCAAGTGCAACCTCCCAATATACGAGCACCTCGTTCAGTAAACTCGACTTATCCTACATCTGGCTGGTAGAAGTGTTTTTTTTCACGAGCTGTATTCGTAATCTCCACCAATTTCGTCTTGCCCTTACCCTCTTTTTTTTGATCATATTCAAAATGTCCTTCTTTGGCGCAAGAACTTGGGCAACTAGGGGCTTCGGATTCACAAAGTGGGGGCTAGCAGGGCCTCCAGGTTTTTTTGCAAATTCCGGGGAGTTTTCTCTATTGATGGCAATGGTCGCTGTTATTAGCCTCGCATTTTTAATGAAACGCGACCACCTGAATAAAATCTACTTTTTGCTGCCTATAACAGCGTCCATGACGGTTCTAGGCGCAAGCTCAAGAGGCGGACAAATTGCCCTTATTGTAGGACTTCTTTACATTGGTTTTACTATCGGAAAACTAAAAGTAAAGAACTTGATTTATATAGGGCTAGCGGGCTATATAGGCTTTTCTTTGCTTCCTCAGGAGCAGAAAGATCGTTTTTCTAATATGGGAGACGACAATACGTCGACATCCCGCTTAAACTATTGGAATGCGGGCATCGAAATGATGAATAAATACCCGTTTTTTGGAGTAGGGCACTACGGATTTCCCGAATACTACGCTACCCATTATTCTCATCATAAAAAAGACGTCTCTGACTACTTAAAAAATAGGAGAGAAGTGGCCCACAACTCCTTTGTTCAAGTCGGTAGTACGCTAGGCTATCTAGGACTGGCTTCTTATACCTATCTATTGCTGTTATGTTATTTTTTTACTCGACGTATTCGAAAAATGAGCGCTACCGTTTACCTTCAGAACACCCCGTGGGTTGCGCCTCTGTCTACAGGCTTAGATGCAGCTATAATTGTGTACATNATCGGATCGTCTTTCATGTCAGTCGCCTTCTATCCCTATATTTATTTGATGTTGATGTTCAACCAGTCACTCTATAACGCAGTAAGGCACGAAAGCTCCCCCTCTAAAGTCCGGGCAACATGAAGCATTTCACATTACAGCGTGGAACGGCGCGCCACATTGAATATATTTAATACAGAAGTATTAAATTTGGTACAAAAAGCGCTATCCTATCTGCAAGCAGTGTTCGGAGGTACTTATGAAACAGACGCTTATTTTCATCGTGACTTACCTGATAGCAAGTTACGGTATATGTGAATCGACCATAGACGAGCCAACTTGGTCTTTTACTGACGACTTTGAAGGTTCCGTAGACAATACTTTTTGGGCTGGGGCAGGTGTATGGGTAACATACGGTGCCGATGATCCGACAAAGCCTGGAAATAAAGTCATGGCAATGAAATACGTGCCAAACAGTGAGGGACAGGGTGATTCATGGACAGAATACGACTTCCATTTAGGTATACAGGCGGTGCAGGTTGAAATCAGATACGACCTTTATGTTCCACCAAATTATCAACATATAGAGAATAATCATAAAGTCTTTGCGCTTTGGTCCGGTACCTACGGAAAAGCAAAAGCCAACATCTCAGTATCGAGTGAAGCTTGGGGGAAATCTGGAGGTGCCACACCTTCCGTATATGTCGGTGTAGATGGTAATAACTATGGCCACGCTATGCTTTCTGACTCCCCCCTCATATGGAACGATGGTGAGGGACGATGGATAGAAATTCATATTTTTTTCGAACTCGCAGAAAATCCATCAGATACAGGAAGGCTTGAAATTTCTAAAAATGGTTCGATTATCACGGCAACTCATCATCGAGACCTTACCAAACCTTACACAGGCGCGCCCGAAGGCGAAAACCTTATTCAATATTCGACCAAAGGTAATTTTATAGATCAGGGGACAATTCTTGGTTGGGCAAATGGAGCCCCTGAAGGAGGCTTCAAGTCTGATACCGTATTTTTAATTGATAACTTTTCAATTAAAGCGCGAGATACCCACGGTAGCGTCAAAGCTACTCACGGCCCTATCGACCCAGAGATAACCAAATTTAGGAAAAAGTAAACTCTATTTTGACTAAAGATTAGTACAGGATATATCCTGTACTAATCTTTCAATACTACCTTTGATATTACTGCTTTAAATTTCCCGCCAGCTCCTTTGGGTATTTCCTTAACAATATTGACATCCACACAAGTATCTTTGCCTACTCGCTTACAAACCTCATCTATTATTTTAGGTATCTCCGCGGCGATAAACCCCTCTGCTGGAACAATTTTTAGTTCCAACTCCCCAAGCTCTTGCTGAATGTATTGCGCCATCAAAATATTGAAGCCCTTTAGCACTGGACTCAGTCGCCCAACTGGAATCCCACTTTTGGTATAAACTATATCGTCCTTCCTGCCTTGTACTTCTGTCAAAATAGGAGTATTTAGCCCACAATCGCAATCATCTGGAGACATTACCCCCAAATCGCCCATTGCATATCGTAGAAACGGCATCGTGCGATTGACCAAGCTGGTGCAGACAATATTCCCCAAATCTCCGTCAGGCAGAGGGTTCCACTGATCGTCCAAAATTTCTACAACAGCGTAATCTGGTCGAACATGATATTTTCCTTTACTACACTGCGCCCCAAATACAGACATCTCAGCACAACCATATTGATCAAATATTTTACAGTCAAACGCAGCCTCAATAGTTTCCCGATGCTCTGTAGAAAGCGTTTCTGCTGAGGTGACAACCCCGTCCAGTTTAAAGGTTATCCGCTGTTCAATCATTTTTTTTGCCAACACATAAATCGACGATGGATATGATTCGATATAATGCGGTGCGTATTCTATTATTTTTTTAATGTATGCCAGTATGTTGGTATCCGACAAATGATAGGACGACATCAATAAAGAATTCTGAAAAAAACTATGCCTCCAGTAGGGGCCTCTAGCTTCCGGTTTTTGAAGTATTCTACCCCCGATAACAACATGCTTTTTTTTAGGGTCTATGTTATTGGATAACAGAAATTCGTCAAAAAATGCATAATTCAGTTGCCTGTCCTCTTCCGAGCAATAAATTTCTAGAGGGGTACCAGTAGTGCCAGTAGTCTTTACCCGAATAGGATTGCTCACGCCAAAATTAAGTGCTTTTCGTCCAGCTCTTCTTATCACGTCCTTGGTTACGACAGGCAGTTTTCGTAAGTCTTCTAGCGATTCCAGCGCTACAAAATCAGCGCCCTTCACTGCATAAAAATCTTTGTAGAATTCATTTTTTTTCAGTATTTCTTTTATTTCCGCATTCAACTCCTGGATCGCATACTGGTCAAATTGTTCTTTTGACCAACTTTTTCTGTCCGAGATTTGCGATAAAAAATAACTGTAACGACCTTTAGTTCGGATCCGCTGGAGCTGAAGCCCTTTGATACTAACTAATAAGTTCTGCAGGTAGAGCGGCAGCTCCAAATATAATTTCTCCATCATTCCAGCTGCCATGTTTCACCCCTGATCTGAGATTACATTAAATATTTTTTTGCCTATAGCGTCATAGTCAAATCTCTCTACTGCATGCTTTCGAGCGGCTTCGGAAAGAAGCATACGCCTATCTGGCGATTGCATTAGCTCAACAATTTTGCTACAAAAATCTTCACTACTTTCAGCAACTTCGGCCTGAACACCCGGCTCAATATCTAACCNCTCACACGACACTGGATGCGCCACAATAGGCATCCCCATCGCCATTGCGTCCAACATTTTCAATTTAGTACCACCACCATCACGAATTGGGCATATGTATATTGCGCATTTTTCGATATAGTCGCGCACATCGTCTACAAAACCCGTGACATGCATGTTTGCATCCGCTTCTGCAATTTCGTTAATGCGGGAAATACTACCTTTCCCAACCACAGTCATAGTCAGCTCACGGCCAATAGCTGTTTCTTTCAATTTTGGCCAGATTTCATTAGCAAATAATAGCATCGCATCACGATTAGGATACCAATCTAAGCCTCCTGCGAAAATCATTCCCTCTGTTTTAGAACAATCATACGGGACGCGCCGAGTAAAATACCCTAAGTCCACGCCATTAGGCACTACCTCAACTCTAGCGGATACAAAACCAGAGAGCCTAACTTCATCCAGCTCCGAACATACAAAATTTGAATAGGCATTTGCTGCGAACTGTATTTCAAGATCTTTAAGTAATCTAGCCTGCCAATTCATGTACCAAGCCATAAGCCCGCTAGCCAAGCCCGCTCTTCGCAAAAGCATGTCTGATTCAATGTTGTGATGATTTAGGATATAAGGCGTATCACCGATACTCACGAGAGGGCAAAGACCAACAGTATCGAAATAAACGAAATCGTAATTATTCTCACTTAAAGCAAGCTGAACTTTATCAGAATATTCTCTCGATTCCAGACAAATAACGTCATAACAGGCTCGTTTTAATAGGGAGGCTATCGCTGTAATATTTCGTGAAAATTTCCGGCTGTAACGCCCATGTTTTACCAGCACAACACTATTACAAAAAAGAGATAATTCATTCTCTATTTCCTCGACACCCTCTTCATATTGCGCATAGAAAGCACTAATTTTTGAATAGGTCGCCAATGAAATTAAATCTATATCTGCATACTTTGATACTTGCTTTAGCATATTGTATGTACGTTGCAAAGCACCGCCTTTTGGAGGGAAAGGCGCAAAATGAGACAGCCACAATATTTTCATTCAGACCACCTAATCCTTCCACTCTACATTTTTATAATCATCTCGCAACGAAAACTCATATACAGCTCGACATTTAAAGTATGAGTTTGGGAAAAACTCTACTTTTTTGCCCATCAAAGCTGCTGCTATACATACATGTAAACGATCAGTTCTAACCTTACTGAATCGACTAATAAACTTCATAAGTCTTGAGGTGGTATAATCAGTTATTGCATCATTCCTTGTCCCATACTCATAAATAACTGACAGATCTGCATTATCATCAGGCACCACCTTAAGCGCTCTCTCCACGTCCTCTCTAAAAAAATTCCCCACATCAGTATTACGCAACAGCTTAAATTTCAACTCGAACCAGGTGTTCTTTAACATAAGTGCGGGCTGAGGCAACCTAGAAAAGCTTTCCGATTTTCCTTGTAACCGATAGAATATTTTTCTAACCAATACTGAAATGAGCCCAATATTTTTTCGATTTAAAAAATCAGAAGGCTGGATATTAAATGCTAAATCTTTATCCAGATATACCTTTGCTCCAGAGGCGTGCTTAATCAAGTGCTCGTGAGTGACTTTTTCACGAGCAAATAGAATTACGTTTTCTCCCAATTTATCGAGTAAAATTTCATTCCCCGCTACAGTATGCGGCAAAAGAATTAGCATTTTTGCAGTTTCATGAAACCGCTCAAAAAACTCTCGGGCTTCAGGGTAGATTCCAACCAAATTACCGCCCCCGGCATACACGACAATTTTCCCTGAGGCATCAAAATCCTTCAGGTCGAGAATTTTCACATTCAAACCTGCCTGCCTAAATAAAATAAAAGCACCAGCCGCAATTAAGGCGTCCCCGGCGTTCCCAGGGTTAGCTCTGTAATAAATCACTTCGTCTTTAGGTAGAGCAGCTAAAAATTCACTTACCTTTAAATTTTCCATTTATTCTTCCAAATCTAAGCTTTAACAATTTTTTCTAAACAACTCTGGAGTTTTTGGAGTTGAATCTCTGTGCTATAATTTTTGACAATTCGAGCTCTGCCAGAGCTACCCAGTGATTTCTGCAAAAGCTCAGACTTGTATATTTTTTCCACTTTGCCCGCTAGCTCAAAACTATCCCCAGGTTCAAACAAATAGCCGGTTTCACCATCCACAATGGTTTCCACCAACCCCTGTAATCGAGAAACAACCAATGGTAACCCACAAGAAGCCATTTCGAGACTAGACATCGGAAATGAATCCCAACCAATCGACGCGATTACTCCGACATCACATTCAGGCATAATTGAATCAAGGTCCTTTCTATAACCTCCAAATACCACACGATCTATTGCTCCAGATCCCTGCAACTGCTCTATAAAAGGCAGCTCCTCTCCCTCTCGATTTCCAGTAATAAGACAGTACACATCGTTGAGGCCCAGATCATCGACCAATACTCTCATCGCATCTATTATTATTTGAACGCCCTTACGCTTCTCCATGTGCCCACTATAGAACAAGACAAAACTACCTTCTGGAATCCCAAACTCAGTTTGTAAGTAAAACTCAGATGAATTAAGTGGGCTATATTTATCTGTATCTATTCCAGTCGCAATTACGGATGTATTTTTATGATTTATCCCCCTGCCATTTACGGCATAGTGTTGCATAGCCTCCGACTCAAATATGAAGTGATTCGGCTTGCTCGACCGTAAGAACACCTCTATTCGCTTCATTAGGAGCTTAACCCCCCGGTTAAGACCACTAATAGTCGACCCCCAGTAGGAGAATATTGTTTCGACGCCCGCAGCACGCATCAACTTGCATGCTGGTGAATTGACCTGCAAGTCAAAGCAAAATGCGTATGCTATATTGTGCTCGCTAATGTATGAAGACATACGCTGAAATTGAGTAATGTTTCCGTATGAAAATTCAACGATATTTTCAAAACCTTCAGGCAGCGTTTCCGGCTTGCCTGATGAAAGACTGCTATATGCAAAATGCACATTTTTGCTAGATCCAGTAAATGTACACGCCATTCGGAAAAAAGTTTTTTCTAACGGTCGACATCGCGTATCCCGCATTGGACGGCGTGTGGAATATCACTAGGAACCCCTTTTTCCTCATAATGTCACCTCACGATAAATCTTCAAATACGCGTCTTGCATGGCACTCAAGCTGTATTTCTCTCTTACCGACTTCTTAGCATTTTCGATCAAGCTGGCCCTTACATCCGCGCGCTCTAGTACAGTCAAAAGGCTATCGCAGATTTTCTCTACATCTCCAACGGGGGCTAATAGAGCTTCTGCTCCGTCAACAAGTACTTCTTCCACACCGCAGGTTGTTGCAACAATCGGTACTCCAACGCTCATTGCCTGTGTGATAGCGAGAGGGTGCCCCTCAGATGTTGAGGTAAGCAAATAGGCATCTATTGTAGATAAATAACTTGCCACGCTGTCAATGAAGCCAATCAAATAGACGCCATCTTCCATTCGATTTATTTTAATATAGTCTCTAAGTTCACTTGCCAGCGGACCTCGATCATCGCCCGCAATAGTGAGCACTATATCGACGCCTCTTGACCTTAAAGTTACAATAACATCAACCGCCAACTTATAATTCTTGGCGACGCGGATATTACCAAGGGCACCAACGATATATTTTGCCTGTATCGGAGGCGAAAAATACTCAGATTTTTTAATGTCTTTTTTCGAATAGGTATCGAGATCCACACCGTTATATACTACGTCAACTGCTTTAAGTGGAGACTGACCTTCAACAATAACTTTAAGCGCCTCCGTAACTGCGACTACTTTATTGGCGCCAAGCTTAATAAGTTGAAATTTCAGCCTTTTGAGTCTCTCTCCTCTCGAAATATCCACGCCACCATGAAACGTACAGACAACAGGAACGCTTCGCAGAATCCCAATCAACGAGCAGTAAACGCTAGCCCCTAAAAGATGCGATTGAATCAGATCTACCTTGCGCTTTCTCACAAGCCCAATGAGTGACCACAAATACTTAATGTTGAACGAACCTTTGCAATCTATAACAAGGACGTCTGCCCCCGTCTTATCAAGCTGCTGCTTAAGCCAACCGTCAGCTCTAACCACAGCAATCGTATCCCAACCCTGAAGTATCGATAGCTTAACCAAATCGATGAAAACCGTTTCGGCGCCACCAGGCCCTGTAGTATCAATAACATGTAATATTGTTTTCATAATCAGTTTTTCCGACCCACCCAACTGTCAACTAAGCTGGACATTTCCAGCGTCATGCAAGGCAGCGCATCATAGCACCTAGCATCTGCCATATCAGCATTTTTGCACCGACAACCAGAGACTAATATAATGCATGAAAATGCTTTCTTTTAAATTGTATACACATACAATTTAGTCACTAACGAAGCCTCAAAGATACCCCACCTATGGAAAAAGTACTGATACTGGACGCCAACCAGAGAAGCGCCCTAGCTGCTACAAGAGCGCTTGGAGCAGCTGGCAACCTGTACATTGTCACTGCCGATAGCGTACCCGAAACGTTGGCCGGAAGCTCAAAATATAGCAAACAACACTTCGTATACCCAGACCCTGTAAAGTACCCTGACAGGTTCGTTGAACGTCTAATCGAATATTGTATCCGTCAAAACATTACATATATACAACCTGTTAGCGAAGTTACCAGCCGGCAGGTTGTTAAAGAACGTGAGCGCCTAAAATCCGTTGTCGTTCCTTTCAGTGATATTTCAACGATAGAATCTATTGCCGACAAGTCACAATTAATGGCTATGGCCACTAAACTGGATATCCCTATCCCGCATACGAGATACTTCACCAGCCTCTCAGAGTGGGATAGCAGCACTGAAATGACTTATCCCTATGTTATAAAACCTGCCCGCTCTAGATTTGCACACAATGGGGAATGGGTTTTTACTGTAGTACGCATAGTAAGAAGTTCGAGCGATCTTGCTAAATACCTCGCTTCGGACACCTATCTTCAGCACACTCCCTTTATGATTCAAGAATTTATACCGGGTCACGGTGCGGGTGTTTTCGGCCTATACTTTAAGGGGACTAAATTCGCACATTTTGCCCATCGCCGTATTCGCGAAAAACCGCCCTCAGGCGGAGTTAGCGTGCTCTCCGAGGGCATTTCGCCCGACCCAACCCTAATGGATTACGCTGATCGCATATTGCATAATGTCGGCTGGAGTGGTGTGGCTATGACCGAGTTTAGAATTTCTGAATCTGGTCAGCCATTTTTGATGGAGATTAATACCCGACTCTGGGGTTCCCTCCAATTGGCCATTGATTCAGGGGTTAATTTTCCGGCACTGACTTACCAAGCCTTTACTCAAACACCCGTTACCTGCACCGAATACACGACAGGAAAAAAATTGAGGTGGCTGCTAGGCGACCTGGATAGCCTCTATCTATTTTTCAAGGAAAAAAACAATAATTTCAAGCAGAAACTAGGTCGCCTTTTTGGCTTTTTTATACCATCCTCTAACTGCCGGAATGAAATTTTTCGCTTAAACGATCTTCAACCTGCATGGTTTGAATTGAAGCAATACCTTAATCATTTTGTTAGGCGCACGTAAATGAAGAATTTGGCTAAGCTAATCGTTAATTTAATTAAGGCCTACATCCTGCTGCCATTGAAATTAAGGAACAAACAGGACGTCTGGGTCATTATGTACCATAGAGTCCTACCCAAAAACTCTTCAGCTTACGAGCGTGAAGAGCCGGGAATGGTCGTCTGCCCCGAGACTCTCAACATGCACCTTGACTTTTTTAAGAAGCATTTTGACGTACAGGGGTTAGATGACGCGCTTAATCACGCAGCCCCAAGCAATACACTTAAACCCAAGCTCGTTATCACTTTTGACGACGGCTGGTCAGATAATTTTTCCCACGCTCTACCGATACTTAAAAAACACAACACTCCGTCGACAATCTATCTTGTGTCTCAAATGATTGGAACCAATCGTACTTTTTGGCCAAATATAATTTTAGCAATGGTGGAAGCCGGAGAGTCCGCACGAATCGTAAAAACGTTTAAGCTTGAACCAACGGTACCAGCCACAATCAGCCAACGGGAATTTGGCGCCCATATCATAAATCTAATGAAGTGCTACTCAGATGAAGAAATATGGTCTACTTTTGAAAGAGAAAATTGGATTGAGAGCGCAAAGGACGATGATAGGATGCTCAGCTGGAACGAAGTCATTGAGATGCAACATTCAAATCTGGTCGAAATTGGTAGCCATACCCGAAATCACTACCGTTTATCCAAAGACTTACCTAAAAATGTTATTGAAAACGAAATAACTCAAAGCGTAATCGACATCGAAACGAAACTGACTTCAGCCTGCAAGCACTTTTGTTATCCGAACGGAGATACCTGCCCCTCCGCAATCGAAATAGTAAACGCTAGCTTCCATACATCCGTAACAACAAGAAAAGGAATCAACCGATTTCCAATACAACCCCATAACCTTAAAAGAATCGGGGTGTTTGACGATATATCCGACACTCACCTAAAAATTGCGTGCAAGGCTCTGCGGGTAGAGGGAAAGTCACGCCATTCTATCAGTGACTTCGCTGCAGTTACTGTTATAGTTATTAGTATTGGTGCAGACCAAATATATCGACTCAGAAATGGCTCAAGCAACGGATGCGTGAATCACACTGGCACCCCAACATACCCTTAGACATGCCTTATTTTGTGAAAACATATGGATAAACTTATTGAAATACTCGCTTGTAGCGACTGGTTAAACCGTCTTACGTCATCACTGGCCGGACAATGCGTCACAATATACACCCTGCATCGAGCGGCGATGCCCTCTCACCCGCATTTAGGTACCGATCCTGCACTACTCGACAAAGCTCTTCACGAACTTCGTGAAAATGGTTTTACATTTATTTCTTTGGAAGATGTCATCAAAGCAGGTGTAGACGGAGCACCTCTGCCTGAAAAAGCCATATGCTTTACTCTAGATGATGGGTACTCTGATCAAGCAGATCTTCTCACTCCAATTTTGCTAAGGCACGGAGCAAAGCCCACCTTCTTCGTCATTACCGACATGCTAGACGGTATCTCCTGGCCTTGGGATGAAAAAATCACGTATGTACTGGAAGAAACACAAAAAGATGAAATCCCAAACCCCTTCATGCATTTTCATGGGCACCAGAAAATACTGCCTTTGGGCACAGCAAAAGACAAGACCAAGGCACGTAGATACCTACAGGTAACTGCAAAAGAATTACCACAACGTAAAGTTCAGTCATTTCTAGAGCAGCTGGCGATGTACAACGAGGTTGTCATTCCATGCAAACCTCCAGCACCATACCAAGCGATGACGTGGGATGATGCACGGAAGCTGGAAGCTGAAGGCGCTTATTTTGCCCCGCACTCCTGCGATCACAGTATATTTAGTAGATTAACTACAGAAGAATCCGAATATCAAATCAAGCAATCCTGGAGCCGACTTGAGAACGAACTACGCAAACCGGTAAAGATCTTTTGTTACCCTACAGGACGCCTGCAGGACTTCACAGTAGAGCAAATGCATTATTTGGAAAAACAAGGTTTTCTGGGCGCAGTTAGTTTTGTTTCGAAGCCCTGCAAAATCCGAACTATTCCAAATGAGCTCTTCAAATTACCCCGTATCGCCTTGCCAAATAAACTTTCCACCATTAAACGCTATGCCAGCTGGATTGAAAGGGTACGCTAAGAGTAATTTTCAAATTAAATGTATTCTTTGTCATAAATACACTAATCAGCGATAACCTCTATTACACTTTTCAATTCTTCATCATGTAAATATCGCCTTGCCTCTCGGCAAGAATTTCCCCTATCCCCACAGCGAATACTCAAAATCACAAGCTCTGCAGATCTTTGTTTCGTTAAGCTGGCCGGGAGCTGGAAAAATTTTGCCCTCAACTCAGATCGGGTGTACCACCGTCCAATTTTGTAACTCCACAAAATTACATAATCTCCACTTTCGTAACTCACATGCGCCGCATTAACGGGAATCACATATAAATCCTCGTCGATCGATATAGGCTCTTTCTCGTATTTATCCGCAATTTTATTGCTATAGTAGATTAGCTCTTTTCCTTGAGTCTGATGAAAGTATACATAACGACTAAAATGAAGATGTTGCGCAGATTGCAGCTGCCAGTGTTGCTCCATATCGTAGCCACTAAAAGCGGGTTTCCAAGGTACCGCATCAACCGCAGCGAACTTCTGATTATTCATAAATAGAGAATTATTAGCTGCAGAAACGTCCAATACTTGATCAGATAATTGCGACACCCACCAACGCACCACCAACATTGCACCAATCATTACCAAAACACTAATCGTGTTAACCCTAGAGCGCTGCTTATCTACCACGTCTAGCTCGGCATCATTCTCGATCACTTCAACTCGACGGAAAAATATAAAAAATAATCCTAATACAACTGCAAACATCACCCAGCCAAACGAGCCATGATCCTCGACTAAACTACTTTGCATCTTGGAGTAGTACCCAATGACTACAAGCGAAAAGACCCTAACCCAATTAGTTACAATGCCGAGTGTCAGCAGCAGCCCTATACAATAGGCAATACTCGATGGACGCCGGAGGTACAGATAACTATACAGTGAGCCTACGGTAAGGCTTACTAAAAACAGATTTAGACCTGCGCAACCATCCGCGATAACTAAATCACCGTATGGTAAGGAAACTCTATTCCCATCAATGAAAGCCGCTATACCGGCCCACTCAACAGCCCTTGTAACAACCGTAACCGTCATATCTTGAAGGGGGCTGATGGCCACATCCCACAGGGGGATAGCCAGCAAAACAATGAGAAAAGGTACAAGCAGCTTTAATGCAAAGCGGTAACCGCCCAAGGTCCAACAATAGCACCAACCTAACGCAACAACTGCCAGCTGCTCCAGTAAGCGCACCTGTATCACCCTACCCGCATACCACGCAAACAACATGCCTAGAAAACATACTAGCGCTAGACCCGCCGAGCGATCGGGCACCAGGCTTTCCTGCGCTATCGTCGCCCGCGTGACCCAAAACAAAAATAACCCAACAATCAAATAGCCGTGGGAATAGGCTTGATCCCACTGTATCCACGTACGGTGTAAAACCGCCAATGTGTCACCNAAAAATAGCAGCAACAATAAGGGAAGTATGAGGATCGGCCACAAAGACTTTACTTTTTTCAATAACACAAATTTTCCTAATCGCCTGTGATAACATTCCGGCCACGTTAACATTCACTGGAAATTAACATGGTTTCACCTGCGACAACAAGTTCACCTTCGCGCCGCCACGCGATGACCATCGATGTAGAAGACTATTTTCACGTATCCGCCTTTGCCAAGGCGATAAAACCTTCTGAATGGGACAACTGGCCATCTCGGGTAGAGCACAACACGCGCTCGTTACTGGAACTTTTCGCAGAGCAAAATGTTAAGGCAACCTTTTTTGTTTTGGGNTGGGTAACGGAGCGGTTCCCCAACCTTGTAAAGGAAATCGACGANCAGGGGCACGAAATCGCCTCACACGGCTATAGCCACCAATTGGTATATAACCAGTCGCCCGAAGTCTTTAGGGAAGAAACAGCTAAATCCAAACAGCTTCTGGAAAATATTATTCAGCGACCGGTGGTAGGCTATCGCGCTGCCAGCTACTCCATTACGGCAAAATCCTTTTGGGCCTTAGATATACTCGCCGAACTTGGCTTTACTTGGGATTCCAGTATTTTCCCTGTACATCACGATCGTTACGGCGTCGCAGGCAGCCCCACCCAACCCTATACAATTTGCACGCCAAGCGGGGCAACACTTTTAGAATTCCCTTTAACCACCGCGCATGTTTTAGGTATGCCCATACCCGCGGCGGGCGGCGGCTATTTTCGCCAGTACCCTTATGCGCTGTCAAAATGGCTTTTTAAAACCGCGAGTGAAAACGGCGAGAAATCNCTCATATTTTACTTACACCCATGGGANATTGANCCCGAACAGCCACGCATTCCCGATGCCGGCTGGCTNTCGAATTTTCGCCACTACACCAACCTTTCCCGATGTAAAAGCCGCTTAAGATCTATGCTTCAGGACTTTGAATTTACTACCGTGGAGAATGTGCTTAAAGACTCCGACGTTTCACTCGAATTTAAAACAGCTTAATAATGGATTTAAAAANACTACTCACTGAGTTCCCNACACTGGAACTAAGCACCCTGCTCACTGATGAGCAGGCGATTACCCTAGCGAAAACGCTTTACGCGCAGATTAGCGCGCTACAGGTTTCGCTAAAGGATCTGCAGGCGCAAAAACGAGANCTCAACGCNCAGTTTAAGCTAGCAAAGGGCGATCAGCAAAAGCTGGCTCTGCTTAAAGCTCAATCAAAGTCGCAGTCACTNGCAATAAAAGAANAAGAGAGCGAACTACGCGAGCACGGGCTGAACCTACAGGCCCTTTTTGAGGTTCAACACAAGGAAGAGGTCTGGCCGCCCGAACGCTTCACCACTATCACACGCAACACATCATCCGATAATATTTCGGTGATCGAAGCAACGGATGCCGATGCTTCGCGGTGGAACCATTATGTTAACGACCACCCCCAAGCATCGGCTTACCACGATTATCAGTGGCGCTCCGTTATCGATCTATCCTTCAATCATCAGTCCTTTTATCTTGTTGCTGAATCCGAAAACAAACAGGTGATAGGTGTACTTCCCCTCACATGGCTAAACAGTAAACTATTTGGCAGCTTTAGCGCATCCGTGCCCTATTTCAACTACGGTGGCGNATTAGCCGACAACAGTAATATAGAACAAAGTCTATTGCGCGCCGCATTGGCTTTGTCTAAAAAATTGGGGTGGGAGCATATTGAGTACCGCACCTGCAAGGAAGGCCTAGACCTACCTTCTGTATCCCACAAGGCTTCCATGATATTACCCCTGCCGGATACTGAAGAGGGGCTCGACAAAGCTTTGGGGGCAAAAGTGCGCGCCCAGTACCGCCAATCGGAACAGGCGCAACCAGCTACTCACTTCGGTGGAACAGAGCTTCTCGATCAGTTTTATGAAGTGTTCGCACAAAATATGCGCGACCTGGGAACGCCCGTTTACAGTAAGGCGTTTTTCAGAAATATTCTTACNACCTTCCCTGAACAAGCAAAGATTATTGTGNTTACTGTGGATGGNNCNCCNGCAGCGGTAGGTTTTTTACTGGGCTATGGCGAAATNTTGGAAATACCCTGGGCTTCCACGCTACGCAAATTTAATAAGTACAGTATAAACATGTGGATGTATCGCCAAATTTTGGGCTACGCCATTGATAAGAAATTTATTTACTTTGACTTTGGCCGCTCATCAATTGACGCTGGCACGTATAAATTTAAGAAACAGTGGGGCGCAAAACCCATTCAGCACTATTGGTATTATCAGCTGGCCGACGGAAAGGCCTTACCGCAACTGAACCCCAACAACCCTAAATACAAACTCGCCATAAGCGTTTGGCAAAAACTTCCGGTATGGGTAACCAAGATAATCGGTCCACCGCTAGTAAAATATCTACCTTAAACCAAAGAAAATTCAAGTGCGCCGCCTTATTTAATAATCACCGATTTTTAGCGGATATTGTATTCGGCTCTTAACCCGAACATATTTTCAGTATACCCACTGCCTTCAGAGCCCGTTAGTCGATCACGTGCAGTATAGTATGCCGATAGATTTAATCCGAATCGAAAGTTATATCTAAATTGAATTCGATTTTGACGGTCAGTTGAATCTCTTAAATCATTCTCGATAAAGTCAATTTTGGTACGCCGGTAGGAATACTCAAATAAAGTATTGGCTTTAAAATTATAGCCGAACGTAGCTATCTCCATATTTGAGGTATTACTTTCTTCTGTAAACGATAAGTACNCTTCCTCATCTCGACTCACCTGTAAAGACAGTGAGCACTTGCCACACAACGAGGTATTCCGATAAAAAATATCGCCTGCCGTTAGCTTAAACTGGTCAGCACCAAGAGTGCTGGCATCGACCACAGCTTCGGCTTCGTCCACAATCGCACCGCGATTATTGTTGCCATTAGAAGTGTCGGTTATACGGCTAATAAAAGCCGCGCCAAACGCTTGGCCTATTGCATTATAAGTAAAATTTATATCGTAACTCGGCGCCTTAAACTCTTCGCCATTTTGCTTAGTAAGGTTATACCCCAAGCTCAAAGAATAATTCAGCTGGCGCAGGCTGGCGTCGTAATTAAAGTAAGCGTTTTGCTGATCATACACATAGTCAGGTATTTCGGTGTATTCAACTTCAAAAGCGGAAACAGAAACACCCATATTACTAACAGGCGAAAGAGCGTGCGACCATCTTGCAAGGCCGCCGCTACGATCGGAGTTTCGCTGCTTTTGTATTTCATAACGTGTTTTAGTGTAGATGCCTGTAATGTTAATGGAATCAACCGGGCCCGCCTTAAATAACAACATAGGGTTAACATCCAGAATGCTGCGCTCATCGCTGTTATCGATGGTGTCGGCTTCACCGCGATCGATNAAGGTTCTAGACTGCGAGTGATTCGCGCTAACCGAAAATAGCCCGCTCTCTTTTCCCAACCGTAAACTCGCCGCACCTTCTGTAATTCCTCGCTCTGGCTGACTGTCTTCNCCGTAGGAAAACTTAGAAAACCTATANTCTATATCGTAAAGATAAAAAAGCGATGAATCACTAAGAGATGCAGCTGCTCCGTA
>Ga0065722_100440_pt1 | contig 17385 bp, 12 predicted proteins | sample BansetMetagenome_FD_59109 | JGI IMG/M metagenome (GOLD analysis project Ga0065722, IMG submission 59109) | Bankia setacea gill microbial communities from Puget Sound, Washington, USA - Caecum Enriched | ecosystem: Host-associated > Mollusca > Digestive system > Ceca | place: United States... | reverse complement strand
CGAAAAATAGCGTTGTACGAAAGTAGCGGCCGAATAATTCGTCAAGATGAAGAGCTATTTAATGAAACAAGTTGGTTGGCGGTTTTTCACGGACAAGGCATTAAAACCGCACGGTTACCACCCAATTGTCGATACTCTCTCGCCGGAAGAGGTTGAGTATCGAGTGAATAGCGTTCGTAACGTAATAGAGAACTCCGCGAAAGAAATGCCGTTACAAAAGGATTTTATTGATAAGTATTGTCGCGCGGAAAAGCTTATGTAAGCTGAAAGATTAGAGAAAAAACGGGCAATATCTTTTTGCTAAGAAGTACTAATAACCAGCGTGTAGCGGCGAACATATGAAATGAAAAATGATATTCGGGTTGATCAACTGCTGGTAACGAGGGATTTGGCACGCTCCCGTACCGAAGCACAAAAACTAATCGTTGCCGGTGCGGTAGAGCAGTTATTTGGCGGCAATTGGTTAGTGATCAAAAAGCCATCTGAGCGTTTGCCCGAACATATTGAGTTGCGGGTTGAGATTACTGAAGAGCAGCGCTTTGTATCAAGGGCGGGTTTAAAGCTTGAGGCGGCTATAAAGCACAGCGATTTGAACCCTAGTGGTTATCTTTGCTTAGACGTGGGCCAGTCCACCGGCGGATTTACGGATTGCCTTCTGCAATACGGAGCCGCAAAAATAATTGGTGTAGAGGTTGGTCACGGCCAGTTAGCGCAAAAGATGGTTACCGATAAGCGGGTAGTCTGTGTTGAAGGCTATAACGCCCGCCACTTAAGTGTGGATACCCTACCTGTGCAAGCTGATGAAAAGTTCGACCTAGTCGTAATGGATGTCTCTTTTATTTCCCAGCATTTGATCTTGCCGAATTTGCCGCCGCTATTAAAGACCGGTGCAACCCTTATAAGTCTTGTAAAGCCGCAATTTGAGGTGGGCAAAGACAATATCGGTAAGGGAGGGGTGGTGCGTGACGCGGCGCTCTATCCACAAGTAAAAGCTAAGATGATCGATTGCCTTATTACTTTAGGTTTTAATATTTGTGGTTATATTCCCTCACCGATTAGTGGAGGTGATGGAAACCGAGAATTTTTAGTTATTGCAAACTATGTCGGCCTAGAAGAGTCACAATAACGCATAATATCTGCTTAACTTATTTATAGCGCTGCGGAAATAAAACGCAGCACCGAATAAAATGAATTCTAGATATCGTCGCCTCGTACAGTTTGTTGTGCACTGTCGCTATATCGCTCTAAACTGTAGGGAGACTTTTTTGAGAACCTTCGCACTTGTCCTGCTTGCTATCGCTGGCTTTGGTTGTAGTTCAGGCGATGGCACCACGCCGCCGGCTGAACCCACTGCCGTACCGACCAACACCCCTATTCCCACCGCACCGCCAACGCCGATACCGCGTGTAAACGATGTTGTGATCAGCGGCACTATTACCTACGACTATGTTCCTCATAGCGCCAGTGGAGCGCTTGACTATGACGCTGCAGAAGCGCGACCTGCGCGTAATATAACCGTGGTTCTTGAAGACCAAGGTGGTGAAATTGTTGACCGATCAGTGACCGACGTGAATGGTAACTATCAATTATCAAGCCCGGAAAATACCGTAGTACGCGTCGTCGCACAGGCCGAGATTGCCGAGTACGACGGGCCAATTTGGCAATTACGTATTGTCGATAACACGGCCGCCTATGCGCTATACGGCCTCGCGGGCAGTTTGGTAAATAGCGGTAGCAGCGCCAGTGTGCGCAATCTCCATGCGAGCTCTGGATGGGATGCAGGTGANCAAGCNTATACCGCGCCAAGAAGCGCAGCCCCCTTCGCAATTTTAGATAGTATCGAAGAAGCCTTGGCATTGATTCGCGGTGTTGATACCACGGTCACTATGCCGTTGCTTGAAGTGGGCTGGAGCGAAAATAATATTCCAGTGGATGGCGATTTAACGCTCGGTGAGATTGGCACCTCTGCCTACTATCCAGAGAACGCGCGCATTTACATTCTAGGCAGTGACGGTGGTGATACCGACGAGTACGACCGCACTGTGATACTGCATGANTTTCAGCACTACTTAGAGGCGGCCATTTCACGCTCAGACAATATTGGCGGCAGCCACTCGCTACAGGACTCTCTCGATATGCGCGTTGCATTTGGTGAAGGTTATGCAAATGCATTTGCTGGCCTATTTGCTGGCACTAGTGTTTATCAAGACTCTTACGGCCCAGGCCAAACGCGCGGCTTTTCGATAAATCTAGAAAGTAACATTAATCGCAACAAAGGTTGGTTTAACGAGCTGGCAATTACCGAGGTGGTTTACGACATGTTCGACTCCACCAACGAAGGTACAGATAGCCTGAGCTTAGGAACCTATTATCTATATCAGTCGATCACCAGCGATTTTTATTACGATTCCTCAGCATTCACCAGCATTTATGTGTTTGCAGAAAGTTTGAAGCAATTGACCGGGCCGGTAATCGACGCCGAAATTGATGCCTTGCTGGAATCGCAACAGATATATGGTAGGGGTATTTACGGTGAGGGCGAGTCTAACGATGGTGGCGATAGTGACGCCTTACCAATCTATCGTTCCTTAAGCCTTAACGTGGCTAGTGAAGTTTGTACCAATAAAACCTTCGGTGAATACAATGGGCTGGATGTGATGCGGTTATTGCGTATAGATATTCCTGCCGCGGCAGAATACAAACTTACTTTAAGCCGAGTCAGTGGCCTAACCGATTCCGATCCAGACTTATTGATATCGAAACAAGGCGCAATAATCCGTTACCTAAGTTCAGTTGAGCTTAATCGTGAAGTCGGTGTAATCCCCCTTACTGAAGGTGAACATATCATTGAAGTATTTGAAGCCGCCAATATAGATGACGACGAGGCAACCGGCGGTGCGGTGTGTATGAGCTTGCTAGTGGAGTTAAATTGATGAATATTACGATTACAGCAGTAGGGCGAGCAGTGGTTAATCTTGTGAGCCGAATTAAGCTCACAGTAAAATTTCTTATTTGTTTTGCGGCCTTGTTACCTATAGCCAGCTATTCGTATCAGTTAGCGCCGCATAAACCAGGTGCAAAAATACAAATCACCGAACAAAGTGTGAGTTATCTTCAAGCTGGCGTGGCCACCAAGGTAAACCTCGTTTTTTCCGTGCCGCAAACTCAGGGTTATTTACGTTTGCGCCTGAACTCCGTTGCCGACCTTTCGGTAGTCGCGTCTGAAAAGGGTTCAACACAACAGTGGTTGTTTGATTTATCNGAGCAATCCCCAGAGTTGGGGTTNACACTTTTAGGCCAAAACCAGGGTCGCCCCGCACTGATATTTGTTGCCGAACTGTTTGAAACAGAATTGGCGGCGGATTCTGCGACAGCGGCAGCAATTTCCAGTCGTGTACTTGGCGTTGCTTTTACTGTTGGCGATGGCGCTAGCGAAGCGGAGAATAAACCAACCGTTGTCGATTCAAGCAACGAGAAATCGGTTGGTAACGAAACTGCAATGCGATATTTGCCCGCAACAGAAACGATTAATCCCTAATTNCTCGTGTCGGATTTGAAATCGATAAACTCGCANTTAATGTATTAATTCGCTTAGTAAATTAATAATGCTGTATGCGCGACACGGCTGGGCATGCAGCATTATTGCCGGNTTAAACTAGCGAGTAAAATTAAGCGACTAAATCAAGCGTTTAAAATTTTAAGCGCAAACCGAAGGCTGGAATTATTCCCCGTCCAGCTGACTCTACTAAAACAACGTCATCATCGACCGAGTTGATTTCATCGTAATCCAAGCTACGATCGGTAATATTTTGTTGATTTAACACATTGATAATATCGAGAACATATTCCGCGTCCATTCCCCACAATTTTCTAGACCACTTAAAGCGTACATCTAACTGGCTAAAGGTTGGATAGCGATCTGAAAAAGGCTCGCCATAAACGGGCAAAATACTATCTTCGAAATAGGGGTTTTCCTGCAGACCTATAATTGGGGTGTCGGCGCTGCCACTGCGAATAGTCCAGTGCAATCCGGCGTTAAAGCGCGTTGACGGAGCATAGTTAATAACCCAGTTAAAAATAATCGGCGTATCAAGATAGTAATCGATAGTGGTATCGGTACGNGTATTGGTGCGTTGGCTTTTGGCGAGACTAAGTGCAACCCAGGAATACCATTTACTGGTAAGTTCTTTATTGATCAGTAAATCTAAACCCCAGGCTTTCCCTTCTACTTCACTTACATAAAGCTTGTCAGCGTCTGGCTCCGTTTCGTTTAATGCTAATGGTAGATCACTCATTTTTTTATTGTAGGCTTCAAGATTCCAACTCCAACCGTTATCGAGTTCTTGCGCAACACCCAGCGTATAGTGAGTGGCACGTGGTGAGCGAATATCGGGGTTTCCAAAACCTTCTACCGCAGTCTCAATATCGGGGAATCGATTATAGCGTCCGTAACTGCTGGTTATCGTCCAGGCGGTGTTAAGCGCGTATTGCAAAGCAAAACGCGGGTTGAAAAAAGTTTGCTCGGTATAGTTGTCGTGTTGCCATTGCCAGCCAAGTTCGACATTAAGCTTGCCGGTGGCTTGCCAAAGGTCGGTAATGTAAGCCGTAGACTCGCGATGCTTTAGCGGCAGCGAACCGGTTCTGCGCTCACGTCGGGTCAGTAAGCAGTTGCTATTAAATTCGGTACAGACAAATAAAATTTGATCGTAAGAAAAAACGTTTTCTGTACTGTGCAGAGCTGAGCCTAAAACGAGTTTATGATCGCTACCTAGTGGTATGCCTATTTGCGCTTTAATTGAATCTTTGGTTTTGTCCGTATCATTGTAATAGTTGTCGCCCCAAGATAAGTGTGATTCGTTGGTAAGGCGACCCAAGCCGATCTTGTAGTCAAATCCAGAATTGCTGCGGTGTTCTAAAATGGCATTTTGGCCGTGGTAACCATTGTTAATTTCCGCTTTACCTTCAAAGTCTGGGTTAACTTCGACGAAGTCGGCGCGTTCGGTAAAGGTAGCTTTGGCGTTATCACTGGCTCCGCTCGCGGCAAGGGTAACGCTGGTGTTGTCGTTAATGTCCCAAGCATATTTAAGATGGTAGTCGTTGTCTCTCGGCAGTTCATCAATAATCAAACCATCTTCTTCGTCCGGTGTCGGAATGAAAAGGTGTATTAGGCTGACGCGACCAGAAGCGTAAAAGGCAGAGTTCTCGGAGACTTGGCCTTCCAAAAAAAGCCCAGAGCGCAACATGGAAAGATCAACAATCGCCGCTAGGGGTTCTTTTTTAGGTTGTCGTAAGCGAATATCAAATACCGCTCCGGTAACGTCGCTATAGCCAGCGCCAAAGCCGGCGGAATAGAGTTGAAAGTCTTGCAAGATAGCTTCGTGAAAAACGGAAGTGTTGAACTCGTGGAAGACGTAACCTGCGGGCATAAAATCGACGAGAAATTGATTGTCGGCTGGAGACGAGCCGCGCACTGCAGGTTGGCCGCCGCGATTGGGTATCTTGTAGTATGCCCGGCAAACTGAATATCGCCGCTAGAGGGTCGCCCAATGAGCCGGGAATTTCTACCAGCGTTTTGGTTTCTTGGGTAATTTCGGTGAAGTTGCCCATGCGCCGGCCGATCACCTGTGTCTCTTCTATTTCGCGCTCTACTTTTTCGGGCTCATTAGCCTGGTCGGTATTCGGCGTCTGCCCAGCGCTTGGGGTTAGTTGTCAGTAGTGCTATGGTGGTCAATAGGGTAATTGACCAAGGTTTGTGATTATTGCCGTACTGCATTAGGTCGTCCTTGAGGTTAAATATTGTTGGTTGAGTTGATGCATTGAAGGGTGCTAAACCACGGCAATGGCTATGACGTAATTGCATGTGAATTGATTACGTGTGAACAGTCTAAAGCGATCTATGGTCTTAAATTGTGTTCAGTTGTAAATAATTGCAAAAAACGTTTAAGCGCTGAGTTATGGTAGCGGTTTTACAGTAGGTCACTCACTATATGTCACATCTAAAAATAGCCAGAACGGTAGTAGGCTATTGGTTTATGTTATTCGGTTCATCTTTCAGCGCGCCAATTGGCGCGTTTGTTAGCGTGAGTTGTGGGCGCGTTTTTGTTGGGGGTTTAGTGAAAGTAGTACGAATGTTGTCTATTTCGTTGCGCGGATGGTTGTGTGGGTGGCTAATTATGATGTCGATACCGGCCTTCGCCGGTGTACTGCCATTTGTACAAGAAAGTAGCTATCGCTTGACCTTAACACCCAGTGACAAGGGCTTATCCGAAGTGATCAGTCTCAATCTCGATGGTTTTGCCGCGGCCGATAGCAGCGCGAATACGGATGTGTTTAACCGTATCAAAACCCAAAAGGATATTATTGCGCGTAGTTTGCGCGCCGAGGGTTACTACAGTTTCAGTATTGATCATCAATTTGACGATCGCGGCGATGTTAAAACCCAGCAGGTTGTCTATCGTATTCAGCAGGGCCAGCGCTATAAGGTCGCGGCATTGCACTTTCAATTCCCTCAGCAGGTGGCCGCGCCAGCAGCACCTGCTGACACCAGCCTCAAAGTTGGTTCCGCCTTGCGTGCGCAAGATCTATTGAATCAATTCCGCTGGCTGCAAACGTGGGTGGCCGAGCATAGTTGTCTTGTCGACCCGCAACTGGATTACCAGGTAACCCTGAATCGCGAGCTGGCCAGCGCCGACATTACCTATCGTTTAAAAGAAGCCACGCCCGCTTTGGTTGGCCACGTTGAGTTTGTCGGTGCGAAAAACCTATCGCCAGATATGTTGGCGCGTAAGGTGTTAATTAAGCCCGGCGATTGTTTTCGTCGAGCCAAGCTAGATGACGCCAAGCTAGCACTGCTTCAAACGCAATTGTTAACCCGTGTCGACTATCGAATACAGCGCCGCGCTGGTGAGCTCAGCGCCGCTGGCTACAAGGTCGTGGATGTGGTTTTTACCCTTGAGGAATATCCGCGACGCAGCATGAGCGTTGGTCTCGGCTATAGTACCGACTACGGTCCGGGCGTTACGCTCGGCTGGCAGAATCGCAACCTGTTTAGCGGTGGTGAGCAGTTGGCTTTTAAAGCCGGTGTCGACGAAGTTAATCAATATATTAGCGGCAGCCTTGGTCTACCCGAGTTCTTCGCTGTTCGTCAAAGCCTTACCCTAAGTTCTGAGATACGCAGTCAAAAAACCGATGCATTTAATACCAGTCAGTTGGAAGCTTCGGCAGTTATTAGCCGAAAAATTGCTGCCCCCTTAACGGCGAGCTATGGCGTAACCCTGACCGCGACTGAAGTTGAGACGCTCACAACCTCTGCCGCGGTAGGTGGCGCGGAGCCTGTCGCTAGTCGACAGTCAGAGATTTATCGTTTGGTAGGTGTGCCGGTTACGCTGAACTTTGACAATCGCGCTAATCCGCTTGATGCAAAACGCGGCTGGACCATGGGCGGCTCGGTACAGCCGATGTTCGACCTAACTAAAAACCGACACCCGCTTTTTTCAGTGGACGGTATCGGCCGCACACTACCAAACCGACCAGTCGGATGAAGTTTAAGCCTACACTTGCGCTGCGTGCTGCAGCAGGTGCTATTACGGGTGCTGGGGTAGATGACATACCAGCAGATCAGTTGTTTTACGTGGGCGGTGGCGGTTCGGTACGCGGTTATCCCTATCAAACACTCGGAGCACTGCAAACGACCACCAGCGCCAGTGGTGGCACTGATATCACCCCTTTGGGTGGCAAATCATACGGTGAGCTTGCAGCAGAATTGCGGCTGCAATTAAGCGAGTCTTGGGGGCTGGTACTGTTTACCGACGGTGGTTACGCCTACCCGGATGAACTCCCTAAATTTGGCGAAGACTTCTATTGGGGCGCCGGGCTTGGCTTACGCTTTATTACCAGCTTTGCACCTATTCGCTTCGACGTTGCGGTGCCGCTGCAGCAGCGCGATCAAATTGACGATGACTTTCAGCTTTATATCAGTATCGGGCAGGCATTTTAAATGGCGAGTGGCNGTAACCAACCCAGTAGCGACTCCAGCGGCCAAGCAAATAGCCAAAGCGGGTGAGTCAGCGGGCGAACAAAAGTCGTCCTGGCTGACTCGCACCTTGCGCATTATTAAATATCTGGCCCTAGCGGCAGCGCTCTTACTCTTGCTGCTGAGCGCCGTGTTAGCAACGCTGCTCGCCAAGCCCAATGGTCGCGTTTGGCTGGTAACACAAGGGCTCGAACAGGCCAATCAGCGCCTGTCAGACCTCCATATCGATATCCAGGGTTTAAGCTCGCCGCGACTAGGGCATTGGCGNTTTCACTCTTTGCAGATTGAGCAGCGGGGCAACCCGCTATTGATGGCGCGAGACGGCGAAGTGTTGCTCGATCTCGATAGTCTATGGCAACGGCGTTTGCACCTGCCGGCGATTCGGGCGGGGTACCTTAGCCTTGATTTAACGCACCCAAGCGCCGATACAAACGCTAAAAGCGAGCCGGCAAACGGCGAGCACTGGCCAATACAAGTCGATGAGCTGTACCTAAAAGATCTGCAGCTGGCCTTGCCGCCTGAGCTATTTGCAGCGCCAGCGGGAAGCCCGCTTGCGGACCTGAACCAGTTACAAGCACGCGTAAAAATGTCGTTTGGTAAAGACGGCAATCACATCAGCACCAAGATCGCCGACCTTAGCGTGAACCTGTGGCGTCATAGCTTTGTGCTGCAAGCGCAAGCGGATTACAACGCCGCGATCGATCACTTCGCCTTGGTGAGCTCAAGCTTTAAGATCGATGATCAACCCCAGCAGCTATTTGCCACTTGGGATCGAGGTCGCTTAAATGTTGATATCAAGCTACAACAGCTGCCTTTGGATATCGCTCAGTTTTGGGTGCCACAGCTCAATAGCGGGTTCGCCAGCGGCGAACTGCAAGTTAAAGGCCGCTGGCCAGAAGTTCATGCCAGCTTTAATCAGTCAGCACAGCTGAACATGCAATACCAAGGGCAAAATTGGCCCATATCGCTGCAGGCTAAAGGCGAGTTTGGCGACCGTAAATTAAGCTTGACCGAAGCCGTGGTATTGCTGAAAGACGCGCAGGCGTCTGCGGCTGAAACGCTTGCAGTAGGGGCTAGTTCGGCTAGCGATAACAAGGCACGCAACAAAAGTCTCAGTAAGAAAGGTCTTGGTAGTAAGGAGGTTCGAATAGCCTTAAGCGGTAGCTATCAGATGACGTTGGACAGCGTCGGCGAGCTTGCGTTTAAAGCGGGTGAACTAGACGCCAAGCTCAATGTCGCCAACCTCAATCAAGACTGGATTGTATTTGCAGCGGGTTTGGCTGGTACCGAACTACCGGAGCGCTGGTCGTTGGCGCTACCTGAATTTGCGATACAGATACGCGGCCCAGTGGTTGGCGCCTTTACCGGTGATTACAGCCAGTTGAAATTGCAATCGCAATTCTTAGCCAAGGCGCAGTATCAGTCATCAGCCAAGCAGCCGGTGTCAGTAGCAGGCGCTGGCAATCCTAACGAAACTGCCACACAAGAAAAAGCCGCTAGCAGCAGCGCAGCTACGACTGAACTGACCCTACGCAGCCAGCTAGCTGGCACGGTATCGCGTTTACAAGTGAAGCAGTTTGCCCTAGCCAGTGGCGACACCAGCCTTGATCTAACCGGCATGTTAGATCCACAGGGCGAGCGCAATCAGCTGCAACTGCAAATAAAGCGTTTTAATTTGAAGTTGTTGCGCGATTTGGATCTAGCCTTGCCAGACAAGCTGGAAGGCGCGGTTACTGGCGAAGTGCAACTGAAGGGCGCGTTACGCAAGCCGCAGTTAGTGGTTAACGCCCGTGGAGATCTCAACTATCCACTGCAAACTCAGAGCGGCAGCTGGCGTGATGAGGCGTTGCAGGTAAACCTAGAGGGCAGCTGGCAAAACCAGATTGCGACCATCGAAAAACTCCAGCTGGTACGCGCCCAAACTGCTGATAAACCCCTTTTGCAGTTACAGGGGCAGGCGAGGTTAAGTGAATCGGCGGCGAAGAAGATCCCAGCTATGAATTGGCACTTGCAGTCCGAGGGCTTTCCTATGGCGATTGTAGCGCCCTACGGTTGGCCAGATGCCAATGGCAATATGAGTGCCGATCTTACCCTTGCCACCGAATCTGCGGCGCAAGTATCGGCGTCTTGGATGGCGGCGGCGAAGCTGTCCGGTGAACTGACTTATCGCTCGCAATTGCTAGTGGCGAAAAAGCCGCCGCGCGAGATTGAATGGCGTGCGCGGATTACCAGTGCGGAAACCGCCGACGGTAACGCCACTTCTGATGTGGCGCCGAAACTGTCAGAAAATTCGCNGCCGTCAANAGGCGAAGTGTCTAGTCGCTGGCAAATCGATGCCGAGGTATTCGACCGCACAGAGCAGAACCCTTGGCAGCAGCGCGGCAGCTTGCGCTTGGCGACCAATACCGGCTCTATTTACAGCCTGTTAGAGCAAGACACCGCCAGCGACCAAATTGCGCTGCCGGAACTATCGCTCAATGCCAACTTCGACCTAGACGCTATTCAGTTTTTGTTACCGCCGGAGCAGCGTGTTGGCGGGCGTTTACAAACCCAATTATTACTCGCTGGAGACTGGCCCAAACCCAATATAAACGGTAGTTTGCAGCTCAGCGATGGCGTTTATGTCAACAGTACCTTGGGCCGAGGCTTTTCTGATATTCGTTTTGATAGCCGCATTTTTGGCAGCCATTGGCGTATCACCGGTTTACATCTTGCCAGCGACAACGGCGGGGTACTCGATGGCCGTGGCGATATTCGCTGGGATCAACCNGCGAGCGAAGATGCGGTCGACATCAGTATTAACGCAAGTCGTTTCAACTTTATTGAGCGGCGTGAAGTGAGTGGTGAAATTGGTGGCCAGTTGCGCTTGAAGGGTAGCCTTCGCGACCTGTTGCTCAGCGGTGATTTGAGTATTACTCCATTAGANATTTCTATTGCCGAAAATCCCGGTCCGACGATTGCAGAAATAGACTACCAGTTCGCGGCAAGCGAAGAAGAGCTTGCCGCCGAAGCCGAGTCTAGTTGGGTGCCAAACCTGCGTATCGAGTTGAATATACGGGCAGATCAGCAGGCGTTTATTCGCGGCCGCGGTTTGGATGCCGAGCTACAAGGTGGTATTCAGCTGAGTGGAACACTGCAGGCGTTGGAGTACGAAGGTGTCTTTAAAACCCTGCGCGGCCGTTTTGAAGTCTTTGGCAAAAAGTTCGATTTAACTCAGGGCGAGGTTGGCTTTAGCAATCAATCGGCAGTGTTCTTGGTGACGGGTGTACACCAGAAGGGCGATACCAAAATCACGGCAGAAATTTCTGGTACTGCCGAGAAGTTTAATCTGAAGCTCAGTAGCGTACCGGCAATGCCGGAAGATGAAATTCTGGCGCGTTTGATATTTGGTAAGTCGGTACAGCAAATCACGCCAATACAAGCAGTACAGCTGGCGCTTGCGGTGCAGACACTGCGTGGCGGTGGTGGTTTTGATCCACTTGCTGAGACACGCAAGTTACTCAACGTCGACAGTGTTTCAGTAGATTCAGACGTAGCGCGGTATGAGCTTGGGGATTGGCAAGTATTTAAGTGAAGACGTGTATCTGGAGCTTGGAACGTAGTTCCGACCCCGCCCACCCTTGGCGCGGCAAGGTACTGATCGAGCTGACGCCAAGTATTAGCTTGGAAACCACCACCGGTGGCAGCGGCTCGCAGGGCGGGTCGGCAACCTTGCTATGGTCGTCGAGACTATTAATAACACCCATCAAATAATAACAGCGATCAAAACGGCGATAAGCCTGAGCTTTAAAAATAATAGTTCTAGCGTCACAATTAGCTTGCTAATACTGGGGTATATCGGCCTTGTTACGGTCTGTTTCCCAATAAAAAACCCCGTACCAGAGTGGTCTGTTGCGGGGTTTTTAGCAACTAATCAACGCATTTGTCAGCGCTTAAGCGCCATTTTCGTATATTCTCTAGCCGCGCATCTTTTCGGCCAACGCGTCTAAGTCCTCACCGGACTCTAAAATATTCTCTATCGCAATAGACGCTGTTTCCATATCTAAATGAAGGTCTGCGTAGATGGATTCTGGGAGGTCAATTCCCAAGTTGTCGCCAAACCCGGCCTTTGCGAGCAAGTTTTGGGCGATAAAGAGTAGTTTTGAATACTTGCAGTGCTCACCGTGATAATGCGGGTTGTTCTGTTGGCGCAGCGCGGTAACCACCTCGCTGGGCATATTCCAGTTGTCTAGTAACCAGGCACCAATTTGATTGCCTGTGACGCCGAGCAAATGATGTTCGACCAACGAGGTCGGCACATGTGGGTTGGCATTGCTCATACGATTGATGGTGTTGAAGTAGGGGGGAAAGACCTCCGCCATTACCATATAGCCAAAATTGTTGAGCAGGCCAGACAGGTAGGCCATGCCGAAACTGGGGCGGTGTTCTCGAGGAATACTGGTGACCAAGCCTTCTACTACGGCGGCGGTATATGCTGCGCCGCGCCAGTAGTCGGCAATTTGTTTTTTGCTGAGCACAGCGTTGGTCATACTGCGGCTCATCGACAGGCCCAAGGCTAGGTTCAGTACCATATCAAAGCCAAGTACGCGCACGATGGCATCGTGTACTGATTTAATTTTGCCCGGCGCCGAATAGTAAGGTGAGGCCGCCCAACTGACCACCTGTGCGGCGAGGCTGGGGTCGAGTTCGACAATGTTGGCCAAATCGCTAATGTCCGCTTCAGGGTCGGCACGCAAGCGAATAATACGCTGCGCCGTTTCTGGCAGTGGCGGCAATTCTAACGTTTCGTCTAAGCGTTGTTGAATTCGCTTTTGGGTGAAGCGTTTTACCGAGTCAAGAATCTGGGCTTCGTCCTTGGCGGTGTCGTCGGTGAGATTCGGTAGGCTGACCGCAAACTGCTTGCGTTCAGATTTGGCGACAATATTGGCGAAGTCGGTTTGGTTAAGCTCTAGGTAGCGACCCGCGCCCGATTCCAACCAGACAATATCTTTTTTCATTAGGCTGTCGTCGATTATGGTTGGCAAGCCCTGCCAGCCGGGAATGGCCGGAATCGCCGTTAGCCCTTCGGTATCCATAATTTGATTGATATCGCCTATCGGCAAACCTTCTAGGCTGCGACCGGTTTGGCGCAATAGTGCGTCCAAATCGACCATCGCATCGGCCGGAAACAGCAGTTGAACTTTGCCTTGGCTATCTTGGACTAGCATCGAGCGCACCGCACAGACGCGATTGCCGCTAGGTACCAGCGTCATGTTGGTCGTGGTGGCTTCGGTCGTGGGGATCTCGAAATGGATATTCTGCGTGTTAAGCATTGCAACGATGCTAGCGGGTAGCGACACGTCCTTTTCTCCTGTAAGTTTTCTAAAGGGCATAATCTGAGTGCTATCTTCAATTCATGTACTAATGAATATAGTCGTCGCCAGAGCAAATTCTAGTTTTGTTGGGGCTTGAGGATGAAAATAGTTGGATTTGAGCGGAGGTTGAGTGGTGACGACAGGACTGGGTGATTAACAGGGGTGTCTCGATTAAACGTGGGCGTAGCTGCGGCGGGCGCCAATCCAGCGGGCGATTAGTTTGGCGACAACGGTGGGTTGGTGTTCCAGCAGGATCAANCCGAGTTGGTTTACCCGCGGCAATAAGGCTTCATCGCGCTGGCTGTCGGCGACGCGATAGCTCATCTCACCGGCCTGCCGCGTGCCCAGTAATTCGCCTGGGCCACGTAGGGCGAGGTCTTCTTCGGCAATCACAAAGCCGTCGCTGGTGTCGCGCATCACCTGTAACCGCGTCCGCGCCTGCTGGCTGAGTTTGGCGCCGTAGAGTAATACACAGTGACTGGCGATGGCGCCACGTCCCACACGGCCGCGCAGTTGGTGNAGTTGGGCTAAGCCTAAACGCTCGGGGTTTTCGATAATCATCAAGCTGGCATTGGGAACATCGACGCCGACCTCGATCACCGTGGTGGCTACCAACAGCTGAGATTGCGCAGCTTTAAATTCCGCCATTACCGCTTCTTTTTCGCTGGCTTTAAGACGGCCGTGCACCAAGCCAATGGTCAGCTCCGGCAAGCTTTCTCGCAGCAGTTGTGCGGTTTCCTCGGCGTTGGCGGCGGCGAGGGTTTCAGAGTCCTCCACCAGCGTACACACCCAATAGGCTTGTCGCCCTTCGCCGCACGCAGCGCGAATACGTTCGATTATTTGCGCGCGCTTGCTCTGGCTGAGCAATACGGTATTGATTGGCGTGCGCCCTGGCGGCAACTCGTCGATTACGCTGTAATCCAGCTCTGCAAAAGCGGTCATGGCGAGGGTGCGGGGAATAGGCGTGGCGGTCATCACCAGCTGGTGTGGGGTTTCGTTGCGGCTGTTCTTTTGACGTAGGGTCAAGCGTTGATGTACGCCAAAACGATGCTGTTCGTCGATTACCGCGAGCCCTAAATTGGCGAAGTCGACATCTTCTTGGAACAGTGCATGAGTGCCGACAATCACCTGCGCCGTGCCACTGGCGATATGCGCTAGGGTGTCGCGGCGTTTAGCGGCACCGAGTTTGCCGACTAGCCATGCAATCTCAAACCCGAGTGGCGTCAACCACTCGCTGAAATTGCGAAAATGCTGTTCCGCTAAAATTTCGGTCGGTGCGACGATGGCTACCTGATAGCCAGATGCGGCGCACTTGATTGCGGCTAATGCTGCCACCAAGGTTTTACCGGAACCAACATCACCTTGCACCATACGCAACATGGGCACGGGTTTGAGTAGGTCGGCGGCTATTTCTTTGAACACGCGTTGTTGCGCCTTGGTGGGGGTAAACGGCAGGCTGGCAACGAATGACTTTACCTGAGCTGCGCCCGATTGGAGTTGTGGGCCAAGGTGTTGCTGCGCCTCCGCACGTATCTGCCTGCGTACTAAAAAGTGCGCCAGTAGCTCTTCGAATGCTAAGCGCTGTTGGAGCGGGTGGGTGCCGTTCAGGAGTTGCTGCACTGGGGCATCGGCGGGCGGTTGATGCACATAGGTGAGCGCCTGAGCCAAGGAGGCTGAGCCAAAATCACGGTTGATTTCAGCGGGCAAATACTCGTCCGGCGTTTGCGCCTGTAAAAGTTCGACCGCTTGCGTCACCAGCTTGCGCATGCGCTGCTGGGATATGCCGTCGGTAAGGCCATACACGGGGGTGAGCGTGGTGGCGATGGGACTGGGTTGGCGGTTATCGACCAGTTCGTATTCCGGGTGATAAAACTCTAGGCCGCTGCTACCTAAACGCGGGTCGCCGTAGCAGCGCAACAGCGTGCCGGGTTGCAATTTGTCTTTTTGCTGGCCGCTAAAATGGTAAAACCGCAAACAGGTACTGCCAGTGTCGTCTTCCAGTTGCACCACTAAACTACGCCGTTTACCCATCATCACTTGGCTGCGTAACACCTGCCCCTGAATAACCACGCTGGTGTTCAATTGCAGTTGTCCAATTGGCGTAATACGTGTGCGGTCGAGGTAGCGTAGCGGCAGGTGAAACAGAATATCTTGCAGGTTGTGCAGGCCAATTTTTTCTAAAGTCGCCGCCATACGCGTGCCCACGCCATTGAGTTTAGTCAGCGGCAGGGTTTCCAGCGTTTCGGGGAGTTGGGTGCTGTTGGCGGGCATTTAATAAACCTAATCGAATTCAGAGCGCTAGCAGTGCTTACCTAGATGGCCAAACAATAGCGACTAGGTTCGCTCCTCAAGACATTCATAACCGCCCATTTCAAATTCACGGCAGATCAGCGGGCGCTTATCATAAATCGTACAGAGCATCGTGTGTCGATCCAATGCGGCGCACCAGCCGTCATCTAAGCGAGCCATAGTCATTCCGCCCCACATATCCAATTCAATGTATTGTTCGGGCACACCGGTATCGGTAATAAGCATTACTTCCAGGCGACAACAGTTCGCCTTACAGGTTGTGCAGGTTACGTCATTGCTCGGTAAGTTCTTTACTGCGATTGTCATTCAGTATTACGAACCATCTATAGCCACTTTTAATTTAATTGTTCTCTGCACCACTAATACTTTAGATAACAGGTTTATTAAATACTGCTCGTCAAAATTGCGGCCTGATTGAGGAATAGCCCGCGCAAATTCGTTTTATATAAAGGCGCTGGCAGTAACAAAAGTCCACGGTGGTGATGGGTTAGGAATTTAAGCTGGCGAGCGTGCCGGCAATTACTGTAATCGCGACTACCGAGAGCAAAATAATTGAGATGAGTGTGGAGCGCGAACTGGACTGGCTGCTGCTTTGGATTTCGCTATGGGTGTGGCCACTGCTTTCCCACTCTTTTATAACGTCTAGGCCCTGCTGATAATCATCCTCATCGATCATCACCTGAACAATGCCAATCGCTTGCAGTTCGCCAACACCGCCCTGCAAGTATTCGCCATTAACCTGCCCCGACAAACCGGCGTGCTCGAGTTTATCGAGGATAAGATGCGCCTCTAGTGCATTGGTTGCATCGTAGATTTTAATCATAAAAAGAACTCCCTCTAAACGGCTAACAATTGCACAGGCTTTGACCTGTGCTCAAACTCTAAGTTCGAGGGGTTGCGTGTTGTAACGCCGTGTTACTACAAATCTACGGGTTATCTTGGTCGCGGTCGTCAGCGAGCCCCATGGGTTGTTTCACCCAAACTAGCAGGCGATTATTGGCCGGCATTGGGTTGTCTTCGTAGAGCATTAAGCCTCGGCTTTTGGCAACTGCAACAACCTGCTCAAAATCGCGAATGCCGCGTTCTGGGTGTTGTTGTTTTAACCAGCAATCGAATTCGTGATTACTTTGGCTGGTATATAAACCGTCATATTTGAAGGGCCCGTAGAGGGCAAAAATCCCGCCTGTGGGCAGCTTTTCAGCGACGCGTTTGATCATCAGCTGGGCGTCGCTCCAACTAAGAATATGCGCAGTGTTGGCGGAGAATACGGCATCGTGACTGGCGCTTGGCCATTCGATACCACTGACGTCCAGCAGCAGCGGCGGCAATAGGTTCGGGCTGTTGCATGCGTCCACCCACTGACAGAGCCCAGCTATGTTCTCGCTGAGTTCGCTCGGTTGCCACTCGAGATGTGGCAGTGCTGGCGCAAAGTAACAGGCGTGTTGGCCAGTACCACTGCCGAGCTCTAAAACACGGCTGGAATGGTCGAACACACGCTGCAAAACCGCGAGTATCGGCGCTTTGTTGTTTTCGCACGCCTGCGAGAAGGGTTTACTTGGGGTCGAGCCTGAATCGGGGTTAGCCACCGGCAATTACCTTGGAGATGGTTTCAAATTTTTCGGGGTCGTTGTCGACAAAACGTATCGTTATTTTCATTTTTAGCGTTTCGGGATGGTTTTCTACGGCCTG
>Ga0065722_104399_pt1 | contig 17395 bp, 1 predicted proteins | sample BansetMetagenome_FD_59109 | JGI IMG/M metagenome (GOLD analysis project Ga0065722, IMG submission 59109) | Bankia setacea gill microbial communities from Puget Sound, Washington, USA - Caecum Enriched | ecosystem: Host-associated > Mollusca > Digestive system > Ceca | place: United States... | reverse complement strand
GCCACCTACGATAAAGTGATGCCTTGCGTTGGTATTACGCTCTATTTCGTCAACATACCTCAAAGCACTAAGGTGGGATGGTGTTAAGGTAAACATGTAGTGTGTATTTCTATCCATTAGGTATTCGGGCAAGACTTCTAACAACCCGTTGTCATCCGGAATCACTTCCAGTGTTTTACTCAGACAAAGGGCTGGAAGAATTGAGTTGACGGATGCATCGAACACCAATGGTTGCGCAACAACAACGGCGTCTATATGTTCGGGCACAAACTCTTGCACAGCAAAGTGTAGATAGTTAGATAGATTGGACTGGCTAACCATAACCCCTTTCGGGTTTCCGGTAGACCCAGAGGTAAATATGATGTAGGCAATATCGTCTTTTTTAATATTGATATTCGGTAGCGCAGCGACTTTTGGGCTCTTCTGAGAATACGATTTGACTAAATCCTCATCATCCAAACACACAATGGTGCAATGCAAATCCCCAAGCGTTTCTGAGAAATCGCTACACGTGAGTATCACGTCCAACTCTGCTTGAATTTGGATAGTTTTAATTCGGGCTATTGGGTGGGAAGTGTCGAGTGGAACATAAGTAACGTTGGCCTTCAAACATGCCACTATGGCCAAGATCATTTCCGGCGACCGCTGCATATACAATCCAACGCGTGGCACACCACCCTCTTGCTTTTCACGCAATAGAAACGCTAATTGACTCGATCGCTCATCGAGTTCAGCGTAACTCAAACGTGTTGATCCAAAATTTATCGCGATGCGATCTGGGTAAGCACGTAAACCCGCTGTAATTTTCTTGAGTGTGTAATGGGCACCCACCTCCAACACAGTTGGCTTAGCAAACGCTTGATCAAGCTGTTTACGCCCTCTCTCGTCAACATTTTCTATTGCCGCTAGCGCTGTATTTGCATTATCCATAAGGTTATGGACAAAGCCATTAAACGCCTCCAATAAACTGCCGATAATAGACCTCGAAAATCGCTTCGTTTTGAAATTGCACTCCAACAACAAGCCATCTGATAGCTTAGTAAAACTAAACAGCAATTCAGAACCCGCGTATCGCTTTCGATGCACACGGTACGAAGACTGCAATCCGAAGAACGTTGGTGGTGGCATATCGACGTTAAAGTTAAACGAGGCTTTCATCAACCCATCAGAACGCCAGGACTCTTCGGCAACCAACCTTTCTAGTACATTTGCGTAGGGAATTTCTTGATTTCTTAGACCATCTAGCATCACTTTTTTGGTATTGACAAGATGATCAATAAAGCTGTCGCTTTTATCTATACCATTTTTGAGCGGTAGAATGGATGTACAATGCCCAATCAGGCGCTGTGACTCGCTGTTATAACGACCTCCAGTGGATATCGGGACGAGGAAATTTGAGCAACTAGTCATCTTATGTAGAAATGCGGTATAACATGCATACAGAAAAATATTCAGTGTGCAACGATTTTTTCTGGCAAATTCCTCATAGGCATTCTGGTCAGCGGCATTTATTTTTCGAAACACACTATCGCCAGAATAGTCACTATCCCCAAGCTTCCCCTCACTATAGGGCAAATCAAGCTCATCGCAGTTTTCCATTAAATGTGTTCGCCAATACCGGTAGCTCTCCTGCATAGCGTCCGTCTTCAGGCTAGCGTTTAAGCTGCGCACATATTCACTAAACTTTGGCGTGTTACCAACACGACACGTTTCACCAGAATCGCTTAATTGCGAATAGATATCAGCTATTTCCTCAACGATTAAGGACTGAGACCAGCCATCACAAATTAGATGGTGAGATTGCATCAATAGAATATGACAATTCTCGTCAACCTTGGCGATTCTGAAACGAATGAGGGGCTCGTTAAAAACGTCAAAGGCGCGTTCACTCTCTGCCGTTATCCATTTTTCAACTTCGTCCTCAGTGGCTGGTGCTTCTCCCTCAAAAAGGTACACGTACCGCGCGTCGAGAGCCACTTCTGCCCTAACTCTGAGAGTATTGTCATTTTCAACAAATGAGCATCTTAGGATCTCATGGCGCGAGATTAGCCGTGATAGACTTTCTCGAAATATGCTTCTATCAAAGCACCCGTGCAACTCCAATATTAGGCTGTCCGTATAAGCCTTTGATGCATTCTCACTCGAAATACAAAGCTCCAACATATGCTGAAGAGCAATGCTTGAACCAAATGTAATGCCTGTTTTTTCTTGTGAATGCACAATAGTTCCTCCACAACAGTAAGCTAACGCAACCTGCTGCAATTAAAGTTCTTCAGTTTGATAGTTTCGGCTAACAACAGTGTCAATAGCTTGCCCTTTACAGGCTAAATCACCCAGTGAATTTTTCTCCAACCCAGTAGATGTTTTTTCGTTTATTGTAGAAAAGCACGAACTGGCCGCTACAACGACTCTTCTAGCGAGCTCGGAAAGAAAATTATTGTCCATTTCTGTGGAAATAAAGCAGTTCCGACCCTCCCAAATATATACACCACTGTGAATGAGATGCTGAAAGAATACATCAAGATTTCGATTGGACTTAAAGCGAAATAGAGACCCAAAGCTCACCACTTCTAACGGCAAACAAAGCGCCGCTAGCTGCCGATTTAGGTCATCGTAGAAATTCTTAGCTAGAGTATTGAGTTTCGGATATAGCGATTTTCCATGAGCCTTGATATGAGAAAGAACTGCATGGCTAGCGGCCATCGCAAGAGAATTTTTGTTATAGGTGCCAACAAACATAATGCGATTACTGGACGGGAAGGAGTCATCGTCGTAGGACCATTGCCCGCCATCGATGTAATCCATATATTGTGCTAGCCCACCAACTGCGGCGACAGGCAGGCCACCTCCAATTATTTTTCCATAGGTTACAATATCGGCTCGAACACCAAAGTATTCCTGTGCACCACCAGCCATAATACGGAAACCAGTAAGTACTTCATCAAAAATCAGTGGAATGGATTTTTCAAGCGTTAGAGATCTTAATTGCTTTAGAAATTCTTTTGGCTGCAGTTCTGGTCGACGGCTTTGTACCGGCTCGACAATCACTCCCGCTATCTCAGCTGATCGCTCAGCCAGTACTACAAGAGATTTTTCATCGTTATAATCGAGCTCCAGCAAATCAGACTCGCCGGATATAGTACTCATTCCAGGCAATACGCCGTCAAAATGTCCGTGATAGGAATTTCTGAATACCGCGATCAACTGCCGACCTGTAGCAGCCCTGGCGATACGTAAAGCTACCATGACCGCCTCTGAACCTGTATTGCAAAACGCCACCCGATCGACGCCGGTCAGCTCACACATGAGCTTTGCCACTTCGCCAGCAAGCTGTGACTGAGGCCCTATTTGTAAACCTTTGTTAACCTGTTGAACGAGCGCTTTTTCAACAAATGGCGGCTTGTGACCAAACAAAAGAACACCAAATCCCATGCTGACATCCATGTAGTGATTCCCGTCTATATCGCTAAAGTAGGCCCCCTCTGCCTCGTCTCCCACTATGGGATATACCAGCCCTTTGGTCGCTGGGCGCAGCCCGGCAACTGCCCGGCTATCGGCCATATACGGGCGATTGTTATCGGCCATTCGACGGGAAGTTTCAGTGCGCTGAATATAGCTCGTATTAAATTCAAGGCTCGCATCAGTTATGTCGCTATAGCCTACGATCGGTTGTTCATTCTCGTTATTCTTTCCGCTGCTCGAAATCGGCTTTGCCAACACCGGCTCATTGCTATCTGTCGGCTTTTCAACACTTTTTTCATCTGCAACAATTTGCTCATTGTCAGCCCCATTGCCAGCGAGCAAATTAAGACTGCTCTCAACATACGTGGCTATTCTCTTCAGACTAGAAAGTTCATCAAACAATTGGCTTTGGGAAATCTCAATCGCATATAGATCTTTAACATCTTTGACTACCCCCAGAAATGCTAAGGAGTCGAGCCCCATTTCGATTAGATCTGCATCGACATCTATATTCTCTGCCTCTATACCCGTTGCTGCCGCTAAGGATGTAAGAATCGATTCCAGCACATCATCGTTAATGGGTGCGCCTTCACGCCGTTCGGTCACCATACTATTGGTGTCAGTATTAGCCTGTTTTGACTGTAATTCTGGTTCTTTCGAGGCGCTATCTGTTTCAGTTACACAGCGGTCTTGCTGAATATGCGCCTCCTTAACGGCGTCGTAAACAGGCTGTTGAGAACACTCTTCTGCGGTATTATCTATGGCCTCGGTATGTCTATATCCCGCTGAAGAAACGAGTGGTTGTTTGCCTGAACAACTATTCGCTTTAGACGTAGCTCTTTTGTCTCCAAGCCAATAATCTGTCATCAAAAATGGATAGGTCGGTAGGCTAACCTTTACGGGCTTTATGTCTTTGGCTAAATGCAGCCACAATGGCTGCCACTCGAACTGAACCCCCGTTACCCACATTTTTGCGAGCTTCTCTAGCTGCCCGTTTTTACACCACTCCCCGAAAAGTAATTTTGCATCATCTTCTTCATAGAACGCACCCGCGCCCTTTCCCGTCGGCATTTCTTCGCTGACATAGATAGCCGTGGCATCGCCATCAGCAAGGTACTGAGTTAATAGCTTGCATAACTCGTCGTGTGAAGCGGCGACAAAGCATGCTCGACACGGCATCTGAAGACGACCCAGCTGCAAGGTATAAGACAAATCCTGAATGTCCGGTAAGGAACGGCTGTCATCACATAAAAACGACAGCAAACGGCTTGCCACTAACGTTAATTGATTGTGCGTTTTTGCCGAGATCGGCACGATATAGCGGACACCTTCGGCAGCCGATGCGGTTTTGCGCACTAAGGCTTCAGGTAAGGATTCCAAAATAGCATGGGTATTGGTGCCACCTAGACCAAAGGAACTTAAAGCCGCTCGGCTAACGGGTCGATTTGGGCAAAAGGGCGTTGTTTTTTTCACCAAGAAAAATGGTGATCTGTCGAAGGGAATTTCCGAATTTGGTTGCTCGCAATTAATGGTAGGGGGTATGGTTCTGTTTTTCAGAGCCAGCGATACCTTGACTAAGCTGGCAAGACCGGCTGCGCTATCTAGGTGGCCGATGTTTGATTTAACCGAACCCATACCACAGAATTGCGTCTTAGAGCCGAAGCCACGGTATACGTCTGATATTGCTTTAACCTCTACTGGGTCTCCAAGCTTGGTTCCCGTTCCATGCGCTTCTACATATTCAATCGAAGTAGGATCAATAGCGGTTTTTCGCAAGCAATTAGCAATAACATCTACCTGACCACGATAGCCTGGGGCGTAGTAGCCGACCTTATCTGACCCGTCGTTGTTAATAGCTATGCCGCGTATAACCGCATAAACGTTATCGCCATCTGCAATGGCTTTATCGGCCCGCTTTAACATAATAACGGCTACGCCTTCCCCGGCAATCATGCCGTCAGCATTCTCGTCAAATGCGCGAAGGTGACCATCGCTAGAAAAATTCATTCCTTGTTGATGAATATAGCCGGGTACGTCATGCGCGAGAACCGAGGCAGCGCCGACAAGGGCTTGTTCACAATCTCCACTCAAGATGGACTTTACTGCCGAATCCAATGCGATTAGCGACGATGAACAATTAGTGTGCACAAACATACTTGGGCCATTTAACCCAAGCTTATGTGAGATCATGGTAGGTGCAGTACCACTCTGAGAAAGCACCCACGAAGAATACGCGTTCAACTCCAACGCCTTAGCATCTTCTCCTGTTGATTCTGGTTTTGTTAACGCCTGATAGAAGCTCATACCGGCGGAAACAAACACTCCGGTATTACTGACATCCGTAACGCTGTAACCAGAGTCCTCGATAGCCGCCCACGAATGCATTAATAGATGCCGATACTGCGGATCCATCAATTCCGCATCTTTAGGCGTGATATTGAAAAATTCTGGGTCAAAACCGGCTTTGTTATTAATAGCCGATTCCACGGGTACATAATTCGGGTTTTCAATTAGTTGATTACTGAATCCGGCGGCCGCCAACTCTACTTTAGTGAGTATGCGTACGCTTTCTTTGCCAGCAAGCAGATTGCTCCAAAACTCGTCCGTATTGTCAGCGCCTGGAAATGCTCCAGACATACCGACTATGGCAAGACAATTCTTGTAAAATTTAGGCGTCTTCTCGCTCTCAGGATTTTCGTTACTTTGATCACTATCGATAACCGGCTCCACGATCATCGGAACAACGTTTTGATGGGAGGCTACCGGCGTAGTTTGCGCTTTGTGTACTGGTTTTGGTCGTTCCCGATCCGAGCGAGTTTTAATGATGTGACTAGCCAAACTGCGAATATCGCTGAACTCAAAAACGTCTGATCTATCTAACTTGCAGCGATATTTTTCGTTTACAGACTTAATCATCATGGTCAGATTGATGGAGTCACCGCCGACATCAAAAAATCCGTCGGTCATCCCAATATTTTTGACATTGAGAACCCTCTCCCAAAGCTCTGCTAGCTCACGCTCGATTGTCCCCTTTTCGAAACTAACCACATCTGATGGCAGGCTTTGCTTTCGAATATCGACTGTGCGACTCGCCAAATTTTTTCTATCGACCTTGCCAGTACTTGTCAGCGGTATTTGTTCCAATGGAACGTAGAAAGACGGAATCATATACTCAGGTAAAAACTTCCCGACAAAATCCTTTAAACTTTCACGGGTCAGTTTGTCAGTATTTTCGGGTATTCTTCCCTCGACAAAATAACCCACTAATTGTTTGTTGTGAGCACTTTCATTGACCACTACAGCGCATTGTTTAATAGCAGGGTGATCTTGTAGGCAGGATTCAATTGCACCGATCTCTATTCGGTAGCCGCGTATTTTTACCTGGTCATCAATTCGCCCCAAATACTTTATATTGCCATCGGGCAAACGGCTTACTAAATCGCCGGTTTTATACAACAAGGAACCAGCGCGCAACGGATCAGCCAAAAACTTTTGCTTTGTGAGTTCTGGCTTATTCCAATACCCGCGCGCAACGCCAGCACCTGACACACAAAGCTCTCCCGCTGTTCCTTCTTCAACAGGCTCTCCATCAGATCCAAGTATCCATGTTTCAACATTGGGTAAAGGCTTACCAATTGGGATAAACTCTGCTGCCGCATCCACGCTCGACAGTGAGAACCAACTGGCGTAAATCGACACTTCCGTTGGCCCGTAGATATTCTCAATTTCGACACGGGCAGGAAATAGTTCGTGACATAGACGCATCAACGGTGCGGTAAAGGCTTCACCGGCCACAAATACATGTCGCAGTTGCTTTGCATTACGAAGACTTTCAGCGCTGATGGAGCACAGGAATGATGTCAGCATTGAAGGCACGAAATTTACATGCGTAATAGCCTGATCAACAATCGCTTCCAGTAATTTATCTGGCTCACTTTCTTCGCCTTCAGGCAATACCACCAAAGTTCCGCACCCTATAAACCAGCCAAATAGCTCAGTTACCGATACGTCAAAAATGTAGTTAGTTTTCAATAGATAGCAACTGTCATCAGTTACGGGATATCGCGCCTCCATAGCAAAAAGGGTGTTTAAAACACTTTTGTGCTCTACCATCACACCTTTCGGGTCACCAGTTGACCCAGAGGTGTACAGTATGTACGCAAGACTGTTTGGTGTTGTTCGCGCAATTAGCGCTTCTTTCACGTCCGCATTTCTACCAGCGCTGTATTCTTCGGCAGCTAGAGCACTAATCGTAATATCACGTACCGAATCCCCAGTAGTCTTAATGGCATTCAATTTTCCGAGGTAGCGCTTATCGGCGATAATAAGTTTGGGTTGGCAGTCTTCCAGTACATACGCTAAACGCTGCTCAGGATGTGAAGGGTCGAGCGGCACATACGTACCTCCAGACTTTAATATGGATAGAACAGCAAACAAAACATCTGCAGATCTGTCCATGCAGATTCCGACCACTGTTTCAGACTGAACGCCCTTCTTAACCAAACGCACCGCTAACGCATCAGTAATCGCATCGATTTCTGCATAGGTATATTTTTTTCCATCACTAATCAAGCCCACTTTTTCAGGTATCATTTTCACTTTTTTTGAAAAAATGTCATGAATACACGTGACCGAGCCATACGACGATTCTAATAGTGCTTCTTCAACGCCACTCTCACTGCGGCTTTGTATTGCAGTGGTTGGGGATACGCCCTTAGATCGGCCTTGATCTAATTCTGAAAATACGACATCCTGGCTTTTTTCGCCGTTAGCCAACGACTTCGCACCACCACTTTGTATCAACTCTTGGTTTAACGACTGCAGTGCAGCTAATACCTTGTCAGCGTAATCTCGTGAATATTTACTCGTTGAATATTTTAGACTAAGCTGAAAACCCTCGCCCTTTTCACACACCTCCAGAGCCAAGTCGTAATCTGTTCCCTGTTGAAAACAGTCATCTATTTGGAATTCGAATGGTGCACCGTCGCTACTATCGTGGCGAGAAAGACTAGATGGATCTAAGAAATTTTGATAGGCGTACATAATGCGAAAGACAGGTGCGTGGTCACTATCTGGACGAAACCCCATCTCCCGAACCATTTTTGGAAATGGGTAGGCTGCATGCTCGGCTATATCGAACACCCTATCCGATACGTCTTTGGCAAGTGCACTAAAACTCTTACCAGGAATATCGCGAGCACACACCGGAAGCACGTTTACACAATAGCCAATTATTTCGTCGAACCTCACCTGTGGCCTGTTCATGACGGGCATACCCACAACCACTGACTTGTCTTTTGTGTAGCGGCTCAACATGCTCTGAAATAGAGTCAGAAAATATGTCGACTGGCTGATATTTTGTTGCTCGCAAAGATTTCTTACTTGCTTCGCTTCCTCACAATTAATGGTGCAACTAATACGATCACTACCCTCTCCAGCGCTCATCGAAATATCGCCGAGCAACTCCGTGTTTGGCATCCCAGCTTTATACTCTGCTTCCCAAAACTCTAAGTGCTCGACAACCTCCTCTTGATCGAGATAGTTTTTTTCCCAATGAGAAAACTCCTGGTAACCAGTCATCGGATTTTGTATTTTGACTTTCCCAACACTTTTTAACTGGTGATAACAATCGATAAACTGACCAACAAAATTGACTGCTGACATACCGTCAAACGCGATATGGTGAGCCACAAATAGTAGATAGTGGTCTTTTTTATTACGAGAAAATAACCATGCTCTTAACATTGGCCCTTCATCTAAATCAAAAGGCTGATCGATATAGTTTTGAATTTCACTCTTACAGTTATCGTCTTCGCTATCCTCAAGATCAATTAGGCCCACAGAAAACATCTGCTCATGTGCTGGGCTAAAAGCTAAGCGGCCACTATCAGTGGTAATTTTACTCATTAGGATAGGGTGCTGAGAAACAACATGCTGGCATGATTGTTCAATATAACCAACGTCGATGTCATCACGTATTCGCAAACACACCGGCACGTGGTAAGCATTCGATTCTGGGTTGTTTTTTGAAACAGACCACAAGCCTCTCTGGCCCTCGGTTAGCGGAAATGTTTCTTCAGAAGCGGCAAGGCTCGACAACTGATCTTTAAGGGCTTCCTTACTTATTGCGCCAGCATGATATGAAAGTAGCAGTTTTTTATAGTTCATAGTGAATCTACCATGTTGATCAGGTCATCAATACTATTGGTGAGCGGGTCGTATTTATTAAGAGCGCTATCGATTTTTTCTTCAATATAGCTACTGTCGTTCTGATCTCGATCTTCAATACGCGGCTGACTTTTTGTTTTTAGCTTATCCGAATTATCAATGCTGCAAATGTAGTCTGTAAACTGTCTAATAGTAGTAACATCTGACAGGTGTTTAACGGATATCTGGATACCAAACTCTTCCTTAACCGTCCTTACAAAACGCATCAACGTAATGGAGTCAACACCAAATTTTCTTAGATTCGAATCTATGCCAATATTATCAGTTGGCAGTTTTAATTCACGGCCAATAAAGTTCACAATGTAATCACAAACACGCTCTTCGCTGCTCAGAGCGGTATGATCTATCGCTATCACTTCAGATCGCCCTTTCTCCAACGGCTCAGCATCTCCATCTTTTTTCAAGACAATCTCATTTTTTTCTACCATCCAGTGGCGTGCTTTCTCAAACGGATATGTCGGTAGATCCGTGAGCAGCATTAAATGTTCCTGCCTCATATCCGCCCACGGTATATCCACGCCATTTGCCCAAAGCTCTGCCAAAACCGGTAAGTCACGCTTCTTAAGAAGCTCCGCCAACACCATGTTTCGTACATCACCACTCACAATGCGCTCAATATCACTTTGGGCGCTATCCAGCTCTACGTAAATGTATTCAGCTTGAACACTATCAGTACGCTTATGCATTGGTTGACTGATAAAATCCTCAAGTTGCGCCAGCGCCTCTGCGAGATTATTTGCAGTAAAAGCTAACCTACATTCCATTCCGGTACGCCCAAGTTGCAAAGTGTTAGCCAACGACGCGATCGACAGCGAAGAAGAATACTGTGTTATGTAGCCCTTATATCGATCCAGCAATTCAATTAAGCGATCACGACTTTTGGCTGAAAACACTAACAGCTCTTCCTGTTCTTTTACGTTTCCGCTCGCCACCTCGTTTACAAAATCTTCAATAACCATTGCAGAGTTCGATCCGCCTGCACCAAATGACGTTACGAGGGTTCGGCGAGGTTTTTGCTCGCCGTGTTCGTCTCTCATACGCGGCCACACTTTTCCTTCCTCCATTAATGAAAGCGGTGAGGCGCTCAAGCCCAAATTTGGATTTATTTCAGAATGGATGTGATTCGGAGCCAATCTGTTGTATTTGTACTGCATTACAACTTTAGCAATTTGGCTAATTCCAGAAGCAGCTTCTCCATGGCCAATATTCGTTTTTACCGATCCTATTGGAATGCCACTGTCGCACTCCGTCGCGGTACACAGAATTTCGCTAATCGCTGCAATTTCAATGGGGTCGCCCAAAGCAGAGCCATTTGCGGCAGATTCAACATAGTTGATAGTAGCCGGGTCAATACTAGCTCGCTTAAGACAGTCACCAATTACCTTTTTTTGGGCCTGTAAGCTGGGCACAGAATAGGCATTGGTTCTACCACTGTGGTTGATCGCAATGGATTTGATGACTCCGTGTATATAATCTCCATCAGCCATTGCGTCATCCAACGTTTTCAGCATGACGGTACCGACACATTCCGCAGGAATATATCCATCACCATCTGAGAAGCTGCGGCTTCCTGCATGGCTCGCCAGCATTTGCCCCTGACTTAAACCAATATATTTGTTTGGGTGGAGAGAGAGATTCGCGGCACCTGCAATGGCAATTCGAGTATCCCCACGCAGCAGGTCTTCACAAGCCATATGCAGGCATGTGACGGCTGTAGAACACATGGTATCAACGGCAATACTGGGGCCCCGAAAATCGAAATAGTGTGATACCCGATTGACCATAGAGCTATATGATCCTACCGACGTAATAGCATTAGTCGTATCATCAGACTGGAAGTTTCGGTACTGCTGATACATGGCACCTGCATATAGACCAACTTCATTGTTATATTTTTCTTGCAGTTTTTTCGAGGTGCAGCCAGAGGACTCCATTAACTCCCATACCACCTCCATAAATATTCTCTCCTGCGGGTCCATATAGGCGGCATCGCGTGGAGATAGATTGAAAAACAAGGAGTCGAAGGCATCAACGTCGTTTAAAAATGCTCCCCACTTACTATACGACGTTGTTGCACCATCCCTATTCTGATCGTAAAATCCGCCTAAACTCCAACGCTGTTCTGGAATTTCGGTCACACAGTCTGTTCCTTTTTCCAGCAAGCGCCAGAAATCTTCTATGTTGTTAGACTGGGGAAATCGCCCAGCGATCCCAACAATAGCGATATCTCTTGAACGCTGACCCTCTTGTAAAGCGATTGGGTTAGATTCTTTGTGTGGTTTTTGTTGCCTCTGTTCTACACGGCTATTACCAAGATCTTCACGAATTTTAGGTGTGGATTTGTGGTTTAGAATTTTTTGCTCGGCATCCTGCTTTCGCGGGTTAGTATTTGTGTGCAGGTTTTCTTCAGCGACAATCACACTGGCAGTCTGCATTTCAGCATCAGCTTTCACTACCGGGCTTTCTATACGAGATTTGTGTTCCACACTAAGGTGCTCAGCCAGCAACTCAATAGTGGTGTACTGAAAGAAAAGTGTTTTCGGTAAACTTCCAAATCTCTCCTCCAATTTCGCAGTTAAGCGCATAGCCGAAATTGAATCGATTCCATAGCGCTCAAATTGGTCAGCTACGGAAATTCGTCGCGCCGGCAGCTTCAGCTCTTGCGACAGAACACTCACCAAAAACGATTCTACCTCTTTGTATATCGAGGCATATCTCACCTCGCTTTCAGTGTTCACATTCGTCGCTGCTTCTATACTTCCTTTAGGTGCTTGTGGCAGCTGCGCCTCCAATCCGACAAAAACGTCGGCGTCACTACTTTCCTCGGGTGTTTCGATATAGTTAAGTAGATTGTCTATGCTATTCAATTCAACCAACACACTAACCGGTATACTTACCCCATAATCACATTGTATTTTTTCACACAAACGCGTTAACGCGACGTCCTCAACACCGAGGTCTGACCAGCTATCGCTAATATCTATGTCTGCCACAGCTACACTTAAGGCTTCAGCTATTGCCTTTACCAGCGCCTCATGCGTGGGTTCGACTTTAGGCTTTTCGTTAGCTATGTCCATGACTTTCAAATTATCCTGGTTCGCTCCAATAGAGCGCATTTTAATTAGTTTCTCAAAACCCCGTCCCAACACGGCTACTTGCGGGCACCCTATCTGCATAGCTCTTTCCAAAGCTGCAACACCATTTTGCACATCAAGAGATTCAAGCCCAGCCGCCTCTAGTGCTTTTTCTATTTCGGGCGTTGCCCCCATACCTTCGCCTTGCCACAAAGGCCAGTTCACCGACAAGCTCAATCCGTATCGACTCCCTTCTCGCACTTGGGAATCTCTGTTCTGCATATAGCTATCCATAAAAGCATTACCGAAGGCGTAATCGCTTTGCCCCATATTTCCGGTAATCGCTGCAGCAGAAGAGAAGCACACAAAAAAGTCCAACAAAAAACTACGCGTTGCATTATCGAGATTAGTTACACCATCAACCTTCGCTGAAATAACTTGCTGCGCATCCGTCAAATCTTTTTTAAGAATAAAGGCATCGTTCTTAACACCAGCACAGTGATACACCCCATCCAGCTGACCAAATTCACTTACTGCTTTATAAATCAGCTTCTTTACATCTGCCTCGTCTGTCACATCACAGCGAATATACTCCGCCTCACAACCACAAGATTCGATGTCCTTCAGTAGTCGATCTATTTTTTCCGAGCCAGCTGAACGACCGCTAAGCACAAGCTTGGCTTCCGGCACCGTTCTAGCAATATGACGCGAGAACACCTCTCCTAGACCACCGGCACCACCCGTTACAAGGTAAACACCGCCCGGCTTCACATGCGCTGAGCGTTTTAATAGCGGTTCAGTGGTTTTTCTCCAGCGCTTTACTCTACGTTCGCCTTTTTGATAAGTGACTGCAGTTTCGCCGAGAGAGGCTTTGTTTTCTACTGTAAGATCTTTCACCACGTGGGTGATGCTTTCGCTATCCGGAAGCATTACACACCCACTGAAATTTGGATTTTCCCAAGAAGCCGACTGAACCAGTGCACTCATTGCTTGCATGTGAGAGCTGGTATCCTCTAGCGCTATAATGTTGAGATGGGTGCGATGAGCCGTCGATTGACTGAGCATGCCTTTAATGGTTTCAAAACATTTTCCGTAGTAGTCTGTTAGCTGCCCTGCAGAACCGACACACTGGCTGGCATAGGCTTGTATGCCATTTTGCACACCAAGATCCGCTAACGCTTCTACGATTGTTTTAGCCTCTTGCTCTGCACCTAAAATAAGGTATTGCTCGGCGGGAGACTCCATTGCCGGACCAGCACTCATCCCAGCATTTGATCCTGAAACCTCACTAACAGCAGAACCTAAGGGTAACGCTTGCCATTCAGGAATATAGAGATTGGGTTGATTTTCTCGCACCTGAGGCAGCTCGATAATACGCACCGCAAAACCCTTTATTGCAACACAACACTTTCCAGCGTCAGTGAGGATATGGATATCGAATGCTCTAAGGGCGGCACTATCGCTGTAGGATTGAGCGGATGTTACTTTCACCCACATTGAGGCTTCACAGGGGAAATGGATGGCAATGCTACCCAGCGCTACGGGTATTGCGGCAAGACTGCCGTCATTTGAGCTAGAAAGTAGTAGGCCAATCACCGACTGAAACGCAGAATCCAATGCGGCCGGGTGTAAAACAAATGAACGAGAAGATTCGCCTGTAAAAAAGTTCGGAATGCGTAATTTTGCCAATACCGTATTGTCACCTATACGCAGCTCCTCGAGAGCCTGCATTGAAGGGCCATAACTGAAACCTCTGTCAGAAAACAGCGCATAAATGGCAGATTTTTCGAGGCTTTTCCAGCCTAGGCTGTACTCAAATAATTCCGTATGTTGGTCATTCCCGACGAATACATTTGAGTCTGGCAATGCATCAAAAGTGATTCGACCTTCACAATGAGCCGCGCCTTCTTTATCACTGCGAGCACTGGAGATGGTAAAATTTACAGCACCTTTTTTTTCACTAACGCGTGTAATCAGCGGGCCAGTTAAGTCCTGATCTTCGAAGGGTTTAAGCCAAATGACATCTTCGATGCAAAATTGCGTAGTGATGCCATGCTGATCACATTGCGTCTGCACGGCTGAACGGACCAGCTCTAAATAAACGGCACCCGGCAATATATTCCTTCCCTGAACACAATGATCAGCGTAGAAAAAATCATCTGACTGAATACTATGTTCGCTAGTGCCGAAGCTTTGAACTAGAACCTTTAATTGATTCGTTTCAGATTCCAGTTTTTTCGTACTACTGGCTACCACAGGTGTAACTATATTCGGCATTTCAATCCAATACTTATCCCTAGCAAACGGGTAGCTCGGCAATGAAATTCGACAAACGGTTTTATCGCAATATAGTCGATCCCAGTTAAAACTCAGCAGGTGAAGCCAAAGCATCGCCGGCTTGAGACAATCCCCACTGTCCAATCGTTTATCCACTTCATTCTGAATTGCTTCGGAACTGCTGTATTGGCCAACTATGTCACTTCGATCCGAGGTGTCAACGTCGACAATAGCAGGATGCGGTTCTCCAGAGACAAATGCACTTAGCGCAGTCGTCAATTCAACCACGTCCGCCACCAACACGGCCAAACGATACTGTAAATGTTCTCGCCCCACAGTTAAGGTGTACGCGATATTTTTTAGGTTCTGCATACGTGAATTCGCAACCGAAATACATTCAACAAGCTGTTGCGCCTTGTCTCTTAATTGCTCCTCGCTTGCAGCGCTTAGCAGTACCGGTAACACATCGATGTCGCTCTCCTCAAGCTCGCCGACAGTTTCCTCTTTACGGTATTCCTCAACAATCAAGTGCGCGTTGGAGCCACCTGCGCCAAAGGACGAAAGTCCAGCCATACGAGGTTCTGCTGTCGCCTTCCACGGCGCTAACTCACGCTGTACATGGAAAGGGGTTTTTTCAAAATCGATGTTTTTATTGAGCGTTTCAGAGTGCAATGAAGGAACCAACGTTTGCTCTTTCATCTGCAGCAGTATTTTGCTCAGGCCCGCGATACCGGCCGCACTTTCACAGTGGCCAATATTTGATTTCACTGAACCAATCGCACAGTCACGATTTCCGTGCTGAGTAAACGCTTTGGTAAGCCCATTAATTTCAATGGGGTCACCTAAGCTGGTGCCTGTTCCATGGGCTTCTACATAGCTAATTTGCTGGGGAGAAACGCCGGCTTTGCGATACGCTTGATAAATCACTTCGGCCTGTGCATTGGGGTGAGGTACGGTATATCCACTAGTCTTACCTCCGTGGTTAAGTGAACTGCCTTTTATAACACCGTGAATCTGATCCCCATCAGCAATGGCTTTGTGCAAAGGTTTTAACAGTACCGCCCCCACACCCTCTCCGGGCACATAACCGTCACCACCCTCACCAAACGAGGCGCAACGACCGTCACTGGATGTAAAATTACCTTGGTTGAGAAAGATATATTTGTTCGGGTGTACACTGACATTTACGCCGCCTGCAATTGCGGCTTCACAATCCCCTTTGGAGATTGCGTCACAGGCTAGATGTATCGCTGTAATGGAGGAAGAGCACATCGTATCTACGGCCATACTCGGGCCGTGAAAATTAAACGCATAGGAAATTCGATTTGCAATACTAGCGGGGTTACCGCCAAGGGCTATGGCCTGGCCCTGCAAAGTGGATTGTGCGCCGTACATTTGGTATTCCTCGTACATGACGCCGACGTAAACACCTATTGGCGCCTGAACAAACCGATATTCGTCGTTTTTGCAGTTTTGTGCGAGGCTTTCGCGGGTATAGCCAGCATCCTCCAAGGTTTCATAAACACACTGCAAAAATAGTCGCTCTTGAGGGTCAATAAACTCTGCATCACGAGGATTGATGTTAAAAAATAGCGGGTCAAACTCATCAACACCGTCGATAAAACCACCAAAGGTATTGTGAATATCCACCAGTGAGCTCTTGCTACCATTCTGAGCTAACTGCCACCGGTCTTCTGGTAGGTCTGATATGCAGTTGCGACCCGCTTTAAGGTTTTCCCAAAATTCCTGTAAATTTCGGGCTTTTGGATAGCGTCCAGCCAAGCCCACGATGGCAATATCGGTGGAGCCTTGCCGAGGCGATGAAGGTGTTTTTACCGGCGCGGTCTTTTTAACAACTGGCGCAAGTACAGGCGTGCTGTTCAGCTCGGTTTGCTGAGACGCAGGTGCCGGTGAGACAGTATCTTTCGCTATTTTTTGTGCTTTATTTTCATTATCGCTATCTGCACTAGGGCTTAGAATGTGAAAGAACTCATCAGCTAAATGTGCAGCCACTTCCGCCAAGGTTTGGTTTTCGTACAGCAAGGTTTTTGATAACTTACCGAAGGTTTCTTCTAAGGTTTCAGTAATGTTAACCACCATGATGGAATCAATACCGAACTTGTCAAAACCGGTATTGATATCAAGGCTCTGCTCTGCCAAACCAACAACTTTCGCAAAAACCGGCTTGACGATAGACATTGCCAACTTCACCCGATCGGCCTCCACCTGATTATTGCGGTGGTGAGTGACAGCTTGCGCCATTTCACCCGTAACCCGTTGATGCAGAACCGCAGCATTTCCAAACAGCACAAGGGTTTGCGCGTGTTGATTTAGCAGGGCACGATAAAGAGCCT
>Ga0065722_100541_pt1 | contig 17441 bp, 17 predicted proteins | sample BansetMetagenome_FD_59109 | JGI IMG/M metagenome (GOLD analysis project Ga0065722, IMG submission 59109) | Bankia setacea gill microbial communities from Puget Sound, Washington, USA - Caecum Enriched | ecosystem: Host-associated > Mollusca > Digestive system > Ceca | place: United States... | reverse complement strand
CAATCATCAGAGAAGTTAAAAATCAATATGTCGCCCAAATGTTCGGTCGCAGCTATGTCGGTCGCAGCTATGTCGGTCACAGCTACAGGAGTCTCATCGACAGGTGCTTCGACTGATTCGACAAGATCTCTTCCGGCACTGGCCGCCAATGTGGATACCGTTTCTGCCGCCGAGGCGTCATTCGCTGGCATTAGCGCATTGGACTGCTCCAGTTCGCCCGAAAGCTCAGTATCCTCGGCAACAGCCACTTCTACGCCAACCGAATCTACTACTAGCGAAGACTCCGGCCCCAATAATGCGCCTACCGCATCGGACGCCTGTTCAGAATCATCGCCGCCAAAAACCATTACAACGCCAATCCAAACGACGGCCAAACCAGCCACATACCAATGCAAAGGAAACTTCTTATACCTTCTCTCCCCCTTTACCGCCAAGGCTTTGTCCGGTACTACCGTCGCCGAGCCAATAACATTTTGGGTAGGATGTAACTTACCAACTAAAGCATCGACCAACTCATCTGCATTCAGCTCCAATATACGACCATACTTTCGCAGATAGGCAATAACAAAAGTTTCTGCGCCAAGCTGAGCGTAATCGTCGTCCTCTAGAGCCGCCAACTTCCTCACGGGAATCAAAGTTTCTTTGGCGATATCGTCAAGTACCAACTGCTTACCTTCACGCACCAAGCGTAAAACAGCACCGGGCCTGCCACTATCAAGCAATTGCTGTAACTCTTCTTCATTAACCGTTGTTAAATTTACATTCATCATGTGGCTTTATTATCTTGGGTGAGGGGTAAAGTTCGCACGACGTCGAACACTTGCCCGAACACGTGAGTGACACTCACTTACTGGTATTCGCTCTCTACAATTCACTAAAACGTTTGTACTCGAGATACTCCTTCGAGTAGGGGTATAGGTTCTTGAGAGCCAAAACATAGCTGGACTCTTTATCTTTGTTGCCAAAAACCCGCTCTATACGGATTCCCAGCCACAGGCTACGCGGCGAATGACGTGAATTTTTACTGAATTGATCAAGGTAATTTTTCGCTGCACTATAGTCGCGATCGGCAAATGCCATATCGGCAAGCTCTAATGCAGACTGAGCCTGGCGCGGATCTAAATTTAAACTGTGCTGAAATGCGCCTTTCGCTCGCTCGACGTTTTCAAGCATAAGCGCAGTTCGACCAACATAAAGTAAAGCTTCCGGGCGGCGCGGATAAGACATATCCGTACTTGCATCTTCAAATAATGGATTCGCCTCTTTGAAACGCCCCTGCTCATACAACATTCTGCCGTAACTAAATTCAACACCCGCTCGGGAAAAGTCCGACTGCCCTTTCAACGCCTTTTTGTAACTTGCTTCCGCTTGGGTAAATTCACCGTTCATTTGATGGATAAGAGCCATCCCCTGATGTGCTTCGGCAGACTTCTTATTCAACTCAAGCGCTTTACTGAACGAACGCAAAGCGCCCTCGCGATTATTTTGCTGGAGATAGGTCATACCTAACTTAATATTCGCTTCCAGTGCTTGCTGCGTATCTATTTTCTTTTGCTGTGGTGTTTCAAACGACGTGACGCAAGCACACAAACTAATGGCCAGTAGCAGTATCGCCATACGCTTCAAACTTATAGCAGCAGTGGTATTAAGCATTTCCAATATCACCTCCCCCAGTGAGTGCTTTTGACAGTAATCGCATACTTATACTATGTAAGCATGCGAGCAAGTTAGTATGACTTTATATGTAAAATGCGTTGCACTTAGCGCCATAGCCTTCTAAGTGTACGTTTTTAAATTTTGTCCGTGTAACTCAGGTATTCGGCCTGTATTTTATTAGTATTTAAACGCTTTTTTTGCGGCCTAGTTTGCTGTGCTGAATTAATACCGCTTAATTGACCATCTTCACGGGAATAACATCGTTCGACGCATCAAGAAAAGCTTTGTGATCAAGTTTGTAGCGTGCACTGCGCTTGGTTCTATCTTCGACCTGCCCTGCCAACTGGCCACAAGCAGCATCGATATCATCACCGCGAGTAGTGCGAATAGTAGTGGTATAACCAGCTTCAATTAAGATGGTTTGAAAACGCCGCATCGCGTTGTTGCTAACCCGCTTGTAATTTGATAATGAAAATGGATTAAACGGAATTAAGTTAATTTTTACCGGTACATCCTTGAGCAGTTCTGCTAATTCAAACGCATGCTCAGGTCGGTCGTTCAAATGATCGATTAGCGTATATTCAATGGTAATCTTACGGCGCTGATCTGGCAGCCCGTCGATATAACGTTTAGCCGACGCCAATAGTTGCGCAATAGGATACTTTTTATTAATTGGCACAAGCTGGTTGCGCAGTTCATCGTTCGGCGCATGCAACGAAATAGCCAAGCAGGCATCGGTGTGTTCACCCAAGCGATCCAGCGCTGGTACTACACCAGATGTACTGAGCGTAACCCGACGCTTGCTAATACCGTAACAGTTGTCATGCATCATCAGATTCATAGACTCAACCACATTGTCAAAATTCAACAAGGGTTCACCCATTCCCATCATAACGACATTAGTCACACGACGAGCGCCGCGAACTGGCGTCTCCTGTAACTGCCCAAACGAACGTGCTGCAATCCAAACTTGACCGATAATTTCCGCTGTTGTTAGATCGCGATTAAAACCCTGTTTACCGGTTGCGCAAAAACTACAATCGAGTGAACAACCAACCTGAGAAGACACGCACAAAGTGCCGCGCTCACCTTCGGGAATAAACACCGCTTCGACCGCGTTGTCGCCGCTAACCCGAATCAAAAACTTGCGGGTACCGTCGGCAGAATCGAGCTGCTGAATCACCTCTGGCGCGCGCACTTCGGCAAGCTCCGAAAGCTTGTTACGCAAATCTTTACTGACGTTCGACATTTGCTGAAAATCGGTGACACCCAGTTGATGTATCCACTTTAACATCTGGGTGGCGCGAAACTTTTTTTCGCCCAGCTCTTCAAAAAATGCTTCCATACGCGCCTGCCCCATCCCCATAAGGTTTACTTTGGTGGCGGGCGTAGTAATGCCACTATCGGCAGAACTATTAGACATGGGGGGCTTGTCGGCGCTATTACAACTCACGTGTTCGATACCTCATTCACGCTCAGCGTGAAAAAATCTCATTTTCATTGAAAAAATAAGCAATTTCGCGAGCGGCAGATGTCGGGCTGTCGGAGCCGTGAACCGCGTTAAAACTCAGCGAATCTGCATAAAGCTTACGAATAGTGCCTTCGTCTGCATTGGCGGGATTTGTCGCCCCCATAAGCTCACGGTTCAACAAAATCGCATTCTCGCCCTCTAGAACCTGCACTACAATGGGTCCCGAGGTCATGAATTCGACTAGATCATCGTAAAATGGCTTACCTTCATGCTCGGCGTAAAAACCACCGGCTTTACTCGCGTTCAGATACATCATACGAGAGGCAACAATTTTCAGTCCTGCCTCCTCAAAGCGGCGTAGAATATCGCCAATTACATTTTTCCGTACGGCATTCGGTTTAATAATTGACAAGGTTTGCTCGGTAGCCATCTAGATTTATCTCCTTGAACTCAAGTGAGGAAGGTCGTAACCCAAAACAACGGGTTTCAACCGCTTTGGCACTGCATACTACATCCACTAAACCGAGGGATTATACGTGGATCTAGTGTAAATTTATATGCAAGCTACCCAAAACCCAGCGAAATAGCCCTGCCGGTAAAGGTTTCCACCCCTTTCCGCAAAAATACGAGGCTACCAAGATAGCACCATATGAAGCTAGATATGTCACGAAAAGTCAGAAGGAATATTAAGAGATAGAGGGAACCTGCGACCAGTAACGCCCTCTGAAGGGTAACTAACACTGAGGCCAAAAGAAAATGACCGCACCAAAGGGACTAAATGGCGAGTCGCCAAAACTGATAAAGACCTCCACACTATGGAAAGGCATCGCCATTCTTGCAGCCTTGGTCATAGCTCCATTTATGGCTCTAGCCATCGCCTTTTTGACGCTGGACCCTAACATACTCAAGCCACAGCTAGAAAAAGCACTGGCAGAACAAGGGTTTAGTGCAACACTAGGCGGAGACCTCAGCTGGAGCTTTTACCCTATCGTTGGAGTTAAAGTCGAGGACGTGCGCATCAATGAAGCACACAAAACACCCCTCGCGCCCCAGCAAACGCATTTAGAACCACCGCCAATTAAAACACCCCTACTCGATATCGGCCGGGCGGAGCTAGGCGTCGCAATGCTCCCCTTATTTAAACGCAAAATCGAAGTGGTCTCAGTTGTGCTAAACGACGTCACCCTGAACTACCATATTGGCAAAGATGGCAGTTCAAACTGGGACAAGTTAACCGCCAAAACTGAGGCTGCTCCGCAGAACCAGGCTGCAAGCGCTCCATCCAGTGCTCCGAACGGTTCCCCACCTGTGGCTGGAACTGAACCCAGAACCGACGTGGCAACGAAAACCCGATTCCGCTACAGAGATCAGAATCAGCTCTATCGACACCCACAACCTTAACATTAGCTATCGAGATGCCACCTCAAGCGCCATTGCGGATATACACCTAGCTTATTTGCGCAGTCGCGACGTCAATCTCAAGGGTAATGAATTTCCACTCGACTTGGATATGACGATCAAACAGGCCGACACTCCAGATCTTCGCGTCATTATCGACACCCGTCTAAAATTTGAATCGGCTCAGCCGCGCCTAGAAATCGTCTCTGCAGAGTTCGACATAAGCACAAACAAGCTCTCCACCGCACAAGCAAAGCTTACCCTTTCCGCCTTAGTCAATTGGACTGATGGGGTAGATGTCACCGGCAAGCTCGCGACCAGCATGGTTAACCCGCGCCCCTGGCTAGAGGTTTTTGATCTAGAAGCACCAGCAACACGTACAAAGCTTAACTTCAGCAAACTGGGCCTAGCCACCGCTTTCTCGATCAATCAAGACAAGATCCAGTTGAACAAAACTCAGGTTTCAATGGACGACAGTCAAATCACCGGCAACCTTGAATACAGTCTTACCAGCGACAGCACAACTGGATCCTCCTCTACTATTGGAAAGATTCAAGGAATCTGGCGACTAGACTCGATCAATCTCGACGATTATATCGCAGAGACAGCACCGCAAGCTGAGGATGAAAACAGCGATACAGCAACAGAATTACCACTTGAACTCATGCGTAGTCTAGATTTGAGCCTCAGCTTCAGCGCCGGCAACATCACACTGTACGAGCAGTCATTCAAGAACCTTGAATTGGACATAAAAGCGCAGAAAGGCTACATGAGCCTTCAACTAAACAAGCTCGAACTACTCGGTGGCAGTGCGACCGCCAATGTAAAACTTAACGCCAATGCCAAACCTTCGTCGCTAACCTATAAAGTTCAAACGAAAAACATAGATGCTGGCGCAGCACTAACCCAGCTTGCCGATTTCGATAAATTACAAGGACGTGTTGATGTTCTTGCCGAAGGCTCCAGTAAAGGCGACACAGACAAAGCTCTAATTAATAATTTTATCGCCGACGCTAAGGTCAACGCGAACAACATGCGTATTAGCTCGCTAAACCTTACTCAAGAATATTGTGAACTGATCACCTCGTTAAGCACACTTGGTACATCCAGTACCGAACATAAGTGGGAGGAATACACTGAACTCGAGGCCGTTACAGCAAAACTAATCTACGCCGACAACGGCGTACAGNTAACCGAGCTTTTAGCGAGCATCCAAAAACTGAGTACCAAGGCTAGCGGTAAAATAGTGCTTAGTTCAGGCGACTTTAATTTCCCCATCGACATTAGCCTCGCCACATTTGCTAGCGACAAACGCTGCCCAGCGCTTAACGATAGCTGGAGAAATAAAACCTTACCCTTACTGTGTAAAGGTAATATCGACACGATTAACTACGACACCTGCCTACCGGACCGCGCCCGTATTGGCGACAAACTTAAGCTGAGGGCAAAGCTAGAAGCCGATAAAATCAGCAACAAAGCGGAGGCCGAATATCGTGAAGAACGCGACAAGCTAAAAGACAAAGCCGAAAGTGAAGTTGCCGACGAGCGACAGAAGCTACAAGAAAAAGCGGCTGAAGAACTCAAAGATAGCAAGGCAAAACTGAAGGAAAAGACCGATAAACTCGAAGATAAATTCAAAAGCCTTATGGGTAAAGATTAGACAATTAGCGCNTTTTTCGGATAACACATAGCGTCAATCGCTANCGCTATTCGAGACGAATTACAGGATGATCCGAACAAACCCACTCGCGATTAAATAGAGGACAACGAGCATGTTTCATAAAAATATTTCTGTATTACTAAGCACTTTTATTGGCGCGGCGACTATTAGCCTTGTAACGATTAGCGCAGCAACCAATGCAGACAGCGCAGATGCTACGGCACCCAGTTGCCCAGCCTTTTTAAACCAAGAGTTTAAAAAGCTACACAGTAGCGACTCGGTAAACCTATGTTCACTTTACAAGGGTAAACCCATGGTGCTCGTAAATACCGCCAGCCACTGCGGCTACACACGCCAATTTAAGGGGTTAGAAGCGCTCTATCAAAAATACAAAGCCGACGGCGTAGAGCTTGTCGGTTTCGCATCCGACGATTTTAAGCAAGAAGCTGGCAGTGAACTGGAAGCCGCGACCATTTGTTACAAAAATTACGGCGTAACCTTTACCATGCTATCGCCGACTCACGTACGCGGCAGCGACGCCAACCCTGTGTTCAGCCATCTCAATAGCGAAACCTCGAAGCCGAGCTGGAATTTTAATAAGTATTTAATAACGAGTGCAGGCAAGGTGGAACATTTTGGCAGTAACGTAGAGCCAACAGAATCAAAGCTGGAAGCAGCTTTAAAACAAGCGCTCTAATTCTAGAGCACTTGTGTACTAAGCCGGCGCGGTCGTGGCTTTAATGCGTTCGACCATTGCGCGCAAACCATTGCCGCGCGTAAGGCTGAGATGTTTAAGTAAACCAATGGTGTCGAAATACGCCTCAATATCAAACGATTGAATATCCGCGGCGGCTTTCCCGTTATAGGCCGCCAGCACAACACCAAGCAAGCCCTTCACAATAAAAGCATCGCTATCGGCCTCAAACCAATAGCGGCCATCGACGAGTTGCGCATCTATCCATACCTGGCTCTGACAACCACGAACGATATGAGCATCGTTTTTTTTGTCTGCATCCATTGCAGGCAACTCTTTACCAAGATCGATAATGTACTTATACCTATCTTCCCATGAATCGAAAAACTCGAGTGTCTCGACGATATCTTCCGCCGTTATCCTGGTGCCAAAAGCATTCTTGGTTGTATCTGTCATGCACTGCCTACAAAGTCATTAATTTTCAATCTTGCAACACTTCTGCAATTCAGCACTAAAAAAACATTCCGGTTTCTAACTGCGCTTCTTCCGACATCATATCTCGATGCCAAGGTGGATCGAACACGAGATTAACCTCAACCTCNTCGACATTCGGCACCATAGCAACTCGGTATTTCACATCGCCGACAAGCACTGGCCCCATGCCACAAGCAGGAGCAGTAAGAGTCATCTCAATGTTAACTTTTTTAGCCGCTTGATCAAGCTTCACGTCATAGATCAATCCTAGACTACGTAAATTGACGGGTATCTCTGGGTCGTAAATAGTCTCCAGCGCCTGCCAAACTTGTTCGATATGAATATCTTTATCTTCTGGCTGAGTAAAACTGAGTTCATATTTAGCTAAACCCAGTGCATCGGCATCGGTGCCATCGACGCGCAACATATTGCCCTGGTAGACAACAGTATAATTACCGCCTAGCGATTGGGTTATGGTAATAAAATTATGCGCAGGAATGGTAACGGCATCGCCTACCGGCACTAAGCGCGCAGGACAATCTCGGAGCGTCGTTACCATACGTTGTTCAGACATATTGTTTTCCTAATTTGGGGGGATTTCCACAAAGTCTAAGCTGTCGAAAATTTGGAAGAGCGTATCAATAACAACACGGTTTAAACAATTGAGCCTAAAAAGACTCGTACTAAACAGCCTTCACACACTAAAACTTTCGCCACAGCCACAGGATTCTTTTACGTTGGGATTATTTAACACTAAATTTTGATTCAAACCGTCGCGCACATAATCAACTACGGTACCGTGAATCGCTGCCATATGGGTTGTATCCATATAGATCTGCACACCGTTGTCCAAGGTAAACTCTATATCGTTACTCTGCGCCGATTCGACCTCATCAATAACGTACATAAAACCTGTACAACCACTCTCCTTTAAACTGATACGCAAAGCAGCGGCTTTGCTTTTTTGCAGTTGCTGATAAAAATGTTCTGCGGCTGTAGGCGTGATTGTAATCGCGTCTGCCGCACTAAAGGTTTCAACTGTCATGGCACATTGCCTCACTTAAAACTGACCGTCGTAAATAGGGTTGAGTTACAAAAACTGTTTAACTTTTTCAAGCGCCGCGAACAATCGGTCGACATCTTCGCGGGTGTTATAAATTGAAAAAGATGCTCTTACCGTACCGCTGATACCTAGGTTAGCCATCAGCGGTTGAGCGCAGTGATGTCCGGTACGTACCGCCACCCCTTGGTGATCCAACAACGTTCCAACATCTGAGGGGTGAGCGCCGTTTAAAAGAAAACTAAACACACCGGCAATATTAGCGGCTTCACCAACTCTGGTTAACCCGGCACAATTTTTCGCGCTCGCGTAGGCGTAGCTCAGCAAATCGGCTTCGTGCGCAGCCAATGCAACGCGATCTAAGCCAGTCAAAAAATCCACCGCTGCGGCAAGCCCAATTGCACCGGCGATATCCGGTGTACCCGCTTCAAACTTGTAGGGTAAAACATTATAAGTGGTGCCGCTAAAGCTGACGGTTTCGATCATTTCACCGCCGCCCTGCCATGGAGGCATTTCATTTAAAAGTGACTCTCGACCCCACAATACACCTATCCCCGTCGGCCCAAAGACTTTATGGCCCGAAAACACATAGAAATCACAATCAAGTGATTGTACATCCACTTCGAAATGCGCAATCGCCTGCGCTCCATCTACAAGCACCTTGGCACCAACTCCATGAGCCAAACGAACAATGTCGGCAACAGGGTTTACCGTCCCCAGAGCATTAGAGACATGGCCAACGGAAACAATTTTCACAGACTCATCGAGCATGTTAGCTAGCGCCACCATGTCAATTTCACCCTGGGTAGAAATCGGTATTGGCACTACTTTAGCCCCAACTTCGGCAGCAACCATTTGCCAAGGAACAATATTGGAATGATGCTCTAATGAAGACACCAGTATCGTATCGCCCGACTTTAGGTTTACACGCCCCCAACTAAAGGCAACTAGGTTAATGGCTTCGGTGGTGCCGCGCGTCCAAATAATTTGCTCGCGCCTGGGGCTATTAATGAATCGAGCGAGCGTATCACGAGCGCCTTCGAATTTTTCTGTGGCGCGATCACTAAGCGCATGCGCACCGCGATGAACATTAGAGTTGTCAAAGCGGTAATAGTTGCTAATTGCATCGATTACGGCGTTGGGCTTTTGTGTCGTTGCGGCGTTGTCGAGATAGACTAACGGATTGCCATTTACTTGCTGAGCCAAGATAGGAAAGTCCGCACGCACGCGAGCGACATCAAATCCTCGCGTTACCGCAGAGTTTGCATCGCAAGGATTTACCTCAGCGCTTAGCTCGGCATTTTCACTCACAATATATGCCTCGTTAGCGTTTCGTCCTTAACAAAACTCTTCGCCAGAAACGGCCGCAAATAGCGCGCAATTGCTTCGTGCTTAACATCGTTAACCAGTTCGTTGATAAAGCCAAAACTCAAAATCACCCTTGCCTCAGCCGCTGAAACGCCGCGCGTACGCAAATAGTGCATGGCCGTATCATCGAGCTGCGCGATAGTTGCTCCGTGTGCGCACTGCACATCATCAGCATAAATTTCGAGCTCTGGTTTTGTATCAATTTTCGGCTTTTATTACTGGTTAGCAAATTCTTATTGCTCATTTGCGCGAGGGTTTTCTGTGCCTGCCGATGTATATGAATACGGCCATTAAAAATCGACTTTAGCAGAGTCGGCAATAATACCGCGGAAATTCTCATCGGAGGTGCAATGCGGAACCGCATGCTCAATACAGGTGTGATAATCAACTTGTTCGTTACCGCGCGGCAAATACAGGCCGTTAATATCGCAATGAGCACCGCTACCCGCATGATAGACCACGACATCATTACGTTTTAATACCGAACCTAATGCCAAATAAAAACTATTCAGATTCGCCCCTGCGGCAAGACGTGCGTGCACACCACCAAGGTGAAAGGTTTGGTCACCTTCAAGGTTAAGACGGTAATGATTAAGTTGAGCATTTTCCGCCAACAATAGTTCAGTAACACCATTCGTAAAGGCCTTCACATTGGCGCTATCTGGAAAATGTTCAACCACAGTGGCTTGACTATTAGGCTCTAACACAACTAACAAACGCTGCTGAATAGTTATCGCCTGATCAGTCGTAGCCTGTAGGTGCACAATCTGAATAGGTGTTTCACAAACCGTATTTTTGCCAACATGTAAAAAAACGCCATCGACCAACTGGCTCGCATTTAATGCAGTAAAGGGATGCTTAGTGGTGTCCAGAGCGCTACCAAGATGCCGTTTAATTAAATCTTGCTGGGCGCTATTCGTTTTAGCGAAATTAACCAGCTGTACACCTGCGGGCAATCGATCGAAACCTTCGGAAAGTCGCTCACACAACTCACCGTTAACGAACACCATCCGCACGCTATCTAAGCCTGCGATATCGCAAATCGCTACCGTTTTCTGACAATCACTCTCAGTCGAAACCGCGGCGTCTCCAGCCTTGGTGGCCAAGTTAAGATAATCGCCCTGCTCCAAAGCGCGGATATTGGTGTACTTCCAATTTTCCACTTTGCGATTGGGTAAGGTCGCACCGAGCCACTGCTGCTGCGCTTCCGAACAAAACTCTGAAAGCCATGTGAGCGGGCCTAATGCGGTGAGCTGCGCTGCTTGCTTTACAAATTCGGCCATTAGGCTACACCTTCCTCGTCGGCGGTAACTAACCAACCGTAACCCTTTTCTTCCAGCTCAAGAGCAAGTGATTTATCACCAGACTTAATGATCCGGCCATCAGATAAAACGTGAACGTAGTCTGGCTCAATATAGTTAAGTAGACGCTGATAGTGGGTTACCACAATAAAAGACCGGCCAGAATCTCGCAGCGCGTTTACGCCATCTGCGACAACCTGCAACGCATCAATATCCAAACCCGAGTCGGTTTCGTCAAGAATACAAAGTTTGGGTTCGAGCAACATCATTTGCATGATTTCGTTGCGCTTTTTTTCGCCGCCCGAAAAGCCTTCGTTCACACCGCGCTTTAAGAAGTCGATCGGCAGATTCACCGCCTTACAACGTTCGCGCGCTTTTTTCATAAAGCTCACAGAATCCAATGGCTCTTCACCACGATGTTCACGAACGGCATCTACCGCGGCCTTCATAAATTCCATATTGCTCACGCCAGGAATCTCTACGGGGTACTGAAAAGCCAGAAACAAGCCTTCGCGCGGCGCGCTCTTCGGTATCCATCTCAAGCAGGTCTTTGCCGTTAAAAACGATACTTCCGCTGTCCACGTTATAACCTTCACGACCAGACAACACATGTCCGGTAGTGCTNTTACCGGAACCATTTGGCCCCATAATCGCGTGAACTTCACCTGGCTTAATTTCTAAATTTAAACCTTTCAGTATCTGCTTATCTTCGACACTCGCGTGAAGATCTTTTATTGACAACATTCGGTAATTGCTCCGTATTTCTTACCCAATACTTTGGGGAATGACTAAATTAAGTTTGTTCTATGNCTGTATTTTTAAAACTCGGCACCCGCTATAAGCTGCGCTTTTAGCCAACCGATCCTTCAAGCGACACTTCTAACAACTTGCCCGCTTCGACCGCAAACTCCATCGGCAANTCTTTGAATACCTCTTTACAAAACCCGTTAACGATCATCGACACGGCTTTTTCTGGATTAATACCACGCTGCNGACAAAGGTACATTTGATCGTCACTTACCCGNGAGGTTGTTGCTTCGTGCTCGATAATTGCGGAAGGATTTTTACTTTCGATATAGGGGAAGGTATGAGCCGCGCACTGATCGCCAATTAACAATGAGTCGCACTGAGTAAAGTTACGCGCGCCCTCAGCACCGGGGTTCATTCGAACTAAACCGCGATAAGCATTGGAACTTTTACCGGCGGAAATACCTTTCGAAATAATTGTAGAGCGGGTATTTTTACCCAAGTGGATCATTTTTGTGCCGGTGTCGGCCTGCTGATAATTATTGGTTAAGGCGACTGAATAAAACTCGCCAACACTGTTATCACCTTTCAAAATACAGCTTGGGTATTTCCATGTAACGGCAGAGCCAGTTTCAACTTGCGTCCACGAAATATGCGCATTGGTATGAGCAATACCGCGCTTGGTAACGAAGTTGTAAATTCCACCCATGCCCTGCGCATTGCCGGGATACCAGTTTTGCACGGTAGAGTACTTTATTTTGGCATTATCCAAAGCTACCAGTTCAACCACGGCAGCATGCAATTGGTTTTCGTCGCGCATCGGCGCAGTACAACCTTCGAGGTAACTTACATGGCTACCTTCGTCGGCAATAATCAGCGTGCGTTCAAACTGGCCTGTTTTCGATTCATTGATTCGAAAATAGGTCGATAGCTCCATTGGGCAGCGCACCCCCTTGGGGATATACACAAAAGAACCATCACTAAATACCGCACAGTTCAGTGCTGCGTAGAAATTATCTTTTTGCGGAACCACACTGCCCAAATATTTTTTTACCAGCTCGGGATACTCGTGTACCGCTTCCGAGATGGAACAAAAAATAACACCGACTTCTTTTAGCTTAGAGCGGAAGGTTGTACCAACCGATACCGAATCAAATACGGCATCAACTGCAACGCCAGCCAAGGCCTCCTGCTCGTGCAGCGGAATCCCCAACTTTTTGTAGGTTTCCAGTAGCTCGGGATCTACATCGTCCAAACTTTGCGGGCGATCGGCCATGCTCTTGGGGGCCGAATAGTACGACACCTCGTTAAAATCGATTTTTGGATAATGAACATGAGCCCATTCAGGCTCAACCATTTCTTTCCAAACTTTGTAGGCTTTTAAACGCCACTCCAACATCCACTCCGGCTCGTTCTTTTTTGCGGAAATAAAGGCGATCACGTCTTCATTAAGGCCTGGAGCAAGGGTATCTGACTCAATATTGGTAACAAACCCTGCGGCGTATTCTTTTTGAATTAGTTGGTCAATCTGTTCTTGGGACATAACATTGCCAGATGATTAAAAATACATAAGGAGTTCGACTAGTACGAACGATTTCAATAGTGCTCGCCGCGATTCAACCGTTTAGGATTCAACAGCAGCCATTTTTGCAACCCATTCGGGCGATTGTGCACGCAAGTGGTTAACCGCGTGCTTAACTTTTTCTACCGCAAATTCAACTTCTTCAGCTGTCGTGTAGCGGCCAAAACTAAACCTTATCGAGCTATGAGCAAGCGCATCGCTCAACCCTATTGCTTTCAACACATAGGAAGGTTCGACAGTCATTGATGTACAGGCCGAACCCGTGGACACTGCAAGCTCGCGCAGCGCCATCAACAAACTTTCGCCCTCCACGTAAGCGAAACTTACATTCGCATTACCCGGTAAGCGATGATCTAACGAGCCGTTCACACGCCAATCAGATAGATTGCAAAAGCCTTGCAGAAACTGATTGCGCAACGACAATATACGCGCGTTATCGGTTCCCAATTGTTCGGCTGCAATTTGTGCGGCCATACCTAACCCAACGATTTGATGGGTGGGTAAAGTACCAGAGCGCAAACCTCGCTCGTGGCCACCGCCGTGAATTTGCGGCTCTATAGGAACCTGCGACGAACGTTTAACATAGAGGGCACCAATACCTTTGGGGCCGTAAAACTTGTGTGCAGATAAAGACAATAAGTCGACTGCCAGCGCTGCCGTGTCAATTTTTAATTTGCCCGCGCTCTGCGCCGCCGTCAACATGAAAAAACACACCGCGTTCCGCACAGACATTACCTATAGCGCGAATGTCATTTATTACACCAATTTCATTATTAGCGTGCATTATCGATACTAGCGTCGTGGTGTCAGTAATAGCCTCAGTAACACTCGCTGCCGAAATTCGACCATCCTCATCAGGCTCTAACCACGTAACCTCAAAACCCTGCCCCTGCAATTGCTTAAAACAATCGATAACAGCTTTATGTTCGAGCACCGAGGTAACTAGATGTTTGCCTTTCCCGCTGCAAGCGTGAGCCACGCCTTTGATAGCGAGGTTATTGGATTCTGTTGCGCCGCTGGTCCAAACAATCTCGCGCGTATCGGCATTCAGCAGTTCCGCTACTTGAGCACGGGCATTTTCGACCGCCTCTTCTGCCTTCCAGCCATAAATATGTGAACGCGAAGCTGGGTTTCCAAAATTGCCATCCATCGTCAGACAGGCATGCATCACGTCGGCAACCCTAGGGTCGACGGGCGTGGTAGCTGCATAATCTAGATATACGGGCATTTGCATAGAGTTACTTCAAATTACTAAGCAGTTAATAAGATTGCTGTCTGTCAAAACTAATCTGGGCTTATGACCAAGACTCAAAATGAGTTGCGACTGGCAGAGGATTACAGGGGGCTACAGGCTCTGAATGGTGCTAATCATATCGGCAGCCTCGCTATTCGCGATCTCTTTCTCTTGCTGGCGCAGTGATACCTTTTGCACATCTTTACGGTCGACCAGCGACTGCAGACTAATATCACTTAAGAACGCATGGATCTGTTCGCTCAAGTCACACCACAAATAGTGGGTTAGACACACTTCGCCACTCTGACAATTGCCGGCACCCGCACAACTGGTGACATCGACCGATTCATTCACCGCATCAATAATTTGCGCGACAAAAATATCCGCGGCTTCTCGACTAAGGCGATAACCACCTCCAGGCCCGCGAACACTGGTGACCAAGGTATTTTGGCGCAAACGCGCAAAGAGCTGTTCCAAATAGGACAACGATATTTCCTGTCGTTTGGATATGTCCGCCAAACTCACCGGGCCGCGCTGTGCGTGAAGCGCAAGGTCCAGCATCGCTGTTACCGCGTAGCGGCCTTTAGTTGTTAATCGCATCTTATTTAGTCGCTTGTTGATTGATACCAGAATCGTTGCATGCTTGCCAGCCACCTCACCGCTAACCACCGAAGTGTTGAGCAGCGAGTAACCACAAACGCTAGACAGCCATTATCGAATAACCAACTAAATCAATCAAGTATTTAACCAAGCTCCGGACTAGGTTATTTATCCTTACTCTTTAAATGGTTATCGCTAAGCTCTTGGATTTTGTTATCCGAGTGGAAGATATAGTTCTGAATCGAGGTCAGCAAGCCGCGCAAAATACTGAGCTCCATCTGATCAAGCCGAATACGATTAAACATACGTCGCAGGCGAGTGATAGTTTGGCGAGGGTTGTCTTGGTTGATAAAACTCAGTTTTACCAAGGTCTCCTGAAGATGCTCGTAATAACGTTCGAGATCATCGCTTTTGGCCGGTGGCATATCCCAGTCATCGAAATGTAGCTCTTTCCCGGCCGCCTCCGTCAGGGCTGCGGTTCGAATCTCGTAGCAAATGACTTGTAACGCAGCAGAAATATTGAGCGACGAATACTCGGGGTTTGCCGGTATATGTACGTGAAAATGACACTTTTGCAGCTCTTCGTTGGTCAGACCTCGGTCTTCGCGACCAAACACGATCGCCACGGGATGAGTCGCAGATTCTACCCAAGTGCGCTCTCCGCACTCGCGCGGAGTTAACAGCGGCCACGGGATTCGACGCTCACGTGCACTGGTACCAATAACTAAACCGCAATCGGCGATGGCCTCATCTAAGGTCGAAACAATACGAGCATTCTCGAGAATATCGGCGGCGCCAGCCGCGCGCCAAACCGCTTTTTCTGCGGGAAAATCCTTAGGATCAACAAGCACCAGCTCCGTCAATGCCATATTTTTTATGGCGCGCGCCGCGGCACCGATGTTACCGGGATGGGTAGTGTTCACCATCACCATACGGATATTTTTGACCTGCAATTCATTCATGGGCATAACATTCGTCGCTGAGATTCGTCTACGGGCTCGAATTAGCCCGCGAAAAGCCGCGCAGTCTACCAAAACAGCGTCGATGACACGAGTCAAACAATGGATAAAAAGCCGCCGCTACTGTTATAATCGCCGCCCTTTCCACCCGCTCGCGCAACTCGCCGCCCATAGGTAAGACTCGCCGCGAGCAGAATGGTGGTCGCTCATTAAACTTCCGTCGCCGTCCCCAAAGAGATTTAACTATGGAACCCATGCTCACAATTGCGCTAAAAGCTGCGCGCAAAGCGGGTGAGGTCATCGAACGATCGTTCGATCGCCTAGACCTTATCAATATCGAAGAAAAGGGTCGCAACGACTACGTTAGCGAGGTTGACAGGAAAGCCGAGCAAGAAATCATCTACCACCTGAGCAAATCCTACCCAGATCATAAATTTATCGGTGAAGAAACCGGTGAAACAGGTGCCGCCAATAGTGATTACGAGTGGATAATCGATCCTCTCGACGGTACTACCAACTTCATTCACGGAATTCCCCACGTTTCAGTCTCAATTGCCTGCCGCTACAAAGGGCAGCTGGAGCACGGTGTGGTTCTGGATGTTACTCGACGTGAAGAGTTCACCGCCAGTCGCGGTAAGGGTGCAATGCTAAACGGTCGTCGCATTCGAGTAACCCCACGCAAGAGTATGGACGGCGCATTAATTGGCACAGGTATTCCCTTCAACGGTTTCGCTTTAGAGCATATCGACAGTTACTTGAGCTGCATGCGTGAAGTCGCCAGTCAAACCGCCGGTATTCGTCGCGCTGGCTCTGCCGCTCTTGATCTAGCCTATGTTGCTGCAGGTCGCTTCGATGGTTTTTGGGAAATGAACCTAAAACCTTGGGACATGGCCGCCGGTGTTTTACTAGTAAGAGAAGCCGGTGGATTACTTAGCGGCTTTAAGGGCGACACCAATTATTTAGAAAACGGCCACGTTGTTTGTGCCGGCCCGAAGGTCTTTAAACCACTTTTACAAATNGTGCAGAAGCACATGGGTCATATTTACAAGTAATGCCCCATGTTTAACGAGCGGCTTTAACCCAGCAGCTCGTTAAACACATCAATCAGCGCAGCAAGGTTGACCGGCTTGGTCAAGTAATAAACAAACCCGAAAGCCTTCCCCTTTTCTACATCTTGCGCCATAGCATTAGCCGTTAAAGCGATAACGGGGATAGCGCTTGTGGCTTCATCCTGCTT
>Ga0065722_100323_pt1 | contig 17443 bp, 16 predicted proteins | sample BansetMetagenome_FD_59109 | JGI IMG/M metagenome (GOLD analysis project Ga0065722, IMG submission 59109) | Bankia setacea gill microbial communities from Puget Sound, Washington, USA - Caecum Enriched | ecosystem: Host-associated > Mollusca > Digestive system > Ceca | place: United States... | reverse complement strand
CATTTAGATTTCCAGAAAACTAAGTCTATTTGTAAACTACACCGTCGTGTTTTAACCAGCCGTCAATATGNCGTGCGGATGGATCGTGGTGAGTCCAGTGAACAACACCACCNCGGTCGTTCCATTCATATTCACCAAAAAACTCTAAAGTATCATTAACTTTGAGTAGATTTAGACGTTTTGCCAAATCGATATTATGCGCAACTAACACGGTGATGCCACTGCTCAATTTTAGAATAAACTTCTGATGCCGACTGCCTTTATTATCATCGGGCAGTAACTTAACCACTCGACCAACACCAATCACCTGCACATCGCTTAAACGTTTCTCGTATGCCTCTTCAACACTTGAGTAGAGATTATCAAACTGTGAGGATATTTCTTCGGCATGACCCACCTCGCCGCCAGACGTAGGTATTGATTCTGAAGGCAGTGTTCGGTAATTCCAGTAGGAATAAGCTACAGCACAAACAATCAAACCTAAAGCAACNGACTTTCTCATCCCAACACCTTTATATACATTATTCTGTACGTTAAACATTCCAAGTATAGCGATAGTACATCACAGTCTAAAGTTATCGAAGACTTCTCTGTAATTATAGGAGTGTACTGTTTTATGTCGTGCTCAATTCAAATAAAAAGCTCGTACCGCTATTCACAGCACTGCTTACTTTAATACTGGTGCGATGAAGATCTAGGAGTTTCTTGGTGATCGCCAGCCCTAACCCCCCGTTTGCGGTGTTGCCTCGCACACTGTTACAGGCCTTGAAGTGAGGATCGAACACATGAGGTAAATCGTCTGCNGGAATGCCTATGCCGTTATCAGCAACTTCGATCGCAACTGCATGGCCATTTTTCGCCAATCGCACCGTGATAGTTCCACCCTGTTCCGTGTGGCGAAGCGCATTGTCAATCAAGTTCGTAAAAACACGTTCGAGCTTTTCTATATCGCCCACCACACGAAGACCGCTGTCTTTCGGGTATACACTTAGTGTTATCGATTTTTGATCTGCGCTAATTTGAAACTTCTGAAGTACATCCTGAACGAGTTCTGCAATCGCAAATTCCTCGATATTGACCTGCACATCACCACTGTCGAGGTGAGCCAACTCAAATAGCTGCTCGACCAAATTTGAGATTTTATGCGCGCTCTTTTTTTGCCGTGGCTATGTAGACGGAACTTTTCTCATCTGCTTGCTCTCCGTATTGCATCTCCCAGGTTTCGAGATAACCGAGCAGAGAAGCTAAAGGCGTTCGCAAATCATGACTCACGTGGGACAGCAACTCTTTGCGCAGCTGATCTACCGTTAGTACTTTATCGTACTGCTCTTGTAGATTTTCTAGGAGCTGTTTAAACGCACTGCCGAGGCTATGAATTTCATTTTGGCTGTTGGGCTGCCAATGCTGGAACAACTCTGCTGCANTGCTAGCGCGCTGACCAAGCGGAACTTGCTGCACTTGCTTAGTAAGCTTCCGTAGCGGGCTTGTAATAAATCCAGTCAACCAGAGCGTTGCGATAAAGGTAAAAACTAAACCGACTGAAAAGAGCAGCAACCCCCATTGCATAGTTTTACTTTGCGCAACCATTCCCGCAATGTCGTCGTAGATTTCGCTACCGAGTATCACGTATAAATAGCCGTCGAGCACACCATTATTATAAATTGCCGACGCCGAGAATACTTTCTCGCGAATNTCACTACGGGGATCTTCCCCCCGCAAGGGGTTATCCAAAGGAGCACCAGAGATAAATTTATTGACCGGTACCAAAGAAACTTTATTGCGTTTTATATTGGCNGGGTCGGTNGAGCAAGCCAAGATCTCACCGTCTTTGCCAAGAACATAAAACTCAAAGTTTGGGCCTAGAATCATTAGCTCATGAAAGGTGTGTTCCGCAGACTCCAAGTTTGGACTGCCGTTTTCAAATAAGAGATAGTTACCCGCAACATGCGCGGCTAAATCTTTATGCATTAGCTGCGTGACTTGCTGATGATACGCTTGCGACGATCGAACGAATAATACAGCAGCCGCACAGCCGACAATTACAAACACAATAAATAGGCTTAACGAAAGTCTGCTATGCAATTTTTGTAAATATACCCTACTCATGAAATTTATACCCTACCCCCCAAACCGTTAGCACATAGCTAGGGTTAGCGGGGTCGATTTCGAGCTTTGAGCGAAGTCGATTAATATGTGAGTTTACGGTGTGTTCGTAACCGGCGTGCTGATATCCCCACACCGCATTCAGTAACTGCTCACGGCTAAACACCTGACCAGGAAAGCTCGCCATATAGAGCAGCAAATCAAATTCTTTTGCAGTAGTCTTTAAGGTCTCACCCCGTATGATGACTTTACGTTTTTGTTTCTCTATGGTGAGCTCGTCGAATTTTAGCGTGTCATTGTTAACGTCCGCTACACCACTTCCCTCTTGATTGAAGACGGAAACGCGTCGCAAGTGGGCCTTAACCCTAGCCTGCAACTCACGAACACTAAAAGGTTTGGTTAGATAATCATCTGCGCCCACCTCTAAACCCACTACGCGGTCGGCCTCAGATTTTTTAGCGGTAAGCATAACAATCGGCGTAAATATATCATTGGCCCTAAGTTTCTGGCAGATATTNAGACCATCGATCCCCGGCAACATAATATCCAAGATAATTAGGTCGAACGGTTGAGTAAGCGCTGCTTGTAACCCCGCGGTTCCGTCGAGATGAGCCGTGACCTCATAGTTCATGGATTCGAGATTTAGGGTTACAAGCTGACTAATGTCCTCATGATCCTCAACTAACAATATTTTTGTAGGCTTGGTTAATTCAGACATAGTCGTTTACAGGTCGTTGCTTTTTATCATTGAGTGCGAGTAACGATAACACGCATTGCTGAGTTATCGAAGCGATGAGATTGGTCTAAAATCGAACCGTTCAAGCCGTCGTCTAGACTGACAACGCCCGAATGGCGAGCGACGAAATTGACATCGTCTCGTTCTATATTAAAGCCTTCGCCTGCGGCTGCAGGCCCAGGAATCGTCGCTGCAGTTTCACTGTTTGCCTCGGTGCCAGCATCATATATCGGTGCAACTAACATTAGACTATCGCCGACACTCAGTTGACTGATATCAACACCCGTTAATCCTGCAAAGGCATCGTTGGTATTTACCAGCATCGAAGCTAGAGATAGACGAATCTGGGTGCCATCGCTGAAGCTATTTTCGCTAAGATCGATAGCGATCGTTACCCGATCACTAGGCGCTACTACGGAGGCTCCAACCATATTCACGCTCATTGGGTTTTCACTCACGAGCAGTGACGCGTCCCCTGCTTCCGATAACAGCTCAAGTCCTGCGCTCGCGCTTTCACCTATCGTCCACAGAGTAAATTCACTCTCATGAAAAACCACAACCGGGGGCGATAGCGGTTGGTTGTGTGTGATATTGACGAGTGTAACATCGAAACTGGATACGATTGGACTAGGTGTCGGTGTAGATGTAGGTGTCGTCATGCCACCCTCATCCTTATCGCCACTACAGGCAGAGAGCGCGACGCAAATAATGATCGTAGGTACTGCAAATAACTGTTTCATAATAGCCCCTACTCAACCGTTACTAAAAGTTTCGCAACCGGGTTTAGCCAGCGGTGAATATTACTGGTTAAATCGCTAACGCCGCCATTAAGATCAGAATCGCCGAGTGTGCCACGATGAATATGCACCCTGTCATTGGTCTCGCTAGTTGTAACGCCAGTGCCGTTACTGCCACTGTCAGCGCCTGGGTTAGCGGGAATTCCAAGCATGCCCGGTGCACCACTGCCATCCAAAATTAATTCGTTGTTAGCTTCAGTTCCCGCATCGTACGCATTTAAAAACAAAGTGTAAGTTCCGGCCTCGGTTGGAATGGGCCAGGAGTCGACGCCGACGAAACCATCGTTACTGGGCAAGATCATTGCGGTGATCGAAAGTAAATCGTTAACGCCGGTGTCGATACTCATTGTCATCACAGATGATGCCGGAGCCAAAAGACCTTCCGCTGGATTTATAACGCTACTCGCTCCGACAGGCTCTAAGCTTGATACTAAGCCAGATAGATCCCCACCTTCTGCCATGGCTTGCAGTTCTGGTGATGCAGATTCGCCGACCCGAAAAAGTTTTGTGTCGCTACCGTGGGCGGTAATAAGCAGAGGTGTGAAGTAAATAGCTTGCGTTAAATTAGTAATTTTAACGGAGATGGTAGCGGCGAAACTATCGAGTGCTATCGCACTTAGCAACGCTGCAGAGATAAATGAAACTAGGGGTTTTGTCATCGGTCGATCCTCACTGGTTATTGTTGATACGCCAGCAAGGATAGAGCGAGGAGATCATGCAGAAATCACGAAATTATAAAATTTCTATCACGAAAACGGTGAGTAACTCAACGCATTCGCATAAGTCGATTGATGCCATTCAGGGCGGCTATACGGTAGGCCTCGGCCATTGTCGGATAATTAAAGGTGCTGTTCACAAAATAATCGATAGTATTAGCGCCTTCTGCTTGCTGCATAATCGCTTGACCGATATGAATAATTTCTGAGGCTTCGGCACCAAAACAATGAATCCCCAAAATTTCTCGGGTTTGATTGTGAAAAAAGAAGCTTGAGCCATCCCCTCGTCTTCGCCACTAATTTGGCCGCGTGCAGTAATCTTTAAAAAATGCGCGGCCAACTTCGTAGGGAACTTTAGCAGCCGTTAACTCTGACTCGGTTTTACCGACAGAACTAATTTCTGGAATAGTATAAATACCGGTGGGAGCGTCCTCAACAAAGCGCACCTCGCGACCCAAAATAGCATCAACCACTGAACGCCCTTGATCGAAGGATGCGCTTGCCAAACTCGGCCAACCAATAACATCTCCGGCGGCGTAGATATTCGGTGTTTCAGTACGATAAGACTGGTCAACTTTCAGTTGCCCACGAGAATCTGCCGCCAAACCTACGGCCTCAAGGTTTAAAGCATCGGTATTACCGCTGCGGCCATTGCTCCACAATAATGCATCGGCGCTAATATGCTTACCTGAACGTAAATGAACGGTCACGCCCTTATCGGAGTACTCTGCATTTTCAAATATTTCGCTATGCCGAACCATGACGCCACTGCTACGCAAATGATAACTAAGCGCATCACTAATTTCGTCATCCAAGAATGAGAGCAAACGGTCGCGGCTATTAATTAAATCGACCTTTAGACCAAGACCTGCAAATATCGTACGCGTACTCGCAACCTATTACGCCAGCGCCAAAAATCACAATGGTGCTAGGAGTAGTATTCATTTGCAAAATAGTATCGCTATCAAAAACACGTGGGTGATTAAAGTCGATATTACTTGGCCGGTAAGGACGAGAACCCGTTGCGACTAAGATGTTTTCCGCCGTAACGCGATCTTTTAGGCCGTGAGGACCCGCGATCTCTACTTCATTTTTATTAACGAAGTGTGCGAAGCCATTGAAAATAGGTATTTTATTGCGAATAAAATATTCTGAATGGAGCTCTACCTGCTTCGGGATAATGTCATTAACCGCCGCGAGGATTTGCGGATAATTCAACTCTTGATGCAACATCATTCGCTTGGCAAAAGGCTGATTCGACATGCGAATCGCTTGCTTCACTGCATTACGAAGCGCTTTCGATGGAATTGTGCCCTTGTGTGCACAGTTGCCGCCAAGGCTTGCCTGACCGTCAACCACCGCCACGCGAAGGTTATTCTTTTTTGCTGATATAGCTGCGGACTCTCCAGCAGGGCCTGCACCAATTACGAGTAAATCATACTGAAAATTAGCCATCGAGAATCCGTGCTCCTAAATAAAAAATTACNCCGCTGTTAAACAGCTGAGACCAACACAGTCACAGCTAAAACTCTTTGCTCGCATCATAGCTGAGAGAATCTGCTTTGCTTTTAGCGCTTTCGGTATTTGCATCTTTACGCTGTTGTTCTTCGTCGCATTTCGCCGTATCCCCACCACAAATATCACACGCCTTGTCGATACCCAATGCAGACATTCCGCCGCAAGAGCCTTTAATCGGCTTGTTGGCAAAGATGACACCGACCGACATGCCAATAATGACTAAGCCTAATATCAAGAACGCTAGCAAAAATGTTGTCATAATTTATACCTCTTTAATCGTCTATACCCGATAAATACTGCTCGAATTGAGCTGTATATTTGGCCGTAAAGGCCTCGTCTTCTCGTACTAAAAAATATGCAGCTATGTTCTCTTTAAGCGCGAAATCATAACCTTTAACCGGCCCCATCACATTTAGTGCTGTAGCCATAGCATCCGCTTCGGCACTGTTATTTGCCACTACCGTTACCGATGCTAGGTTGTGTGTAATGGGNGCTGCAGTTGCCGGATCGATCGTGTGGGAAAANCGNTCACCATCAATTTCAAAATAGTTGCGGTAATCACCCGACGTCGCAATTCCACCGGCTTCAATTGAAATCGCTTGTGCTACACCAGTCTGCGCCAAACTTGGCTGCTCCACCCCAATTCGCCACGGCTTGCCTCTTGGACTGACACCGGCCACATGCAGTTCCCCGCCCACTTCGATCATGTAGTTGGCAATTCCACGATTTAGCAATAGGCCGGCAATTTCATCGGCGCCAGCACCTTTAGCAATCGCGGAAAGGTCGATATAAACAGCGCGGCTTTTTCTAACCGCATAGGTGTCGATTTCAAGTTCAACAAACCGAAACCCAACATTTTGTCTGGCTGCTGCGACTTGTTCGGCACTCGGCTGCTTTTCTTCACGCTCTTCTGGGCCAAAACCCCAGAGATTAACAATCGGTCCAACAGTGGTATCAAATGAACCCTTGGTGCGAATACTAATTTGGTGGCTAAGGTTAAGGATATCAAAGAGTTTAGGCGATACCACAACCGCTGCATTAACCGGAGCCTTGTTAAGCCGGGATAACTCAGAGTCTGGAATATAGGTCGACATCACTTGGTTAAAATCAGATAACAGCTCATCAACATCGCGCTTAAGCCGCGCCGGATCAATTACCGGCTTAGCATCGGCAACCACCGTAATATGATAGGTAGTACCCATAGTACGGCCTTCGATACGAACAACCTGGGGTACTGTGTTTCGCTCACAACCCGCCCCTAAAAAAAAGCAAAGCGAGACTAGTATTACCAGCCTCGCTTTTAGGGATAGGATTGCTCGCAGACGTTCGAATAACCAAGTCGACGTTGCAAGTAGTCTAGTCACTTAATATCAATCCTGTTTCCGTTATTAACCGCCGAAGTCATCTAGCATAATGTTTTCATCTTCAACGCCGAGGTCTTTCAACATCTTAATAACGGCTTGGTTCATCATCGGCGGCCCGCACATATAGAACTCACAGTCTTCCGGTGCTGGGTGGTCTTTTAGGTAATTTTCCAACAACACGTTGTGAATAAAACCTGTTTTACCTTCCCAATTATCTTCAGGCTGAGGGTCCGACAATGCTATGTGCCATTCGAAGTTGTCGTTCTCGGCGGCAAGCATGTCGTAATCTTCTTTGTAGAAGAGTTCGCGAAGTGAGCGAGCACCATACCAAAACGACATCTTGCGATCGCTCTTTAAACGTCGTAACTGGTCAAAGATGTGAGAACGCATAGGCGCCATACCCGCACCACCACCAATAAATACCATTTCTGCATCGGTATCCTTGGCGAAGAACTCTCCAAAGGGACCGTACACGGTCATTTTGTCACCAGGCTTCAAATTAAATACGTATGACGACATTTGCCCAGGCGGTAACCCTTGCGTGCGCGGTGGCGGTGTAGCAATACGAATATTAAACTTNACCAANCCACGCTCTTCAGGATAATTCGCCATGGAGTAAGCGCGAATAACTGGCTCTTCAACTTTTGATTCCATCTTGAAAAAACCAAAATGTTCCCAGTCGCCACGGTACTCTTCTTCAATCTCAAAATCAGAAAACTTAACGTGATGCGGTGGGCACTCTAACTGAACGTAACCACCTGCACGGAAGTCGACATTTTCACCTTCTGGCAGCTTTAAGGTTAGCTCCTTAATAAAGGTGGCAACATTGGGGTTAGATACAACCTCACACTCCCACTGCTTAACGCCGAACACTTCCTCATCAATTTCGATTTTCATGTCTTGCTTTACAGGAACCTGACAGCTAAGTCTCCAACCTTCACGCTCTTCTCGGCGATTGAAATGAGACTCTTCCGTTGGCAGCATAGAGCCGCCACCTTCACTGACCAAACATTTACACTGCGCACAGGTTCCGCCACCACCACAAGCTGAGGCTAGAAACAAATTGTTCGCCGCTAAGGTTTGCAGCAGTTTTCCACCGGCAGGAACAGAGATTGTTTTTTCTCCGTTAATTTCGATTGTCACATCACCAGCATTCACCAACTGAGCGCGGGCGCTGAGAATTACAGCCACCAACACCAAGACGATGACGGTGAACATGACAACACCTAATATAATTTCTATGTTCATGTTCTATTTGTTCCTCGCTGATTAAAGATCAATGCCGCCAAAAGACATAAACCCAAGAGACATCAAGCCGACGGTGATAAAGGTAATGCCCAAGCCTTGCAGCCCGTCTGGAACATCACTGTACTTCATCTTTTCTCGAATACCGGCCAGCGCTGTAATTGCGAGCGCCCAGCCAACACCTGAACCCACACCAAAAACAACACTTTCGCTAAAATCGTAGTCGCGCTCCACCATCAACAGAGAACCACCCATGATTGCGCAGTTAACCGTAATCAGCGGCAAGAACACACCCAAAGCGTTGTAAAGCGAAGGCACATACTTATCGAGGAACATTTCCAAAATCTGCACTAATGCGGCAATAACACCGATATAGCTAATCAGACCGAGAAAGCTCAAATCAACTTCGGGTAAGCCTGCCCAAGCAAGTGCACCGTTAGAAAGAACGTAGGTATAAAGCAGGTTGTTAATAGGTACGGTTACCGCTTGAACCACGATTACGGCGATACCCAAACCAATGGCAGCTTCAACTTTTTTGGACAAAGCCAAAAAGGTACACATACCCAAAAAGAAAGCTAACGCCATATTTTGAATAAATATGGAGCGTACAAATAAACTAATTAACTCTTCCATTACACAGCCTCCCTTGCCACTGTATTAGGAGCGATTTTGAAATCGGGTGCTTCTACTTGCGATTTCTTATAGGAGCGTAGCGCCCAAATAAATAACCCGATAAGGAAGAATGCACTAGGCGGTAGTAGCAGCATGCCGTTAGGTACATACCAGCCGCCGTTGTTTACAGTTTGCATGATTTCGATACCAAACAAGCTGCCGGAACCAAATAGTTCACGAATCACGGCAAGCCCAAGCAGCATCGCGCTATAGCCTAAACCATTCCCAATACCGTCAAAGAAGCTCGGCATAGGGGGGTTTTTCATAGCAAAGGCTTCGGCACGACCCATCACGATACAGTTGGTGATGATCAAGCCCACAAATACCGAAAGTTGCTTACTAATATCGTAAGCAACGGCTTTTAGTACTTGGTCAACAACAATTACCAAAGACGCAATAATCGTCATCTGCGCGATAATACGGATACTACTGGGAATGTGGTTACGGACTAAGGAAACGAAGAAGTTTGAAAACCCCGTTACCAAGGTAAGAGCGATACACATTACTATGGTAACGCGCATGCTACTGGTCACCGCCAAGGCGGAACAGATTCCAAGAATCTGCAAAGCAATGGGGTTATTTTCCAGAATTGGTTTAAATAACAGCTCTTTAGCTTTCATGAATTAAGCCTCCCCAGCTTTGAGGTTATTAAGGAATTGAGCGTAACCATTTTCACCCAACCAAAATTTCATCATGTTATCCACGCCCACACTGGTAAGTGTTGCGCCGGAAAGTCCATCCACTTTGTATTCCGCGCCAGGTGCACCTTTAACAACAGCACCTTTGATAACCTCAATGCCGACTGAACCGTCTGTGGCATATAACTTTTTGCCGATCCACGAACTTTTCCAGCGCGGGTTATCAACTTCAGCGCCGAGTCCCGGAGTTTCTTGGTGCTCGTAGTAACCTAAACCAACAACGGTATTAGCATCGGCCGCAACCGCAAGGAAACCATAGAGCGTACCCCAAAGACCGTAGCCCTTAATTGGCAGAATTACGGTTTGTAATTGACCGTTATCGCGTACCAAGTAGACCTTGGAATATTTCTCACGACGAGAAATGTTAGCGATATCATCTTCTGTAGATAAAACGTCTGACAAGGATGGATCTTTTGCTGCTTTACGCTGGTCGAAACTTTTTACGCCAACCGCATCGGTAAATTTACCGGTGTCTAAATCGACGATGCGCGTTTCGATTTTATCGAACGCTTGCTGAATGTCCATGCCATCTTCATAGAGCCCAGCCGCCAACAAAATATTGCGGTTGAAATCTTTAAGCTTGTTAGCATCCTGTAGAGGTCTGAGCAAAACAGCGGCTGTTGATACCACTACGGAACAGACGATACAAAGTAATACCGCGACCGTAATAGTCTTTTTAATCGAGTCGTTACTAGCCACGCGCTAACCTCCGTTTGATATTGGATTGAACAACAAAGTGGTCGATTAATGGCGCGAACAAGTTAGCGAATAAAATTGCCAACATCATACCTTCTGGGAAGGCGGGGTTAACGACACGAATCGTAATCACCATAAAACCGATTAATGCGCCAAACCACCATTTTCCGGCATTTGTCATGGATGCAGAGACTGGATCGGTGGCCATAAAAAATAGACCGAACGCGTATCCGCCCAATACAAAGTGCCACCAGAAAGGCATGGCAAACATTGGATTGGTTTCGGGATTACCGAAGTGGTTATAAACCATAGTGGTGACGATAGTACCTAGTACCACGCCGACCACAATTCGGTAGGAGGCAATACTGCTGCCAACCAAAATCAGGCCGCCAATCAAAATAGCGATTGTAGATGTTTCGCCGATCGAACCCGGTATTTTACCGATAAACGCATCCATCCAAGTCATTTGCTGGGTAAGCACGTCCATTCCCTGCTGTGCGGCAACCGACAGCGCCGTTGCGCCGGTGTAGCCATCAACAGCAGTCCAAACGGCATCACCCGACATATAAGACGGGAACGCGAAGAACAAAAACGCGCGTCCGGCCAAGGCTGGGTTGAGGAAGTTTTTGCCGGTTCCGCCAAATACTTCTTTACCAAGTACCACACCGAAGCTAATACCAAGCGCCGCTTGCCATAGTGGTAAATCTGGGGGGCAAATAAGTGCAAACAAAATCGAAGTAACGAAAANNCCTTCGTTAATTTCGTGGCCGCGCTTCATTGCAAACAAAACTTCCCAGAAACCACCAACGATAAATACCGTCATATAGATAGGTACGAAGAAAGCTGCACCAAAAATCAGGTTATCCCAGATACTACCGGCATCGTGACCAGCGAGCAGGCCAATCAATGCTCCGCGCCAGCCTTCGATTGATGCGACATCCATTGTTGCAAGTGCGGTATTAGCTTGCCAACCAAGGTTGTACATACCGTAAAACATTGCCGGGAAAACACACATCCACACCGTGATCATGACACGTTTTAGATCGATGCCGTCGCGTACATGCGCGGTCGTTTTAGTGACATCATTAGGCTGGAATAAACCAGTATCAACAGCTTCGTAAAGCGAATACCAGCTCTCCAACTTGCCACCCTTATGAAAATGAGGCTCAAGGCTGTCGAACATATTACGTAGAAGTTTCATCTATTAACCCTCCTTCTCGATACGCGTGAGGTTATCGCGAAGAATGGGGCCGTATTCGTATTTGCCAGAGCAAATAAACGTACACAAGGCCAAGTCCTCTTCATCCAATTCCAAACAACCTAATTTTTGAGCTGTTTCTGTATCACCAACGATAAGCGCACGTAATAATTGCGTTGGCAGAATATCTAGTGGCATAACTTTCTCGTAGGCGCCTATCGGGACCATTGCACGCTCGCTACCGTTAGCTGAGGTGGTAAACGAGAATTTTTTGCCGCCCAGCAATTTAGAGATATAGATAGGCAATGCAGAGAAGCGGTTAAAACCCGGCACAAAGTAATGCAAGAAAGGACGNTCGCGGCCTTCGCTCAAAATACTGACCTGAGTGTGATACCTACCAAGATACGCAACTGCGCCGGATGTGGTTCTACCGCCAAACACGGAACCGGAAATGACGCGGTTATCCGCGCCGTCTGCCGCACCTGCAGTAAGCTCATCCAAGCTGGCGCCAACTCGAGTGCGCAGTAAGCGTGGATCGTTTACGACTGGGCCAGCCAGAGATACAACGCGATCGGTGTTCAGCTCACCTTGGGTGAATAGCGCACCCACTGCAATAACATCTTGGTAGCCAATGGTCCAAGCGACCTTAGCCAAGCTAACGGGGGCAAGAAAATGGATTTGTGTGCCGACATTGCCCGCTGGATGAACACCAGAGAAGGTTTCGAAGACTACATTCGAAAGCGAGCCGCTGGCGATATTAACGCCCTCAGCATGACTTACGAAAACCTTACCGTCGGTCAAACGCGACAAGGCAGCCAAACCGTTCTGGAAATTTTCAGCTTGTTCGGCGATTACGATAGCGGGATCAGCCGCCAACGGATTAGTGTCCATCGCGCTGACAAAAATGTTCACAGGCGCAGTGTTAACCGCCGGGACCTTACTGTAGGGACGGGTACGCAAAGCTGTCCATAATCCGGATTGCACCAAATTGTCGACGACTTTATCGCGCTCGAGATTGCCAAGCTCTGCCGCTGGGTAGCTGGCAAACTTTTCAGCCTCATCGCCTTCTACATCGATAACAACCGACTGCAATACGCGCTGATGGCCGCGATTGATCGCCGCAACAGTACCACCGGCAGGCGCTGTGTAGCGCACACCTTCGGTCTTTTTGTCGGTAAACAATAGCTGACCTTTTTTGACCTTATCGCCAACCTGCACAGCCATGGTGGGTTTCATACCGTGGTAATCGAAACCAATCACTGCAACAGATCGAATCTTCGGGCCATCTTCTATGGATTGCCGGGGTGAACCGGTGATAGGTAAATCCAATCCTCGACGGATCTTGATCATACGTCTTAGCCTAATTGAAATTTAAATGGGTTGAGTTTTTAAAAAGTTAAAGTGTGAAAAAGTAATTCTTGTGCCGCACAACGTACGCCTTCGCAATCTTCTAACGTACGACCTGTTGTGCCACAACCAATAAAACTATGCGTGCCACGGCAAATAAATATAAATGCGCCACGCCCTAAATAAATACGTCGCATCCAGCAGAGCATAGTCCAAACTGAACAAATTTTAAGCTCTTTCGCTTATATAGAGAGCTGTCCCGCTCTTCTGACGACTCATCGAGTGTGAGCCACATAAAAAATCGCGCCAATTATAGTGATCAGCGCGCACTAACGCTAGGGGTGCTCCCAAAAAAACGGGAATAACCTATTGTTTTAACGACAATAATTCCTATTTACGTAGCCCTAGTGCAACACGCCGGCACGCAAATATGCAATATAAGTCGAAAGACCCTATCCAACTCGGCACTTACCTGTCCCGATCACACAAACATCGTTAGAATACGCGCCTGCTAAATTTTATGAACCAAGCTTATATGACATCACCGCAACTCGACCCCTTTAACCCCCCTATTCCCACAAAAGCGGGAGACAAACGTCAATGGGGAAACCTGTTTGAACTTACCGGTGCAGGCCTTGGCATTGCCTATAGTTTGGCTAAAGCCCAGCGCAGCAGCCTAGTGGTAGCACCAAGTGTAGCCGTAGCCGAACGACTTGAACGAGACATTCGCCATTTTTTAAAGGGGTTGAACAGTAGCCTTAACGTGATGCTCTTTAACGACTGGGAAACCCTGCCCTATGACAGTTTTTCCCCACATCAGGACATAACCTCTGAACGCATGCGATGTTTATACAACATGCATACCACATCGCCCTGCGTGGTTATTGCCGCAGCGACCAGCATGATGCAGCGCTTGCCTCCGGTAAACTATCTGGTTACTAACAGCCTGATACTGAAGCTTGGCGCTAGCCTAGATCGCGAGCTGTTTCGAAATCAGCTGGTCTCGGCCGGATATACAAGTGTCGACACGGTGTATCAACATGGAGAATTCGCGGTGCGCGGCTCTCTTATCGATGTTTACCCCATGGGCAGTCGCGCCGCCTATCGAATAGAGCTGTTTGACAACGAAGTTGAATCGCTGCGCGAGTTTGACCCAGAAACACAGCGAACAGTGGAAAAAGTTGAATCTATTGAGCTATTGCCCGGCCGCGAATACCCGCTAGACAAAATCGGTATATCTCACTTTAAAGGTGAGTGGCACCAAACTTTTGACGTTGATCACACCAACTGCCCAGTCTATCAAGACGTCTTGTCCGGCTTGGCGCCCGCCGGCGTCGAGTATTACTTACCGCTTTTCTTTAATGAAACGGCAACCCTATTCAACTATTTACCCGAGGGCGACGACACTAGCCTAGTGTTTATTTGCGAAGGCGTACACGAGGCGATTGAGAGCTTCTGGCGAGACCTAGAACAACGCTACGAAAGTCGCCGCGGTGACCGCCAGCGCCCAATTTTGCCTCCCCACCGTGCATTCCATACGGTGGATGTAATTTTTGGCGCGCTCAAGAATTACCCAAGAGTAGACCTGTGCCTGTCAGCTCAAGAACAGAAGCCTAGTGCGGTTAACTTTCCGTTTACAGCGCCACCGGCGCTGGCCATTGATAGCCGCGCAACCAACCCTCTCCACCTACTTGAACACTTCCTTATCTCAACAGATAAGCGCGTGTTAATTTGTGCTGAGTCATCCGGACGCAAAGAAACGATCAAAGAGCTGCTCAGTCGCATCTCGATCACGGCGAGCGAAATTAAGGATATTCACAGCTTTATCACCGGCGAACAGGATATAGCGATTACCGTTGCCAATATTGAAAACTCGGTTAATCTGCAAATGCCGGGATTGATGATCATTGCCGAGCAGCAATTGTTTGGTAATCGCGTCCAGCAGCGGCGCAGACGCCAAAAAGCCGCGGCAGAAGACGCTGAAAACGTCATTAAGAATCTAACCGAACTTAAATTACACGCCCCGGTAGTGCATATCGAGCACGGGGTTGGCCGTTATCAAGGCTTACAAACCATCGAGCACGGCGGCCAAACTGACGAGTTTTTAGTGCTCTCCTACGCCAACGACACCAAACTCTATGTTCCCGTGGCGAGCCTACACTTAATTAGCCGTTATTCCGGCGGTGAAGAAGATTTAGCTCCTCTACACAAACTCGGCAATGACACCTGGGCAAAAGCCAAACGTAAAGCTGCGGAACAAATTCGCGACGTCGCCGCAGAATTGCTAAACATTTACGCCAAACGTAAGGCGCGTAAGGGCTTTGCCTACACCGACCCAACCGAGGCCTACCGCCAGTTTAGTGCGGCATTTCCCTACGAAGAGACCGATGATCAGGAAACGGCCATCAGTGCGGTACGTGACGATATGCTATCGCCGCAACCCATGGATCGCCTAGTTTGTGGCGACGTAGGTTTCGGCAAAACGGAAGTTGCAATGCGCGCCGCGTTTATCGCCGTACAGAACGGTAAACAGGTCGTTGTATTAGTGCCGACCACATTACTCGCACAGCAGCATTACGATAATTTTAAAGATCGCTTTGCCGAGTGGCCGGTGAATATCGAAGTCATATCGCGATTTCGTTCGAACAAAGACATCGAAGCGGTACAGGCGCGCTTGGAGTCCGGTCAGGTTGATCTTGTAATCGGCACTCACAAGCTGATTCAGGGCAATATGAAATACGCCAATTTAGGCCTGCTGATTATCGATGAAGAGCACCGTTTTGGCGTACGTCAAAAAGAAGCCCTAAAAGCGCTGCGCACGGAAGTGGACATCTTAACCCTCACCGCCACGCCCATTCCGCGCACGCTTAATATGTCCATGTCTGGCATCCGCGACCTGTCCATTATTGCCACTCCGCCTGCCAAGCGCCTATCGGTTAAAACCTTCGTGCGAGAAGCCGATGAAAACCTAATCAAAGAAGCGGTATTGCGCGAGATTATGCGCGGCGGGCAGGTTTATATACTTCATAACGAAGTCAAAACCATCGAGCGTCGCGCCACCGAAATTCAGGCGTTGGTTCCCGAAGCTCGAATTGCGATTGGCCACGGGCAAATGCGTGAGCGCGAGCTTGAATCGATAATGACCGATTTCTACCACAAGCGTTTTAATATCTTGATTTGCACCACCATCATCGAAACGGGTATTGATGTTCCCAGTGCAAATACAATTGTTATTGAGCGCGCCGATCGTTTTGGCCTCGCGCAACTACATCAATTACGCGGTCGTGTTGGCCGTAGCCATCACCAAGCCTACGCTTACCTGCTAACCCCCCACAAAAAAGCCATGACCGCCGACGCGCTCAAGCGTTTAGATGCGATCGTAGAGGCGCAAGAGCTTGGCGCTGGCTTTACGCTAGCCTCGCACGACATGGAAATTCGCGGTGCTGGGGAGCTGCTTGGTGACGAGCAGAGCGGGCAAATGCAAGCCATTGGCTTTACCTTGTACATGGAGATGTTAGATCGTGCTGTAAAAGCGATTCAGCGCGGCGGAAGCGTCGACTTTGACTTAGAAAGCAACGACAACATCGATATTAACTTGCGTATTCCTGCATTGATTCCCGATAGTTATTTACCCGATGTACACACCCGCCTGACCCTCTACAAGCGCTTGGCGTCGGTTAAAAACGATGAGCAGCTAAACGACCTGCAAGTGGAAATGATTGACCGCTTTGGGCTATTACACGACTCCACTAAAAACTTAATCCGCTTGACGCGACTTAAGCTCGATGCGGAAGAGTTGGGCCTGACAAAAATCGAGGCCACAGCAGCGAGCGGTCGCATAGAGTTTGCACGCAAAACTAAAGTTGAACCTTTAACAATTGTGAAGCTCGTACAAAAACAACCACAGCACTACCGACTGGTTGGTGCAAACCATTTAAAATTCATGTTTGATATGGAAACTGCTGAAGAACGGCTTAAAGCGGTGCATACAGTGCTAGAACAACTTAAACAGGCTAATTCATGAGCGCAATCCGACACAATTCACCTACCCAGTTTGCCCGTCAAGGCAAACTACAGCTTGGCGTGGCAGCCCTCCTAGCCTCACTTTTTTCTGGCAATATCTACGCGCAAACTGCGGAACAGCCCATTGCAGAAGAAAATTGGTACCAAGTTGAACTAGTTGTCTTTAAACGTGTTGGCGCAAACAGCGATCTACAGCAACAAGAATTATGGCCTCACAATATTACGCTTAGCTATCCGCCGCGCGTGCAATTTTTGACCGATCCAAATAAACCCTCCGATCAAGAAATACTGACTGAGCAGGAATACGATGCGGATGAAAACACTTCGGTC
>Ga0065722_104398_pt1 | contig 17501 bp, 17 predicted proteins | sample BansetMetagenome_FD_59109 | JGI IMG/M metagenome (GOLD analysis project Ga0065722, IMG submission 59109) | Bankia setacea gill microbial communities from Puget Sound, Washington, USA - Caecum Enriched | ecosystem: Host-associated > Mollusca > Digestive system > Ceca | place: United States... | reverse complement strand
GCTTGGTGTTGCTTGGTGTTGCTTGGTGTTGCTTGGTGTTGCTTGGTGTTACGCTGAGCGCTGTTCCTCGTACGCTAAGGAGAGGTGTGGCTGTGGTGCGGGTGTAGATGTGAGACGACTCTTCGATGGCACACGTGCCCTAGGCCCTTGGTTAAACGGGAGCACTGAGTATGAATATTGCTATGTCTATTGCAGGTGCGGTAGGGCAGTGGGAACATTAAGCCTAGATTGCACAGGTAAACTTGATGTGGATTATTCTGGATTCCGCTGTATGACATTGCGAGGGTACCGTGCATTATTGGCGAGTCGCTATTCTTCATATTCAACCGGAATGTAAGGGTTCGCTTTAAAGGAAATATCGCTGCCTTGACTGTGCCGCAATCTAGGAACACGGGCGATGCCAGCAGATGAATAATGTTTTGGCGCTATAGAAAATAGCTTGCGAACGCTGCTAGTTGCCGAAAGGCGATGTAGATTTAAGCAGAGGTTCCGTAATTGGATCCACTCCTGCTCAATTTGGGGAGCACGAGAGTGTGATGTAGATACTGCGGAACCAGTAAAGAGAAAAAGAACCTGGTCCAGCACGCCTAAAAAGGGGGGGCAAGGAATACTGAACCAGGGAGAAGCGTGTATACGGTTAAACGTATAATGGGGGCTTAAGCGAAAGCAACAGCGATTTTTCGGCGTCCGGAATTGGGGGTCCAGTTCGCTATTGCGTGGGTCCAGGTAAGGTTGTTCATAAAAACAAGCTCTCCTGCGGCGAGTTTACGAATCAGTTTAGATTTGAATAGTTTCTCGTAGTCGATACCGGAATCCCATACGCGGCGTTGGGCTGAATGATCAAGGCTTTCTGTTGTCGTATTTTCATTGGGTGTCTTTAAAAGACCCTCATCTTTCAGGAAGTTACGATACTGATTCACCGATGCGTAATCAGTGCTGGAGATGTTATCCCAATAGACGTGAACAGATTTCTCTAAAATCCGTGAAAACGTAGGAGGGGGGCTCACAAGTACTTCGTATAGTTCGATACCCTCTTCATAACTTTCACGCTTACGTATTACTTCGTCAGAATCACTTAGTATGTCATCGGGTAGGGTGAGTTGCCATTTCATCTTTGCCATTGCAATTTCTGCGGGGCTCAACACACGGTCGACAAGTCGAATTTTCCACGTTATTTCTTTTAAATCTTTTAGCTCGTTACTATCTTGATCCACGTTGAATAGTACTGTTTCTCCACCGTCCGTGGTATTTTCGTAGCAATACATTGAAGCAATTTGCATATTGGTAAACTGAGTCCCCTCAGAGTGCGGCGCAATAAACTCATAGTCAGCGGTTTTATTAACACTCATGAAGTATTTGCCAACATTATCTCGATGCCCCTTTATCGAGGCAAATCCAGATTGAATTTCGAGAGCTGATTTTAAGTCGATTGCTTCGGAAACTGCAGCCAATATGTCATCTGCCTCCTCTGCTGCGACGCCAGTAACAATTACCACCTGATCGTTTTTTAGTTGTTCTAGTATTGGCGTAACACTATCACCGAGGGACAGCCTAGGGATCTCGCTCAGTTTATTCAAACTCGACGGAATTTTTGGCCCAGCTGCGGCGTCGATGGTGGCAGTAACTTCGCTTGTAAATGGCATAATATCGTCCTTTATTTCGCATTGGCGGTCTGTATCTTGACACTAGAGTACCGTAAAAATCCGGCATTGTAGGTTAACGTCGATACGTAGTTTTGCCAGTTGAACTCATCAAAATCGTGTAATCTCATTAAGGGATCTCGGATTACGTGCACAGAGGGTATCTGGGGTTAATCGGATGTTCCTCAATAGTGCCTATAGTCGGAGGATATTTTGCCATACCCCCAATATGCTGCTACTGTCACATATTACATTTGGGTTGTTGTAAAAATTGACTTGGGGCATAGATTGTCTTTGCTATCAAAATTCCAATACCGGTTTGGATGCCGCGAGCCTTAGGTTTTACGTAAAGTGCAACAGAGCGCACAAGTAACTCTATGATGGTTAAATCGGCTTTAGGGTGTTTTAACGCGCGAGTTAGTTTACGGCTCTCTACATTTCTTCTGGTAGGGTGACCAGTGTCGCCAACCGATCGTCGTCCAACATGTGAAACTCTCCTCTCAGTAACATCCCCTTTTCTAGGGTAGGGTGCAGGTCATAGTTAAGCTTAAAAAGAATCTTACGGGTAGCCGGATCTATTCGTAACACGGTGACTGCATCGAAATCGAAATAGCGCTTTACAATAGGGTAAGCAGCCTTAAAAAAACTTTCTTTAACAGAGAATATAATAGTGAATATTGTAGTTTCGGTTAGAGAGGAATGAAGGAAAAGCTTTATCTCTTCTTGAAGAACAATTTGAGACCTGATGTTTTTAATGGTGGTGTCGCTTATCGAGTGCTCGATGTCGATGCCGATCCCGCCAATGTCGGTGGCATTGTTAACAACGGCAACCGCGCTGGTATTGCAGTGGCTTATAGATCCCTTTACCTTGTCTGGCCAGAGTGGGTTTCTATCATCACCTATGCCAACATCGGCTGGATTTTTCATAACATTCTCTAGGGCCTTTTTAGCGCAGAAACGACCGGCGAGAAATTCGGCTTTGCGCTTTGGAACCGCTTTTCGAATGGAGTCTGGAAAATGGATAACGCACTTTTCATAGTAGATGTCGTTGTATACAAGCACGTTAAAACGACAATAAAATAGCGAATTAGAAGACTGGAACCAGTCGGCTTGTCCTAATTCAGATATAAAAGGTGTTCTATTTTCTATCGCTGATGTAATCATAATCAATCGTTTCTGAGAAATTTAGCGTATTTCATCGAGCATTTTGCAATGAAATGCCATCGTAGCGTCAAAGCCAGTGCAATGTTTTTGGTGACGATTTGTCTGTTTCGTCCGTATTATAGAGTTGAAGCCCAGCAAGCCCTGTGGCTGGTTACGTTTATTCAGCAGTTTTTAGTGTGAATTGGTCGCTATCCAAGTGTGCGGGAAAAGAATCCCGATAATCGTGCAATTGTTTAGCATTTAATAATACAGTTTTAACGCTATCTGTTGATGTCATATGCATTATTTCGGTACCGTTGGCATCGTACAATAGACTATCACCACTGTAGTTATTGCCGTGCAAATCAGACCCTATGCGGTTGCAGCCAAGACAATAGCTAAGATTTTCGATAGCTCTGGCTTTTAGCAGTGATTTCCAGTGTTCCGATCTTTGTGCTGGCCAATTTGCAACGACGATACTTAAGTCATAATTTGAGGTGTTTCTCATCCACACGGGAAACCGCAGGTCGTAACAAATAAAAGGCGAAATCGTCCAGCCTTTTAGCTGAACTTGCAATTGTTTTTTGCCTGCTTCATAGCGTTCATGCTCATTTAACATTCGAAACAGATGGCGTTTGTTGTATTCAAAATATTTTCCGTCAGGCTGCATCCAAATTAGGCGATTATAGTAGTAATCACCATCCTTAACGATGACGCTCCCGCAAATTGCTGCATTGTTTTTTCGTGATTGGTCAGCCAGCCATTGGTAGACCTTCCCTCCATTGCTATCTGCATGTTTTCGTGCATTTTTCCCGAATCCCGTTGTGAATACCTCTGGTAAAACTATCAGGTCTGGGTGTTCCTTTAATGTTTCGAAAATGCCACTCAATTGATCTAGGTTTGCTTGTGGCGCATCGGAAATAATGTCAGCCTGAATGGTTGTCACAACCAAGTCTGCAGCCATATTTTCTATTATGTGTTCGACCATGACGGTATTTCACCCTAGCATTTTTTTAAAATTCTGTAGCCATTATCTCCCATTTATTCATTCGCTTCACCCTGTAAGATCTACACCTCTAGTAAGAGTGGTAAATCATTGACCTTTTCTCGTATAGGCGTAATTATTTCACTCAGATACTACGGTTAAACACCATCGAATAGTTGCGCCGTTTCTTACCGCGATGTGAAGTAAGGTGGGGTGTTTTAAGTAAATATTGCTCGCAGCTAGAGCTGTAATGAAGGTACTCAGTTAACACTGAACAACACTTAGGTGAAGAAGATGAAGGCAGTTCTATTTGCAGGGCAAGGTGCTCAACGTAAGGGGATGGGCGGAGCGCTATTTGAGCGCTACCCAGACGTAACGGAAAGGGCTTCTGAGGTATTGGGGTATTCGATACAAGAACTGTGTTTGTCGGATCCTAGTGGACAGCTTAATCAAACTCAATTTACTCAGCCTGCGCTGTATGTGGTGAATTACTTAAACTTCCTAAAGCATATTTCTGAGCGTTCCATTAAGGTCGATTATCTGGCCGGCCATAGCCTAGGGGAATATAACGCTCTGGTAGCAGCCGGTGCATTTGATTTTGAGACAGGTCTAAAGTTGGTGGTCAAGCGTGGTGAAATAATGAGTGAGGCCAAGGGCGGAGGAATGGCTGCGATACTGGGTATGGATAGCGCTGAAGTAGCCAGACTATTGTCTGAAAATGAGCTTGTTTCGATTGATGTCGCCAACTATAACACTCCCTCGCAAACAGTGGTGTCGGGCGATATCGCAGGCTTAGAGCGCCTCAGCGGTTTGGTTGATTCTCGTGGCGGGCGCTACGTTCAGTTAAAAACAAGTGCCGCATTTCATTCGCGGTATATGCGTGAGCCACAGCAGAAATTTGAGACCTATTTACGGGGATTTTCGTTTAGTCAGCCGCGAATTCCAGTTATTTCAAACGTTAGCGCTCAACCTTATGCTGTAGATAGTGTGGCCGATAGCTTAAGTGCGCAAGTGAGTTCGTCGGTTAGTTGGTTGCAGTCAATTGAGTACCTTTTAGACCGTGGTGTCACGGAATTTTGCGAATATGAAACGAAGCTCTTAACACGTATGGTTAACGACATTCGTAAGGGCCATAAGGGTAAGGTCGGTGGCTCGAGTAATGTTCGGCCTATTATGCCGAAGGCAGAAAAAATAGAGTCAAAAGCGACTGATCTAGGAAGTTCTCATATCCTTGCTGAACAGCTGGGTGACGACGAATTTCGAAAGGACTATGGTTTGAAGTATGCGTATGTGGCCGGCGCCATGTATAGAGGTATTGCTTCAGAGAGCCTTGTGAGCACAATGATTAACGCTGGATTTATGGCTTACTTCGGCGCCGGGGGTTATTCATGTGAAGAATTGAAGAAAAAAATTGAATCAGTTAAGGCGCAACTAACTGATCCTAAAAAAGCTGGGTTTAACTTGCTCTGTAACCTTGAAGACGCAGACAAAGAAATGCAAACAGTGGCGCTATATATAAGCTCCGGTATAGAGCGTGTAGAAGCTGCGGCCTATTTGCAAATGACGGAGGCTTTAGTCTATTTTCGTGTGTCTGGTTTGGTGAAGGATGAAGTTGGCCAGGATGTTTATTGTCGGCATAAAATTCTGGCGAAGGTCTCACGTCCAGAGGTTGCAGAGGTATTCATGCAGCCCGCCCCCTCTGCCTTAGTGCAGAAGCTGTTAGATAAGGGCTTAATATCACCTCAGCAGGCAGAGCTTGCCAAATACGTTCCCATGGCTCACGACGTTTGCGTTGAAGCTGATTCCGGTGGGCATACCGATGGCGGTAACCCGGCAGTACTTTTCCCCGCGATTTTAACCTTGAAAAATAGAATAGAAAAGGAATTCGGTTATCGAAAAAACATTCGCGTTGGTTTGGCTGGAGGAATCGGTTCACCTGAGTCAGCTACATCCGCGTTTGTAATGGGGGCCAGTTTCATTCTGACGGGATCTATTAACCAGTGTACCGTGGAAGCGGGTACTAGCAATGCGGCCAAAGACCTTTTACAGAATATGAATATTCAGGATACCGCCTACGCCCCGGCAGCGGATATGTTTGAGATTGGCGCAAAAGTACAGGTGCTCAAAAAAGGCGTATTTTTTCCGGCGCGAGCGAATAAGCTCTTTTCTCTTTATCAGCACTACGCCTCGTTAGAGGATATCCCGGTGGATATGCTCGACCAGCTGCAGGAACGCTATTTCGGAAGAAAAATTGCGGATATTTGGTTGGAGCGTAAGCGCTATTTGGAGGATAGCGGCCGGCATGAGGCCGTGCTTGACGCAGAAAATCGACCAAAGATTAAAATGGCTAGCGTGTTCAAATGGTATTTCTATAACGGAACAAATCGAGCGTTAGAGGGGGATCAAGCATCTAAGGTCAATTTCCAAATCCAAACGGGCCCAGCTCTTGGTTGTTTCAACCAATGGGTTAAAGGAACAGATTTGGAGCCGTGGCGAAACCGGCATGTCGATATCATCGCTTTAAAGATAATGACTCACACGGCAAAAACACTGTCGTCTACGTTTGATCGATACTTATCTCGGGCCTGAGTGTTATGAACGTGAATACTGATTATTTTCAAAGTGCGGGAGAGCGCAGGCACGATGATAGCTACGGTCTGGATATGCACCGTGTTGTTATTGAAGGCCCTGGAGTGATAGCAGATTTGAAGCTTAACAAAACATCTCTTGAAATCTCCTCTGATGAAGAATGTATAGTTGCAATTAAGGCATTTTCCCTCAATTTTGGTGACCTTTTGTGTCTTCAGGGCCTGTATCCCACAATGCCCGAATACCCCTTCACTCCGGGTTTTGAGGCGAGTGGTACTATTTTGCGTGCTGCCAAAGGCTCTAAACATTTTGCGGTTGGTGACCGTGTGATGGTTGCCATGGGGCAGGAGTTAGGGGGCCAGTCAAGCGCAGTGATATGCCATGAATCCCAGCTTACCAAAATGCCTTCGAGCATGTCGTTTGCCGACGCTAGTGCTCTACCTGGAGTGGCGATCACAATACTCGATGCATTTTCACACTCTAACCCCTTAGCTGGAGAGCGTATGTTGATTCAAACGGCTACGGGTGGAGCTGGTCTTTTAGCTGTGCAGCTAGCGCAGGGGCTGGGTGTAGAAGTTATTGCCACTGCCGGGTCGAACGAAAAGCTTGATTATCTTGAGGGAATGGGCGTAAAGCACCTTATAAACTACCGAGAACAAGATTTTGAGGCGGAAGTCGGTCGCATCACTAAGGGAGAGGGCGTTGATGTTGTCATCAATACTCTTTCTGGAGATGCTCTCGTTAAAGGGATGAATGTTCTTCGTTCCGGCGGGCGTTATGTTGAGCTTGCTATGACAGCGCTGCGTTCAGCGAGAAGCGTGCCATTGGAGGCGTTTCAGAATAACAAGCGATTTTTTAGTATCGACCTGCGTAAACTCACATCCGCAAACCCTCGAAAAGTTATGGAGTTAAAAGCAAAAATGTTGGCGTTATATAAGAAGGGCGTTATCGCAGCCACAATATGTGAAGAATTTAGCCTGGACGATATACATAAGGCTTATAGCGCCCTACAGAATCGTCGCAATATCGGCAAAATCGTGGTTAATGTAGGGCATAAATATGGCTTTAACCCACCAGCGTTGTAAGTTTTCGACAGAAGATTATGTTGGAAGATGTGACAGTTGTTGTCGTTAAGCAATGTCGATATTGTAAACCGAAAGGCTGATATCCACATGACCAGTAACTTATATATACCGTTTTCTACATTAGGTTTTTGTTTGGTTAATGGTAAGGAGCATGGATGGTCGGATATTGGAACATTTATTTAAGGTACAAGCGGTTACGGTGACAAAACCTATGAATTTAGCAAAACAATATCTCCTATTAGTACTCATGTACCCGGGACTCATTCTAGCTGGTGAAAATATGCTTACTGAAAAATATACGCAAGAAAATTTAAACGGTCTGTCTACAGTGGAAAATATTACTTTTTCTGCCCCGGGGAACCTACGCGTGGTTCAAGGCGCTAGCCTTGGAGTGGTAGTCAGGGCAGAGCCCAAAACGATGGAGCGGTTGCGTCTTAGTATTGACAATAAGACGCTATTTGTCGCACTCCAAAAGCCGATGTTTAGCGTGAGTGGCGGTGATTTGAGTGTAGAGGTGGAATTGCCTCATATCTCGACCTTAAGTGTAACCGGTCCAGGAAAGATAGTTACAGAGGCGCTAGAGTCAAAATCTCTTGAGGTGGTGTTGGATGGCCCAGGTAGCCTCTCCGGTGGTAAATGGGTTAGTGAAAGCTTGAGTGTGCAAATTTCAGGTAGTGGTGACTTTAGGGTTGCTGATATTACCGCGCCATCTGTTCATATGCTGCGTTCTGGTTCGGCCAAAGTCAATATTGGTGAGATCTCAACTACAAATGCCTCAGTGAAAAGTAAGGGGGCTGGGGACATTACTATACGTAGTGTGCAGGGTGAATCACTCAGCGTAGAGCTTGACGGGAGTGGTAATACTGTTGTGAGTTCGACGGGGAGTGTAAAGACACAGAAAGTGCTGGTGAATGGTTCCGCAAACTACCGCGCTGAGCGGTTACAATCGCAGGAATGCTCGGTGTCGGTTCACGGTAGTGGCGATGTGGAAGTGGCTGTGGAACAGCGTCTTAACGTAAACGTGAATGGCAGTGGAAATGTAAAATATCATGGCTCCCCTCATGATATTGAGCGGTCTGTTCAGGGTAGTGGAAAAATACAACAGGCCTTGTAGTCGCAGTATTAACGCGCCCTCTGAGGGGGGCGTATTGTTATTAATATGGATTGGTGAATTGTTATGTTTGTAAGTGAGACCAAGACGGTTTCTAATGATCTGTCTGATTCCGTTTGTGCTGCCATGATTGCTCGGCTTGAGGATGAGTATAAATATCTTGAAGCCGACGGTAGCAATGACATCACCGGTGAGCAGGATTTTATCCTTCTCCATCAGATTAGTAAGGGTTTCTACAAAAAATGCTTTACAGATATCTATGAAAATTATGTGCCACTGTACCATTCTCTTTGGAAGCTACGGCTTAAAAATGTAAGCAATATTGCCAATATCCATCAAGATGGCGGCGTGCACTATTTCTCAAAAAATGGCTACGACTCTCGGATGTTAACTATTTGGACGAATATTTACAGAGATGAAATCGAAAATTTGTCGCCTCAAGATATGGGTATTTTTGTCGTTGATAACCAGCATGACAAGAACACCCCTATCTATGGAGAAATGTCTCGAGAAAATTCACATTTTGTCGAGAAGCGTAAGGGGCAACTGTCTGACTGTATGCACGTCTGTGGCCCAGTACTTAGTTGTGATACTCAATCGTTACATAAAACGTATTTGGCGTATGGACCGGGTGCGAGTATTCTCTTTAATAGCCACCTGCTACATGGATCATCCCGATGTGAAAAAGATATGAGTCAGTTTTCGGCTTCTGACCTCGAAAAATTTCGCGTTTCATTAACGAGCGTGTGGATACATAAAGAAGATCTAGACAGCGAGTTAATGGCTTTATCCGAAGCTGAGCACGAAAATGTGTACCTATCTCGGGTGAAGCCAGAAGATAGAGAAGAAGTGAAGCAATTCTTTAGTGAGGCTTGTGCTCTGGAAAATTATCGAATTAATCGTATCAAACGACTGATTGACGAGTTTCACACAAACGGCTAAGAATCATCTATTTCCCTTTGCTAGATATAGCTGCTTGGGGAAATAGTGGCATACGCCCTTGCAACATCGTATTTCACTATTTCTTCAATTTCAGCGGATAACACCCTTATAGCGGGTTAACCAATTGGTCGTCGCTAATACGGTTTTTTTAACGTGTAATGATCACGCAAACATTGTGATATTTTTGGCATCAGGTGCGCCTGTACTCACTCTCCTATGCCGCCTTAAGATCATGATTGCCAGCGCCAGTGTTTTTACTTGTTGGGCTAGCGTCAATTTTGGCGTAATGGCCATTTTGATTGTTCAAGACTTACCCTGCGTGGTTGAATAAACGGCTTCAATCTCCCACTACACCGTGATCACAATAAATGCTTAACAGGTTATTGGTAGCTGCGAATTCCGGCTTTGCCTCGTACCATTTTGTTAGTTTCGGTTTCCGTGGGTAATGGGAGCGCGTTGAGATACTCGGTGAAGGTGAATCACTTTCTGTAATCGCTAAGGTTTTGAGTTTTGGTGACTACCGGTGTTTATTGACGCCACGCGAGGATTAAAATTATTCTAAAACACTACATTAGGTTTTGTTAATGTTTTTTTGAAGGGTTTGAATCTTCAGAATGACACGGAATATATCAAATATCGCTTCCGCATTAAGTTTGTTATTGCCGAAGTAAATCCGCTGTGGTAGCTTTTGTTTCTGTTGAATTTGATGACTATGCTTTCGTTTACCCGCCCTTGGTAGACATTTAGCGTCAGGAAGTAAAATTATAACGAATAACGGAATTAGTTATGAATTCGTCCGAATTGCAAAATCTCAATGAACGGCTTGTTGCGGCCGCATCACCTGAAGAGCTTAAAGATGTATGCATCAATTTTTGTGAATTAATCTCCTTTGAGTATTTTTTGTTTGGTTTGTGTGATGCGACCTCGCTGTCATCGCCCAAAATTTCTACTTTGAATAACTACCCAGAAGATTGGTTCAAAGAATACTTAGATAGCGATATGAAAAAGAACGACCCAGTGGTGAGGTATTGTTTTGAAAATACTGCCCCCATTCGCTGGAATAAATTGGTACAAATGACACAATATATCAATCCAATTGGCGAGAAGATTATGCTTGAAGCGAGGGGGCATGGTCTGGTTGATGGTTTGTCCATTCCCATTAAAGCACCGTCGGGCGAGATTGCCCTGCTCAGTATTGCTACAGCAGACGAGTCGAATATTGATGATCGAATGGCAAATGCACTGATGCTTGCACTCTCATATAGTGGTGCATTATTTGAAAACTATATGCGGCTCCATTGCGAAGGTGGAGAACGTAAAGTGTCCCTCACTGAGCGCGAAAAAGAATGCTTGTTCTGGGCTTGCGAAGGTAAAACCGCATGGGAGATGTCCAAGATTATTGACGTTTCCGAGCGCACTGTTATTTTCCATTTAACCAGTGCTACTAAGAAACTTGGTGCTTCTAATCGTCAGCATGCGGTGGCAAAAGCCATTATGTATGGTCTAGTTAAACCCGTTCCCTAAAATGCTGTAGGGTTCGGCAATATCATCCTTTTTTTTAAAGCGCATTCGTATTGCCGTGCCAACCGCACTGCTCGATATCAGGCTCCAGCTCTCAAGATTTATACACAGCGGCGCTTCAATTTTCGCTGGGCCTTGAGTTGTATCGATATCAATGTGATGAATGATTTCATCTGCGAGATCTGCTTCAACTAACTGTTCCAAAAAGTCTAGGCTACAGGAAAGCAAAACGCTACCACGGTTTTCGGTGGCGCAGTAATTTAATAAGGTCTGTGTGGTACGGATGTCAGGAAGCTCATATATTTCGATAAGCTCTTCCATGTTATTGTCTTCTGGTAAGTGCTCAAGTATTTCCACTTGGTGGGGTTCAACTAAATACGCCCGATTTTGGCCAACCAAGTTGGAAAGGTAGGCTTTAAAGCCAAACTCTTCAATCATGTTGATGAGTGGTTTTGACTGTCTTTCCAAATCTGCCGCACTTACCACTGTTACCCAGGGACGCTGCTCACGACGAACTTTTACAATCCCCGCGCATAATGACTGTGCAATACCGCAAACTTGCCGATAGTCAAATTTGTCTTGGGCGGCTTCTGTCCACTCGCGCCACTGAGCATCCACAACGTCGTCGTCAAGTCGGTGTGCGATGGTGATTTTTGAGCAACTTGATGCGCTAAGCTGTTTGATTAGCGAGCTAGCGGAAAAAAAACCAGGCGAAGGCTCGGTTGTCAGTATCAGATGGTGAATAGTATTCTGGTAGCGCGCAACGGAAAGAGATGGCCGCTCTGTTTCTATTCCGGCGATAATACTGCCGTGAGTTAGAAGGCTTCCTTGGTCGTCGAGGATAGCCCAGCCGATACCAGCCCGACGGGATTTATTTTGCGCGCTCTTGAGCGCAAGATTGATTGCGTCAATTACTGCGTGCTTTTGTGGATCATTTTCTGAGAGCGTAGACACATCATTTCCCGCAATTCAGTACATGTTTATACCACCAAGCAAGGCTTTTATCCGCTTTATTTTGGTGGTTTCGATTCGGCTGCCAATTGACAGTCTCGACTAGCGTAGGTCTATTACCGCATTTTAGCGGTGAACAAAACGGACATTTGCCGATAAGCGAACCGTCAGCTGCCGTTAGTCACTACTAGGTGCGTGCTGTGTTACCGGTTCTTGTCATTACTGTTGAGCGTTCTATCAACCGCTATAGAGAAGCTCTTAATAAGCAAAATTAATTTGCCATATGTATGCAGTGTAGACAGTGCGAAACGAAATTGAACTTGTAACATCTTACAAGTGCATTCCAGTTGAATCTGGGCATGCGGCAGCGCTTAGTTCTCTTGACAGGCGTTGCGATTGCCATTTTGGGCGACCGCAAACGGGAGGAGCGGAACAACGAGGTGGTATTCGGTACCAAATAGAGGTTTAGAGTGTATCCCGGGTATGGATTATCCGGTGGTTTACAAGGAGATGTCAGGGATGAGGGGATTCAAAAAAATACTACCTGTCAGTTTTGACAGGTTTGGAGTTATTTTTTTTAAGTGTTTGATAAGTAAGAGAAAAAATGAGATTTTCTCCTTACTGTACAATGTGACAACTTATGGCTCCCGGCTTTCGTCAGTAAATTTGATTTAACACAAATTCACTGATTGCGGGGGGCAATTATGAGCAAGGTAACTTTTCATAGAAACCAGGATGTAGACCACATTAACTCAGTCGCTATAGAAGAAATATACAAGCTTCGACATGAAACCTTTGTTGAGCGTTTAGACTGGGAGGTTGAGTCTCGGAATGGTGAAGAGCGCGATGAATTTGATCGTCCCGATACCGTCAATGTGATTGTCGCGGGAACCAATGGAAAAGTGGATGGATGTTGGAGAGCGTTGCCAACAGAGGGCGACTATATGCTCAAATCCATATTCCCAGAGCTGCTTCAAGGGGAGCCTGCACCTGTAGATTCGGAAATTTGGGAAATTAGCCGATTTGCTGTTCGAAAAGGTAGCTCTGGTGTTAACCGGGGCTGCATCAGTCAAATATCGGTCGATATGGTTCGGTCATTTTGGGATTTCGCTCAAGAGCAGGGTGTGAAGGCCTATGTAACCGTGACCACTGTTGCGGGTGAACGTATGCTGCGCCAACTTGGTTTAACCTTGCGGCGCATGGGCGAGGGAAAGTCTTTGCAAGTTGGTAAAGAAAAGTCTGTTGCGCTTTATATTGAGGTTGATAGTAACCTAAAAATCACCACAAACTAATAAAGCAGGTTGTTGCGTAGCGAATATGCTCAACGCAAAACCTTGCGCAGCTATTGGCATCCTTAGACACTAAGAAGGGCCAGGAAAACAATGCTACAAGCGGATAGTGATGAGATTGTTATCTTAAAACAGAATTATTTAGGACGGTCAATGGCGGGCAGGGGGAATTCGTGGACAATTTCCCGACCCAACCCTTCGGCAAGCGTTAGACTTTTTTGTTTTCCGTTTGCAGGAGGAAGTGCTAATTACTTTCACCAGTGGGCAATTGCGTTAGAGCCTCATGTTGAGGTATGTGCATTAAGTTTGCCTGGCAGAGGCGCACGGATTAAGGAAGCTCCGTATCAACATATGCAACAGGTGATAGCGGAGCTTGAAGTGTCCACACCGGGCTTGCTAGACAAGCCGGCCATTTTTTTTGGTCATAGCATGGGCGCTTGGGTGGCTTATGAATTGAGTTCTAGGCTAAAAGTTCAGCCTGCGCATCTTATTGTTTCAGCTGCAGACCCAGGCTTACGTAGAAAAGTGGCGCCCGTTCATTTGATGAACGACAAAGATTTGATCGAAGAGCTGAAAGTTCTCGGGGGAACGCCTGATGAAATTCTAGAAAACCTAGAGTTTTTCAGTCAGTTTTTTCCCATGATACGTGCCGATTTTAAAATGCTAGAAACCCATTGCATGCTTTCGCGCATGCCGTTGCCTATTGGAGCGTCTATCTGGTCTGGAGCGAGAGATCCACGAGTCTCTCCTGCGCTTGCCTATGGCTGGACACACAAGTTTTGTTCTGAGGTAAAGCATAATACATTTCGTGGTGGCCATATGTTTATCAACCCCGACGAAAGTGGACCAGCGTGTTTAACTGAAATTCAGCGAATTGTTAGTACGCTCGCGTTGAGCGAAAAAGACTCTCCTGTAGCATTCACTCAGTAGATCTCTCGGGTGGAGAAAGCGTGCGTTCCGACAGTTTTTTCAGGTCTACTACGGTGTTGTTGAGCAAGCTGTGCAGACATTGCTTTTAGGTAATCTGAAGCCTTCGAATCTACTCTTTCAGTTTAATCACCAGCTTACCCTCTTCGATAAGTAAGTAGTCGATGCCGTTGGCAAAACTCTTCCAAAACCCGGTGTCACCATATTGCTCTATGATATTGACATTCTTTAGATTTCCGAGCCACGCATTGGGAAGTGGGACGCCAGAAAGACTTAGTCCTTTTAAGGTGATAATCGGCTGGCTATTGGTAAAACGTATGGATACACCGGTGTTAATTCGAAGTGTTCTGCCGCCCATTACCGGAAAGTCGGGGTCGAGGGGAATCAAAATTCGTGCGCTCACCAAGCTGTCGGATAAATCGATGGCTACCTTGTCGGCCAAGTCTGTATTGTGCGCGAGTAGCGCATTTAATTCTCGCTCGCTAAAACGTATTTCTCGTGTGGGTTTGTTTTCATTGTAGGCCCTAGGTTCTAGGCTGCGCTTTTGAGTACCCGCATCGCTGTGTTGGTTGTAGTGCTTTAAACTACTCCCGTCTAGGCCCAGCGCTCTCAGTTTGTCATCAAGCTGCACTTGCTCGTTCGCATTCAGCTCTACTGGCGTTAAGGCCAAAGGGAAAATGTAGGCTCGAATGACCAGAGCGCCAATCACCAAAGCCGTAAGTACGGCGGCAAAGACAGTGATAAAAAGCGTGAAAGGAGGCAGTGTTGAGGCCGCTTGGGGCTTTACTTCGTTTTCCATGATAGCGTTTCCTTTTTGGCGCGCGCCCTTTTAGCCAGCAGAAGAAGCGCCAAGTGCGCTTCTGTTAGTATGCGCCGCTATTCATCAAAGAGAGCCAGTACGTCTTCTAGGTCGCCGTGAGGGTGGTCGATAAAGAGCCAATTCACATAAGCTTGCTTTTCAATTTGGTTCATGGACTGATAAAACATCACCGGCGCGGGGCTGTTGTTTTCGAAAGGCGTCGAGTGCTTAAGGTGGCTGCTTGTATGAATCTGTGCGTCTTGCATAAATAGCTCCTAGGTGCTGTAGATTTTTGTGAATTTCGTTGTACTAAAATCAGTGGGTAAAGACTACCCTACCTCTTATTATGTGAAACTTGTGTGCTGAGGCGGCGACGAGTGCAAGCTTTCTATGGGGGGCATCTCATCATTGGTTACCTGTGGCTTGAGCGTTTGCCATTGACGCCGTTAGTTGATGGTTTCATTGTGGTACTGGCCGGTGCATCTGGCAAGGGTGTGGAAGAGATGTTTTACAGTGTTTTACATCGCATTGGGCGCGGTAGGCAAAGACAATTTGGTGGTCTCCCGCTCTAGTTGGAGTTGACGAAAGTGGCAACATTGGGTGTTGCCACCGCGTTATACGTGGAGAGCTGGCGAAGATTTTAACGCGGGTGAGGGTGTCACGTTTTGTAGGGAAAGTGCACCACAGTCAGTATCAGTAAGTCATACAGTGGGGCGATGAAATAGCACAGGTAAAAAAACTAATGTTGGTCTTTCAATTGCTCTAATGCCCGATAATAGCGCATTTTGGCTGCGCTCAAGCGGATGTTAAGCGCTTCGGAAATCTCCTGAAACGACAGCTCCATAACCGAGCGCATTAACACAATATCTTTATCTGCCTGATCCAGCCCATACAGCAAGGATTCTAAGCCCTGCTCTGGTTCGGCGTATAGCGGTTCGCTGGGCTCTAATGTTAGCCACTCCAGCAAATGTGATTGACGTTTTTTGTCACGTAAATAGTCCATAAAAGCATTGCGAGCAATCACCGCTAGCCACGAGTAGTATTGATCAATATTGTTTAAGCGATCAATTTTACTCCATGATTTTAGGTAGATTTCCTGAGTTAAATCGTCTGCTAACGCTTGGTCTCCATTGAGTTGAAGGCGTAAATAGCCGCCAATCTTGGGGCGATAGCGCTCGAAGACTATTGCATATGCGCGAGATGATTGGCCGTCTCGGTTTAAGGCAATATGAATTAGTTCAGTATCGGTTAGGGATTCCAAGCGTTAATCCTTAGAGACGCTTTTTCCTGTAAGAGCATGTTAACTGCGTATTTCTAACTGGTCTAAAAAGGCCTTGTTGTTAATGACAATTAGACTTTTTTCGCTCACTCGAATAGTGGTAGCAATTGCGCCAATAGTCTCAACAGATCCTTTTACACCATTTTTAAGCGTGACTAAGTCGCCAGATTTAACCAAGTCGGCAATATAGAGAGAGTGCATGATGTTTTCGGAAGTCGATCTGCTGCCCAAGCCCAGCGAAATTGCTGCGCCAACACCGATTGCGCCCAATACAATAACGATCATCATATCTAACAGGCCGGTATCAATTTCGAGTTGGCTAATGGCGAGCGATGCCACAAGCAATACCAGCAAACCGTAGACGAGCTTGGAAACGGGTTTTGCGAAGTCAAAGCCTGCAGAGTGAGCACTTTTATAGACAAGATCTTTAGCAAAATTGGCGGCAGCCAACCCGAATAGAAGGATAAACGTAGTGGCCACGAGTTTGGGTAAAAACAATACAAAGGCATCTATTGTGTTTGTCAGCTGAGGTAGGCCTAGTGATTCTGCAGCAGTGACAATGAAAATGAGCAATACCACCCAATAGCCCAGCGTTGCCAAAATATCACTTATGGTGACCCCCGAGCCAAATCGATGTAGCTGTTCATCCATGCCGGTCAAGTTGGAAAGCTTTTCCGTACCGGCCTTTTTAAGCAAAGATGAAATTGATTTTTTGACGATTTTCGCCAAAATGTATCCAACAATCAAAATCAATAAGGCAGCGGTCAGTGATGGTAGCACGGATGCCAAGTGACTGAGTAAGGTGTCGAGTGCACTCGCCATCGCGCTGTACCACATATTGGGTTCGTTATTCATTATGGCTCCTTCGTTGTGTGAGTTTTCGGTGTTGGTTGTTTTTTAACAGTGGTGCGAATAGCGTTAGAATAATCGTGAGTAAACCGAAAACACCCAGCCGCATAAACTCATTGCTACGCTGTTGTTTCTCGGCAAGGCAGGTTAAATCGTCCTGCGCTAAGTGGCTTTTTGATTGAGTTGCAAGCAGCTTCAGTTGCTGCTCAATATTTTCGTCCTCAGTGCGCATATTCGTGTAGTTCCTGCATAAGTTGTGAGTTGTATCGGGCGAGCTTGTTTATTCGAATCATATTGGATATTTCTGCAACGTAATCGGGCCCCCGTTCTGAATATTGCTCTAAGCCAACAGCATCCAAGTGCATATGCTGTAAACTATTCGACAGGCGGT
>Ga0065722_104396_pt1 | contig 17517 bp, 16 predicted proteins | sample BansetMetagenome_FD_59109 | JGI IMG/M metagenome (GOLD analysis project Ga0065722, IMG submission 59109) | Bankia setacea gill microbial communities from Puget Sound, Washington, USA - Caecum Enriched | ecosystem: Host-associated > Mollusca > Digestive system > Ceca | place: United States... | reverse complement strand
CAGTTGGTTAGAATGCCGGCCTGTCACGCCGGAGGTCGAGGGTTCAAGTCCCTTCCGGGTCGCCAATATTGAGCCTCACTGTTTTTGATACGGTGCGGCAAAAAAAGTGACAAATAGCCGCTGCTAGCGGTAAAAAAGCTGCCTTTTGGCGGCTTTTTTTGTTTTAACCGGCATTGCAGTGCTTTTCTGATAGCTCTCGCCATCAGCAGTAGACCCTATTAGCCGTTCGGCATAAAAAATGTAGCGACAAATAGCTTAAAAAATGCAGCCACTTTGAATGTCTAGCATTACAAGCTCAGCCGGAAGTTACCCTTGATGGACGGACCTATTCGTTCGAAACAATGGAACATTGCCTTGATGCCTCGACAAACAGGAAGTAACCGAATCCAGCTAACTACAGCACCCCTACCGGTTTTATTGCACTCCATACGAAACGGCCGCACATGCCACCATTCCTTCGATGACAATGGAGACTTTTACAGAACGGTTAATTTATATTCCCCAAGTACGCTCAAATCTAGCTCAAAAGAATGTTTGGTGTGTTCGAAAATACTACTTGCGGTGACAGTGGCTGTTTCACAGCGACCTAGACAAACAGGCATAGAAATACTGTAACTAGAAAACTCATTTAACTCTCTAATTCCAATAGAATAGGCCAGCTCCAAGACATCATCCGCTTCTCGATACCATTGCACATATAGGTGTGACTCAAACAAATAAAGTTCCGCGCAACCTTCAATTTCCGCACTGTTGCTCCCTTGCGATTGCTGACAACGACTATACGTTTCTGCCGCCTTCCGATTTGGGGTGGCCACCACAAATCGAAACAACCCTGTCATCGAGCCGTTGCTCCACTCCCCTCCTGACCACTCGGCGACAATAGATTCATTCATTTCATCGGGATTTTTATACAAATCCTTACGCGCCCAGTCTTCCGTTGTCGGTATTGTGGAGGCATCAACACCGCTTGAAAGCAACGCCACACACAGCGTAGTAGCTACTCGACCAAAAAACATTTTTTTGAACATAAAAAACCCAAGTATTTCATACAAGTTTAGCGAATATTGTCACGCAATATCAATGTGAGCTGATAGCCTTACAACGTTGGCGAGGGGATACATCCATGACCAAGCCAGGAATTACCCAAACCCGCAACGTTGCCCCCCCATTGTTCCCAGTTTACAGAGCCCGTTCAAGCGTTTTATCATTGCGGCCATAGTGATACGCTCGTATATACAACTCTGTATCTAGGTGATAAAGACATTGGTGTATTTTCACACATTTTAATCACTCTCCGCGCGGAGAAATAGGCTAAAATATCAGCGACTCAGAAAAACAATCGTTACACAACAAATCACGTCACTGCATCTCACCCTACCCCTATAAGTTATGTATCTGGTCGGGAGTAAAAAGCCAAGCTAAAACGGAGAACGGAGGCGCAGGCAAAAACACATTGCCCTATAAAATACTATTTGCCTCATTCGACCTCACCAAACACCCAAGTGGCTCCACATGAATAGCTATCGAACAAGAACCACATATACCATGCAACTCTATATCTTGATCTTTATTTTTCCCTTTAGCTCAATGCTTGTAGCTCAATCCCCTCCCCATACTATTGAGGTATTTCAACCCGTAACTCACGCTAACTTTTGGGCAACAGGATTAAGTACATCAAGAGCTGCTTACGAATCTGAACTTGCGAAAGCGTTACTGGAAATAACCACGCCAGAATTCGGCCCCTTTGAGCTCACTGTAAACTACCTTCAGGTAAATTACGACCGAGGCCGCAGACTAGTCGCCGATGGCGTTGAGGTAAACTTTTTCTCCAACCCCTTACCCGCTCGCAAGCTTGAAATGGATGCAGAGCTAGATGTAATCTCTGCGCCTTTACTGAAAGGCCTACTCGGTTATCGTGTTTTTATTGTCAAAACAGAAAATCTACAGCGTTTTGCCGCAATTAAAAGCTATGAAGATCTACAGCGCTTCAAAGTCGGCCAAGTAAATTATTGGGCAGATGTACCCATATACATAGATAATAAATTGCCTCTGGTGGAGGGCACTTCACTAGAATCTCTGTTTTTTATGCTTAGTCGCGGGCGATTCGATTACATAGCTTTGAGCATAGGAGAAGCAAAAAAAACGCTTGAAGAAATGCAATACCTTTACCGCGAACTGACGATAGTGCCCGATATTGCCATTTATTACCCGTTCCCAGTGAATTTTCAGGTGAGCAAGCGCGCTCCGCAACTATCCAGACGATTGGAAAAAGGGGCACGTTTGGCTCAGCAAAAAGGAAGCATGGAAACGCTGTTCAACAAACATTTCAGCTCAGCGCTTAAAGAGCTCCAGTCTGAAAAGTTACGCCTATTCATACTCTCCAATGCTAACGAATTGAACCAGCCATCTACTCAAACAGTACCGCTTACCAAAACAAAAAATTTAATTTACTCACCCAAAGTCATTAATCGTCAATAGCCTAATACTTTTAGGCACTGCGTACTAGATGAGGGTTTTCTTGCTGGAACACCCGCTCTTTAGACTCATCGAAAACTTTACGCATAAATTCGTGCATTATTGGCTGAATGGTAGATTTAAAGCGGCTACCACTAAAGACCCCATAGTGACCCACTCCCTCTTGAATATAATCCAACTGCATACCCGACGGAATATTAATACATAGGTCATGTGCAGCTTGAGTTTGTCCAATGCCCGAAATATCGTCTTTTTCGCCCTCTACAGTCATCAACGCTACCGTTTTAATGGCTTGCGGCTTTACGGTGAGACCCCGGTGTATAAACTCACCTTTGGCGAGTTTATGTTCCTGAAAGATATCGCGAATGGTCTGAAGGTAGAATTCTTCGGTAAGATCTAGCACAGCAAGGTATTCGTCATAAAACTCCCGATGTTTCTGAACGCTATCACAATCACCCTCGACTAAGTGCTCGAAGTACTTGTGGTGTGCAGACACATGGCGATCCTGATTCATGGTAATAAAACCACTTAATTGTAAGAAACCCGGATACACACGTCTCATGACCCCTTTATTTGGCCACGGAACAGTGTAAATCATATTATCTTTAAACCAATCGAAGCTCCGCTCCATTGCAACGCGATTTGGAATAGTCGGAGAAAGCCTCGTATCAATGGGAGACCCCATAAAAGTCATAGATGCGGGTAGGCTGGCATGCTTCAATTCAGACATGTAGGAAATTGCCGCCAATACCGGGGGCCCTGGCTGACAAACACTAATAATGTGGGTTTCAGCACCGAGGAACTCCAACATCGCCAAGATGTAGTCAATATAATCGTTTAGGTCGAAACGACCTTGCGACACGGGAACTTCCCTCGCGTCAGACCAATCCGTTACGTAAACCTCATGATCCGGCAAAAATGCGTCAACCGTTCGCCTCAATAACGTCGCGTAATGCCCTGATAGTGGCGCAACTAATAGAACCCGAGGGTGACACCAACCACCCTCGCCGTGAATGCCGGTTAAATCAGCAAACGACCTTTCAAAATGTAGCAAGCGACAAAATGGCTTTTGCCAAACAACACGCGGCTTTACCGTTATGGGCTGCTCACCCAGCCAAGTCTCGTTAAGCCCCCAAATCGGTTTGGTATAGCGACGTGTCATTGCCTCAAATAGATCGCAAGCCGCAACAGCTGTACGTCCCATCCAAGTATAGGAAGCGGGATTATAGGGAGATTCTAGGAGTTTTTTATTGGCTTCAACGACATCTCGTAAAGGCGCTAGTGCAGCATGATTTATTTCGTAGGCATGGTATAGCATGGCAAACCCCTCCGGAACCGGATAGGTTGATCATAACACAGTTATGCTGCACTGCACCATGAGTCCAGCTCAAGCATTCTTCCGATGCTTCATAAGCCGACCCTATTTACAGCAGTGCTATTGGCCGCTCGGCCCACCTATCCACCGCAAGCGTATATTCTCATAGGCGTCTACTCGGCGATCGCGAAGGTAGGGCCAAACCCGACGAACGACTTCCGATCGAGATAGGTCTACGGGTGCACAAAAAGCTCCCTGCTCCTCTACGACCGGGTTAAGTATAAACTCACCTTGCGGCCCGGCAATAAAACTTGACCCCCAAAACTCTATACCTTCGTCTTCACCTGAAGGGGACGCTTCAAAGCCTGTTCTGTTTGCTACTAATACCGGTATTCCATTGGCAATAGCATGGCTGCGCTGGATTGTGATCCAGGCATCTCGCTGACGATATTGCTCATCCTCGTCGTCATTTGGATCCCAGCCAATTGCGGTTGGATAGATAAGGCAGTCGGCCCCGGCCAGTGTCATAAGGCGGGCCGCCTCGGGAAACCATTGATCCCAACAAACCAATACCCCAAGTTTCCCCAAGCGGGTTTGAATGGGAGCAAAACCATTTTGATAGGCACCTATTGCGTCACCCGGGGTAAAGTAAAATTTTTCATAAAACCCTGGGTCATCAGGAATATGCATTTTCCGAAAGATACCCACCCTTCCATTGTCGCCATCAAAGACTTGAGCTGTGTTGTGATACAAACCAGCTGCGCGTTTTTCAAACCCTGACATTACGACAACCAAGTCCAATTCGCAGGCCAAATTTTTTATAAACTCACTGGTCTCACCATTCAGGCCTTCAGCGAGATCAAAAATATCGGTGTCTTCTTGTTGGCAAAAATATTGAGTTGCATGTAATTCTTGCAACACGATTAACTCTGCTCCTTGCGCTGCAGCCTCTCGTATATGCACTTCTGTCGCTGCAAGATTGTCCAACTTTTCATTTCCGGGAATAGCCTGTTGAATCACAGCAGCAATAAATTTTGGTTTCATGTGCACATCAATCCTAAAAACACTTTTGTGAATGCTAAATGCGTTTGTAAAAAAGCAAAACTCTCGGTATAGCAGCCCAAGCGCAGCGATTGTGAACAAGCATACACTCTCACAACTAAAGGCTAAGCTGCATTGTCGCGCAATGTAAACTGCCGTGCTGCTCCAACAGCGCTTCACATCTTACGGGAACAACGCGAAATGTTGGCGCTAAAACACTTAACACTTTTATGGCTTGTGCGTCTTCTGACACATTGTAGGCAGGTAGGTAAACAACCCCGTTACACACTAGAAAATTGGCGTAAGTCGCTGGCAAAATACGCCCATCAACCTTACTCCTCACTACCGGCATCGGCAGATACAGTAGGCGCCAACTTCTTCGCTTACAGATGCGCTCTAATTGAGTATTGAGCCGCTCAAGCGCAGCTGCATCGTGGTGCATGGCTGATCTGCCACAGCATACGACTGTTTGGTCATCAACAAATCGAGCAAGCGTATCAATATGACCATCGGTATCGTCCCCGGTCAAGCCAACCTCCTCCACCCACTCGATACATTTAACTCCCAGCTGATTTACCAATACCGCCTTAATCTGTAACTCTGACAAACCGGGATTTCGAGCCTTATCCACAATGCAATCGCGATTGAGTAACATGGTACCCTGAGCATTAATCTCTACAGCGCCTCCCTCTAACACTAATTGATGGTTGTACAGTGGCGTAAGTCCTTGCTGTGCCAAGCTCGACGGAACTTTATTATCTGCCGCCGAGGCATATTTGTTTCCCCAACCATTAAAATGAAAAGCATGATATTCAAGCCTTGCGTTTTGCTCTTCATCCCAAGCCCGCAAGCACAAAGGGCCATAATCCCTTATCCATGTGTCGTTATAATCAACGTTAGTGATGATACTTATACGTTCGTATTGTTCAGGCCTTATGTTTAAACTTTGCAGCCAATCATTCGTAGCTCGGCCTGATTTTGCGAGTAATAGAAGCTTAATATTCGAGTCTTCACGGACAAAAGACTCGACCATATTGCGATAGGCGCACAACACATCATCGAGTGTTTCGCTCCAGTCGCCACCAGCAAATGGCAAGGCCAGTAAAATACTGGCTACAGGAAAATATTCGGGTATCAATTGGGTAGACTGAGACATAAACAGAATGGAATCGCAAACCGGGTCTATGCTTCAGTTGTGATACGGTCTGCACCACAACTGAATGTATTAAAACGAAACTAAATGCCTGATGGCAAACAACTGATGATTGACGTAAAAAAACCGAGTCTTAGCACATCAGGCCACAGACACATCCTGAGGTTCATTGGTTATAAATAGGCGCCAACTTTGACCGCCAAACTCGCTCATCAACAACGCCCACGTGCTTGTAGCGAATAATCCCTTGAGCATCAACAACAAAGGTTTCGGGCGCCCCATAAACTCCGAGATCCAATCCTAGACGGCCGCTTTTGTCAGCAATACTAACTTGGTAAGGGTCGGAAAAATTTTTAAGCCATTCCAGTGCAGGACCGCGTTCATCTTTATAATTTAAGCCAACTATTTTTACACCCTGCTCTGACAACTTATTCAAAAAGGGGTGTTCAACTCTACAAGAAGGACACCAAGTTGCCCAAATATTAATGAGATACGGCTCCCCCCGTAATTCTTTATCGCTGATCATGTGCTCGGCATCATAGAGGTCCGGCAGCGTAAACTCGGGAACGGGCTTATCAATCAATGCCGAAGGTAAATAACTGGGGTCTTTACCTAAACCTAGGCCTAAAAATACCGCTAGTACTACAAACAGCATAAGCGGTATGAAGAGTTTTAAGCGGTTCACGTTTTCAACCCCTCTTCCGGCCCAGAGTTTTGAGCTAAGGGCTCATCACCACTTGCATGCGCGTTGACGCCCTCGGCATTGCCTTCGATCCCATCAGCATCGTCAACACCCTCAGGAGCCGGGCTAGAAAGGCTTTTATTGTCATCCTTAATGCGAACTTTGTAACGTTTGTCCGTAATCGCAATAGCTCCCCCCAACGCCATAAATAAAGCGCCAAGCCAAATCCAACGAACCATGGGTTTAAAATGAATTCGCACCGCCCAATCAGAATTTTCCAGTTCTTCTCCAAGTGCAACATAAATATCGCGAAAAAAACCAACATCGATATCCGCTTCAGTCATCACACTTCCACCTGAAAAATAACGCCTCTTCTGGGGGCGCAACCGCGTCACCTCTTTGCCATGTTTACGAACTATCACATCACCAACATCCGCAAAAAAGTTTGAGCCTTTGGTTCGAGTGACATCTAGTAATTCGTATTCATACCCTGCTGCAATTACTGGCTGACCGATGGTGAGACGCACGTCTCGTTGATCGCTATAGATCGTATTAAGGCTAACGCCTAAAAGTGTCATCGCAAAACCGATATGAGCGACTATCATGCCGTAGTAGCTCAAAGAAAGCTTTGCCAAGCCTTCGGTGGCACTCTCAGATTTCGAAATTTTTCTGCGTATATCAGAGATTGACGATAGTATTATCCATGAACCCAAGGTAATGGATATCGCCGCCGCAATAGAATAACTTCCTTCAAAAACCCCAGGAACAAATGTGCCGATCCAAAGACTTATGAGCAAGGGAACTATCTGCCAGCGTTTAATCTTACTGTAATCGGTTTTCTTCCAGTTGAGCATTGAGCCGACACCCATAAGAACAGCAACAATTGCCATTAGCTTCACAAAGAAGAAATTAAACCAAGGCTCCCCAACGGAAATTTTACCCATATTCAACGCGTCAGCAATGAGCGGATAGAGGGTGCCGAGCAGAACAAAATTAGCAGCGATGATAAAAAGAATACTATTGGCCAATAAAAAGGCTTCTCGGGATAAAAAGGCAAAGCCGGAAACACTTTTCACTGCAGGGGAGCGAAACGCAAACAGTGTAAGAGAACCACCAACAACTAAACCGAGAAATGCCAGTATAAATACGCCTCGCTCTGGGTCAGTAGCAAAAGCATGCACAGAGGTCAAAACACCAGAACGAACTAAAAACGTCCCAAGAAGACTCAAGGAGAAGGTGAAGATAGCCAACAACAAGGTCCAGTTTTTAAACACTCCTCGCTTTTCTGTCATCGCCAGAGAATGTATCAGGGCCGTTCCAACAAGCCATGGCATAAAAGACGCATTTTCGACTGGGTCCCAAAACCACCAACCGCCCCATCCCAGCTCGTAATAAGCCCACCAACTTCCTAGGGCAATACCGACAGTGAGAAAACACCAAGCTGCATTTGTCCAAGGTCGAGACCAACGAGCCCAAGCTGCGTCCAAACGCCCAGACAACAATGCGGCTATCGCAAACGCAAAGACCACGGAAAACCCCACATAGCCCATATACAACATCGGCGGGTGAATAATCATGCCAGGATCTTGTAGTAAGGGGTTAAGATCCCCTCCATCGTGGGGGATATTGGGTAAAACACGGTCAAAGGGGTTTGACGTGGCAATCATAAACAATAAAAAGCCAACCGCTATCATCCCCATTACCGACAGTACTCGAGCAAGCATATCAACCGGTAAACGGCGGCTAAAGATACTGACCGCCAATGTCCAACCTGCAAGGATGAGCACCCAAAGCAACAGCGATCCCTCGTGCCCCCCCCAGACCGCACTCAATTTGTATTGAACGGGCAAAACCAAATTTGAATGATTTGCAACGTAAGCTACGGAAAAATCATCGGTATAAAATGACCACGTCAATATGCCAAAAGCAAGGGCAACAAATACGAACATACCAGCACTTAATGACCGCGCCGACGTCATCCACACTAAGCGGCCATTAAAGCTCCCTATCATCGGCACTGTGGCCAAACATACGGCCAGCAAGAAAGCGATAATTAATGCAAGCTGTCCAAACTCAGGAATCATAATCTAGCCCTTTACAGGTTTTGGCATGCTCCGCACCATCAGTTTGGACGGTATCAGCCACTTCGGGAGGGGTATAATTTTCATCATGCTTTGCCAGTACTTTTGTAGCGACAAAAACGCCACTACTGTCCAATTGCCCGGTGAGTACGACGGCCTCTCCCTCAGAAAAAAGATCTGGGAGGATTAGGTCATAGGTAACCAACAGCTCCGCCATGCCGTCGGTCACACTGAAAGCGACTTCAAGGCTATCCGGCGACCTCACAACACTGCCGGGAACAACGCAGCCACCGGCTCTGATGGTTTTATGCGCGGGTGCATCACCTCTCACAATAGAGGATGGAGGATAAAAGAGATTCAAATTCTCTCGTAGTGAATAGATGGTCAGACCAACTGCTGTACTGCTAAGTACAACAATGAATACAACCAGAATCAGGCGTTGCTTTCGTTTGGGATGCATAACTTACTCAGGGCGCTTGGCGCCTTAGGATAGATTGTTGATTTTTGAAAAACTGGCGCTTTGTTCGCGCCGAACTGACCGCTAAACCAGCAATTCCGGCAAACGTTATAATATAACTAGCCCACACGTAGGGCCCATGACCGCTCATATTGAGCAAATCGACTAAGCTGTTAAATTGAAAAACGAGATTCATATCACGCCCACGACTCTTAAATACAGGTTTTTGTTTTCAGCACTAACTTTACCACTTATCGGTCACTAATGATTCTGAGTCACTAGGTCTTTTACCCAGCGTGTGCGTTTTTCGCGTTCAAGAATTTCAACACGCGTGCGCATTAATAGCAACCAAGCATACGTCACATAAAAGGCGATAATCATCCAAATAAGAGGGTACGCCATACTGGGGTCAATGGAGGACTTTTCTGTGAGTTTTAGTGTTGCGGGCTGATGTAAGGTGTACCACCAGTCTACAGATTTGTAGATTATCGGTATGTTGACCATGCCCACCAGCGATAGAATCGCACTGGTTTTATCTGCGCTATCCTGATTTTTGTAGGCCTCTTGTAGCGCGATAATACCTAAATAAAGGAAAAACAGCACCAGCATTGAGGTGATTCGAGCATCCCACTCCCACCAAGTCCCCCAAGTGGGCTTTCCCCAGATCGCACCCGTCACCAGAGAAACGAAAGTAAGCACGGCGCCAACAGGAGCTGCACACTTCATTACCATAAAAGAAAGCTTCATGCGCCATATGAGCCCGACAGCACCACTAATGGCCATGATGTAGTATCCAGCCAAAGCGAGGAAAGAGGCTGGCACATGGATATAGATGATACGGTAACTATTGCCCTGCTTGGCATCTGGTGGCGCGTAACCCAAGCCCCAGATACTGCCAAGCACTAACATAAACACCGCGAGCACACCCAGCCAAGGCATCCAAGAAGCGGACTTTTCATAGAACCAACGGGGTGAACCTAATCTGTGAAACCACTGCCAAGCCACGGAATTACCTATTATTTTAATGATCCAAGCCAATTTTTAATGCACCGGCTGCCGCGAATGGTGCCAGCATCAGTGAGGTTGCCAGAAAGGCGCCCAGTATTGCCAACTGGCCAGTAATGGGAAAACCTTCTATTGCATTGCGAACGGCACCAGAACCGAAGATCAGTACCGGCACATATAACGGCATTATGATCAGCGATAATAACAGCCCTCCGCGCCTTAAAGCCACTGTGAGCGCGGCACCAATTGAGCCAATCAAGCTCAAACTCCCTGTCCCCAGCAGCAAAGAGATGAATAAAGGCAGATATCCCGCCTCAGGTAATGACAGCATCACACCAAGCACAGGTGCAAGAAGTGTAAGCGGCAATCCGGTAATCAACCAGTGGACCACAACTTTTGCAATGACAAGCCAGTAAAGTGATTGGCCACTTAACAACATCTGCTCTAAGCAGCCATCTTCATAATCACTTTGGAATAGGCGATCGAGGGAAAGTAACGTTGCAAGTAGCGCAACAATCCAAATAATACCGGGCGCTAGTTGCGCTAGAACACGCGCGTCAGGACTAACCCCCAAAGGAACAAAAACGATAATGCTTAGGAAAAAAATTGCGGGGTTCGCAATATCGCCACGGTTACGAAAGCCCAGCAACAACTCACGCTTCAAGCTGGACCAAAAAACCGTCCCTAAACTGGGTAACTCGATCATTTTAAGGCGCCTCTACTGCATCATGAAGCGGTAAAAAATCAGCTAAATCCAACAACTGTACATGTTCAATACTCAGCTTTTGGTGCGTGGTCAAAAGTACTAAGCCGCCATTTCGGGCGTGCTGTTCAATGCAGGTCTCCAATGCCAATACGCCCTTCTTGTCAATCGCGGTAAAAGGCTCATCCAAAATCCACAACGGAGCTTTACTTAAATACAACCGTGCCAGCGCCACTCTACGTACCTGTCCGGCCGACATCTGATAGCACATCACCTCCTCATAGCCACCTAGGCCCACCGCAGCGAGGGCTTTGGTGTACTCAGCGTCATCCAACACGGCATCACCCTGATCTGCGCTTTTGCAACCATTCAGACCAAAATACCATCGTAAGTTTTCCAGCGCGCTTAAGGCGCTTTTAACCGCTGGCTGGTGACCAAAGTACAGGAGCGACTCTTTCAGCAGTGGAGATCCTAAAAGGTCATGTTTTGATGCTGTAATTTTATTAATGTGCTGCTCGGGAGAGGCTGCGGGCAACTGCAGCCACTGAATATTTCCTGCGGTAGGAGCAATAATGCCGATAATTAGCTTGAGCAAAGAGGTCTTCCCTGCCCCGTTAGGGCCGGTAATTTGCACAATTTCACCTGAGTGAAATTGTGCGCTCAATTCGCTGAACAGCAATTTCTCATCTCGCTCACAAGACAAGTTGGAAAGATGAAGTCTGAAGTTCAATTCCGTGATTCCGGTGGGTGAAGCAAAAGACGTCTATTATAACGTTACGCTCTTAAGTTGGTAACAGAAATCCGGCAATCCCGCCGATAGATTGTTTTGTACCACTGACGAGCACAACCCTTTTTACGCGAAAAGGATGAATTGGAGGCATAAATGGAGCTCCCCCCGTTAACACAGACACCGCTGTCGAGTGTATCGTCTAGCAAGCAGCTAAAGAGCGTAGCGCTTTCTGCCATAAACACTAATGCTGAGGGTCTGCGGCTTAGTGCGAACATAGAATCATCACATCGAGTTAGTGATGCCGCCAAACAGCAGTTACGCCAGCAGCTCTCCAACCACAATACCGGCAGCTATGCAGCGCTAACAGCGCTTACCAACGACGAAAACCTTGTGTTGATTAAGCTCCGTATTTACCAGCTTGAGGGACGGGCAGCCAGCCCAACAAACCTAGTCGGTCTATCTTCAGGCTCTTCAGAGCCCTCCCAAATGATCGGTAAAGGCAGTGCGTTGTCCATTTTTACCAATCAAAATTTACCGACCACCAGCACCTTAATACTGGAGGTACGAAAAGACGGGCACCTACAACTTATTCAGGCGCTGGGCATAAACTCAAACAAACCCGCTGGAGTTGAGCCCTCGATGATTACGACCTCAGCCGATATAACCGGAAATGGAGCAACTGAATCGCCCAACAAATGGGCCCTAAAAGCCCTAGAGCAAGGGTACCGACAATACCTCCCTTTTGAACGCTCAATGACGAACCCCAGCACTATCCTCCAAAAAACCTTAGAACACTTACAACAACTTCCACCTCAGCAGCGACAAATGATCATTGAAAAGCCGCTATTAAAGGCACTTCAACAATGGGCCGCTGCAAACCCATTAGAAAAAGGCAGACTTACGTCAACGAGGCTTCAGGCATTACTAAACAACAGCGGTGTATTTTTTGAGCAAAAGCTGATGACTGCAGTGCAGCAAAGCCAAACAAACCACAATCTACCCCTACCTGCACAAGGATTAGCTACAACCTTAATATCTGACAATAAAGCACTTTTGCTCACTATATTGAACCATACGAGCCCCCTCGGCCAAACGCAAGCGTCAAGCCCTTCGACTAATGCCCCAAGCAAACAGCCCCCACAACCACTCGCGCCCGCCCCCAGCAGCATTAATGGAAACTCCTTTTCGCCACACTCCGCCCTGCTTACCGCTGATAAACCGGACGGTCAGAATCTTTTACAATCCTCGTTGCAGAATGCAGCGAGCCAATTACGAGGACTAGATTCTCTACTGTCGGCGATTACGGCGTTACAGCAAAGTGCAAAAAGTTACAGTAACGCGCCAAACCTCAAAAAACAGCTAGCTCGGTTAATCTCGTCTGCCGCAGCAGTTGGCATCGCAAAAATTAGCATGAACCAACTTAAACAACTCTCTCGCAGCCTGAATGACAGTAACGGGCTGCCAAGTTTACATATCGATATACCGGTAAAGATACAGGAGCAAACGATTCCATTATCTCTAAGCCTAACAGAATACCCCTATGAGGAAGAAACGAGTGATCACCCTTCCAACGAATCCAACAACAAAACTGTGAAGGCACGCTGGCAAGTTTACTTAGAGATCTACCTCGAAGAATGGGGCTGTTTAGCGGTTGAAATAATGCTACAGGACAAGCAACTAAAAACGCGCTTCTGGGCAGACAGTAACACACTGCAAGAACGCGCCAAGCTGAGAATAGATAAACTCAAAACACGCTTAACAGCAAAGGGCTTGGAGATAGACGAAATACGTTTTGAAGATGGTAGCCCCCCCAACAAGAAACAAAAAATAAGCCATTCACTTGTCGACATAAAAACATGAGTGGGGATACCCAAAAAGCTGTTGCTTTATTCTATGACGGTACTCAAGCCCCGACCATTACAGCGAAAGGCACTGGCAGCCAAGCCGAGGAAATCATACAAATTGCTCAGCAAAATGGCGTGACCTTGTGTGATAACGAGGCATTAGTAGAGCTATTGGTTCAATTGGAGCTTGGCGATAGCATCCCGGAAAGTGTTTATATCGCTGTCGCTCATATCCTTTCCTTTGCGTATGAACTCCAATTCGCTCAGATCGATGAGTGAATCTTCTATCAAACAGCAATTAAGGCTATAATCCCGCGCCAAAACACGGAGACCTACTATGTTAACTGTAAATGAATATTTTGAAGGTAAAGTAAAATCTATCGCATTTCAAACTGCTGCACTCCCAGCGACAGTGGGTGTTATGAGCACAGGCGATTACACCTTTGGCACAGATTGCCGAGAAATAATGACCGTTGTGAGTGGAGATTTAACCGTAAAACTGCCCGGTAAAGACGATTGGCACACCTTCATTGCGGGGCAAACTTTTGAGGTTGAAGCAAATCAGAGTTTTGATATAAAAGTTACCACGGAAACTGCGTATCTCTGTCAGTACGACCGTCGCTAAGCTAAACCATAACAATCGATATGGAGTAGTATCTGGCCGCGAACGAATGGTATACAACGGCCAGATAAATATCTGCTTTATTGTACAACCCCATCCAAAGCCTCTAACGAACAATTAGTTTTTTAAGGATACTGAGTGTCGGCTGTTTTAGGTAGCATCACGGTAAACACACTCCCTTCGCCGTAAACACTTTCAACACTTACGGTACCTCCTAGAACAGCGACCAACTCTCTAACAAGTGCAAGGCCCAAGCCGGTTCCTTGGATGCCAACATTCTTGCTCTCCCTAACACGCTCATAGGATTCGAATAGACCGTCTAACTGGTCTTCTGGAATACCTACACCGCTGTCTTTTACGGAGAGCATCCAATACTCCGAACCCTGGCAATTGATGATCAAATCCACGTACCCGTTACGGGTATATTTAATGGCATTTGAAATAAGGTTCACCAGAATCTGGCGGATTTTGCCGCGATCGCTAACCACCTGCATTCCTTGCTCACAGTAAATGCGATACTCTAGTTTTTTAATTTCAGCCAAATAGCGCAATTGCTCATCTATTTCAGTCACCACTGAGTTCACGAGGAAAGTTTCAACGTCTGCAAACATTTTTCCCGCTTCGATTTTTGCAATATCGAGCGTATCTGAAATAAGCTCATTGAGCTGTAAGCCCCCCATTTTAATTCCTCTGAGAGCCTTCCTATCTTTTTCGTTTAGGTCGTCTCTCAATCGATACAACACTAGGTCGGAATAACCGACAATTGCATTCAAGGGCGTTCGTAGCTCGTGCATCATTTTTGCGTAAAAGTCTCGTCTCGCCTCAGCCCTCGCTTCTTTCGCTCTTAGTTCTGCCTGCCTTTGCTCTGTGGTATCAAAAGCGTAACCGATAACCGTAGTATCTTGTTTGCCCTCTAAGGGGTGAAAGTGCCAATTGAAGTATGTTTTATCAATACAGACTTCGATATCTTTTAAACTTATTTTATCAGCACAACACTGTTCACAGTGTTTTTCCAAATCAGTGGGGAAAACCACAGAAACCCCATTTTCGTCGAAACCCATATCTATCATGAGCGATTGCATGGCAGGGTTCGCAAATAGCAACTGACCATCACAGTCAAATTCTGTAATCGCCGCTGGACTGTGGTCCACAAACACAGCGTATTTGTTAAGCTCCTCAAAATTATGATCGTCAAGTCTGTTTTCATAAAATGAAATAAAACGATCGACGCCAGCATCTTCTGGCATCACAATCACGCGATAATCAACACTAAGATATCCGCCGTCCTCTTCTAACCAATAATTGGATCTTGGTTGACCACCACATTCAACTTGCGCACGAGTTAAAGGGCAAACATCCTTTTCGTGATCGAAACCGCGAGAAGATATACACAATACATCGTGAATATGCTGATTTAATACCCGCTCCGGACGCCACCCACCTATTGACTTTGCACCGTCAGACAGCCATAAAATACTCGCGTCCGAGTCAAGGGCAATCATACCTTCAGGCCACTGCAGAAAACACCGACTGAGTTTTTCAGTAAGATCCAGCCCGTTAATATGCACCTTCGGAAAAGCACTATTGCTCGCGTCTTCTAATCGACTTGTCATTGGGTTTTACTCGCTTCTACACTTCAATCGAAGTGTGGCTCTAAAAGTTTTTTCGGATCGTCTTTCGTGTTTCTGCAATCCAATACTCTTTCAATTCTGCGCGCTTCTACATTCAATGCCGCTTCGTCCTGCAGCCGCAAATCAATAACCTTCGGAGTTTTTAATACTTCACCATTTATACCGTAAAAAATTCTAATAATGGGTTCCATATGCGCAGAACTAAACACCTGTTCAACAACCCCTTTTTCCCCTGTGTTTAATAGTACGGCACTGGTAACAGGGTAAACACCGAGAATATTAATGAGTGCCGCAACAACCTCAATGGAGTATTTACCTTTTTCCGCTTCTAAATAGAGTTTTCGCAAAGCATTAGTTGGCAGCATTCCCGGTTTATCTGTTAACTGATGTACGCTCTCGTCGTAATTCACTGCAACGGCTAACAATTTAGAAATGTACAGAAGCGTGCCCTCCCCATCACCCGCCGGGTATCCCCGCGAATCACAACACTCATGGTGCTGCGAAATACAGGTTAAAACGGACTGCGGCAAATTCGATTTAACCAGCATTTTTAGGCCGATTTCAACATGGGACTCCATCAACCTTTTCTCAACTACAGTGTAAGCTGTGCGTTTACCCATCAGGTGCAGCGGCAACTGAACCCAGCCCACGTCATGCAATAACGCCGCAACACCCAGTGCGTCGCGATCAGTTTCAGTCAGGTTTAAATTAACCGCTATATTCAACGAAAGGCAAAAGGTGCTAAAGCTATGATCAGCCAGTTTTTGAGATTTTCTACTCATATGCACTAAATTCAGCAAAGCCTGATTATTTCTCTGAAGACTTGCCACGGCGTCCTCGATCAGCGGCACAAGCTCCGCGTGATCTACAACTCCATCCCTCTCTACATTTAGATGTAGCCTGCTAACAGTGCTTTTAATCTTTGAACGGAGATTGAGTGCTACGTTCATTTCTTTAGACAATGAATGAGACGATACGAAGCTATCAGGCGTGATTTTTTTTGTATCGTCGCAGTTGTTTGTGCTGGGGGAAAACGCTCTCCCCTCATTCGGTCTCAGAGAGCTATTATTTGCCAACGGTTCGGGATGCTTACCTCTCTCTAAATCAATAACGAGTGCTTTAACGCCTGCTTTTTTTAACTTATCTATGTCGACATCACTTTTAATCAAACGCGAATGCCTAACAAATGGGCTGGCCAACCATGGGATGTCGAGTTTGACGACAAACATTCCTAGCTGCAATTGATCCACTGAAATCGTTTGTATTTTGGGAGATTCATTCATGGGACATATAACTAAGCTATCCATTATTGGGTTAACATTAATCATTTAGATATTTCAATACCCACCGACGAAAACTGGATAGCTTTTCAGTAGGCCAACAAAATTGAAGCGCCCTGCTCTTTCTGAGGCAGTAAAAATATCGTGCCGTAGCATAGGTATTTCTGTCATCGACGCAGGGTGGTTACATCAGAAGTAGCTTTGTTAGCAACGAGCCTCTATTAGACGGAGAGCCACAGCCAAAGAACAGTATGTCTGCCCACGAAACGTCCTAATCAGTATAGTTGGCAAAAGTGATTGAACGAATGAATCTCACTGAAAATTTCGGGGTGACCTATAAAAATTGACGGCCAAGCGAAAACGCCAATATTTTTACACCTCATAGCCCGTACGCCGACTATCTGTGTGGTTCAGCACATGTGCAATCTCGGTACAAATTAGCGCGAGCTGCTTCACTCTCGAATACAAAAACCAAACACAAAAAAGCCCGATGAATAT
>Ga0065722_104395_pt1 | contig 17583 bp, 17 predicted proteins | sample BansetMetagenome_FD_59109 | JGI IMG/M metagenome (GOLD analysis project Ga0065722, IMG submission 59109) | Bankia setacea gill microbial communities from Puget Sound, Washington, USA - Caecum Enriched | ecosystem: Host-associated > Mollusca > Digestive system > Ceca | place: United States... | reverse complement strand
AACCGGTACCACTGATTGACTTCGCGGTTGGGCTACGATTGTTGCCAGTCCGTTAGTCGCGCCCTTAATCGCAAAGCTGCTTGGCTATGGATTTGACTAACACGTGATTCCGATACCGATAACACCTGCCCAATCTCTTTTAAGTTCAGTTCTTGTTCGTAATAGAGCGACAGAACCAGCTGTTCTCGCTCGGGCAATCCTCTAATCGCCTCGGCTAATGAGCGGCGCAATGCTTCTTTTTGTGCGCCTTCGGCGGGGCCTACGAAGGGACTTCCCAGTGCTGGCTGTGCTGTACGTGGCTCGTCTTCGTCAAAAGTTTCTTCTAAACTGAATAAACGTGCTGAGGTGCTGTCACGTAAAATATCGTGGTATTCGTCTAATGACATGTCTAACTGCGCCGCTATTTCACTGTCTTTGGCGTCACGCCCCAACTGAGCTTCGAGCACTTTAATGGCTTCTGCTACTCTACGTGCATTCCTATGAACGGATCTGGGTGCCCAATCTCCACGACGCATCTCGTCGACAATTGCGCCTCGAATACGAATACCGGCATACGTTTCAAAGCTCGCGCCTTTAGTGGCGTCATATTTTTGTGATGCTTCAAGCAAGCCAACCATACCCGCTTGCATTAGATCATCGATCTGAACGCTAGATGGCATTCGGGCCATAATGTGATGCGCAATGCGATGCACCAGATTCAGGTAATCTTCAACCTTTATTTGAATGCTCGCATCCTGCGTTTGTTCGTAAGTCATTAAATTGTCTGCTGCGGAAACCGACATAAAACCTGCGTAAAAACACGGTGGATTAACATCAAATGGTTATCGTCTCGTTACTCGAAAGAGTGTTGTGAATGTTGCGTATGCAACCCCTGATAGTAAACGTTATTACGTTATACGTATTAACACGCACCTGCATTAGCGGTCACTAAACGTTCTAAGAAAAATTCTAAATGCCCACGTGGCGACGCCTGTACCGGCCATTGATCAATTTTTTGAGCGATAACGCGTACCGCAGCAGAAGCTTTACTTCGTGGCGCAAATTCGATTAAGGGCTGGCGTTTTTGCACGGCTTTACGCACATTTTCATCGAACGGCACGTGCCCCAGATATTGTAGTGACGCATCTAAAAAACGATCGCAAACCCCATTTAATTTATTAAATAAATTAATACCTTCTTGGTTGGTTCTCGTCATGTTTGCAATAACGCGAAACCGAAAAACACCGTGTTCAGAATTGAGCAATTTTATTAACGCATAGGCATCGGTAATAGAAGACGGTTCGTCGCACACGACGATAATGACTTCCTGAGCGGCTCTCACAAAACTAACAACGGTTTCGGAGATTCCAGCGGCGGTATCAATCATTAAAATATCGAGCTGATCGCTGAGTTCATTAAATGCATAGATGAGTGCAGCATGCTCTTGTGGTGTTAGGTGTGTCATTTGCTGCACACCTGACGATGCCGGTACAACCTTTACCCCACCGGGGCCATTTAGCATCACATCACGAAGCGACATACTGCCATCGAGCACATCGGCGAGCGTATGTTTTGCTTGGAGCCCTAAGAGCACATCGACATTCGCAAGCCCTAAATCAGCATCCAATAGGATAACTCTACGGCTTAGTTCAGCGAGGGCGATACTAAGATTTACCGATAAATTCGTTTTCCCAACGCCACCTTTACCACCAGTCACGGCAATGACTTTTACGGGTCGGTTTACACTCATACGCTTCAAATCTCTTTCTATCGGGGATGCATTCAACAAGTATAGATGACGATTGTCTTGCTGCTGGCTCATGCCGCTAACACCGCATTGTCAACGTTAGCCACCTTGCAATGCCGGGTCTGTTTCTATTGGCGCTTTCAATAGCGCTACGGCGTCAGCCACTAACTGGTGACCACTCGCACAGCGAATATCTTTCGGTATCTCTTGCCCATTGGTAGTGTAGGCCACGGGTAATTGCCGATCGATAACCACACTAATGGCTTCACCCAAGCTGGCCGCTTCGTCCAGTTTCGTGAGCACACAAGCATCAATACCTTTTGAGGCGCTATAGGCATGAGTAGAGGCTTTCATTGTTTGGAGCTGGCTGTTACACGCCATAACTAAAACGCGCTTGATGCCAGAGCAATGGTCCATTTGCCGAAGCTGATCTTTCAGCAACGGATCGCCGTGACGAAAACCCGCCGTATCGATAAGCACTAACGAAAACTGACGTAAACTTGACAGTACAGTAATGAGGCTGTTGTCTCTGTCGACCGCTCGCACAGGCACATTTAAAATACGGCCTAATGAACGTAACTGGTCGTGCGCCCCCACTCTATAAGTATCGGTTGTGACGAGTGCGACCTTACCCGGCCCATTCTCGAGTACGTAGCGTGCCGCTAATTTGGCAATAGTGGTGGTTTTACCGACGCCCGTTTGCCCTACAAACGCATAGGCCCCGCCCTTAGAAACAAAATCGTCCGTCGCCGTTGGAATATCTTTCGCCAATCGCGCCATACATTCTCGCCACGCTTTATTAACTTTTTTATGGTGTTTAGTTTCGCTTAGCAGTTGATGCGTGTGTTTTTCCGGTAAGCCTAATCGCGTTAAATGCTCCGTTACCACGGAAAAACCCGCCGGAAGTTGCACTTGGCTGGGCATATTCTCGTGCGCCTGATGCTGAGACATACGCCACAACTGCTGTTCGAGAATCATGCGCATATCGGCCAGCTCACTTTGAAGGGTTTCTAGGCGCGTATCCTGACCACTATTGTCGTTCACACCTGCAGGCTGTTCATATCCCCCCCGCATAGCAGCCTTTGCCGGTACTGGCGATTGAGTATACTGCTCCATCGCGGAAACCTGCGAAGCTGGCGACTTTTTAGAGGAATCCCGAGCGTCTTGCTGGCGTGCAGCGATACTCGCTGTACTGGGTAATTCAGAGATTGGCAATTCATTTTCACGGGCACGACGTTTCGCGTCTATCATGCGTTCTCGCGCTCGCTCTATGTCTAGCGCAAGGCGCTCACCTCTGGTCGCGGGCTTGCCTGCTTCCGGTGACGTACGATCATTATGTTCAACTCGCCCTGCATACTGAGCGGCCGCTTTATCCATTTCGGCTTGCGCCTGCCAAGCGGCATCGCTTCCCATGGCCGTATCCAATTCGGTATCAAAACTTCTGCCAAATTCTCGACGCACATCAATACCGCGCGTGGGTAAATCGGGCTCAAGTGAGGTGATCACTTCCACACCCTCTGACGTTTTTTGACTCGACAAAATAACGGCTTCAGGGCCTAGCTCCTCTCGAACGAGATCCAGTGCGCGACGCATAGAAGGCGCAACAAATCGTTTGACGAGTGAATTACCGTTGGGTTGCATGGTTAATCTCCTGCAGAATATCGCGTTCAATAGGGTTGGTGTACATCACTAACCACTCATTACATCGCCGCCAATACTGGCATCGATGGTAATTTGTTTGTTGTCGGGCACTTCGTTATACGCCAGCACCCGCATATCCGGAATATTAAAACGAACAAACTGCGCCATCATTGCGCGAACGGGGGCAGCGACTAGTAACACAATCACTTTGCCTTCGCTCTCTTGTTTTCGCGCCGCTTGTACCAGCCCATTATTCATGCGTTCCGCCAATTGAGGTTCTAATAAAGCGCCCTCATCGGCGCCAGTTTTTTGTGCTTGTTGTACCGTCTGTAGCAACAATTGTTCCAGTGCGGGATCAAGCGTTAGAACGGGTAAATCGGTTTGCTGTCCAATAATGCCTTGTACAATTTGTCTCGCCAACGCTGCACGCGCTATGGCGGTAAGTGAACCCGTATCATGATTTTTACTACCATGCGCCGCCAAGGCTTCGGCGATAGTGCGCATATCCCTCACCGCGACCTGTTCACGTAATAAGGCTTGGAGAACTTTTAGCAATTGGTTAATCGAAAGGGTATTCGGCACTAATTCTTCTACCAGCTTGGGTGATTTTTCGGCCAGTAGGTCTAACAACTTTTGTACATCTTCGTGGCCGATCAGTTCGTATGTATGCTGTTGAATAATTTGATTTAAGTGCGTGGCTGCCACAGTGCTTGCATCCACTACGGTGTACCCCAACGTTTGTGCTTTATCGCGTTGCGTTTCGTCTATCCATACGGCGTCTAAACCAAAGGCCGGATCTTTTGTGGCCGTTCCCTCTAGCTTCCCAAACACTTGCCCGGGGTTAATGGCAAGGGAACGGTCGGGAAAAACCTCACCTTCCCCAACGCTCACGCCCATTAGGGTTATGCGATAAGCGCTGGGCAGTAAATCTAAATTATCGCGAATATGAACCGCGGGTATCAAAAAACCTAAATCCTGAGACAGCTTTTTACGTACACCTTTAATGCGCCCTAGTAATTCGCCATTTTGATTTTTATCGACGATAGGAATTAAACGGTAACCCACTTCCAGTCCAATAATGTCCACGGGCGTTACGTCATCCCAACTGACTTCTGCAGGCTCGTTCGTATTCGGCACAGGCGACGGTAAACCGGCAGGCGTAGAACCAGAGGGAGGAATATCTCTAATGCCCGGTACCGCACCAGGTGCCCCTGGTTTAAAACCACCTACGTCAACGACTTCGATTTGTTGTTGTTTGAAATAAATGAAGTAGGCGATTAACGCACAAATAAACGCCAAACTAAGGAAGGCAACGTGTGGCATTCCCGGAATAGAACCCATAATAAAAAGAATGCCGGCCGCTACTGCCATTGCTTTCGGCGAGGCAAACATTTGCGATAGCACCTGCCGGTTCATATCCTCGTCACTGTTTACTCGCGTCACCATTATGGCGGCAGCAGTGGACAAGAGTAGCGACGGTATTTGTGCAACGAGCCCATCACCAATGGTGAGTAATACATATTTCTCGAGCGCATCCTGAAATTCAAGTGAATGTTGCACCATGCCCACGATAAGCCCCCCAATAATATTGAGGATTAGAATTAAAATTCCCGCAACCGAATCGCCCCGTACAAATTTACTTGCACCGTCCATAGCACCGTAAAAATCGGCTTCTGCGGCAACATCTTCTCGCCGAGTTCGAGCATCGTCTTGATCAATGAGGCCTGCATTAAGGTCTGCATCAATGGCCATTTGTTTGCCCGGCATTGCATCCAGTGTAAAACGCGCGCTCACTTCCGAAATACGCCCCGCGCCTTTGGTAACAACAACAAAGTTAATAATGATGAGAATAATAAACACCACCAAACCAACCGCATAGTTACCGCCAATAACCACCTCGCCAAAGGCTTGAATAACTTTACCGGCCGCATCACCACCGTTGTGACCTTCCAACAACACCACGCGTGTAGAGGCTACATTTAGCGCCAACCGAAGCAAGGTCGCAATCAACAAAATAGTGGGAAATACCGCAAAATCGAGGGGTCTTAGGCTATAGACGGCAACTAACAGCACCACTATCGATAACGCAATATTGAAGGAGAAAAAAACATCCAATAAAAAGGCCGGCAAAGGCAACATCATCATGCCAAGCAAGCAGAGCAACAGAATTGGAACGCTCAGGTTACCGCTTAAGATCGCGCGTGCGCCACCGGCCAGAGATTCACCCGAAACCGTACCGGGGAGTGATTTTAAATGATCAAAAAAACGCTCTGACATGCAGGCTCTACCCTTAAAACGACAATATTCTGTCAAAAAACCGGTTATATCCTGTAATGGCAAAAAACGTTCCTATAACACCTCGCTATAAAAGAAAAACATGTACCTCTATTATCTATAGCAACGATCTATTCAACGTCTTCACGTTATCGGTGTTACTATTAACGACAGGGGGGTAGTGCATAGTTTCTAAGATTCGGAGCCTGCCATGAGCAACTGTTTTACGTTCAAGCCATTGACTTCACCCGTTTTTCTAACGTGTGTACTGGCTGTTATCAACTCTATTCCTTGCAGTACCTTCGCTGAACAAGCACTGCCGGCACCTGCCGTTGCAACCATTGCCGATACACCACTCGAATTTCATCGTTCAAATACTTCAATCGTACCGCTTAATTTATCGCAATTACCTCACGTAGCAGATGTGGATATTCTGGCCATCAGTGACGAGCTCAAAGGCCTATTAGATAGGACCATTGCGAATCTCTCGAGCGGTCGAGAAAAGGCTATCGAACTGCATCGTTTGCTGTTTAAGCCCATGTTTTTAAATATTGATTATGTGTATAACGCCACCCACACCGCGCAGCAAACCTATGAGACTCGTGAAGGTAACTGCTTAGCGCATGCAGCACTGTATACCGCCGCTGCCCGCTACGTAGGGCTGAAGGCACAATTTCAAACCGTGGATGTACCGCGAGACTGGCTAGACCGAGACAATTTTTATATCGTGCCGGGGCACGTAAATGTGGTGGTAAAGCTACCAGGAAACACCATTACCGTGGAATTTGCCGACGCCTATTCGGCACAACACACACAGCTGCTAGATTCCAAAGTGATTCCAGACAAACAAGTGCTAGCCGAGTACTACAACAATATCGGCATGAATTATATGGAAGAAAAAGACTATCCCACGGCCATAGCGTACATGCAAAAATCAATCGACACCTACAGTAAAGTCGGTTCTGTTTGGTCCAATATTGGGGTTGTCTACAAATTGAATGGGTATCTTGAACTTGCCGAAAATGCCTATAAAAAAGGCCTGAAATACGACAAACGCAACATGTCGATCATCAATAACATCTATATCCTTTACAACCAAACCGGCCAGTACGAAAAAGCACAGAAACTGGCCAAGAAAGTAACACGCTATAGCAAAAAGAACCCGTATTACCTCGAAAAACTTGCCACCACCGATTTAAATTTGGGCAACTATGGGCACGCAATTAGCCTGCTTAAAAAAGCCATTGCGCTAAAACAGAATGAGCCTGAATTTTATATAAACATGTCATTCGCTTACCATCAACTTGGCCAATATAATGAAAGCCTAAAGGCCGCGACACTAGCGCGAGAATATTCAACGTCAGAGGAAGAGCATAATCGGTTTCAATCGAAACTGGATATTTTAAAACGTTATCAAGCGGGAATATAACGCAGTTTTTTCTCTTCCCACGTCATCTTAATAGTGTTTCATATCGGGTGGAATATCGACCTTTCGTGGCGGATAGGGTCGTTCGCCACCCATTTTTCGGTAGTCTCTCAACTGAAAGACGTACGCCAACACTTGCGCAACCGCTACAAATAAACCGGCGGGTATAGTGTCATCCAAGGCGGTTGTGTTATAGATAGCGCGCGCCAATAACGGTGATTCAACAAATTCTATTTTATGTTCTTTCGCCACTTCTCGAATTTTCAACGCTGCAAAATCAACCCCTTTTGCGAGTAAAATAGGGGTTTCCATTGTCGCAGGGTCATACTTCAACGCAACCGAATAATGAGTAGGGTTGGTAATAACAACATCGGCTTCTGGCACCGAGCCCATCATTCTGGACTGTGCTATTTGTTGTTGCATTTGTCGAATTCTGCCCTTAACTTCTGGTTTCCCCTCTGTATCTTTCATTTCGTCTTTAATATCTTGTCGCGACATTTTTAGCTTTTTAGAGTGGTCCCATATTTGAAACGGAATATCGACGAGCGCAATTAAAACCGTTGCGGCTGAAAGAAAAACCGCCGCCCATAAACTTAAGTTAATCGAATGAAGTATGCCCCGCTCTACGGCCTCACCCGCTAATCCCAATAACGAATCTTGCATAATGCTCAACAACACAAAGGCAATGCCCACTACCACCAGCACCTTCCCTATAGCTTTTACAAGTTCAACTAACGATTTCACTGAAAACATACGCCCCAAGCCTTTTATTGGGTCCATCCTGTTTAGCTTGGGCGCCAATGATTTTGTGCTGAACAACCAACCGCCAAGTGCTATGGGGCCCGCTATTGCAGCAATGAGTACAATAATAAAAAAAGGAATTAGGCCAAGAAAGGCTTCCCAAAAAGACGCACCCAGTTTCGAGAACATGGCCGCAGTATCAAATAGTTCCGGCCGTTCTAGTTGAAAATTCATGCGTAACACCGCCATCATCTTTTGCCCCAGCACATCGCCGAAAAGCACCAAACCAGAACTGCCTGCCAATAATACCGCAGTGGTTGTCAGCTCTTTAGAACGGGGCACCTGCCCTTCTTCTTTCGCTTTTTCAAGCCGTCTCGGCGTCGCTTCTTCCGTTTTTTCTTGTGAGCTATCTTCTTCTGCCACGTGAGTGAGTCCGCCCGCCTGCTATTGAACTGTTATCCCTTTGGCTACACTAAAGCCAAAGATCATGGTGTTGTTAAAAATATCAATGAAGTTAGATAATCCCAACCAAATGAGTATTAACCCGCACATCAATGTAAATGGGAAACCCACCGCAAAAATATTCAGTTGCGGTGCCGCACGGCTCATTACGCCAAACGCCATATTGACAAACAACAATGAGGTGAGAACAGGGAGTGCGAGTACCAACGCCGACGAAAACATCCAACTGCCCAGCCCTGCGAGCTGCCAAAATACCGAAGGCTGAAAATTAAACTTGCCAGGCGGCAAGGTTTGGAAACTTTCGACCAACAACGAAATTAACACTAAGTGACCATCTACCGCGACGAACATTAAGGTAACGATCATAAGAAAAAATTGAGAAATAACCGTCGTTTGAACACCGTTTGTAGGGTCGTTCATGGACGCAAAGCCAAGGCCCATTTTCATGGCCATATACTGACCACACAATACAAACATTTGAAAAATTATTTGGAAGGTGAAACCCATTGAGAAACCTACGAGAATCTCTTGCAGAATAAACCCAAAGGCCGATAGGCTTAGTAAATTTACGGTGGGCAATGCGGGCAAAAAAGGTACCACAATGACTACAATAGCTGCCGACAACACCAACCGTATACGAGGATTCACAATACGAGAACCAATCACGGGCATTACCATTAGCATGACGCCAATACGCACAAACGGTAAAAAATATTGTTGAATAAGTGCCGCCAATTGCGATTCGGTTAAGTCCATTATCCGATCACTTCAGGAATAAGCAACATTAGCGTCGTAAATAGATCCATTAGCTTTTGAACAAGCCAAGGCCCTGTCATCATGATGGTTGCTAGGGTAACCAATAGGCGAGGTAAAAAGCTCAGTGTTTGTTCGTTTATCTGGGTAGCGGCTTGAAAAGTACTGACAATAAGGCCAATCATTAAACTAGGGCCAACAATAACGGAGACCATGGTAACCGTCAAAAAAAAGGCCTCACCAAATAATTGAAGAGCAATTTCGGGGGTCAAATTCGCTTACTCCACGCATGGGCTGTATCTAAATGCCAAAGCTGGCCGCTAGCGTTCCAATAATTAACGCCCAGCCATCCACTAATACAAACAACATTATCTTGAACGGCAACGAAATTATAAGTGGTGACAACATCATCATACCCATTGCCATTAGAACGCTGGCTACTACAATATCGATAACCAAAAAAGGGATGAAAATAATAAATCCAATTTGAAATGCAGTTTTAAGTTCAGAGGTCACAAATGCAGGCAATAGAATACTAAACGGTACATCTTCTGGCTGCGCTACCCTAGCGACTCGACCAATTTTAAAGAAAAGATCTAGGTCAGATTCTCGCGTATTCGCCATCATAAATTGATGGAAGGGTTTTTTGGTATTATTCAGTGCCTGATTGGCGCTAATACTCTCGCTAATATAGGGTTGTAACGCTGTTTCATTCACCTCGGTTAGTACGGGAGACATAATAAAAAACGAAAGAAACAACGAAAGACCAATGAGAATTTGATTGGAAGGCGATTGCTGTAAACCTAACGCCTGTCTTAATATCGAAAAAACAATAATAATGCGCGTAAACGATGTCATCATCATTAGAATGGCCGGCAAAAACGTGAGCACGGTCATTAAGAAAAGTATCTGTAACGTTACCGTATATTCTTGAGTGCCATCACTGTTCGTTTTTACCGTCACGGCTGGCAAACCTTCGATGGGCTTGAAGCCTTCCGTGCCATTACTCAACATACTTTCAGCAACGGTTATACCATTAGCGTCTTGTGAAAATACGGGCTGAGATAGCATGCATAAAAAGCCCAATAATAGGATAGTGGCTATGGCCATCGACACGCGATAATAATGACCATTAACACGGAGGCGTTTCACGACTTATTACTCGGGTCCAGGACCGATTTTAAATAACGGGCAAATTCCTGTCCTTTTTTTAACGGCACACCGTTATTTTTCTCTGGGAATGAATCGTTTACGGATACAGCGTATTCCTCTCTAGAAACCCTCGCCTCCAAGATTTTTATAACATTAACACGGCCGGGCGCTACTCCCAATACCAGTCTTTCGCCTTCAACTTCAATAAGCACTGCTCGCTCACGATTACCCAACGGCAAATTTGCCACGACACGCATATGTGCAGGGCCATTAAAATTCGCGTATCCCAGTTTTTTTGCCAACCATGCAAGCACAAAAATGAGCAAGGTCACCGCGCCTAGACCAGTAACAACCTGAATAAGAACACGGCTCGAAGAAATGACTTCCGGCCGCTCATCAATGACTGATGACGAGAGATACGACGCAGGTGAATTCTCAGGAACAGACGATAGTATTTGAGTATCGTTGGCATCTGTGTCGATTGCCTGTTCGGCCCAAAGGTTTTGGCTTACCAAGAATACTAGTAATAATGTGTAGCGAAAAAATGTTAGTGACATACGTTTACCCGCATTCAACAGAGCTATCAATTGGCTTTTCTAACGTACTTTTTTGAACTTACTTTAATTTATTAATTCGTTCGGAGGGGCTTATAACATCGGTCATGCGAATACCAAATTTTTCGTTGACCACAACCACTTCGCCATGCGCGATAAGCGTACCGTTCACGAGCACATCCAACGGTTCTCCGGCTAAACGATCAAGTTCAATTACGGAACCTTGATTGAGCTGTAACAAGTTACGAATGGTGATCGATGTCCGCCCAACTTCCATCGAAATACTAACAGGAATGTCCAGAATGACATCGAGGTTTGGGTTACCTTCACCACCGCCGTGCTCAAGTGATGCGGTTACCGCCTCGAATTCATCTAAAGCCATAGGCGCTGTGTCACCCTCGGCATCACCGTCGCCATCGATGATATCTTGTTCCTCCATCGCCGCTGCCCACTCATCGGCCATATCACCTTGGTCGACATCATCATCACTCATGGTTATCTCCATCATCACTTGTAGCGCGAACTATTGGTCGGTCCACAAAGTCGAGTACTTTTAATGCTAGATTATCGCTACTTTGCCCAAATTGAGTTTTAAACATAGGTACGCCGTTTGCGGTAGTAATGTGAAAATCTGGCATAGTAATGGGGACAACGTCCCCCGCTTTTAAATCAACAATATCGCGCAAACTAATATCCCGTCGAATAATGTCGCACTCCAAATCGATTCGCGCGTCCATCACGTCTTCGCGTAATGCCACCACCCATCGATCGTCTCTTTCATCCGTATCCGATTGCAGCCCTGCATCCAGCACCTCCCGAATAGGCTCTACCATTGAATAGGGCATGGTGATATGCAGCTCACCACCGCCGCCATCCAGCTCCACATGAAAGGTACTTACCACTACGACTTCGCTAGGGCTCACTATATTGGCCATAGAGGGGTTGACTTCCGAATTGATATATTCAAAATCAATCAGTTTTACCGCCTTCCACGCCTCGCGCAAATCAATAAACACTTGATCCAATACCATTTGAACGACGCGTAATTCTGTTGGTGTAAATTCTCGGCCCTCGATTTTTGCATGACGACCATCACCGCCGAAAAAATTATCGACCAGTTTAAATACCAGTTTCGCATCTAGAATAACCAATGCTGTACCGCGTAAAGGGCGAAACTTCACCATATTTAAGCTTGTGGGTACGTAGAGTGTATGAACATATTCACCAAATTTTTGAATTTGAATACCACCTACAGATACGTCCGCCGTGCGCCGCAATAAATTAAACATACTGATACGGGTATAGCGTGCAAATCGTTCGTTGATCATTTCTAACGTGGGCATTCGGCCACGTACAATTCGATCTTGGCTTGTTAAATCGTACGATTTTATACCGCCGAGGTCTTGATCCCCTTCGGTTTCAATATCACCGTCATCGACTCCGTGGAGGAGCGCATCAATTTCGTCTTGTGAGAGTAAGTCTTGCAAGGTTTTTCCTATTGCATTACGAAGTTAGTAAACAAAACCTGTTCGATACCCGGTTTTCCTAATTCTTCTTGCATAATATCTTGCAACGTTTGCAAGCATTGCTGACGCAAAAGTTCTTTTCCCTCAGCGGTTTGTATTTCTTCGTAAATTTGACTACCGATAAGTAAATTCAAACCGTTGCGTATTTTCGGCATATGCAATTCGATGCTGCCAATAATGTCTTCTTCGCGCACCATTAATGTAAGCTCTGCTTGCAAATACCGTTGCCGCCCTTTCGCATCATAATTAACGATTATGGCGGGCTTTATGGGGTAGTAAATGGCGGGAAGTCGTGGCGGTTCCAGGTCTTCTTCAGCGCCCTCTTCTGCCGTAGGTTCCGGCGGAGGCGGCATAATAAATTTAAGCGCGGCTAACGTACCGCCTACAGATATTCCAGCAATCACCAGCGCCATTACAATTAGGGTAATGAGTTTTTTCTTACCGCCACCGGGGGCCGCTTCTTCGCTGCCTTCTGTGTTGTCATCATCTGCCATGTCAAACTTCCGTCTTATAACGCAGGTTGATTTCTAGTGAGCAAGAGATATGCCAAGCACTTGTCACCGCCCTACAGCTAAATGTAGTCGGCAATTTCTGGATGAGCGTATTTTTTCACGTAATTGAAGTGCACCCTCCTATTGATATTGAGAGTGCTAGGGAAAGAGCGTCGAAAAATTGACGCTTCGATGTCAAATACAAACATTACTACAACAAAGCAAAGCGCTTAGGCAAAGTAATCGATACCCGTTTGTACCGTTACCGATAACGTGGTGGTCTGTTCGTCTTGCGGAGCGTCCAATACCGTTTCAGTTTGGCCCGATGCCGAGTGCTCGGGCTGTGGCGTAGGCTCTTCGTCTGGCGACTGATCTGAAACGTCGACATCCACTAAATTTAGCCCTTGTTGTTCACACAGTTCCCGTAATCGCGTCGCTGTAGTGTCTAAGGCATCACGCACGTTGGCATGACCAGAAACAAAGCTAACCACTACTTGGTCACTGTTCACCTGAACCCGTACTTGCAGTGGCCCTAGCTCAGGGGGGTCTAACTGAAGCTCTGCAGATTGAATATTTTGGCCCGCCATCATTGCGGCACGCTCGGCGACCATACCCGCCCATTGAGGCCTGCCGAAGGTTACGTTAACAGGCATTTGTAGCCGCGACGAAAGACTATCGTGCGTTACGGTATTAAGGTTTAGGCCAGCGCCGGCAACACTCGCATGGCGTACCGATGTTTCCAGGGCAGGCCCACTTTCCAGCGCCGATAGTTTTTCAACATTCTCCCCAATCCCCAATCGAAACAACGCTTCGCTTTGCGCGCTACGGTTCAGCATACCCTCGAACGAGGCCATGCGATTATCCATGCTGGTCGCCCAATCACTACTCAATAATGCACCCTCATTTTTTACCGCAACCGGTGCGCTTTTTACGCCATGAAATTGAAGTTCCGCAGGTAATGCAGTAGGCGTTACCTCTTGCGACCGAACGAGATTCGCCGATAGACCAATGCCGCCGTTTAAGGCCAGCCGAAGCTCGGCAAACGTCATTGGTTGAACGCTAAGCCCCTCGGCCTGTATAGACAAGCCTGGGGCCGCACGTAGGCGGTGTAACGGTGATTCACCTATACCTGCAGAGAGTTGAACGGTTGCCTGCAACGCCGTCTTTAACCCCTCTACCGGCAGTACAATACTTTCCATCGATAGCACACCTGACGCTATAGGCCCGCCCAGCAACCGATTGTTCACCCCTACAGTATCGTGTTCAAACGACGCCAGAAGTGCGCTCAGCTCCGTCGGCGTGAAGTGATACGGTTGTTCTTGAGGCTCCAGCGCCGTGCCCGCTGCAAGGCCGCTGAACTCAGGCGTATTATCAGCTGTGCCAGACTGTTCCATTGTACTCGACAGCTCCGTTGTACTCGATACGTTTTCGGATACCGAAGACGATTCGGTTACGCTCTTACGGTCGCGATTACTGGCTGCTTGCGTTGCGCCGCTGACGCGTTGATGAGGCGAAGTATCAGACGCCGCGGTAGCTCCGCGATTAGGCGCGTCATTCGGCTGAACTGCCGTTTCTGACTGTTCGGCTTTACGCCGCGCCTCATGGGCGAATGTTGTTCGAAAAGTATCATCCTTGCCATTGTCACGATTAGCTGACGATGGTGATTGCGCCCTTGGGCGCGATATTTGGCTGATGGCGCTATCGCCAATAGTTAATAGGTCGGAAATGGAATGCATGGCGCTTTCTCTCTAGAGATATAACGGTATCTATCAGCTAAGAGCAAAGGCTATGCCAGAGGATACATAATTCGCGGGAGACGCATTAATTAAATAGAAACGTTTACAAACCTCTCGCCAGAATAAAATGACCAACACTGTATTGCCAAGAAGAGACGTATTCCGTTGCTAGGCATCTAGCGTAACAAGGGCGCGCTACAAGCCGCACTCGAAGGGGGGTTGCTAATAAACCTATGATGACACGGTGCCTTTTACAGACCCCGTTCGACCGCGGACTTCGCACGCTTATGCGGTAAAAATGACAGATATTTAAGCACTACCGAGCGCCTAATTAAGGGCGCTAATAAGTGGATAAGTAAACGCTAGAGGACAATAGCTAGAGAAGGTTATTTAATTGTTGCGCGGTAGCGGCAAACTCTTGCTCTATAGCGGAAAAAATTTGCGGCATTGCGACGGCGTCTTCCACTTTGGCCTTGGTTTCCATTTGATCACATAATAGAGCCAACGAGTTTGCCCCCATATTACGGCTACTGCCTTTCACGCCATGAGCTTCGTGATTAATTTGAACAAAATCGTGGTTTTCTAATGCAATACCCATACGAGAAATTCTCGCGGCGCAATCTTCGTTGTACGTGCGAATCAACTCAGGAAATTTTTCGCCCAGTAAATCCCGCAGGCTTTCCAGCATTGGTAAATCAATGTCTACGTTCAACTCCGACATCGTGTCATTCACTCCACCTCAATCATAAATCATGACCATCATCCAAGTGCCACCGAAAATCCACTTCAATATCATTTCCAGGGGGATGTATCGTCAATTTTTCGCATATAGAATCCATAAGCGATAACCCACGGCCAAAATAATTGGGCTTACTTGGCGTTGGCGGAGCGACCACTTTACTCGTTTCCTGCGTCTTTTCGGTGGGTGTAAAGCCTTTTCCGCTATCAATAATTCGAATATTCAAAAGGCCACCTGATGGCGACGCAACATGTTTCAAACACACACGAACAGAGCCTTTATCGAGCGACTGTAAGCGATCGTGTTTAAGCTTGTAAAACTCGGCAAAACCCTGAGGGGTTTTCTTAAGCTCAGACGACAACCCTAGAACGCCATGCTCAAGCGCGTTAGCGTAAAGTTCGGCGAGCACTGTGTATAGCGTAGTGCTTCGATCTTTTAATCCCGGCACTTCGGAGGTTATATTCACCAGTAAAGGTAGCGGGTCAAACTCTTTTAAACTCGATTCACTTACCTCGAATGTTAGCGCCCAATCGACCAACTGCCCCTTCGCTTTCGTGTGAGTGTCCGTATCGAGCCGCTTAATTGGAAAATCGTCGATCAGCACCTCCACTAAGGAAATATCATCATCTTTATCTGAATCGCCGATATGATTATGTACCTGCCCCAAAATCTCATCAAACAACGTGGATGAACCAATACGCCGGTCCATCAATGCGTGTAACCGCGGTTCACCAAACATCTCGCCCTGACTATCGCGAGCCTCGAAAACACCATCTGACCACATGTAAAATCGGTCGCCGATCTCTAATGGAATACGTTTACAATTCGCTTTAAAATTCTGCGTTGATAACACGCCTAATGGCAAATTTCTAGACTGGAGCATTTCATAACTATTGGTGCGTGCACGATAAAGAAAACTTTCGGGCAACCCACCATTCCATATGCGCATGCGACGCTTTTCAAGATTAATATCGATACACGTTGCACAGCAAAAAAAACCGATTGGTAAGATCTCGTGCAATTTGGTATTAATTTCTTTAATGATATCGGGCATAGAAAAGCCCTTGCGAGCCATGCCATAAAAAGTGGAAGCCAAAGGCATGGAGCCTATAGCGGCAGGTAAACCGTGCCCCGTAAAATCACCCAGTAAAATTAATATACTGCCATTAGGGCTCACCTCGGCGACCAACACATCACCATTAAAAACCGCTAGAGGTGACATATACGCATTAATAATATCGAGATCCAAACAACCCGAATGCGCGATTTTATCGTACACCTGTTTAGCGACCTCTTGCTCTTGAATCAGGTGCTGATTATGTGCCTGGATAAGCGATTTTTGCTGAGCGAGTACAAGGTGCATGTCACGCATACGCCCGAATGCTTTAATTTTTGATACCAGCACCACGGGGTTGTACGGCTTTGGCAGGAAATCATCGCCACCCGCCTCAATACACTCCACGAGTGACTCATCATCAGACAGGGACGTTAAAAAAATAATGGGCACAAATTCTTCACGCGTAAGCGCTCGAATTTCTCGCGCGGCCTCTACCCCACCCATGCGTGGCATTAAAACATCCAGCATGATGATATCGGGTTTGTGCTCTTTGTAGGCTTCTATGGCTTCTTGACCGTCGGCGACAGGGATAGGAACATGCCCAGCGCGTGCAACGATCGATTCAAGAATCAACCGGTCTGGTGCAGAATCTTCCGCAATGAGTATGTTTAAACTCTGCTCTTTCTCGTTGGGCACCGGCGAACCTTAGTGAATTACCATGAAATACGTGGGGTTGTATTCGGTAGGATTAAGTGTTCAAACAGCTCACGCTAAAATGCGATTACTATTACCTTAAAAAGCATCGACCACATTATTGAATGGTAAATAATTGCTCGAAACTAGAAATTGCAAATATTTTTTTAACTTCAGGGCTGCAGTTGTCGATGGTAATTCGAGCGCTGTCGCCACCTGCGAAATCTCTTAACACTAACAACATTCCTAATGCAGAACTATCTAAGTGAACGGTGTCGCCTAGGTCCACACAATAATTTTCAAGAGAATGTGAATCGACATCCTCATACGCTTTTCGAAAATCATCCAAAGAAGAAGCGTCAAATCGACCTTCAATTGATATTCTTAATGTTTTCCCGTTATCAGAGATTGCGGATCTTATAGCCATATTCTGGTGTCTCTTACGTTTGGCCAACGACATGAACAAACGTTCATTTTGTTAGCGACAATAAAACCACATGTTAAACGCTTTCGGCGGTAATTAATCTTCTGCACCGAAGCTGTGCGCATATTACCACAATCAGCGAAAAACACTGGATCATATTTCGATAAGTACTCGCCGAATGTCTCAAA
>Ga0065722_100291_pt1 | contig 17599 bp, 15 predicted proteins | sample BansetMetagenome_FD_59109 | JGI IMG/M metagenome (GOLD analysis project Ga0065722, IMG submission 59109) | Bankia setacea gill microbial communities from Puget Sound, Washington, USA - Caecum Enriched | ecosystem: Host-associated > Mollusca > Digestive system > Ceca | place: United States... | reverse complement strand
TTATTGCCTCGTTATCCATCGGATTTCATTTTTTCTAGTGTTGAGACCAAGCTGGGCACATAGCCCCAGAAGCAATTTTTACTGCCATCATTTCCAATAACTATAGCCTATCTTGATGATGGCGGCGGCCGGTGCGATTAGCTGCAATTAAAGTGTAGCGGGGTTATCATCCCTATTACAGCTATAAATGCTAACCCGTTTACACCTTAGCGCTTTTGCCAATATCATAAATATGACAATTGTCGTCAAAAACAACAGAAAGACCCCGTAATTTAGATCTGCACAAATTTTCATTCCGAGAGACGCCATGAAGCTTAACTTGCCCTCCAACATTCGTCTGCTACTTACCCTGCTTGTAACGTTACTAATTAACAGTGTCGCAATAATCGCCTACGCTGCTGAATATGCGCATACCCCCTCACCAAGAGCGGTGGAGTACGACTGGATGTCGATTGCTGACTGGAACAAACAGCACGCTGCCAATATCGCCCGAGCCAAGCAAGGTAATGTCGATCTGCTTTTCCTTGGTGACTCCATTACCCAAGGCTGGACCTGGGGCGACAACAGTAAAATCTTCGCCCAGGCTTTCGGTGCCTATACAACAGCCAATTTTGGTATTGGTGGTGACCAGACCCAGCACCTGCTTTGGCGATTACACAATGGTAAAACTGAAAAAGTCGATCCGAAAGTAACAGTGCTGATGATTGGTGTAAACAATTTCGGTCATAGCCAACATTCACCGGAAGAAGTCAGCAAAGGCGTAAAAGCCAACGTCGACACAATAAAGACGTTATTCCCAAACAGTAAGATCTTATTGCTGGCGATATTCCCCTACGACGAAAAACCCACCAGCTGGAATCGGGTTGCTGTAGCCTCAGCCAACCAGCTAATCGCGCAGTTGGCCGATGATAAACACGTTTACTATTATGACCTTGGGCACCTATTCGTGAACGAACGGGGTGTGATCCCAAAAAGTCTTATGGCTGATTTTCTTCACCCCACCACCGAAGGCTATAAAAAAATTGCTCAAGTGCTCAAACCGGCTATCGAAGAATTGATGAAATAACCATGAAAAAATTCACTTTCCGAAGCGGGACAACGTACGCAGCACAAATACTGAACTATTGCCTGACCTGCTCACTAATGGCCATCACAATACCCGCGCTGTCAGATACCATGATAAATCCCTCCTCTTCCGGCACCGTTAAAACAATTTTCCCGTCAAGCGAAGGCGTTTTAACGATAGGCCGCGTGCAGTCTCAAACCGATGGGGCCATGACTTTTGGCTATCCCGGCGCAGGGGTTATATTTAAGACCAACAGCAAGCAGGTCTTTGTTCACGCACAAAGCAGCGGCGATAGCAGCTTTTTGGGTATTCGTATCGATAAGGGTAAAACACACAAAATAAAACTAGACACAAAGCTGAATAAGTACCTTATTTTTGAGCAGCTCGATAATACCCCTCATAATATCGAAATCATCCACCACTCGGAAACTTGGCACGGCCTTGTTACCCTAAAAGCTTTTGACCTGTATCAGGGAGCGTTACTCGCGCAAGTCTTGCCAAAGAAACGAATTCTGGTTATTGGCGATTCCGTCACCTGCGGAGAAGGAACGGACATTATTCGCGACCAAGAGGACAATAAAAATACAAGCTGGTGGAATGCGTTTAATTCCTACGGATGGAGAACTGCCGAAGCGCTAAATGCACAAGTGCAATTGGTTTGCCACGGCGGGCGTGGCTTGATACGCAGCTGGAACGGAAAAACCGATGAACAAAACGCACCCGATTACTATCAGCTAACCTACGGACTACCCGGCGCCCCAAAATGGAATCAAGCGCAGTACTCAGCTGATTTAATTGTTGTGTCTATCGGCACGAATGATTTCAGCCTGGGTATTGGTGCGTTGCCAACAGAACAGGCCTATGTTCCACCCTATGTGGCTTTTACCCAAACGCTGTTATCCGATCACCCAGGCGCGCATATCGTGTTGACCGATGGTGCCATAGTGAACGATTTCGACGACCCAGCGCGGCCTCAACGCTCAGTACTGCGCAACTACCTAAACAAAACCAAGACGCAAGTTGGCAGTAATCGTGTGCACGTTTTTCACGCCGGCCACTTCCCTGGTGACAGTAAAGATGCCCACCCGACAGGTCCACAACATCAACTTATGAGTGAAGAGCTTGTAGCCTTCGTGCGCAAAAATATTGCTGGCTGGTAATAGTGCTGGCGGGTAGTTCAGACAATAGTAAGCGCGAGCATTTGCAGGTCTGCGCGCTTACTGCTTTTGCCCACCATCAGCTCTACCTTTCCTTGGTAGCGCCATTTTTTGAGCGCTCTGTTCAACACAATAAAATCCTCACAGATCAAATGAAATACCACTTGCGAGGATTCACCCGCAGCAACGCACACCCGCTCAAACTTCAATAACTGCTTTGCGGGCCCGGTAACACCCGGAATCCAAAGCTGACAATAGAGCTGTACTATTTCAATAGCATCGCAATCACTGTTGTTGGTTAGTGATAGCGAAAGTTCAACAGCCTTTTCCGGTGCCGATAGGTGCTTACAGGAAAGTCGAGCCTCGCCGTATTCAATATTGCTGTAACTGATACCTTCACCGAAGGCCAGCAGTGGCGACGGGGGCAAATCAACATAGGCATCTTGGCCACCGTAGTGTGCCGATAGCCGCGCATGCCAGCCGGGCGACTGATTGTAATACACCGGTAATTGGCCAACATGGCGAGGAAAACTTATAGGTAAGCGACCACAAGGATTAAAGCTACCAAACAAGCAGTCTGCAATGGCCACCCCACCCTTGGCACCAGGGTTGAAAACAACCAGTGCTGCGTCAGATTTGTCTAATACCCGGCTTACGCAATGGGGCTTACTCATTAATAAGACACTCACCAGCGGTTTACCCGAGCCCTGCAGTATTTCAAATGCCGGGTTCTGGTTACCGGGCAAATTTAAATCGGCGCGATCGTGAAACTCGCCATATTGTTTTAACGCATCCCCCGCACAGAATAGAATAACATCCGCCTCGGCCGCCTGTTGCTGTATATNTTGATAATCACTTTGCTCNCTCTCGGGCCCCACAAAATCAGCACCCAGATATACAAGCTCGATACCATCGCGCTTACAGTAATCCAGAAGTGCGCGGTACAAAGTAACGGTATCGGCCCGGTGTGATGTTGTATCCTCATAGGCCGCCATACCAGGGATAAATGACCAGTCACCCAACTGATTACGCAAGCAATCTGCATTTTCACCTACCAGCAAGATGCGCCGAGTAGCATTACTCAGCGGTAACACCCCGGTATTTTTTACCAGCGTCACAGATTCCTGGGCTGCCTGCAGCGCAAGATCCCAGCGATTTTTATCGGCAAGCAGGGTTTTTCGATCGGGCGCCTTTAAGTCGTCGAAAAGACCCAGCTCAAACTTCAATTTCAATATGCGCCGAACACTCTCATCAACGCGGGATTCAGCGATACGCCCTTCAGCGATTAGCTCTTTGGCTAGGTCAAAGAAGTCCGGAGTTGCCATAAAAACATCATTGCTAGCCTGCAAACATTGAAATACGGCCTCTTTTAAATCAACGGCCGCATTTTGCAAGGTAGCCATCTGCCCACAATTATTCCAATCGGTGACTACCACCCCTTGGTAACCCCACTCCTTGCGTAACACATCGTTCATTAACCAAGTATTGCTAGAGCAAGGCTCGCCATTAAGGGACTGATAGCCCGCCATAAAGGTTTTACAGCCACTTTGCGCCAAGTGTTCAAAAGGTGGCAGCAGCAGGTTCCTCAGCACTCTCTCAGACACGTGTACGTCGGCGGAATCTCTGCCACCACTGGCCTCGCCATAAGCGGCATAGTGCTTGGCACAAGCCGCAAGGGGGTACTCCGCCGTTTGGTAGCCCTCGCAAAGTGCCGCAGCAAAGGTGGACACCAGTAACGTGTCCTCGCCAAAGGTCTCACTTGTGCGCCCCCAGCGCGGATCGCGGCCCATGCAGAGTACCGGTGAGAACGTCCAGTGCAGGTTGCTCGCACGGGCTTCGTTAGCGGTGACCTGTCCCATTTGCTTGATTAAATCGGTATTCCAGGTGCAGGCCATCGCCAACTGCACAGGAAACACCGTGGTTTGATCCTCAAGGCAGTGACCGTGAATAGCATCAATACCAAAAATCAGTGGGATTTTAAGCCGAGATCGATCTTGATTCAGGTTCTGTAGGCGCACAACCTCATCACCCACGGCATGTAAGTACGAACCTAGGTGATAACGTTCTATGTAGCTATCAAAATCACCGTCACGGGCCGCCAATTGCATCATTTGCCCCAGCTTTTCTTCCAGCGTCATTTGCGCAAGTAGCGCTTCAACTCGCACGGAAAAAGGCTCAGAGCTATCAAGGTTTAGGACTTTCATAGTTTTTTATTATCAGCTCACTAGATAGAAGGGAGTTTATTGCTCTCGGCAGTGTCGTTATAATGCTTTTAGCGCCATCCAACAGGAGTTTTTATGACCGCCCCAAACGCCGCAATGACCCTGGACAACGTTGTCCTTTACCACCGCCCCACCTGCGGCTTCTGTCGACGTGTATACCACGCGCTAGATAACATGAACTTGAAAATCAGCGGCGTCAACGTATCGCAGGATTACGACGCGCGCCTAAAACTCAGCAAAGAAGGCGGTAAATCTCAGGTGCCAGCGTTACACATTACCCATAGCAATGGTCGAGGCGAATGGCTGTACGAATCACTCGATATCATCGACTACCTCCAGCAACAGCTCAGCTAGCAAATGTCTAAAGCCCAAAGGGGTTAGAGCTATTTTTACTTCTCGTTGTGGGAAAGGTATTTCAATATTTGCCTGCTGTAAGGCGGTATATATATTTTTATTAACCGCAAATTTCAGTGCAAAAAATTGTGTTGTAGGTACGCGATAGCGTATGCCAATATTTACACTGCTATCACCAAAATTATCGATGCCCACTTGAGCAATAGCATCTTCTCCTATGCCCTCTGTCTGCAATATTGCTTCCCTTATTGCGCTAACGGTGCGATCCATGTCGCTNGCATAAGCAACACCCACCTCAGCTTCAACCAACGTGTCACCACTAGAGTTATGTAAAATCTCACCCAAGACATGCTTATTGGGGATAGTAATGATCACATTGTCTTCATTTATCAGTCGGGTATAACCAAGGGTAACTTCGGTAACCACCCCACCCACATCACAGACCGAAATGGTATCACCCACCACAAACGGGCGACCGATAATAATATTGACCCCCGCACCGTAATTCGAAATTAATCCCTGAGCAGCCAAGCTTATACCAAAGGTTAAAGCTCCTATGGCAGCCACGAAGGGTGTAACGCTAATACCAAGCTTGCCCAGCGCGATAATGGTAACCATCATCACCATAATGATGCGCATGGCACTGCCAATAAATCGGCTCAGCGTCACATCTATATCACGAGATTCACACAGGCGCTGAATACCACTACCAATTTTACCGGAGATAATAAAACCAATGAAAAAAATCAGAACCGCGCCCACCAACTGAAAGCTGTAGGTCACNAAAAACTCGGTCATCAGCGTATAAATTTCNTTTATTTGTTGTAATTCCTGCTCCATCGGGTTCTCCATATTNATCAGCTTAATGTATCCAGTTGTGNTTTAAGGTCGGCGACTGTATTTTGTAACTCTTCNACGATCAGCTCAAGTAACTCAACACGCTCGTTCAACTCGGCATCAACAGTCGCACCAACGGGTTCAGTCATTTGTCGTTCATCGATCGTACCGCTAACGCCACTATTGCTCCCGGATACAAGCGCGTTAATCGCTGCTTCATCGCAAAACAGGTGCGCATAGCGCGACTCTCTGCGCCCAGGCTCTCGTTCCAAGCGCACAACAAAAGGCCCACCCGATATATCCATCAGGCCACTCAGAGCGGCTTCGGTTTCCTGAACATCTTTAAACTCACAAATGCGGTTGGCGCGCGTTCGTAATTCTCCCGGTGTTTGCGGCCCCCTTAGGAACAGTAAAGATAAAATACCCGCTTGCTGCGCATTAAATTTAAAAGCGCTGAATTCTGTACCGCTAAATCGGTGTTGATACTTGGCAACCCTGCCACCAAATCTTACTTCGCTTACTAGGCTTTTTTCGGTGAGCGAGTCAATTGCTGCCTGCACGTCTGCTTCGCTCAAACTCAGCACTGGCTCTCGGTTAGTTTTTTGATTGCAACCCGTGGTTAGCCCATTTAATGAAAGCGGATACTGATCCGGTGTGGTTATCCCCTTCTCCATTAACACGCCCAAAACGCGTGTTTCGTGAATGGACAATTTCATATGCGTTACCCTTATCTATCGTATACTTGTTCAAACACCAACCATTCATTGTATCCGAACAAAAAAATGACGAAACCCATTTTCGCAAAACAACCTGTTCGCTGGGGCATCATCGGTTGCGGCGATGTGACCGAAGTAAAGAGCGGCCCCGCCTACCAATATACCAACGATTTTATTCTACAGGCAGTGATGCGTAGAAATCGTGATAAAGCCGAAGATTACGCAAAACGCCACAAAGTTGCAGACGTTTATGATTCCGCCGAGGCGCTTATCACCGCAGACAACATAGACGCGGTGTACATTGCAACCCCACCCGACAGCCATCAAGCCTATGCATTACAAGTAGCCCAGGCCGGCAAGCCCTGCTGTATCGAAAAGCCAATGGCGCCGAGCTACCAGGCCTGCGTTACAATTCAACAAGCCTTCGAGCAGCGAAACCTACCCTTGTTTGTAGCCTATTACCGCCGCACCCTACCCAGATTCCAGCAAATACATACNTGGCTAACGGACAATGCNATAGGCTCCCTCCGCCAAGTACACTGGANCCTAACCAAGCCCCCGAGCCTTCAGGATCAAACGGCACAGCCTAACTGGCGAACCGATGCCAAAGTGGCTCCCGGCGGCTACTTTGATGACCTTGCCAGCCACGGGCTGGACTTGCTCTGCTATTTGCTCGGTGACATAACGCAAGTTTTTGGGATCTCTGCCAACCAACAATCGTTGTATTCAGCTAAAGACGCCATCGTCGCCTGTTGGCGCCATNATAACGGTGTAATGGGAAGCGGTTGCTGGAACTTCGGCTGCCATGACCAGCAAGACCANGTAACAATTGAAGGCAGCGAAGGNAAAATTCGCTTCGCCGTATTTGATGACACACCCGTAATACTAGAAAACAGCGAAGGTCGCACCGAGTCATTAATTGAACACCCGCACCATGTGCAGCTTCCTCATGTGCAGGCGATGCGAGACACGCTGATTGCAGGCGCCCCTCATCCCGCTAGCGCGCGCAGTGCCGTGCATACCAGCTGGATTATGGAACAAATACTTCACCCTTAACCGTAATTTTTAGTTACTGGCTGCGCCAAAAAAAATAACTAACGGCAAAGGTCGTCGAAAAATAGTGGTCAGTTTCCATAAGCGGACTGTCTTGAAACACCGTTGCACCTAAATAGTCATAACGTAAATTCCAGCCCAGCCAAAATTTACCCACGCGCTTCTTCATCGACGCTTTCAAATAGGTGCCACTAAAACCAGATTCTGCAGCATAAAAGTTACGCTCAGGCGTTACATGTACGTTATCGACACCATAATAGTATTGGTGATACGCCTGCGTGGCCCATAAAGCACCCAAGTCTACTTTACCATTCCAACCACGCCACACATCGGGCTTACGGAAAGTAAACTTGGGGTTGGCGTTGTAACCAATATGCTCAATACTAGACGTATCAACCGCTAACACAGCCCGAACCGGAAAGCGGAAAACCCAGCCTTCATCCACACTCTCGCCACTTAANTTTATATTCAAAGAAGGTCCAATTTCACCCGCGGAATTCAGTTCAGGCATTCCAGCACGCGCGCTATTCCCTCCACTGCCACCATTTAGTGCGCCTTCGGCACTGAGGTTTAACTCCCAGTTATCACCTTCCAAAAAACGCCCCTTAATAGCGTCTTTATCGGCTTGAAACCTCTCCCCCCGATAGATTAAAAATGGAAATGGTAAGCCCTGAGTTTGTGCTTCGGTTGAGCCTCGATAATCTCTCAAGTGCTGAGTAGCAAAGCCAACACCAAGCTCAATCTTAGGTAATTTTTCGGCCGATACTGTGGCCGCAGTCAATAGTAATAAAAACAGTAAATAACGCATTTAAATTCCTAGCGTACAGAAAAAAGCCCGCATGTGCGGGCTTTAATTTAATTAAGTAACATGCTTAGCTTACTCGGCGTCGTCAGAGCCACCTTGTTCAGCAGCGTCTGGAACCGGCAACAACTCTTTAATAGAGAGCTTGATTCGCCCACGCTGGTCTATATCCAGACATTTCACATCTACTTCCTGACCTTCGGTCAGGTAGTCAGTAACATTCTGCACGCGCTCATGGGCGATTTGAGAAATGTGTACCAAACCGTCTTTACCCGGCAAGAAGTTAATAAATGCGCCGAAGTCGACAATACGTACAACTTTACCCGGATACGTCTGACCGATTTCTGCTTCCGCTGTAATTTCTTCGATACGGGTAACAGCACCGCTGAGGCTGTCGCCATCGCCACCGAAGATTTTCACTGTACCATCATCGTCGATATCAATGGTCGCACCGGTTTCTTCNGTAATGGAGCGAATGGTTGCACCGCCCTTACCAATGATGTCGCGGATCTTGTCTGGATCAACTTTCATGGTGTGATACTGAGGAGCATTCTCAGACAACTTCTCACGAGGAGCAGCAATTACCGCGTTCATTTCGGTGAGGATATGCAATCGAGCATGCAAAGCTTGCTCCAGCGCTTTTTCCATAATCTCTTCAGTAATGCCTTCGATTTTGATGTCCATCTGCAAAGCAGTTACACCATTGGCAGTACCGGCCACTTTAAAGTCCATATCNCCAAGATGATCTTCATCACCCAAGATATCGGTTAAAATAGCAAAGCCGTTTTCCTCTTTAACAAGGCCCATGGCAATACCCGCCACTGGCGCTTTAAGTGGAACACCNGCATCCATCAACGCCAGACTAGAACCACACACAGAGGCCATAGAACTNGAGCCATTGGATTCTGTGATTTCACTAACAACACGCATGGTGTAAGGGAAATCCTCNGCCTTTGGCAGCATTGCGCCAATACCACGTCGAGCCAAACGGCCGTGACCAATTTCACGACGATTAGTAGCCCCCATACGACCGCACTCACCTACAGAGTAGGGAGGGAAGTTGTAATGCAGCATAAAGTTGTCTTTACGCTCACCTTCCAATGCATCAATAATTTGTGCATCACGTGCAGAACCAAGGGTAGAAACGACCAAAGCCTGGGTTTCTCCACGGGTAAACAGCGCAGAGCCGTGAACCTTAGGCAGAACACCTACTTCAATATGTAACGGACGTACAGTTTTGCTGTCGCGGCCGTCAATTCGCGGCTCACCGGCAACAACACGGGTACGTACGATGTGCTTTTCAAGCTTGGCGAACAGCTTTTTAACATCGTCTGCGTCGATACCAGCATCTTCACTGACCAATTCCTGAATGGCTTGAGACCGCAACTCGGACAAACGATCGTAACGCTTGGTCTTATCAGTAATACGGTAAGCAACGCCAATAGAATCTTCAAATCCACTAGCAACAGCAGCCTGTAATTCTTCGTTAATAGCTGGCGCTTCCCACACCCACTTTTCCTTACCCGCGTCACGAACCAACTCTTCAACAGCCTGAACAACAGCCTGCATTTCCTGGTGGGCGTAAAGTACGGCACCCAACATAATATCTTCTGGCAGTTCATTCGCTTCAGATTCAACCATCAGCACTGCATCTTTGGTGCCGGCGACAACCATATTCAATTCAGATTCGGCCAACGCAGAGTATGTTGGGTTAAGGATATAACCTTCAGTCTGGCTGTAGCCAACACGTGCGGCGCCAATTGGGCCACTGAATGGAATTCCGGAAATCGACAACGCGGCGGAAGTACCAATCATCGCNACAATATCAGGGTCTACATTTTTTTCAGCAGACACAACGGTACAGACAACCTGCACCTCATTCAGAAAACCATTCGGGAATAATGGACGGATCGGTCGATCAGTCAGTCGTGAAGTTAGGGTTTCTTTTTCGGAAGGGCGAGCTTCNCGCTTGAAGAAGCCACCGGGAATTTTACCCGCAGAATAGGCTTTCTCTTGGTAGTGAACAGACAAAGGGAAAAAGTCTTGTCCTGGCTTAGCTTGTTTGGCGCCAACTACCGTACACAACACACTGGTGTCGCCCATACTGACCAATACTGCACCCGTCGCCTGGCGAGCAACACGGCCCGTTTCCAGAGTGATGGTATCTTTACCATATTGGAATTTTTTAATAATCGGATTCATTGCTTATCCTTAGTGTTTGAAGCGCCCCATTGCGCTTTCGTTTTCAATTACTCATTTACCTTCAAATACGGAAAACAAACCATACGGTGCTTTCCGATTCCTGCTGTCCACCGAATACAATCGGCACACAGCGAAATACTTTTAGGAAACGTTCTATTTTGGAACCGCGAGGCCCCCTTGAGAATGAGCCAAATTAGACTGGCAGTACAATAAAAAGTGCCCGCACACGGCGGGCACTTTTTAACTTAACGCTTAGCGGCGCAGACCCAGCTTTTGGATCAAGGCAGCGTAACGATTAACATCCTTGCCTTTGAGGTAGTCCAGCAGCTTACGACGCTGGTTTACCATACGGATCAATCCGCGGCGAGAGTGGTGATCCTGCTTGTGACCGGCAAAATGGCCCTGCAGCTTGTTAATGTTAGCGGTAAGCAGAGCAACCTGAACTTCTGGCGAACCGGTATCGGTTGCAGAGGTTTGATGATCTTTAACGATTGCGTCTTTTTCTTGAGCACTGAGTGCCATAATATTTTCCTCATTACTATGAATATGCTAAAACAACCCGGCTAGGGCTGCCGTTATCCGGCCCACCCGTGCATATTTACAGGAGGGTCAGTTGTACCCGAAAGTACAATCCTTTTTCAATATTCAGTTATTGCGCGACAAGGCGACTTGGGGTGATCCGACTATCATCGGTAATTTCACCAACGCCTAAAAATTCACCAGAATGCTGAAAAACGCGCACTTTATCACCTTCGTCACCCAACTGATAGACCTGATTGTTGGTCACCGCCTGACCACGAAGGAAATAAAAGCCACTGTGCTCATCCAGCGTCAACCGAGGCATATCCGCTACTGGCGCATCAGTACTTAAAAGGTGGTGGTCCAACACTTCCGCCAAACCTTCCCCGCGCTCGGCTTCAAGTTCGTCGAGCGTTACCATTTGCTCTTCGCGAAAAGGGCCGGCGACTATACGGCGCAGCGTAGCTACATGCCCACCCACCTCTAAGTCGCGGCCAATATCTTCAGCAAGACTGCGAATATAGGTGCCTTTACTGCACTCGACTCGGACATCCGCTTCAGCAAACTCTCCGGCGCGAAATTCAAGTAATTCAAAGCTATAGATGGTGAGAGGCCGGGCTTCGCGCTCCACCTCTATACCTTGCCTCGCCAACTCATATAGAGGGCGTCCATCACGCTTAAGCGCAGAATACATAGGAGGGATCTGCTCGATATCACCGCGGTAGCGATCGATCGCTTTTTCTAAAGCTCGCTCAGTTAGCNTACTGGCATCCGATTGGAAAACAACCTCTCCATCCGCATCCGCGGTTGCAGTTTGGAGGCCAAAACGAAATGTCGCCAAATAGGCTTTATCTGAATCAAGAAGATACTGAGAAAATTTGGTTGCTTCGCCAAAGCACAAAGGTAGAACCCCCGTAGCTAATGGGTCCAAGGCACCCGTATGCCCCGCTTTATTAGCAAAAAACAGGCGCTTTGCGCGCTGCACAACATCATTAGAGGTAACACCAGCTGGTTTATCTACAACAAGAACGCCACTGACTGGGCGCCCAAACTTTCGCCTGCGTCCCAACGATTAACCCTCTTCGCTGTTGTTTTCTTCGGAATGGTGAGAGAGGTCTTCAGCAACCGCTCGATCGATAAGGCTAGAAAGTACCTGCCCACGAATGGCCGTTGCATCATAGTAGAACAAGATTTTGGGCGTAGCGCGCAACGTCAAGTCTTTGGATACGAGTGTTCGCAGATAGCCAGCCGCTTTATTTAAGATGGCAACAGAGGCTTCGGCTTCAGCATCAGACTCCGCACCAACAACAGTCACGTAAACCTTGGCAATTGCCAAGTCTCGGGTCACGACCACCGAGTTAATATTAACCATACCCACACGAGGGTCGCCAATTTCTGTACGAATGAAATTGGCCAAGCTACGCTGCATTGCATCCGCAACCCGGTCTGAACGTTTAAATTCTCTAGGCATTAGTGTTTTTCGCCCTTACCAGTAACACCGGGTGCTTATAGCTCCCGGGCTACTTCTTTAACGTCGAAGACCTCAATCTGATCACCGACTTTTACATCATAGTTTTTAACACCGATACCGCACTCGGTACCGTTGCGCACGTCATTCACATCATCCTTAAAACGACGTAACGACTCCAGCTCACCTTCGTAGATAACAACGTTTTCACGTAGTACACGTATGGGCTTGCTACGATACACAGTACCTTCCACAACCATACAACCAGCTACCTGGCCGAACTTTGGCGAGCGGAAAACATCGCGGACTTCGGCGATACCTATAATCTCTTCTACACGCTCCGGATCAAGCATGCCAGACAGTGCGGATTTCACTTCATCAATTAATTGATAAATAATACTGTAGTAACGAATTTCGGCAGATTCAGCTTCGGCCAATCGCCGAGCAGTAGTATCGGCACGCACGTTAAAACCAATAACAATCGCTCCAGACGTAAGCGCGAGGTTCACGTCGTTTTCGGTAATTCCGCCAACACCGCCACCAATAAGGTTCACTTGAACCTCTTCATTACCCATATCAAGTAATGCTGCCTGAATGGCCTCAAGCGAACCACGCACATCGGTTTTAAGCACAATAGGAAGAACTTTCTTCTCATTTGCACCCATACCAGAGAACATATTCTCCAGTTTCGCAGCCTGCTGACGCTGTAGCTTTTCGCTACGTTCTTTTTCGGAGCGGAATTCAGAAACTTCACGCGCTTTGCGTTCGTCTGGAACCACCAAGAATTCATCACCCGCTTCAGGTGGCGAATCCAATCCTAAAAGCTCGACCGGCGTAGAAGGGCCGGCGGTTTTAATGGANGCTCCAAATTCGTCGGTCATCGCTCGTACGCGACCAAAACTTTGGCCAGCCAATAGAATATCACCACCCTTTAATTCACCGGCCTGAACTAGAACAGTAGCAACAACACCGCGGCCTTTGTCCATACGNGATTCAATAACAACACCGCGAGCAGGTACATCGGAGGGCGCCTTCAATTCCAACAGCTCCGCCTGCAAGGCTACAGCCTCAAGCAGGGCTTCTATACCCTCACCTGTGTGAGCGGAAACAGGAATAAACTGCGTATCACCACCCCAGTCTTCAGGAATAACATCCTTAGCGGACAACTCGTTCTTTACTCGATCAGGGTCGGCCGCCTCTTTATCCATCTTATTGATTGCCACAACAATCGGAACGCCAGCAGCACGTGCGTGCTGAACGGCTTCTTCCGTTTGCGGCATAACACCGTCGTCAGCTGCCACAACCAGAATAACAACGTCTGTACACTGAGCTCCACGAGCACGCATGGCGGTAAACGCGGCGTGACCTGGAGTATCTAAAAATGCAAGTTCGCCATGGCTGGTACCCACTCGGTAAGCACCGATATGTTGGGTAATACCACCGGCTTCGCCTGAGGCAACTTTAGATTTGCGAATATAATCAAGTAGCGATGTTTTACCGTGGTCAACGTGACCCATTACAGTAACAACAGGCGCACGACTAACCAGAACTGCACCTTCGTCAGACGTGACTTCGTTGCGCAGCTTTACTTCAACTTCGTTGCCGCTAACCAAAATTGGGTTGTGCCCAAGCTCCTCAACAACCAACTGCGCGGTTTCTTGCTCGAGTGGCTGATTTATTGTTGCCATAGTTCCCAGCTTCATCAGCTGCTTAACAACTTCACCCGCTTTTACATTCATACGCTGAGCGAGGTCTGAAACAGTAATATCTTCAGGTATCTCAACGTCATAGGTCAATTTACCCGTGGGCCGCTTAAAGCCATGACGGTTTTGAACTTTAATAACAGGGCGAATAGATGCTCGAGCCGACGAACCTCCACGAGATTTTTTCGGCTTGGCGGAGTGGATAACTTCTTCAATTTCTTCTTTATCTTCAACGTAATCAAGAACCGACGTACGCTTTTTTAGGTGCGGCCACTTTTTTGACTGCTTTACCCGCTTTTTTGTTGTGTTTGGACTTTGCGTCTTCGTCAAATCCAGCTTCGGTCTCTTTAGCCTTCGGCTTTTTACCGTGGCCATGTTTACGCTCATCGGAGGAGGTATTATCTTCGCCGGCTACCGGAGGAGTCACCTTAGCTTGAGCCTGTGCTTCAGCTTCAGCTTTGCGCTTATCGCCGGCATCTTTACGCGCCAAGTCTTCAGCTTCGGTAGCTTTGCGACGGGCTTGAGTGGCCTTTTGACGCAGCATTTCAGCATCGTCCACAAAGGAAGGTGTTGCCGCTTCCTCTACAACGGCTGATGCACTCTCTACATCGATAGATGCCTCAACGGGCGCAGCGTCTGCTACGGGTGCAATATCAGGTGTTTCAACTTCTGGCGCGGCGACAAGTTCTTCAACGGGTTCCACGACCTCTTCAACTGCCTCTACAACTTCTTCAGCATCGTCCAAAACATCACGTTTGACGTAAGTACGCTTCTTGCGCACCTCTACATTTACGGTTTTCTTAGAGCTACCGGAGCCCGTTTTGAGGGTACTCGTAGTTTTACGCTTTAAGGTGATCTTTTTAGGTGCCGCAGCCGACTCTCCATGACTGGATTTTAGAAAAGCCAGAAGTGTCTGCTTTTCTTCATCAGACACCATGTCGTCTGAATTCTGGTGTGAAAGCCCAGCCTGTTTCATCTGGCTTAAGATGCGATCAACAGAAGCCCCTACAGACTTGGCGAGTTCACTTACAGTTACTTCAGCCATAGATTTGTCTCAGTCCCGTATTAAATTTGACTCAATTTTTCAGTAGCGCGACAGCGATTTACTCACTGTCTTCTGCGAACCATGGTTCACGCGCTTTCATAATCAATGTTGCTGCACGACCTTCGTCCATTCCAGCAATCTCGATAAGCTCGTCAACTGACTGCTCAGCAAGATCCTCCATGGAGATAACGCCCCGGGCCGCCAAGGTTGAAGCCAGTTCATTGTCCATACCTTCCATCGNCACTAGGTCTTCAGCAGGTTCCTGACCAGCCGTCTCTTCTTCGCTGGCAAGAGCCTGCGTAAGCAGTGCATCTTTCGCGCGACTACGAAGCTCGCTGGCAATCTCTTCATCAAAACCGTCGATAGCGAGGAACTCTTCGAGCGGAACATACGCCACTTCTTCCAATGTAGTGAAGCCTTCATCTACCAAAATATCGGCAACGTCCTCTTCTACATCGAGCGCTTCCATGAACACCTCTTTCGAGCTGCCCGCTTCCTGCTCCTGCTTTTCGTTCCACTGCTCAACGCTCATGACGTTGATATCCCAACCACTAAGTTCAGAGGCTAGGCGAACGTTCTGACCGCCACGGCCAATCGCTTGTGCAAGGTTATCTTCATTAACGGCAAGGTCCATTGCGTTTGTTTCTTCATCAACAACAATGGATTCAATTTCGGCTGGCGCCATAGCATTAACGACAAACTGAGCGGGGTTATCATCCCACAGGATGATATCAATTCTCTCATTCCCAAGCTCAGTGGATACCGCCTGCACTCGGGAGCCTCGCATTCCTACACATGCACCTACCGGATCGATACGTCCATCATTGGTAGATACGGCGATCTTGGCGCGTGAGCCAGGATCGCGCGCCGCAGCTTTCAGAGAAATAACTTCCTCTGCAATCTCAGGCACTTCAATCTTAAATAGCTCTACCAGCATTTCCGAACAGGCTCGGCTTAAAAACAACTGCGGACCACGAGCTTCTGGGCGAACATCCACTAACATTGCACGAATGCGATCATTCATACGAAAAACTTCACGGCCAACAAGCTCTTCTCGAGGTAAAAGCCCTTCCGCATTGCTACCCAAGTCAATAATAATATTGTCGCGGGTAACTTTTTTAACTGTTCCAGAGATCAACTCACCCACTCGACCGCGGTATTGATCTACAATTTGCGCTCGCTCGGCTTCGCGCACTTTTTGCACAATAACCTGTTTGGCGGTCTGTGCGGCAATACGGCCGAACTCTACGTTGTCGACCACTTCTTGGTAAACATCACCAGGGGTGAGATTAGCATCCTTTTCAAGCGCTTCCTCAGTAGTGAACTGTGTACCCAATTCGGCCAAAGTGTCATCGTCTACAACCAACCAGCGACGAACAGTTTCGTAATCACCGGTTTTACGGTCGATGGTCACTTGAATGTCAGAGTCTTCGTCGTAACGCTTTTTGCTGGCTGTAGCCAAAGCCATTTCGATAGCCTGAAAAATAACATCCTGATCAACGCCTTTTTCGTTAGAAACTGCGTCTGCGACCAACTAAAATTTCTTTTTTCATCGAATTGCCTCTGAATCCTTAAATTCGAAAAAATTACCCAACATTTATAAACTATTTGCCACAGGCAATCTGAGATAAGCTAACTAAAGCGAGGAATAACGCTCGCTTTATCTATTAATTCATAAGGAAGCAAATACTCTTCGGCATCCACCTCCAAAATAACTTCGTCGTTTTCTATGCCCTTCAGCAGACCGGTAAACTTCTTCCTGCCATCAAAACCTACCCGCAATTTGATTGCGATGGTTTCTCCGACATACTCGCTAAATTGTTTCAGTTTAAATAACGGCCGATCCATTCCGGGGGAAGACACTTCAAGCGTGTACTCACCAGTAATGGGGTCCTCGACATCCAATACGCTACTAATCTGACGGCTTATGCTCTCGCAGTCTTCGACCAAAACACCATCTGGCTTTTTATCAATATAAATACGCAACATAGACTTCCTGCCCTGGGCAAAATATTCAAGCCCCCAGAGCTCACACCCCATTGATTCAACAACAGGTTCCAACAACTCTTCCAATTGCGATTGCTTACCAGCCAAATTTATCCAGCCTCTACAAATAGGCTCAGCGCCTTACCTGCAAATCTAAAAACAAAAAATGGGCATAAAGCCCACTTCTACGACAACCCGCATGCAGCCAACATGCCGAGCATATTTCAAGCCTGCGCTAAAACAAAGTGACCATTAAAAACCACACTGCCCCAGATACGAAAAAACCCCAAATTGGGGCCTCTCGAAAGCAGAACACTACTGCCTGTTTCAACGCACTAAGTCGTGAAACCTTTAAATTGTGTAGTAGAGGCTGACCTTTAAATAACGGCCTTCACCCGACTGCTACCGGCAAGAGGTTAAAAGCGAGCCCTGTTCGGGCGTAACATTTCAAACATCTCACCTTACTATA
>Ga0065722_101096_pt1 | contig 17625 bp, 2 predicted proteins | sample BansetMetagenome_FD_59109 | JGI IMG/M metagenome (GOLD analysis project Ga0065722, IMG submission 59109) | Bankia setacea gill microbial communities from Puget Sound, Washington, USA - Caecum Enriched | ecosystem: Host-associated > Mollusca > Digestive system > Ceca | place: United States... | reverse complement strand
TAGCGTTGGCTAATGTAGGCGTCGCCTTCGGGGGCCGGGAGGGCTTTGCGGTCGAGCTTGCCGTTGGGTGAGAGCGGCATGGCGTCGAGGGTTATGAACGCCGAGGGAATCATATACGCGGCTAGATCGTCGGCGAGTGCGGAACGCACCGCGTCTACGTCTAACGCCGCGGTGTCGCGGGTGGTGACATAGGCCACCAACCGGGTATCGGCTCCGGAATCCGTTTGGCTGTTATGGGCGACCACGACCGATTCGATGATAGACGGCAAGGCGGTTAGCTTCGCTTCAATTTCACCGAGTTCAATGCGGAACCCGCGCAGCTTCACCTGAAAATCATTACGGCCTAAATAATCCAGAATGCCGTCTGCACGGAAAGCGGCCAGGTCACCGGTACGGTACATGGTGGCGTGGTTATCCGGCACAAAGGGGTCGGGCAAAAAGCGTTCGGCGGTTAACGCCGGTTGGTTCCAATACCCGCGCCCTACTTGAACACCGCCTATGTACAGTTCACCGGTCACACCGGTGGGGACGGGTTGACCTTGCGGGTCCAATACGTAAATACGGGTNTTGGCGATGGGCCGACCAATGGGTACTGCGTGCCCGGTCATGGCGGGATCACACGTCCACTCGGTCACATCAATGGCGGCTTCCGTTGGCCCGTAGAGGTTAATGAGGCTGACGTTCTGCACCCGTTGGTGGAAACGCTTAACTAAGTTGCTGGGTAAGGCTTCCCCACTACAGATCACGCGCGTCACGCTCGGGGCTTGCACCGCGTCATGTTCGAGAAATACCTGCAGCATTGAGGGCACAAAGTGCAGTGTGGTGACGTTCGTTTGCTGAATGAGCGTCTGTAAATACACGGGGTCTTTGTGGCCGTCGGGCTTCGCAATCGAGAGTGAGGCGCCGTACATCAGTGGCCAGAAAAACTCCCACACAGAGACATCAAAGCTAAAGGGGGTTTTTTGCAGTACGACATCGGTCGCGGTTAAGTCATAGGCCTCTTGCATCCAGACCAATCGGTTAACGACCGCCGCGTGTTCGTTCATCGCGCCCTTCGGTAAGCCGGTCGAGCCTGAGGTGTAGATGATGTACGCCAAGTGTTGTGGTGTAAGCCCTACCGCGTCACGTGAGGGGTTGTCGGTTGGGGCGTTTGCCCATCGCTCGGCGTGCTGGTGCATATGCAGTTGAGGGCGAGATCCCAGCCCCGCTAAACCGTGTAGTGCCTGCTGACCGGTCTCATCTAATAGCACCACCTGAGGGGCGGAGTCGCTTAACATATGGTCGAGACGTTGCGCGGGATACGACGGATCTAAAGGCACATAGGCGCCGCCCGCCTTCAGCGTTGCCCATAACGCCACCACCAACTCAACACCGCGATCGAGGCAGATACCGACGCGGCTATCCGGTGATACGCCCTGCTCGCGCAGGTAATGCGCCAGTTGGTTGGCTCGGGTATTAAGGGCGTGATAGCTGATCGTTTCGCCGTTAAACACCAGTGCTGTTGCCTGTGGNGTGCGCGCGACCTGCTGTTCAAACAGCTGGTGTAAACACAGGTCCGTGGGGTAATCCCGTTCGGTCTGGTTCCAGCCTTCAACCATGTGTGTGCGTTGCGTGTCGGTGAGTAAAGGCAGGGTCGCAACGCGACGCTGAGGCTCTTGCACCATCGCGCGGAGCAAGGTGGTCCAATGCTCGATATAACGATCAATCGTGTCAGCCTCGAACAGTGCCGTGGCAAACTCAATCTCTCCTTCTATCTGTCCATTGGCTTCTTGCAGGCTCAAGGTTAAGTCAAACTTCGCGTGACGCTGGGCCTCCAGGGTAATGGTGGATAACGACAAGCCCGGTAGCGATAGGTCCCCTTCGGGTGTGTTCTGCCACGCAAACATCACTTGGAAGATCGGGGTGTACGCCATACTGCGCGGCGGTTTTAACGTGTCCACGACCTGTTCAAACGGCAGGTCTTGATGCTGTTGGGCATCCAGCAGTTGCTGTTTGCCGTGGGCCAGTAACGCGGCAACCGAGGCTTCGGGGTCGATCTGTAGGCGCAAGGCTAAGGTGTTGACGAAGAACCCAATCAGGTTCTCGGTCTCATGGTGGGTACGCCCCGCTATCGGGCTGCCGATGACCACATCCTGTTGACCCGAAAGCCGACTGAGCAAGGTGCCCCAGCTGGTCAGCAGGGTCATAAACAGGGTGTTGCCGTGTTGCTGGCTGAGGGTTTTGAGCTGCTGGGTAAGCGCCGCATCGAACACAACTTTACGGGCGGCGCCCGCAAAGCTTTGCTGCTGAGGACGCGGGCGATCGGCCGGTAACTCGAGTAACGCGGGGGCGTTGGCGAGGGCCTCTTGCCAGTAGGCGGTTTGCTGTTGCAGCGTGTCGCCGCTTAACCAGCGACGTTGCCAGTCGGCGTAGTCGGGGTATTGAATGGCCAGCGGGGGCAGTGGGTCGTGGCTTAAATCCGCGCCGTCTTCATGGTAGGTGGCGTACAGGGCGGTCACTTCGTTCATCAAGACGCCGAGCGACCAACCATCGGAGATAATGTGGTGCATGGTCACGTACAGCACATGTTGCTGTGCGTGGGTCTTGAGTAAACACGCCCGAATGAGCGGCCCGTTGACGAGGTCGAAGGGGGCGTTCGCAGCGTTATCCAGTGCCTGTTGCATGGCCTGTTCGGGCTGATCATCGTGTTGGAGGTCCACGATCTGTAGCGGTAAGCCCTGATCAATATCACCAATAGACTGCATGACCACACCCTCGGACTCGAGGAAGGTGGTGCGCAAGGCCTCGTGGCGGGCCACGATACGGTTGAGGGTTGCGTGTAAGACCTCATGATCAAGTGCGCCGGTGAGCGAGACGCCGCCATGAATATGGTAGGCCTGACTGACCCCGTCCATCTGGGCGAGGAACCATAACCGTTGCTGCGCAAACGATAGGGGTAAGGGCTGCTGGCGGTCGGCCAAGGTGATCGAGGGCAGCTGCGATTGGGGTGCCTGCGAGGCGAGTGCGGTGGCGAAGTCGGCCAATACCGGATGGCTAAAGAGTGTGTTCAGTGAGACGTCTAGCTGCAGTGTCTGACGGATACGTGAGAGCAGTTGCACGGCCAGCAGTGAGTGGCCGCCGAGGTCGAAGAAGTTATCGTGTCGACCCACTTGCTCGTGTTTAAGCAGATCGGCCCAGAGCGCCGCAAGGGCTTCTTCTCGCTCGCCTTCGGGCGCCGCATAGCGTTGGCTAATGTAGGCGTCGCCTTCGGGGGCCGGGAGGGCTTTGCGGTCGAGCTTGCCGTTGGGTGTTAAAGGCATAACGTCTAAGCGCACGTAGGCCGCCGGTATCATGTACGCAGGTAAGGTTTCGCGTGCGCTTTCACGGAGTTGATGCGCGTCCGCAGTGCCTATGTAGTAAGCCACTAGGTGCTTGTCTTTACCGCCTAGTGCGTTATCAGACTCCCGCACTTGCACGGTCACGGACTGTACGCCGTCTATTGCATTAAACGTGGTTTCAATATCCCCAAGCTCTATACGGAAGCCACGAATTTTAACCTGCTGATCGTCGCGACCTGCAAACTCTATTGTCCCGTCTGTTAACCAACGACCAAGGTCACCCGTTTTATACATGTGGTCGCCTGTGCCTTGCACGAACGGGTTTGTAACAAATCGTTCGGCCGTTAGACCGGGCTGGTTGATATAGCCGAGCGCCACTCCTGGCCCACCAACATAAAGCTCGCCTATAACGCCAACGGGCACCGGGTTTAGGTGTCTATCTAGAATGTAGACTGAAGTATTGCTAATAGGGTAACCAAGAGGAATGGTGTTTCTATCGAGATCCTTTAAGCTAATCTCGTAGGTTGTGGCCAAAGTGGTCGTCTCGGTGGGGCCATAAGCCGCAAGCAAGTGCTGAGGCGGATTGTTGACCAAAATATGTTTGACCACGACAGGGTCTATTACGTCACCGCCAGTAATCAAATACTTTAATTGCGGAATAACGGAGCCAAGCGCTTGATGATATTGGTTAAATAGACCAACGGTTAAGAATAGAAAATTGACGGCCTTAGTGCGTATAAATGCCGTCAATTGAACGGGATCGAGCACAATATTTTGAGGGATCACGACACAACTTGCGCCATTTAATAAGGCACCCCACGTTTCCAGCGTGGACGCATCGAAAGCGGGGTTGGCCGCAAAGCCGACTCGGTCGCCCGCTTCAATTTGTGCGTATTGGGTATTAAGCACCAAGCGCGCTATGCCTTTATGAGGAATGGCCACCCCTTTGGGCTTACCCGTGGAACCGGACGTAAACATTACATAAGCTGCAGACGTAGCGCGGCGCTTGATTCCCAGAGCGTTAGTCGGCATGGTGTCAATATGAGCAGCACTAAGGTCAATACTTTCTACGTTTTCCGCACGAATAACGCCATTGGCTTCACCCAGATTTAAGACCCATCGACAACCAGACATTTTAAAAATATAGTGTTGTCTTTCTTCTGGTAAAGACATATCCAATGGCAGATAGGTAGCACCCGCTTTGAGCACTGCAAGTTCTGCAACCACAATGCCCATGGATCTTTCTAGCTGCAGTGCAACTACGTCACCCGCCACTACACCCGTGTGTTTTAAATAATGTGCTAGCTGATTCGCGCGTTGATCTAGCGCTAGGTAAGTGATCTGTTGACTAACATCTTCCAAGGCAATGGCATTTGGCGTTTTAGTCACCTGCGCCTCGAATAACGTATTTACATCAAATTGATCAGGGTACGGCGCTTCCGTGTCGTTCCAGGTAATCGTAACTTCGCGGGTTTGCGCATCATTTAAAATCGACAAGTGGCTAACCGAGGAACCCGTGTTTTCAATCATATCGGCAAGTAGATTCTGCCACAGTTGAATAAAGGTTCTTATCGTAGATTCCTGGTAAAGATTGTCTGCGTAGACTAATTCGCAACTAAAGCCCGCGGGCTCGAGCTTAACCATCAGACATAAATCCGATACGAAATCTAATGTTCTACGGGGCTTATCCTGGGTTTCATTAAGGCACACGCCAACCTTAAATATCGGCTGTTCTGCTAGGCGATGGTTTTTACGCGCGAGCGCATCGAGACGTTCTGTCGTAATACTGTTATAGCGTTTTGACTCAGAGAAAAACCCCTCACTAATGTCGATTAACTGCTGTACTGTCGTGTCAGTATTACCTAAAACGTTGTAAGGCAACAGAGGTGCACAAGGGCCTAACGCAACCCCTAAACTGAAATGATCTTGTGAGGATAACCGACAAATAAGCGCGGCCCAACTCGAGACGAGCAATGTCGATAACGATATTTCCGCTGACCGACTATACGCTACCAGTCTATCAACCCATTCAGAATCAACAGTAATTGGCAGTGAAGAGGATGTGTATCCATTTGACGTGCGAGGAAAATCAGTCGCAAGATTTAAATCTGGGTTAACGTTATTTAATCGTTTAGACCAGTGAAACTCGCTTACTGCCTGTTTGTTGTCTGCACGTTCAAAAATATAGGGAGCAATACCTGTGTCGTATTTGTTGAGTGCTAAATTTTGCAATAACGAATGTGGTTCATCCAGTACTTGCTGCATTAACCTTACGTAGCCCTTAGAGAACGATTCCGCCGTTTCGGCTGTAAATAGTTCAGCAGCGTAGTTAAGCACACATTCTATTGATGTTGTGCCGTGGGTATGACTACCCGAATCCTTAATACTTAGAACCAAATCCATTTTCGCACAGGGGTTCGCCAATTCGACGGGCGTAAGGCTCGCATCCGCAAGCGTTATAGTCGTCTCGCGCGGCAACTGCACATCCAGCATGCAGTCAAAAAGCGGGTTTCTTGAAATATCTTTAACCGATCCGGTATTACTCGCAATGTCTTCAAACTGAAAAAACAAATGGTCCTGCGCTTCCACGCATACCTTGCGAACAGACTGAAGGTAGCCGACGAAGGTAACGCTATCGTCAAGGCGACTTCTAATGGGAAGGCTGCTCACAAACATGCCGATCGTTTGCTGAATTTCGGGGTGAGGCCGGCCAGAAAAAGGAGAACCTACGACGATATCCTTTTGACCAGAAATCTTAGACAAGAGCAGCGAGAATACCGCCATATAAACCATATAGGGCGTTACTTTATGTTGTTGAGATAACGCCATTAATTGTTCGTGCTGACGTGGCTCCAAATGAAAGTAGACTTCACCGCCTTTAAACGATTGAGCAGCTTCACGCGGAAAATCAGTAAAGAGCGCTAACGGTTGGCTGCCTGCGAGCTGCTTACTCCAGTAACGCTTATCTTCAACTAATTTAGGCTCACCCTCCCACCAAACAGCGAAATCTTTAAACTGAACAGAGCAATCACCCAGCGCCTTTCCATGACTTAATGCACTTAATTCTGCAAGAAAAACGTTTAAAGAAACTCCGTCGCAAATAATATGATGAAAATCAAACATCAATAGTGCTGTCGTAGAATGCTCGAACGTCGCGTACTTTGCCCTAAAAAGGGGCCCCGTTTTCACATCAAACGGCTGAATAAATTCGCCAATAACGTGTTCTTTATTTTCAATAGAATAGTGTTGTTTATGCAAACAACACGCACTTTCAGGCATGATAAACTGACGCAGTTCGTCATCCACTAGCGAGAACTGCGTTCGCAATGATTCGTGCCGTAAAACAATACCGGCGATATTACGCTGCAAGGCGACGGTATCTACCCTTCCCTCTACCTCGAAAATAACGGGCACGTTATACGCAATGCCCGGCGGTGGCGTTAACTGGTCTATAAAAAACAATCTTTTTTGCGTGGCAGACGTTTTATAACCAGAACCAGTATTCACACTAGAGATTATGGGTATGGGTTTTAGCTGCGGCTGTATACCCTTACCGTCTATCGCAACCGCTAAATCAATCACACTACTGCTATTAAAAATTACGTCTAGCGCTACATCTTTACCAAATTCTTTTTTAATTTCGAGAACGAGTTCAATCGCAAGCAAAGAGTGGCCGCCAAGATCAAAAAAGTCATGTTGCCTGCCAATCTTACCCGCTTTAGGAAAGTATCTAGACCACAGTGCTGCCAATGCAGCTTCTGTTGGTGTTTCTGGAGCAATATATTCGATTTCTGGCTGGTAATTATCCATATAAGCGGAGAGTTGACGTCGATCCAGCTTGCCATTCGAAGTAAGCGGCATCTCCTGAATACTCACGATTTGGTTCGGAATCATATAGGCAGGCAAAAACTGTAGCAACTGACTCTTTAGCGTCTTCACCGCTTCGTCGGACAATGATTCAACGTGCAGCACCGCACATAAATATTTCTCTCCACGCGCATCGACTTTATCGAAAACGGCCGCTGAAGCAATATTACATAGTTTGATAATACGGTTTTCGATCTCTCCACACTCTATTCGATACCCACGTATTTTTACTTGCTGATCATTTCGGCCTAAATATTCGAGTTCGTTAGCATGCGTCCACTTAGCCAAATCACCAGATTTATACATACGCCCATCCGTGACAAATGGGTCCGGTAAGAACCGCTCTTCGTTCAATTCCTGGCGATTGATATACCCTCTTGCAACACCCCAACCACCAACATATATCTCCCCGATTACGCCTGGTGCGCAAAGTTGTAAATCTTTATCTAAAAGGTAAATAGAAAGGCTATCGAGCGAAACCCCGATATTGGAACACTCCCCGTTATCAATATCGTCGACGGTAAGTTTCTTATAACTTGTATGAATTGTTGTTTCGGTAATGCCGTACATATTAATCAGTGCGGTATCAGGGTATTTTTGATACCAGCTAGCGAGGCGCCCAGGCAAAAGCGCTTCTCCGGCAAAGTTCACCCAACGCAATGACAGACTATCATTGCACTGATGTTCAATTTCCGCGAAACGATAGAACGCGGAAGGCGTTTGATTTAACACCGTAATACCGTTGTCTTTAACGTATTGCCTGAAATCTTGTGTGTTCTTTGTAATTTCTTTGGGCGGAATAAATAATGTGCTTCCGTTTAATAGCGAAGCAAAAATTTCCCATACGGACACATCGAATGCAAAGGAGTGAAACAACACCCAATTATCATTCGACGAAAAATCCAATTTCTGATTACCAAAAATAAGAGAAAACAGGCACCGGTGTTCGACCATAACGCCTTTGGGTACACCCGTAGTACCGGAGGTGTAAATCACATAAAGTACATCGGTAACCCTGTTACGCGTTAAAACACTGTGATCACCCTCTAGATAATCACTAACATTTTCAACAATGCCTAAAGATAATGTCGAAAACAAACGTTCTTTAGCGTTACATATGTGAGGTTGAGTAATCAGCAGCTTGGCGTTGCTATCTTGTAGCGTAAACTGTACACGTTCGTCGGGGTAGTCGGGATCAATCGGCACGTAAGCTGCACCGGCTTTAATAATCGCAAAAATAGAAATTATCATATCGAACGAGCGATCTAATAGCAGGGCGACAAAGTCGCCCTCCACAACCCCTTTTTCTTTCAGATTGAAGGCAAGATTATGGACTTTTTGATTGAGCTCGCGATAGGTGAGTGCAGCACCCTCAAACATAAGCGCCGTCTGGTTAGGGAACCGGTTTGATACCTGGTCAAAAACATCACCAATGGGCGCCATCTGGTCAAGCTGAATAGGTGGAACCCACCGCGACAGCCGTTCTGATGTTCGCTTATCGATAAGCGACAATGACGCTAGCGTAGCACTAGGTTCGGCAACAATCTCTTGTAGCAAATTTAAAAATTGATCGCGAAAACGCAATACTGTTTCTTCGGAAAACAACGCTGTTGCATAATCCAATTTGAATACAATTTCACTTCCACGCTCAACGGCCTCCATAGAAAGGTCAAACTGAGATCTACCGCGGTTAAATGCGTAAGGTTCGATCCCCAGAGAAGTATTGTCAAACGTATCTAAATTTTTAACCTGAAGCACAAATAGCGTGTCAAACAAGGGGTTACGCGAAGGATTTCTCTTCAGGCCTAAACGATCAACGATATGAGACACATCGCAATCAGCATTCTGCTGGCAAGCAAAAGCAGCCTGCTTTACCTCATGCAAAAATTCAGAAAAAGACAACGCCGACCGAGGCCTCGTAATAACAGGCAAGGTATTTACAAACATACCGGGAAGGTTTTGCATTTCGGGCAGAGGGCGACCAGCCACAGGAGTGGCGATATAGATGCTTTCCTGCTGCGTTAACTTTGAAAGAAAAACAGAATAAGCCGAGATTAGCCCCGTAAACAACGTGATTCTTTCAGCTTTAAACAGGGCTCGTAACGATTCTGAAGCGTCGCCCAGACTAAATTCAACAGTAGCGCCCAAGAAATCTTTTCTTTCTGGCCGAGCTATGTCTAATGGTAAGTCTAACAGGGGAATATTACCGCTAAGCGCTTTTAACCAATAGGATTCCTGTTTTTTAAAATTTTCGGAACGTAAAAATTGCTTCGTCCAGTTCACATAATCAAGATATTGAAACGTGGGCGCAGCTAAATTTTCGGGCTGGTCTGCTCGCGCAAACTCACTATTGACAATGCCTGCGGAGAAACCATCGCCTATAATGTGATGGCTATCGAATACAATATATTGGTCGGTACCCGCTTCTACCAGCGCGCAGCGAAGCAGGCACGGTTTCTCTAAATCAAAAGGGCGTATATAACCTTCTAGCCAAGAATCAAATTCTTCGTGCGATACGACAATATTATCGACATTAAATTCGACGTTTTCGTGCACTTCCTGAACGATCACCCCCTCCTCCATAGTGAAGGCGGTACGAAGAATATCGTGCCGTTTGATGACATTTTCGACCGTGCGTTGCGCTTGTTCAATGGAATACTCGCCGGTGACTTTAAGTACTTCCGGCAGATTATAGGCAACGTCCTTTTGACCATTCATTTTGCTTAACAGGTAGATACGTCTTTGCGCGGGCGAAAGCGTACCTTTTTTATGGCCTGCAGCCCTAAGCCGCGGGTAGGATTTTTCAGCGGTTAAAGCCGATTTTCTCTTGCTATTTTTTTTGTTAAGCAGTTTTTTAATAAGGTCGTTTTTATTAATGGTCATCTTGTCGCCCCTTGATAGACTATGGCCGATCTCAATATTCTCTTCATGATTATCGGGTGGGAACGCCACCCAATCAGCTAAGTGTCAAATTTATTTTTTTATGCCATTCCAGCCCACGTCAAGGCAAACCAGTGGTGCGAAGACGCACGCAACCATCGCCCTCCTTTTGGAGGACGAGTGTTAGTGAACAAAACATAGTTAGAAATTAAGAATATCTAGCCGGCATTTATTTCTGGCATATCAGTTTCTTCCGTTGAACCTTCTTCTGAGTAGTCACTCATAACCTCCTCAATTAGCTCTTCAATCTGAACCAATATTTTGGTTGCGAGCATGGCAATACTGGGGCCGCTAATTAACTCAATAGTGGGGATATCCACCCCTAACTGTGTTTTCAGGGCCATCGATATTTCCACCGCCATTAGCGAGTCGACACCGAGATCTATAATGCTGGTATTTGGGTTGATAGCTTCAGCTGGCATCTTAAAAATAGCGCCGAAACGAACGGCAAGTTCGTGCTGAACATACTGCGTTCTTTCTTCGCTATCTTTATCAATAATATTTTCCAGTACTTCCATCAATTTAATGCGATCTTCATTATTGTTTTGCGCGTCGAGAAGATTTTGATAAAAGCCTGACTGGGAAAGTGACGGATTACTTTTACTCCACTGGTTCCAATCAATATGGAATATACCGGTTTGGCTGGTTGTACCTAACAACACTTTTTCCATGCCTCCCAAGGCTACGCGGTTAGATACGCCGTAAATTCCTGCTAGCTCAAGTACCTTCACTAAGCTTTCATTGCTAGCGAGTACTCCGCTATCACTTAGCGCACCCCAGTTAATCGTTTTAGCGGGTACACCTCGGCTTTCCAGGTAATGTGCAAAGCTGTCAAGAAAACTATTAGCCGCAACGTAATTGGCTTGCCCTGCGTTCCCAATGAGAGATGAAATGGACGAGAACATTAAGAAAAAATCTAGACGCGTAGTGTCTAGTGTAGAGGCGAGATTGATAGCACCTTGTATTTTGGGCGCTAGTACACGCGCAAACTGGTCTCTATCGAGCTGTTCTAAATAAGCATCGCCCAACACCATAGCGCTGTGAAGCACGCCTTTGATGGGGGGTAACGTTTGGGTGACTTTCGCTACGGCTTCCTTCAAACTCTCTGCGTTGGTAATATCTACCGCGCAGACTTCTACCTGTACACCGCTCGCTCTTAGCTTGTCCACGACAGTAATCGCGTCGGCCTGTTTTAATCCGCTTCGGCTCATTAAAACAAGGTGCTTGGCCCCTTTTTCGACAAGCCATTGTGCACATTGAAGGCCAAAGCCTTGAGTACCACCGGTAACAATATACGTTCCGGCTAGCTCAAAACTTTCCTCTTCGTGCTCCACCCTAAGAGGAACTGTTTCATTTTTCATGGTGACGTGCAGCGCGGCCGTTGAACCACCTTTCAGCTCTGCCGCTGCGGTAGCGATATCTCTAAGTTCAAACGCCGGCAATGGTGGATACTCATCAATTGAATGAGCTAACTCAGCAACAATATTTTCTATTTCAGTGCGAACATAAGCATAATTATGCGCAAACAAATAATCCACATCAATAATGTGGTAGGTGCAATTACGGGGAGGAACTTCCTGTTCTAGCGCGCGTTGCATTTGACTGGACTTGAAGTCAATTACATTCGCAAAAGCGTTAAGTAGATGTATTTGAGAGAAGTTTTTTCGACCGTTATTGACGAGTATATCGACACCACTGCATACAGATTCTACGCTTTCTTCCCAGCCTGCACTTTCGGCAAAGTAGCGCACGTTATCGAGACCTTTCACATCCATTTCAGCGAGTGGTGAACAGTCTTCATCAACGAATATCACCGTACTATTATGCTCAGCGCAATAAGCAATCAACGTTTGGGTGAAAGCGCTCCAATTGCCATACACCAATAGCGTAAGGCTTTTATCTGTCAAAGCAACTTGGCGTAAAGCAAGCTTCGCGCGGAAAATCTCATATACATCCGGAAGCCGCACATTGGAGAGTGATTGCGGTATTTTAAAAATACGGTCACGGGGTACGATGCTAAAATTTTTGATGCCGTGCGGGTGTAACGAGAGAACACAATCGCCAGCGGTAAAGCCAACAACATCTTCAGCGTATTTATCGATATACCCCACACACTGCATTCCGGCTCGGTATTGGAAGAAATGCTTTGATGGATCTTCTGGAAATACTTGTAGCTGGCTATTCGCACTATCCCAATAGGATAACGTGAAATAATCGGCTTCTATTTTTACACTGCCGGTAGGTATGATTTCAGCCCCTGAAAGCGGTGTATTGCAACCAGAGAAAGGAAATTCATCATGTTCGAGGCTGCCAAAATCACGCACGGCCACTTCTTGCCTAAATCGAGATTCGGTTGTTTCTATATACTCTTCTTCATCGTCTAATTGAGAGAGCAAATGTTGATACAAAGAATGCCCGCGAATCGCAAGCTCTTGTATCCCCATGTCCAATTCAAAAACTTCTCGACAGAATATTTCGAACTCTTCGTACGTAGCGTGGGTGAAATCCACGCTGGAGCACTCGATATTAGGGTGCTCGGTATTAATGGTTCGGCAAAGCCCTATCAAGCTAGACGACGAAATCCCGTCCACTCTATCGCTATCCAATACTTTACACGCCTGCTGAGTGCAAAGGTACAGCCTAATGGTTTTAGCGGGATCAGACTTATGCAATGCCTTAACAATGTCAGTGATACGAGCACAATGATCTACAGACTGATTAAGCGCGTTCGCAAGCGGCGTTGGCGCCTCGCACATATAGACGATAGCATCGATATCGCGCTGCTGTATTAGTTGTTCAAATGCAGTCGTTTCAAAATCCGAAAAAGCTATAGCACTGTTTGATTGAGCTAATAATGATGTAAGCGCCGTAGCCTTTTCACGCTCGTCGAAGAGAGTAATAACGCCTGCTGGCGTTACTGAGCGAGCCTCAAAGTCACTGCTATCTAACGGCTCCCACATAGTGTTGTACAACGTATTGATTCCACTCTCGGCACCATCAGTCATGGGCGCTAAGGCCTGACACGTTACACCAGACAGCTCCACTATAGGCTGGCCTTCTTCGTCGAACAAAGTAAAATCGGCTTTTAAAGAGGTGGCCGAGATCCAAAGCAATTGGCCCACTACAGTGCAGCGTTCGCTAACCTTACCGTTAAAAATTAACTGCTCTATTTTTACCGGTACAAATGGAACATTATAGTCTCCTCCGAAGCAAAACATGGTTTGAAAAATACCATCCAGTACCGGTGGAGGAAGTAAATATTTATCGCTATCGTCGCTGTCCAGCGTATTGGTTAATTCTGCTACTACACTGCCGTTCTTACTCCACATATTTTTAATCGGTTGAAAGTAAGGGCCGTATTGAAGCCCATTGTTCGCAACGGTCTGATAAAACGCAGTAATATCGGCAGGCACATATTCGCTAGTGCACGGAATTTTCTGTACCTTGAACGCACTTACGTTACTAACATTTTGATAGTGGCCTTCCATATGAAAAGCCCAATTTTCCTGAGGTGCAGTGGTGGTGCTAAATATTCGGAAGGTATCTTTTTCGGGATTACACATCGAAATAATACGCGTTTCTTCATCACTGGCAAGATCGGGTAACGCAAGAATTCGACGGAAAGAGATATCCCTTAAGCAAACGACAGGGCTATCAAAAACTCTGTTGTAGAGTGCGAGTGCAGCTTCCACATAGAAAGCACCCGGCAATATTATTTTATTGCCGATCTGGTGATCTTTAATATAGGGGAACAGCGAATCACTCAATTCAACCTGCCAGCTTGGTGCTGGGAGCTGCATGTTACGGTACAAGATAGGATGACCCTTCTCACCAAACTTATCCTCAATAAATTTGGGTGCGCCGTAGTTGCAATTCACTCGTTGCCACGGGTAAATCGGCAACTTCATGTGGCTGTCACGCCCTTTTTGAATATCGCCCCAATTCAAATTAAAGCCCTGAGTGTATAAACGACCCAAGGATTCTAGTAGCGTATTCGCTTCAGGTGTTTTTCGGTTTAACGACGAGAACACATGACCAGTAATACGAGCTTCTGTAAGTATTTCTTTTATAGAGGAGTTGAGAACAGGGTGTGGCCCCACTTCAAGAAAATTGGTGTATTCATCTTTACACAATGTGGTGATCGCTTTCGAGAAAGACACACTTTCACGGACGTTGTGCCACCAGTAGTCTGCATCAAAATCGTTCTGCTTAGCCAGCGCTCCTGTTACTGTGGAGTAACAAGGAATCACCGCTTCTTTTGGCGTGACACTTGCGAGATGTTGTTTAATATCCGCCTCTATCGGCGCCATAAGTGGGCTGTGGTAAGGCACCTCGACCTTAAGCGCACGATTAAAAATCGATTGCGCAGTAAACTGCTCCGCTAATTCATCTAACGCACTCTGTTCACCTGCAAGCGTAACAGCACTAGGTGAATTAATTGCGGCAATCGAAACCTGCTGGCTATAGCGTTCCAGGTAAGGCAGAACGGCATTATCCGATAAGCCAACCGCTAACATACCACCGGTATGCGCCAGCGTGCTTTGCAATAGGCTTCGGTAATAACTCACTAATAGTGCATCGTCTAAACTCAGCATGCCCGAGATGTAGGCCGAGGTAACCTCGCCTACACTGTGACCAACGACTGCATCCGGTTGTATTCCCCACGATAACCACAATTCGGTGAGCGCAGCTTGGATAGCGAAGTTTAAAGGTTGTGCGATTTGCGTTTTCTGTACGCTAGACGAGGCTTCGTCTGCTAGCATTTCTTTGAGTATCGACCAACCAGAAATTTTCAAAAACGCCTGATCATATTCTCTAATTTTTTCGGCGAATAACGGCTCGCTTTCAAACAGCTCTTGCCCCATGCCCCACCATTGAGGCCCCATACCAGAGTAGACGAAAACTAATTTTTCAGCTTTTGCAGCAGAATCACCAACCGCTACACCCTCACACGGAATATCATGTTCAAGATTATGCAGCCTCGCCAACAGTTCCTGCTTGTCCGCGCCAAAAACAAAGGCGCGTTGGTCGTAGTGATTACGTTTAGTGGAAACACGTCTTAACAGCGTGTTTATTGTTGCATTTTCCGCTGAATCAATTATGGCGGAATACTGTTGCGCAACCGCCTTAACCGACGCTAAACATTTGCCCGATACAGGTAACATAAGCGGTGCATCTAGCGCTTCGTTTTCATCGTTATTACTTTCAATAGAACGATCTATTGGCGCTTCACTTAGAATAATATGAGCGTTCGTGCCACCATACCCAAAACCATTTACACCCACATATTTTGTTTTATTATCCGTTGGCCATTCTATTAATTCAGTTGGAACGTTTAAACACATATCGTCGAATGGAATAGCGGGGTTTGGCGTTTCGAAGTGAAGGTTTGCCGGAATCTTTTTATGGGAAAGGCACAGTATTGCTTTTAGTAAACCTGATACGCCTGCAGCGGCCTCTAAATGACCAATATTCGTTTTCACAGACCCTATAACAAGTTTGCCTTGCCTGCCTTTCTGAAAGACATCATTCAAGGCACTTGTTTCTGCGGTATCTCCTGCTTGGGTACCCGTACCATGCGCTTCAACATAATCGATATCTTGAGGCTGAAGATTGGCTTTACGCAGTACGTGACGTATTAATGTGGACTGCGAGTCAGGATTGGGCGATGTAATACCTTTGGAGGTACCATCTTGATTGACGCCAGTGCCTTCGATAACCGCATAAATATGGTCGCCATCACGCTCTGCCGCATCCAACGATTTAAAAAGCAGCATGCCCGCACCTTCTCCACGCGCATAACCATTCGCTCTTTCGTCCCACGTAAAACAACGACCGTCTTTGGACAGTAACTTACCTTTGCACATTTCAATAAAATGCTCAGGCTGAGTCATGATGTTCACACCACCGACAAGCGCGGTATCACAATCCCCTGCGAGTATACTTTCCACGGCATAATGAGCAGAAACCAGAGACGAAGAGCAAGCTGTATCTATCGTTAGGCTCGGGCCTTTCAAGTTAAATATGTACGATATTCTATTGGAAAGCATAGTCGCAGTTGAACCAGTAACGGATTGGCTGATGTACCAATTCCTGTTATCGGCATTTGCGGCTTGAACATGGGCATCCATACAAAACCCGCCAATAAATACGCCCATATTTGACTCAGCATAATGCTCTTCGGTATAGCCGGCATCCTGAAAAGTTTTAACCGCAATTTCAAGCAACAAACGTTGCTGCAGGTCCATGATTGATGCTTCACGAGGTGAAATACCAAAAAACAACGGATCAAAAGCATCCACCTCACGCTGCAGAAACCCGCCGCGAGTTACATACATCTTGCCTGGTTTGTCCGACTCATATGGCGCATAAAAGCGTTTAGCGTCCCAGCGATCTGATGGAATATCCACCGTCGCATCAATTTTATTTTCGAGTAAATTCCAGTACGATTTTTGGTCTTCCACTCCGCCAGGCAACGACATCCCTAAGCCTATAATCGCAACTTTATTTTTATGAGGTGTTGTAGTGATCACGAACAATAGCTCCCTTATTTGTTTTTAATCTGGAAATAACCGAGTGCTTTTTCAGCAATAACGATAAGAATAAACGGCAGGCCTCCGGCCAAATTTTCATTACCCTTAAAAAACCACGCTATGAAGGGGCTGCAAAAAATTACCGCAAGCACACCGTATGAATAGAATTTGTACCGAGGTGCGGGGTCGATGGGGTCTAGCACTCCATTCGAGCGCCTTACATGCCAAATGGCACTGATAACGAATATAAACAAAAACATTCCTATCTCTCTTAGGAACAAGAAAAACTCACCGATACCACCCACATTGACCAATAACATTGCGCTGGCGAAAACAAAGAATACATTGGTAGAAAAATAAAGCGGAGAGACTCTAAACTTTACGAAAATATAGAGTACGGTGGAAAATACAGTAACAGCACCCCCTAAAAATATACGCTGAACAATATCTAAATCGAATGTTCTCGCGAAAATAAACAGTGTAAGCGCGAGCATTTCGAATGACGAGAAGAACAACTGGTACAGAAACACTCTTATTTTTTCTTGTGGACTTACCTTTAGCTTTATTTCGTTCTCAGCTGAAATATTCATACAGTTCGTTTTTCCATTTACGAGAAGTTTTATATCGAGTGAATATCTGTCCACCCGGTTTTACTCTGCTGACAGATAGCGTGTCGGCCCTTCAGTATTGACAGAGTGATTTAATTGTCTACGCAGGCATATAGGACAAACAAAACCATTCCAATGCCGCGCCTTAATGATCAATTTTACGCCGCCAAAAAAATCAAGCCGTAGTCCAACTAATAAAAAAGTTTTAGTTAAAATAGTGGGGTACGTAAATATTGAGTTGAATAAGCGGCTAATAATTAAATGCCATTTGGTCTGAAACCGCGACAAAGCTAGCACAGCTTTGCTTATCGTCAAGGCTACAAAACAAATAAACTTAATAAATTTGTTAAATTTGTTAAA
>Ga0065722_104394_pt1 | contig 17767 bp, 11 predicted proteins | sample BansetMetagenome_FD_59109 | JGI IMG/M metagenome (GOLD analysis project Ga0065722, IMG submission 59109) | Bankia setacea gill microbial communities from Puget Sound, Washington, USA - Caecum Enriched | ecosystem: Host-associated > Mollusca > Digestive system > Ceca | place: United States... | reverse complement strand
CCTTTTTACTATTCACTGAATAAGACCTTTTAAATAAGACCACCATAAAGCTTTAAACATCCCTTCACTATAACCTCAGATCATTCACACTATCTCATCCTAACTGTTAGGCAAGCGCGAATAGAGTTCCGGCAATCAAGATTTACCACAGTTAAGCTTTTAACCCCCTTAACACCATATAACAAGCCCTATGATGACTGAGAAAGAGCCGCCAATTTAGACTTTTTGTACTCTCTTGGGGTAACACCTTCCATTTTTTTAAAAAAATTATTAAACGTTGCCTTACTGTTGAAACCAACTTCATACATAATATCTAACATTGTCGCATGCTGATGGTCTTCGCTCAGCAAAAGCAATTTTGCCTCTTCAATTCTATGTTTATTAATGAATTCAAAAAAATTATAACCGTAGTGGCGATTAAGTATAGTGGAAAGCGTTCTAGGAGAAACCGATAACTCTTTCGCCAAAGCTTCCAATGTCAATGAAGATTCCATGTAGATCTTGCGTCCTTGCATTAGCTCATCTAAGCGTTTGATATACTCAGGGTTTACCGTTGGCTGAGTAGGTACCGAGACTTTCACCTCTTCTAGAGCTGAAGGGGCTTTGCCCATATCGACAAGCGGATGGAGTACAGGTGCTCGCAAAGATAACTGTGGCCATGCGGCATTTCTCAAGGATTCACGGCCTAGGGCAATCAGCAAACCGCTAAATATCAAGCAAGTCCCATAATTCGCCATGAGCCCCATTGCATTTACGGGCAGACCAGCACTGAAATGTACGTTCAGAATAATACCGATGGCTATAATACACGCCCAGCCCCATAAACCGACAAAACTATATACGCCTACCTTAAGCCAGAAGATTAAAGACGTATTGGTTTGAACAAACTTTCGATCAATACATTGAATGTAATTACGTAACTCCAAAACGCAAATAAGGCCGAAATAAAATCGCATGACTTCCCGAGCCAGAGTAACAAAGAAAATAGTAAATGTTTCAGTCGACAAACTATAGTCACGCTGAATTTCCATTTTCACATCGGTAGGAAGAGAGTGGTACGCCAAAAGTTGATGAAATACAAACAACAGGAAAGGAGCAAGATAAAACAAGTCTACAGCACGTAACCGAAAGCTCTTATAGAAACGAGAACGCAAATACCACAACATAAATGGCCCCTGCAGCCAATACCCCATCTCAAAAACATAAAACCAGTTCGGTAAGTGATCAATAGCCCACGCTCGAAAAGCGGCCCCAAAACTAATTAAAGTATCCAATGGCACAACGGCATTAGTCACTAAAAAACCGAGCAAAAAACCATTTGTTAAACGGTGTTTGGGTGAAAATACCACCAAAACGAAACCCAAAAGCAGGCACTGATACACCGTCGCCAGTAAAATAACATCATGGGAATTAAATAGTACTGTATCCACGATTTCAGCCTTTTCCTAATGAAGGGGTTATGAACAGCCCGCACTCAAAATATTATTATTGTGTTTGAGCTATGCTTGTTTTTTACTCTAACCAGCAAGTGCTCTAGCGGCTAAAAATTAGTAGCTCGCGCATAATACACCCTTAAAGCTCTACACTGGGTGATAAAATACCTAGGCTCCAACTCGCCTACCGCGACGCTCTTACCGCCGCAGATAGTCTTAGACCTCAACCCACCATTTCACCTAAACTGTTGACCGCCAACCAACAACCCAACCAAAGGGGGCGAATTGCCATTCAATTTGAGCAAGTTTTAACCTTAACAGCGTTCACCGCAAACTCACTACACTTGCCTGTCCCACCACATTAAAATAATTTCACTGGAAGGCTGGGCACGTTGACTAGTTCTCTGCTTATTAAAGCAACTACTGTACCCTCCTGTACCTCAAGTTTCCGAAAGCAAGCATTCGCTAGAAGATATTCTCATCATTTGGCGAGTTCGCATCCTAACGGAACATGCTTCAGCTTATGCCCACTTACATCAGCCAGCAGCGCGATAGTCAATATCCCGCATCCTTCATACACATCATATGCAACTACCGCCTAGTAGAAAAATGCTGCTTATCGTCATAAGCTTACTAGGCCTAGCGGCTAAAACCCTTACGTCTAGGCGATTCAGCAAGATCATGTTTAACGTTATTATTTTTCATAATTAAAAAGCAGGTGCCCTATTCACTTCCAAATAAATCAGTGTCTAATTCCTTAAAATGGCCATTTAATAGCCGACCAAGAAATACCGAGCAAGCCTATTTGAACATCCAAATTCAATCCACCAAGGAGTTAACAAATACGCATCAATAAAAAAAGCTCCCCCTTAAATACGCTTTTCATGCACTATGATTAAAATGTGTAAAATTTTTCGGCTACACTATTACATTCAGAGTACCCTGCAATGGCACTCCAGCCTAAACTTGCAGACAAATATTCCTTTATAAGGAAAAATAGGGGCTCGCCACATAAGCTCAAGCCCGAACCTATTCAATAGAATAAAACGGCCCCCAAAACAACCGTATTAGATTTGGCGGCAATGTTCGATTTTCTTTGTTGCTAATTACGGCTATTGGCATTGGGCATGGCCACAGAAAAGCCGAATACGATTTATTTTTCACAAGTAAAAAACTCAAGTACTGGGTAAAAGGCACCACTAAAACGGTCTATTTTATCGCCACCATTTCGGTTTCCCCAAACTTGCCGCATAATATTCCGCATGACCACTTACCTCTCCAAGCTATAGTTTGCCGCTATAACTGCGATTATCAATATTCACTTCTGTAACTGCTCCTCAGCACGTAAGGTCTCACAACGCTTTCCAAAATAGACTTCTTTTACATAGGCACAGAAGGTTTATTTTTAAATACCTACGTTTTCTACACAGTGCTTATCTCGCTATGAGATATAGAGATCTACCTTTTTTCGGTAGTGAGTACTGACAAGCGATGTATTTAACTGGATTACGATTCCCGCATGTTGCTGGCCGTGAGGTATACGGCCATTTTTTCAACACAGATATTTTTACTGGTAAAAGCAGTCTCAGCCTTAAGGTATTTACCCCACGGTGCTAACCCAAGTGACGCCGCGGCTTAGGCTCCAGCGACTCAACTTCCCAAACCGTTATTCCAGAGGGTTAGGCACTCCCCTCTGTGCAAATGTCTACGCCTTAACAGCCCATACTGCTGATCTCGTTGAGATATGAGACACGCCGACAACCCAGCGACACCACAAGGCTTATATTTCCGTACTTCTTATTGTAGAGGCTATTGCTATGAAAGGCTTACAGGGTAATAGTCAGGGGCATCACCTCAAGAAGAAGGCTGTGTGCTATCCCCCAACAAGGTACGTACATTTACCCTAACATTTGAACAAAAGTGTTTTCCACTAATAATGATACCCAAAGCTAAAGACTAACTGACGACCAGGCCCAATCGCTCCATATTCAAATGCTGCCAATTCATTTGCAGGATACCGTATTTCAGTACCACCCAAATTGAACGCATGGATATTGGCATACCATGAAGCGTTCGCTGACTGGTATCGCAGATTCCCATTCAACAAGGTATAAGCTCCCACAGTACTGCCGAGATACGTCAAAGTTGGATCGTTTGAAGCGTCGTCATAAATTAAGTCATAATGAGCATCCATTGAACCTACATATATCACCGACCCACTCATAGACCACTGCTTGTAGCCATAACCCATCTTCGCTTTTATTTGACTTTGAGGCGAATAGGCTACTGCGGCTCCCCCTAAAAATTTATCTTCGCTATTTTGATACACCCCGCTCAACTCAGCAATCATATTGCTGCCCGGCCGGTGGGTGAGTATGAGCTCAGCACCACGAATAAGCCAGTGCGAACTATTATCAAGAATTTCATCTATACCCGTATCGGTTACGAGTATCGTTCGCCTTCTAATTTTTTGCACGTCATTTTCAAAAATACTGAAAGAAATGGAGTTCTTTTGCCCTGAACGTAAATAATTGAGTTCATAGCTACTAATTGTCTCCGGCTCCAGCAAGTTTATTGAGCTATTGTCCTGCGTCGCATTACTGTATATCACTTTGAGTAAATCGAGGTCGGTAACCTCAAAAATGGCAGCTAATTTGACCGCATCATCGCTGCGAGCCTTGAGCATTTGACGATCATAGATTTTGTTCCCTTCAGGGTCGGGCAAAATGACATCTATGCCATATTCGCTGGTATTGGTGTAACGATAACCCGCTATCAGCGACACCCATTCAGTCACGTCAAAGTTTACGTTCATAAATGCGGCTGCACTGTCGACCGCGTCAGATTCGTATATTTGTAGAACATTCAACTCGAAAAAGTCGGCGTTATTCTCAACAGATTTCAACTGTCTTCCGTTCACCCCAAGCACCCAAGCAAAACGCTCGCTAGTATTATTGCTAAGCAGCACTTCTACTTCGGTCCGATTACTACCTTGCTGCTGATAACCTCGAATATCGGGGTAGAGAAAATCAGCATCCAAATAATAATTTTCATTGCTAAGTATTAAATTGACACGAGCAATCAGTTCAGAGTTGACATTCTGCTCATACCCAACATTTACGTGCCAAGAATCTAATGCCAATTGATTCCCTTCATCGTAGCCAGGGTACAAGGCATAAAAACCATAATCCATATTGGAATAGCGAAAACCATAATTCACCTGCTTATACATTCCGGTAAATTCTGCACTGACATAGTCCTTTGCCAGCGTGCCATCCAAATCGGTATACATGCCATCAGAAATTACAACGTCATTGTACTGCTCATCACTGAGCATATCGCCAAGCTCTCCTCCTAATCCATTATGACGATAAACACCTAGGTTAAGGACCGAATACCCGTTCTCAAGATCTTCCGACAATCGCAAAAACCCTTTTCTAGTGCCATTCTCACCAAGAGACACCGACATTGTGACTTCGGATTTTTCCACTTCATTAGTAACAACGTTTAAGCTTCCAAGGAAGGCATTATTCCCATAGATTACCGAGGACGGCCCACGAATGATTTCTATGCGATCTATTGACTCAATGGGAATATTGGAACGGGACCGGTCGGGTACAGTGAGGCTTTTAATGCGTGTTGGATGCTGTGGTACACCATTCACCAAAAATGCTATAGAGCCACCCGCCGTACCTCTCACACCCAAGGAGAAATCTTCGTAGGTATCCAAATGGTAAAAGCCGGGCACACTGATTAACAGTTCTTCAAGCGTGGTATACCCCATTAACGCAATATCGTCACGGGTTAGTAGCGTAACAGAAGCTGGAATATCACGAACAGGGTCTGATGTTTTAGAGGCTGAAGCAATTTCAACACGGAGTAGCTGCTCAAGGGATAAATGGAAAAGCGCGGAATTCACCTCCTCTGCACACGCTGGCGCGGTCACCCCAAATAACAAACCATACGTCACGAACAGCGTGTCGGGTAACCCTAGGCTTGGTTTTTTTGTCAGCCTCCCACTCATACCTGAGCACCTACAAAAACAAAAAGCTCCAAAAAACCATAGTCATTGGAGCTTAAAATCCTTTCATTTTTGTTCACCCGAGTGTTGCTGATATTCATACGCGTAATAGACCACTGGTATCACTAATAGCGTTAATACGGTTGACACTAGCAAGCCAAAAATTAGCGATACCGCCAAACCACCAAAGATAGGATCATCCAGAATGAAAAATCCTCCCATCATGGCGGCCACAGCTGTAAGCGCAATGGGTACAGAGCGCACCGACGCGGCCTCAATTGTGGCGTTTTGCAAGCTTTTCCCTTCGGCCAACTGTTGCTGAATAAAATCCACCAACAAAATTGAGTTTCGAACAATAATACCCGCCAAAGCTATCATTCCTATCATCGATGGCGCTGTAAACTGCTGTCCAAGCAGTGCATGCCCAGGCATTATTCCGATTATAGTCAATGGAATGGGAGCCATGATAATAAGTGGTGTTGAATACGACCTAAATTGCGCCACGACGAGCAAATAAATCATAATTAGTCCAATGGAGTAAGCGATTCCCATATCTCGAAAAGTTTCATAGGTAACCTGCCACTCGCCATCCCACTTCATGCTCCAAGTGTAGGGGTTCTCTGGCTGTTGAATATAGAATGCCTCTATTGGAGCCCCCTCTACCGGCATCGTTGCGAGCTCACTGGCAATACTGGCCAAGCCATAAAGAGGGCTATCCGTAATGCCCGCAGCATCCCCCATCACATAAACGACCGGCAATAGGTCTTTATGATAGATAGTCTGGTCTCGCGTCATTTTTTCTACGCGAGTAAGCTCTGACAAGGCAACCAAGGTGCCCATTTGAGATCTAATGCGTAAACTTTGTAGCGCTAATAAATCGCTCTTGGTGCTGGAAGGCAGCTCTATGCGAACCGGTATCGCCTTTTTTGCATGATCATCGTGGAGATATGAAACGTCCTCTCCCTTCAATGCTGCCGCAATATCTGCAACAATGACATCTTGACTAAGACCCAATTTCGCAGCCCGGGCACGATCTACCACTAGCACCCATTTTTGCTGTTGCTCTTCAATGGTGTCGTCCACATCAACAACGTCAGCCGTATTTTCGAACACCGTTCGTACCTGTTTTGCAACGGCCATTTGTCGGTTGTAATCCAAACCATAAACTTCTGCAACCAATGGAGCCATAACCGGCGGGCCAGGCGGCATTTCCACCACTTTCACATTGGCATTATGGCTAATGGCTGTTTTCGCCATTAGCATCCTTGCCTGCTGAGCGATAGCGTGACTTTTACGCGAACGCTCATTTTTATGCATTAAGTTAACCTGAATATCGCCCTGATGTGGCTCCGCTCTCAAATAGTATTGGCGCACTAAACCATTAAAGTTAATCGGGGCCGCAGTTCCTGCATAGGTTTGATAATGCGTCAGTTCTGGCAAATGTTCGAGGTCGTCTGCAAGCGCTTGTAATACACGCTGAGTCTCCTCTAACGGCGTACCTTCAGGCATATCAACGATCACTTGAAATTCGCTTTTATTATCAAACGGTAGCATCTTCATAATCACTGAACGCGTGCCCACCAAACTCAACGATACGCCGATTAACAGAAGAATACCCAGTAACAAAAATACGCGGTACTTGCGCCCCTCCACTTTATTTAAAAATGGCGTTAGCAGAGCGTGAAAAAATCGGTGTAATTTTGTCGTTTGAGTTTGCGATGTAGAGACGGCCACAGGGTGCGGTTGATGCTTAAACAAACGCAAGAACAACCATGGCGTTACGATAAACGCCACTGCCAACGATATCAGCATACCGATTGACGCATTAATAGGAATGGGCCTCATATACGGCCCCATTAAACCGGTTACAAACGCCATTGGAAGTAACGCTGCTATCACCGTAAAGGTTGCCAATATCGTCGGCCCACCGACCTCATCCACAGCCAAAGGAATCGCCTCTTTTAGGGAGCGCGCGCCCATTGTCATATGGCGATGAATATTTTCTACAACCACAATAGCATCATCAACCAGAATGCCTATCGAAAATATGAGCGCAAACAATGACACCCTGTTGAGGGTAAACCCCCATGCCCAAGACGCAAACAGGGTCAGCGCCAAAGTGACAATCACCGCCGCGCCGACAACAACGGCCTCTCTGCGACCCAGCGCAAATAACACCAGTACAATAACCGATAGAGTCGCGAATATTAATTTCTTAATCAGCGTCTGCGCTTTTTCCTCGGCGGTGGCACCATAATTTCGGGTTATAGTGGCTTCCACGCCATCGGGGAAATAGACTCCTTTCATTTGCTCAAAGCGATTAATCACCGCATTTGCGACATCTACCGCATTTTCGCCTGGTTTTTTTGCGACAGAAACAGTAACCGCAGGAAAACGACCACTGACAGAAAAATTATCACCCGCAGGTCCAACACCAAAAGAAACATAAGACTTAGGTGTTTCCGCCACCAGCGAAATATCGGCAACATCCCTCAGAAAAACCGGGGCGCCGCTATTAACGCCAACCACTAAATCTCCAACCTCTTCGGGTGAACTCAGGAAAGTGCCCGCCTGAACTTGTATACTGGCATTGTTGTCCACCAAGGTGCCAGCCTCAGCAGACGCATTTGCGGAAGATAGACTTAAACGTAAGGCGTTTAGTGAGAGGTTATACGCAGCTAGCTTCGTCGGTTCAAAATTAACGCGTACAATTCGAGCGGCACCACCGATGGTTTCAATATCGCGTGTTCCCGGTACTCTCTGTAGCTCTGCTTCCATAGCGTGAGCAATGTTTAACAAGTCCTCGGCATGAATATCAGGGTTTTTACTCCACAATGTACCCGTTACAACAGGAACATCATCTATACCCTTTGGCTTAATGAGCGGCTGCCCCACCCCCAAATTTCTCGGCAGAGCATCCTGATTGGAATAGAAAGCGTTGTACAAGCGTACAATAGCGTCAGTTCTTGGCTCACCGACTACAAAACGAACAGTGAGCACCGCCATCCCAGGAGATGAGGCGGAATAAACATGCTTAACCCCTTCAATTTCTGACACAATTTGCTCTGCCGGGGTTGTGACTAATGACTCAACCTCTTTCGCACTAGCACCAGGAAAGGGAATAAAAACATTGGCAAAGGTTACATTAATTTGCGGCTCTTCTTCTCGAGCCGTAATTAACACCGCAAACAGCCCTAACAGTAGCCCAGTTAACGCGAGTAACGGGGTAATTTCGGAGTTTAAAAAATGCTTTGCTATACGCCCGGAGATTCCCAGGTTAGCGTTGCTAACGTCGCTCATGACAATTTTATTCCTTGCGGCTATGCACGTGGCTTTATTCGCTAACCAAGGTGTAGCGTTGTGTTTTGTAAACCGCTGCTGCGGCCACCGGGTCGGTCGCCACCCATTCACTTTCTCTTAGGCCTGAAAGCACTGTCGCACCCTGCTCCCCCACATTCACACCGGTGCGAATATAACGAAACTCAATACCTGTGCGTTCAGGGGATACCACATAAACCCCACTCACCTCACCTCGCTTGGCAATAACCTTTTCTGGAACAACCAACTTCGACTGCTGGCCAATCACAAAGGCTACTTTAACCAAGGTTCCAGGGAATACGGGATCAGCACGTTCGCCCTCAGGCAGCTGCAATAACACTCGAAAACTGTGCGTGGCCGGGTTAGCGCTAGGAGGAATTCGCATACTTTCGACGTCAACCGATTCACCACCAGCCAGCAATACTCGTGCTTTTTTATGCCGCCTTAAGGAACCGATATGCTGCTGGGAAATATCAACTTGTACCCGCAAATGGTTTAATGACAACCCTTCCAATAACGGCGAACCCGGCGCAACAGTTGCCCCCACATCACTCAGTCGCTTCACAACAATACCGCTGTAAGGGGCCATCACTACAGTATGAGACAAGCGCTCGTTGGCATCCTCTAGTTCAGCTTCAGCAGATTCAACACGTGCACTGGCCGCTTGCTGAGAGGCACTCGCTTGGTCTAAGCTGGCTTTTGCTACCATGCCTTTTTCATACACATCACTCACACGCTTTAACTGTTGGTTCGCTTCTGCATATCGGGCTTTCGCCTCTTCCATCCGAGCCTTTGCCGCAGCTAAACCCGCTTTCTGCTCAGTATCAGTAAAACGTGCTATCACATCCCCCGCAGCAACGTAGTCCCCAACATCGAAAGGTAAATCAACGATACGACCGCTGGTTTGCGCTGAGACCACAGCCTGATTAACCGCCTCTATCACGCCATCAAACGTGATTTCCTGTGCAACATTCGCTTGCACGACCGCAACGACTTCCAATGTTGTTAAGCTCGTATCCGCTCGCTTCTCTTTATCAATTGGTGCAGGCTTTGAGCAGGCGGAAACCGCCAAAGCAAAAGCCATAACCGTAATGATATAGGTACTGCGCCAGCGAATTTTCTTATCAGAACCAAAACGCATACAGTCTTTCCCTTGAATGTGTTTCATCTTTGTCTCCTGCAAGCGAAACGGGTTGAGAATATCAAATTAAAGGTTTTTGACGCCGCACGTAAAAGCGGTGCCCGGCTTCACTCCAAGCTTTCTCAGAATAATGACCAGAGGGCAAAAACCGCTAAACGATGCTTGCACGAGATTAATCCCTACGAAAACCGTAAACCATAGCCAATAAGGATGATGGAAGTGAGCCAACGTTAAACTTAATAGAACAAAAATACCGGCAAAGCGGAACACCAGTGTATCAATGTTGGTAGATTTAATGTCTGTACTTGTCATGATAAAAACCTCTTTTACTATTGATGTAAAAAATGATACTCCCGAACCACCTAAAACCTCAGCCAGCACGCCATGAAGGCTAGCCTCTCTAATCATCACGTGGTGGCGCACAGTAATGACGCTGCAATACTTGGATCAGCTCCAATGCCGGGCCTTCAGCTACAGAGTAGTAAATGTTCTGCGAGTCTCGTCGAGTAAGAACTAGTTTTTCCGCACGTAAACGTGCAAGGTGCTGAGATAACGCCGACTGAGACAAATCGATACTGGCATTCAGCTCCGAAACGGACACCTCTTCACCTCTGCCCGCCAATATGCACAGCACCAATAAACGATAAGGGTTGGCAAGACTCTTCAGTAGAACAGCAGCTGAATCTGCATGCTGCTGAACATTCTGCAACGCTGCTCCCGGTGAATTCGGTATTGACTGACTCATCCCACCTCCTAAAAGCGTCTTGCACGACCAACGCCAGAATAAAGACAATTCTAATTTAGATTATTCTAATATACAAACACTAATTTCCTTTCTTTTTCACGGAAACAGCTGCCGAGGCTAGAAAGGAAAGGTTGTCACCGGATACTTTAGCCTGTCCGCTCCTTTAGCTTAGCTAGCATGCGCAACAATAACTGCAGCCCCACAAACACCATAACAGCAATCAACACCCATGCCATGGCAATCCAACCGAAGAGCCTTGGCGCCCTCATCATTGTCGACATCAATGAGTCTTGATAAAAAAAGAACCAGTCGTGTCCATCGGGAAATACCCATTCATGTAAGGTATTAAACACCGTCTCTGGGCCGACCAGCAAAACGCCTATTGCAATAGGTACCAAAATAAACGCGACCGAGCGAAATTGCTGCTTGGGCGACGGCAGCAGTTGTACAGCCAATATCAAGTAGCCACTCACCCCCATCCATAAAAACACCGCTATAAACACAGGCCAAAACAGCACATCAATAAGGTTGGCGACATCTTGTAAATGCACCACTTCAGGGTCACGGAGCAGAGCTTGAATACCCCCACTACTAGGGCTTTGATAGCGAATTTCTCGCAAGCCCATTCCACTGCGGTGAACACTCCGGTTGATTTGGGAAAACAAATCTACTCGCTGCTCCCGAGTTGTGTCTGCAAACCCACTCTTGTAACGGTTCTGGGGGCCATATTGCTCTATACCTTCGGCTATACCAACGGTATCGTGCCAGAACCCGTACCAAAAATTTTGCTTAGCCAGTAATACCCAGCTAATGAACAGAGCAACTAATAACGTGAGCAGCGCGTAGCTCAAACTCAACATCCGCTGCTTCAAGAGCGTTCGGGAAAACCATGACAAGCGCAATGTTTGAGGCGGTTTATTCCCTGACTTTTTGTTCAAAACACGCGCCATAATTGAGCCTCCACAGCTTGATCAGTTGTTGTACACCGTCAGAATTTATTTCACGTTACGGGCGCAGGGCCACGCATACTAGCGTATTTGACCGCGAATGTTGACAACCTCCCGCTCACCTCTCTAGAAGAGGCTCTATCAGCCCATTATTTCTCAATACGACCTTGGCACGCACCAAATAAAAACACCTTCGCACAATTTGGGTACAAACAATTGACTAAGGCCATCCTCACCCCTCTTGTTTTCGCCCAGATTAAAGACAATTCGCACGATTTCAGTGCTGGCACAGTAGTTGCTCAGCAAGTTTATCACGATCCATTTGGTGCTCCACTGCGCAACATTGAAGCACACACTTTACTTAATTGGCTTATGTCTTACTCACTGAAGGATGCTGTATGAGCAACTCAAAATTAAACCTGCTAGATTTCGCGCAAGCGAATATCCGCACATTACACCTCACTTGGTTTGCTTTCTTTTTAACCTTTGTTATGTGGTTTTCACATGCCCCCATGAAGCCCCTCATTATGGAAGCTTTTAATATGAGCGGTGCACAATGGAAAGCCTTGCTCATACTTAACGTGGCTCTGACAATTCCCGCACGGATTATTATTGGCATATTGGTCGACAAGTTTGGACCGCGAATTGTGTACAGCACGCTTTTAGTTGTCTCGGGTTTTTTGTGCTTAGGTTTCGCCTTTGCCAATAGCTATGAACAATTAGCGGCAATGCGCTTTGCAATGGGCTTTGCCGGAGCAGGCTTTGTTATTGGCATTCGCATGGTGGGCGAATGGTTTCCCGCTCGCCAAGTCGGCCTTGCAGAAGGTGTTTATGGCGGTTGGGGCAACTTTGGTTCTGCTGCTGCAGCCTTTAGCTTACCGACCATTGCGCTGTTATATGGCGGTGACGATGGCTGGCGCTACGCTATCGCCAGCACCGGTGTTATTGCAGCAATTTACGGCGTATTTTTCTATTGGAAAGCCCGTAACACCCCTAAAGGCTCAACGTACTTCAAACCCAAAAAATCAGGGGGTTTGGAGGTTACCAGTAAGCGTGATTTCTATTTTTATCTCGGCATGAATATCCCTATGTACCTAATTCTAGCCGTACTTGCATGGAAGCTGTCACCAGCCGGAGTGGGTCTATTAGGCCAAAACACCACTTACATAATGTATGCACTTCTTATCGTTTTGTTTGCATACCAGATCACTCAAATATATAAAGTAAACAAAGAAATGCTTAGCCATGGAGCACCCGAGCACGACAAATATAAATTCAAGCAAGTGGCTATTTTGGACTGGGCTTACTTTGTTACCTTTGGCTCTGAACTCGCGGTAGTTTCCATGCTGCCCGCATTCTTTTTAGAAACTTTCACCAGCCTAACATTGGTTCAGGCCGGTGCATTAGGTGCTGCATTTGCCTTTATGAATTTAGTCGCTCGTCCAGGCGGTGGTTATATCAGTGACAAATTTGGTCGCCGTAAATCTCTATCTGTGTTTATCGCTGGGTTGGCGGTAGGGTATCTTATTTTGTCACAAGTTTCGTCGGGCTGGCCCATTGCCATGGCCGTTGCGGCTGTTATGCTTTGCTCCTTCTTTGTTCAAGCGGGTGAAGGCGCGGTATTTGCTATGGTACCCTTAGTCAAACGTCGTATGACCGGACAAATTGCCGGTATGGCTGGGGCTTACGGCAACGTAGGCGCAGTGACTTTTCTTACGGTATACAGCTTTGTTGATACCAGCAGCTTCTTCCTTATTATAAGCGGCTGTGCCGCTATTATATTTACCGTCATTCAATTTCTGGAAGAACCGGCAGGTCACATGGTTGAAGTGTTACCCGATGGCACTGTACAGCAAATCGAATTGACCTAAAGGTACGGTATCATCGAATTATCTAGCAGCCCTTCGGGGCTGCTTTTACATCAGCAAGGAAAAACTGTGGACCACCTCAAATCATCGCTAAAAATAGAGCTTTCTCAATACAGCGATAAAGGCCCCAAACCTGAAAATCAAGACACGGTAGGTGCACGCATTCCTTCCGATGACCAGATATCCACGCTTGCCACCAAAGGTATTGCCATTGCCGTTGCCGATGGAGTAAGTAGTAGCTCTGCTGCCCGCCAAGCCAGTCAATCGGCTGTTTCGGGGTTTTTAACTGATTACTATGCCACACCGGAAACCTGGCGTACCCAACAATCCGCTATCCGGGTTATTCGTTCCCTCAACCAATACCTGTGGGGGCAAAGCCAAAACAGTATTCGCGATGAGGGCTATCTCACAACCTTTAGCGCCCTCATTCTTAAAGGCGATAAATGCTTCACTTTCCATATCGGTGACACCCGTATCTATCGCCTACGTGATAACCAGCTAGAACAACTTACTCGTGACCACACACAAAAAATAGACAGTAAAACCACGTATCTTAGCCGAGCCTTAGGCGCAGACATTAGCCTAGAAGTCGATATGCAAATGGAGGAAATGGAGACTGGAGACTTATTTGTTTTGAGTTCCGATGGTATACACGATGCCATTCCAGCCAAAATATTCAAACAGCTCATTATCGACCACCAAGATAAACCCAATAAAATCACCGAGCTGGCGCCACAACTCGCCCTCGAATACAACACACACGACAACATCAGTATTCAAGCGGTTAAAATATTAGCCGTAGGAACACCCTCGCAAAACGATGCGGTAACCGTGCTATCTAAACTCCCGTTCCCGCCCTTGCTAGAAGTCGGTAATAAAATTGACGGTATGACTGTTCAAAAAATCATTCACGAATCAGAACGCAGTCAGGTTTATCTGGTAAAATCGGCTAACGACACCCCCCTTGTACTTAAAACACCTTCGGTAAATTACGAGGACGATCCGGCCTATATTGAACGTTTTGTCATGGAATCATGGATTGGCTCTCGAGTACAAAACCCTCATGTTGCCAGAGTGATCACCCCCCCCCATGCCCGCAATACTCTCTATTACCTTACCGAACACATCGCCGGCCCCACACTGGAAAAACTTATTGACGAGCGCGGCCCTTTGCCCATACCCGATGCGATTGAATTGGTTGAACAGATCATTAAAGGGGTACGCGCTCTGCACCGCAAAGACACCCTGCACCAAGATCTAAAACCCGCCAACATTGTTATTGGTAGCCAAGGCGCTACTATTATCGATTTTGGTTCCTGCTGGGTAGCCGGTATTCAGGAAATGGCTTCGCCCTTTGTCAGAGATATAGTTCTAGGCACACTGGATTATTCAGCGCCGGAATATCGCTGCGGAGGCAATATTGGACAAAAGTCAGATCAGTTTTCCTTGGCCGTCATTTTGTATGAAATGCTAACCAAGCAACGGCCCTATGGGGATGCTTACAATAAACCCAAAAACTTAAAGGGTTTTCAGAAATTGCACTATATTCCTGCGCGCAAACATAACCCTCTAGTTCCCCTCTGGCTAGATAACGCCTTGGAAAAGGCATTGAGCATTCACCCCAATGCTCGCTACGCCGCCTTGTCTGAGTGGCTTATCGATTTGCAACGGCCCAACCCCAATTGGACCACTCCCAAAGAAATGCCCCTGATAGAAAGAGACCCAGTGAGAGTTTGGCAGGTGCTGGCAGTGTTAGGTTGGGCCTTAGCTTTTTACCTTGCCACTCGACTCTAAGCTCAGCCATATTCTTGAGATGCAAACCCTTTATGACACTACAGCAGAAAGCGCTAATACATCGCTAGTGGGTGGCAAAGGGTTTATTTTAAAGCTATCCACATCGCCACCATCAACGGCCTGCCACATCGATTGAATTAACTGTTCTTTTGTCTCTGGCCTTTGCCACCCCTTCAAAACAATCCATTCAGCAATCGCTTTCGCAACATTAGGATAAGCAACTTTACTGGCCCGGTATGAACTAAGCCACTGACCAAGTTTACCCGAATCGAGAACATCCATAGTCATTGCTAGGCTTAGATCCTCCATCGCTCGGGCATTAGATAACTGCTCCAACTGACCTTGCAAAGGTTTAACCAATAGTTTTTTCCCCAGCTGGATGGCTTCGCTTGAAAGCTCAAAACCAGCATTACAAATAACCCCGGCACAAGTAGCAAGGTCATATTTAAAGCCCTCGCGCGATAAAGGTTTTAATTTGATATGCCCTAAACTCTCGTAATGTTTAAACGGACCATAATAGTAGAAGGTGTAATCCTCAAATGGATCTAGAAAGCTAATCACAGCGTCGGTTTCTTCAAAGCCCAAATACACCAATATTGTATTTTTTTCTATACGCTCGTCGTTATAATTCACATCGACAATAGGCGGTAAAATTGGCTGATTAAAATGATACCAGTGCAAACCCAAGCTATGCTCTGCAGGTGCAAATAGTGCCATAATTTTTCGGGAAACAAAGTCATCACCTCGGCGCGGCACCTTGTGATCAAACGCATATTGATGACCAATACCAAGACAAGCTTTCCCTTTTCGACGAGCAGCCCAAGCCGTAATGGGTTCAAAATCAGTCACGATTAAGTCGTAAGCACTGATATCCAAAGTGTTTATATCGTGCCAAAACTCTCTCAAACAAGCATTTTTAAGCGTACGAAATACTTTCAATTCTCCAGAATCGTGTACAAACGTTAAACCCTTAAGGCAACGCCAGTCACCAAACGCCTCCATATCAAAATACTTTTCCCGCTCCCGCCCCGAAAACAAATAATCAACCTCAACACCTAAGGCTTTCAAGTAGGTGTTAAGTACACGAGCACGACTAATATGCCCATTCCCGGTTCCCTGAACACCGTAAAGTATCTTCATTTTATCACTCTGTATTTTTCAATTTTTAAGAGATTTACGCAGATTATTATCTTTAGATGAAGCTTGCCACCAACAAAAAAACACTCGTCCCTAACAACGCACCGGCCAAAATATCAGTGGGAAAATGCACCCCCAACATAACTCGAGCAGCACCCACACAGCATGCCCACGGGTACAACACCCATACTAAAAAGGGGAAGGTTGAATGCAACGCACAAGCAACAAGAAAAGCCGCAGAGGTATGCCCTGATGGAAAGCTGAATTGATCAGAAGCCACAATGGCACTTTTGAAACCAGGAATAGCCACAGCAGGTCGGTTGCGACGAAAAAACGATTTAAAAAGAAAATAGAGTGTACGCTCAAGCGCAAAGGCCACTAACATCAATGTCGCCACAGGCCAATTTCCCAGCGCCATAAATACCACGATAATCACAGCATACAACGGACCGTCAGCGCTGCGAGATACGTGTCGGCTGAACACGACCGTTAGCTCGCGATGCTTCCGACGTAAACACCACTCAAAAGTTCGAAGATCAAATTGATGTATATTCTGCAGAAGTCGCATATCGTAGCCTCCAATTACGCTATACACTATTCCACAACGATGACAGTTAGATGAGAAATCAATGACAATAAGATGACAGCATTACCATTCCGACACGCACAATACCGTTAGGGACTCTTCGCTTAAACCTAAGGGAACCTCTGGCTTAAATTGACCCCAAATACATTAACACCACGATTGCTGACCAGCAGGATTTTCCAACAGCTCGCGAATATTCGCTTCAATAATTCGGTAGCCTACATTCCCTGAAAGCTTCTGTCGCCCTTCATTAAATATAAGCGTTGGGCTCGACTTAATTCCCAGCTCAATTGATTTGTACATATTTCCACAAATAATCGCGTGTGCCAAACCGCTGTCGACACTTTCACGTAAGCAGTCAACCGGCAGCTCTTGCTCTTCTGCTATTGCCAGTAATACATCTCGATGCGAAATGTCCTTAGCCTCCACAAAAAACGCTTTTCTTATTTCTTCCATAAACCTCACAAAAGACCCAATAGGAGCCTGTGATGCCTTTTCAGCAAGTTTTACCGCGGCCAAAAATAAATGTGCCGGTAAAGAGGATTGTGGTGTATGCCTCACCCAAACATCAGGGTGAAGTACAATATGGTCAAATTTATCAGCAACGCTATGTACATGTTCGCTATAGGCCCTTATACCTCCTTTCTGGGACCAAGATTTATCCATCTTCCCCGGAACATCACCAAACACCGGAAAAAAATGAAATTCCACGGCCACTTTGTCACCAAATTCCAGCTGTAATTCATCTACACGAACTTGTGCGATATACGCCCAAAT
>Ga0065722_104393_pt1 | contig 17860 bp, 16 predicted proteins | sample BansetMetagenome_FD_59109 | JGI IMG/M metagenome (GOLD analysis project Ga0065722, IMG submission 59109) | Bankia setacea gill microbial communities from Puget Sound, Washington, USA - Caecum Enriched | ecosystem: Host-associated > Mollusca > Digestive system > Ceca | place: United States... | reverse complement strand
AATCCGCACACAAAAATAACAACCATCACATTACATTACATTACAGGTGTAGCCTATGGTCGAAAGTCCAAAGCGCGACGAAGAGCCGCAAGATGAAGCGCTCTTAACGGCTATTGCTGCCGGCGATAATGACGCAGTTAGTACTTTTTATCTCCGTCATGAGGCGCGAGTGTATCGCTATGCATTATCTAAATTGGGCGATAGCTTTGCGGCTGCGGACATCCTCAACGATGTCATGCTTGAAGTGTGGAAATCGGCTTCGCGCTTTCAGGGGCGCTCCAAGGTCACCACATGGCTGTTGGGTATCGCTCACCATAAAGTAGTGGATCACTGGCGAAAACAAGGGGCTCGCGATTACACAGAGCTGGATGAAAACCTCGCTGATGATTCTAGCGGCGCCAACCTTGAACAGTTGGCCACAGCGGCCAGTGACGGCAAGTTGCTACATGCCTGTTTGGCAAAGCTTTCTGCGGAACACCGGGAAATATTACATTTGGTGTTTTTTGAAGAGCTGGGTTACAGCGAAATTGCCGATATTATTGAGGTGCCGGAAGGCACTGTAAAATCCCGTGCGTTTCACGCGCGAAACCTAATGAAAAAACAGCTGGCTAATGCCATGAGGTAGCCATGACACCGTCCAAAATGAAAACTGAAGAGATTGATGAAAAACTGGCTTTGTTGGTGAACGGTCAGCTTGATAAGGCTGAAAGTGAAGCGTTAGAGCGAGAAATTGCCCAAGCGCCAGAGCTTGCGCAAGAAGCTGACTTTTTAAAGGCTTTACAGGTGGGGATGCAATCGTCGGAGGAGCCTACTCCGGGTGCGATGGGTTTGGCTCGGTTGCAGCGCGACATCCGCAACCAACAAACGCAAACCAGCCGGCAAGAACCCCAAGCGTCCAAACCGAGTACGGGCAGCTTTTGGAAGCCCTTGGCCTTGGCTGCTAGCGTTTTATTGGGTGTGCAAACGCTTGTGATGGGCTCTTGGCAAATGTCGAGTGTTGAGGGGGTCAACGTGATGCCCATGTCGGGCTCAAAGCTTGGCGAGGTTGGGGCTCAAGGTGCACGTCTGCAGTTGGTGTTTAATGACGCTGCAACTGCAGCGCAAATGGCTAGTCTGCTGCTGGCGGTTAATGCCAGTATTATTGATGGCCCGAGTGCTCTGGGCATTTATACTGTGGTACTGCCCCCCAAAACGGATGCTGAGCTTGTGGTACAGCAGCTCGACAGCTCTGGTGTAATTGAAGAGGTAAGCGTGTTGTGAGCTTTTGGCCAAGGGGCTTGCGAGTTGCGCGACAAAGCTGGCAAGTACTATGGGTGAGTTTGCTCATGTTAGTTGTGCCGGTGTTGGCTGAGGACGCAAAAACAGGTTCTGTACCTAGCTCCAGGGCTATAGAACGAGATACCGCTATAGAGGCCTCAGCTCCAAGTATTAGGGGGGCTACCGCACCTTTAACCGAGCTTACGGCTACAGCCCTCGATACGCTGCCGGCTGTGCCAACAACGATAAACAATAGGCAAAAACGCGCATCTCCTCAGGTTCTGCCGGCGCAGCCACAGACGGTTGCAGCGCCAGAGTCTGATCTCCATGGTTCCAGTGGGCGTTCCTCGGCACTGAAGCAGAGCGCAGAGCGATCGAATGGTGGCGCAAAGGACGCTAGCAATGACGTTCAGGCTGTTGATGAGCAAGAATCGATTGAGGCTATTGCCGAAAAGGCCGAAGCCGATATCGACAGGGCTGAGCAAACAGCAAAAGCAGCAGATAACCTAGGTAGTGCTGACGGCAATATGAGTGAAGCAGCGGTCAGTGCCTCATCATCGAGTCAATCGTCAGCTGAACCACAAAAGCAAACGCGTTCGCTAAGCAGCGGCCGCCAATCCAAAGACAATGCCTCTACCATTGATGCGTCGTCGGCTCCGGCGCCCACGGGGCCGGCTTTAAAGCCTTCCCCTTATCGAGGTCGTATGTTGAGCCAAGGTAGTCCGCCACTGCCTCCTCTGCAGGCCCTGCCGCAAACGGTGCTGGCAGAAATCGTTGAGCCGGATGATGGGGAGGCTAAGGTTGAGCCCGGTGAGCTTCTGCTTTTGAGCGCGTCTATGGCAGAAGCGCGGCAGTCAGAAACCCAACTTCGTGGTTACCGCTTACGCATAAAATCTCGTCAGCACTTGACTCAGTTTGGCTGGGTATTAAGTGTTTACCGTATGCCAGAGGGGGCCGATACCTTGGCGATGGTACGACAATTACAAGTGGACTTTCCTCAATGGTTGTTAGACGGTAACCAGCGTTATTTTACGCTCGCGGAAGCGGTGGTCACTGGTGTGAATGATGCAAAGACTGGTCTCGCAGGTACCCAAGGCGGTGGCAAAATTGTTTCGCCGCGTAAACACTATGGTCGCCGTTTACTGGGTTGGCCAGATGTCAGTGCCGCCAGCTGCACCGACTCTGCCTCTTTAAAGGTGGGTATGATAGATACGCCGGTCAACAGCCAGCACCCCGCGTTGGTTGGGCAGAGCATTCACCTTGAGCCATTTGCATCCGGGACGCCAGCTTCACCTTTACATGGCACCGCAGTGGCGAGTTTATTGGTAGGAAATGGCCAGGCTGAGCACTTAGGCTTGCTTCCCAACGCTTCGCTCTATGCGGCTAGCGTCTTTAGGCAGCGTGGAGACAAAACGGACACGACTACCTCTAGCCTTTTGCAGGCCCTAGATTGGTTGCTGTCGCAAAAGGTTACAGTGATTAATTTGAGCTTGGGTGGTGAGTACAATTTGATGTTTGAGCGCGCGTTAGTCCGTGTTCTTGAGAAAAACGTCGCGCTGGTTGCTGCTGCCGGAAATCTCGGCCCTGAAGGCGTTCCCCAATACCCTGCAGCTCAAGCTGGAGTGATCGCGGTGACAGCCGTAGATGCTGCGGGGCGTTTATACCGCCAAGCGAACACGGGTAACCATATTGATTTTGCCGCACCCGGCGTAGATGTGTGGGCGGCAGATGCTGACAGCGGTGGTCGCTATCAGAGTGGTACTTCTTTTGCTGCGCCTTTTGTCAGTGCCATTATGGCTATCAATGGAAGTGGCTCTGAGGATACCTTACAGCGGTTACAGCAAAAGGCCCTTGATAAAGGGCCTGAGGGCAAGGATGAGCTATTCGGCTGGGGGCTTATTTCTGTGCCTTGGCTGTGTGAGCTTTAACGAGGCTTGGCAAGACTGCGGTGTTGCTGGTCTCGCGTAGCAGCGCTTGTTCGTCCAGATTTTATCTGCATTTCTGCGCCCATTTTTTTCGGGTAGCCGGCTGCGATACCACCGTGATCCTCACAAAAAGCCACGGCGATTGTGTGGGTGGGAGGTGTTGAGCTGGTATTAGTGGTCCCGTCCTCACAGGTTAGAACAAATTCCGTTTGCGCGTTCCCATACAGGGTATAGGCCAGTGCGTTAACGCTCGAAAAAATCAGCAAAGTCAGTAAAAGTATACGGTTCATAAATATTTCCAACAGGCATGTTAAGTAAAATGTATGGTTACTGTGTTGTGCTGCCCTCAACACTAAACATCTAATGGCTCTGGGCTTATTGGTTGAGTCGCAATTCGTTGTAAAACGGTTCAAATGTTGGTCTATATATGTGTTCTCGGGTGAGTTTTCCGTATTTTGATATCTAACGTCCCGTAGCGAAATTGAAATCAACTTTTAACAGTTGAAGGTTGTGAGCCACACGGATAGATAGCTTGTCGGTGTGTTTTCAGTCACCGATTTTGGGTTTTCTCGGCAGTGCCGATTTACGCGCTTAACCACGATGTTAAGGTCCCCTTTCTGTTTGTTTTTAGCGGCGTCTATAGTGCTTGCAAACGGAACGGGCCCTGTAAGTATTACTTACAGGGCCCGTTCGTGTTGTTGTGTAAATACGGGATTTAAACAATTTCGGTGTTAACGTGCTGAGCCTTGAGGCGATAGCGTTTTGGGTGCTGGCCTTACCTGCGGGCTTGACATGGATAAACGATTAACTTTGATGCGGCGGTGGCACTGCGTGGTATGAGCATCAATTGTTTTGCCCGCGCCGTTTTGACAAGTGGACACACTTTGACTTAGTTCTGCGGGGGCTGCAGAGACATTGACGCCACCTCCAGGGCCGCCGGCAATACCACCATGACCTTCGCATAGTGCCGGTGCAACGATTCCGATACCGCTAGGCCCGCCGGAATAGGAAAATATTTGACCGTCGGTACACACAATTGCATAGTAATTTTCCGCTAGCGAATACACAGTATAAGCCGATGCTAGGGGGGTAATAACTGCGCTAGCGAATAACAAGGCTACGCTTACTGCTGTGTGTCGAATGCCAAGTTTTTGTTTTTTAATAAAAGTTGAAGCCGCTGTTTTTGTTTTTAAGTTTTTCATGGAGTCGCCTCCTCAGGCAAATGGGTGTGGTTAGTTTGTGTGTTGGTGGTACAGAAGAGCATCTAGTGTTGGCTTATGTATGGGCCTTATATTATTGGCTATTTTTATTGCTGCGACTGGAGTTGTAATGGCGGCTGTTAAGATTGGTAGCGGTTGAATTAGTGGCTGTGCTGTTGAGGGTTCGTTGCTTTGCAACACCGTCGATTGCTTTTGGGTAGCCTTGGGCGATACCACCGTGACCCTCGCAGAAGGCTACTGCCGTATTGTGGTTGGGTGGAGCTCCACTAGTATTGCTGGTACCGTCTTCGCACATGAGAATAAAGCCAGAATTAGAATCTCCGTGAATACTGTATGCCATGGTATTTGCAACGGACAGTGAAAAAAGGCTAACTAAACCAAGGGTAAATAAATGTTTCATGTTGTTTCTCCAATAGAGGTGTAGATCATTCAATTGTTGGCTGCTTTGTTGCAGCAAAGCTACCTGTTTGTTACTGCTTTCAAAACTTTACCCTGCAAATACACTATGTGTTGCTAGTAGTGTTTGAGCGGGTTTAATAATGAGTCGAGATGAATCTAAAAAGGGTTCAATAAATTTTAAAAATTTTCATTGTGTTTAGTTGTGGCGGGTGCCAGCAGTGTTTTTTCGGTGGGTGTCTATGGTGCGATATTGGAGATTAGCTAACGGCTGAGAAGGCGAGGTTTATAGCTGAGGCGCGTCGAACTTTGCACCTAAAAAATGCGGCAGCTTGGGGGCCTAGTGTTGTTCGTGGAGGGGCTTGCCAGTATGGGGGGAGTGGCGCGTGTACCCTGAGATGGTAGCGGAGAGGTATCTTCCAGTGAAGATACCTCTCCCAAGGTGAAATGCGTTGCTGGAGCCTGAGCTACCAGCCCATAATGTGTTTAATGGGCGGAATGATATCCGCTGCCATAGCAGCGTGTTCGGCCTTGCCGGGGTGGAAATCACAGGGTCCACCGGGGTAGCGTGTTGCTTCCAATACGTGTACTTGGTCACTGCCTACACGGATTTTGGTTTTCTCTAGGTAATCAACGAGAGTGGGTTTTTCTTCACCGCCCAGCATTGGGCCTTCGGTGAGCACGACTTGTGCGTTGGGGTGGTCGCTTAGGATTTTATTGACAAAATCCACGTAGGGCAGAACGTATTGCTTTTCGCTGGGCATGGGACCGGCATGGGAGCTAAAATCGTTAGTACCCAAGGCAATATACACGAGGTCTGGGTTGTAATTCTTCTGTGGCCAAGCGACAGAATTACTGCCATCGACAATGGCTAGGTCGTAAAATTCGGGTGCATTCTCATCTGTCGTGGTGCCGTTCCAGTTTCGAATTAAGCCTCTGCCGCCCATGCATACCATGTGTACCTGAGCATCTACTTCAGCGGCCAGTAACATGCCGTAAGATAATCGCGGGTTCCACCAGCTATTTTCTTTGGTACCACAGGTTTTAGGAGGCTCTATAGCTTCACCACAAGTAATGGAGTCGCCAATGACCAGTATTTTGCGCGAGCTGAGGCTGGGTTTCGCCAACAATTGCCCCTGCCCGAGTTCGATGGAGGCCAAAGTGGTAATACCGTGCCAAGTTTCTGAGCGATTAATAATTTCAATATGATGCTTGGAATTCTTTGCAGCGCTGAAGATTTCTATACGGGTTGGGGTCTCTGGAATCTGCACAAGGTGTGGCTTGCCATCCACCATAACATCGAGATAGGTATTGCCGGAACTGCTACTGGCGAAGAGATGCAGCGAATTGCCAGAGAAATTGAATTTTAGCGATACGCCAGGAAACGCAAAGCGGAGTGCGCCCTCGCTTAAACGTTCAACTCGACCGGTGATAGCAATATGGTCATCAGTGGCGGCAACCACGGTGTTAGCGATGGCTTTTTCTGGTCTATTGGCAGAGCTGCTGCATGCAGTCATCAATATGGCGGCTAAAATAGCTACGCAGGATACGCGGGTCGTGCGTTGTTGTAGCGAAAGAGTTCCCAAAAACATATTGTTATCTTCCTATAAGTTGATAGAACGAGTAAAACACTTCTAATGGTAGCACCAAATACGCTTTTCAGATCATTCTGTTTGCAAGCCTATAAGGCGAGGTGATGGTGCGCAGAGTTCCCATAGACTTCGTCAGCGCTTTTCGTGGCTATTTCCCGTTGTGTTTTTAATAAGAGTTTATTGCGTTTTGGTTTCTTTAATTAGCCATGCGCCGCTTTTTTCTTCCATTGTAAAAAAGCGATCGCCTGCATCCAATTGAATGCGAAAGCTAAACCCTACCTCGGTGCTTTTAAACTGCAAGTCTTCTTTCTTAATGTGAATATCACGGCGTTTAAGGTAGCCAATTAAAACGTGTTGGGCTTGTTCGGAAGAGGCGGTGTTGGTCTTCGCGAAGAAGTCGTTGGGGGGCGCGCTAGACGATTCCGTAGATTGGCCTAGCGGCTTGTGTTCGCAGCCGCTTAGCATGCCGACGAACACGAGCAGTAGAGCCGGGAGCCATTGGTAGGAAGCAAGAGGCGCCGGTGGCCGAGCCCCTAGGGTGGAGCTTATATGATGCGTCTTGAACATTATTGTTTAAATTCGAGCTTTTGTGATTTCGCACTTAAGACCTGTGCTCCAGCTAGGCCAAGTGTGATGTCAAGAATGATATTCCAAGGGTCAGCCGCTGCTGCGCCTTTAGTGGCTCTATCGGCTAAAGCGGCTTTGCGGATGAGGTCTTGCAACTGGCGAGATCTTAGGCGATGAAGAGCGGATTTAAAAAGGGGCTTTCGTTTTTCCCAAATACCGTTTCTACGAGCGGCGTTTTCGAAACTTTCTCCAGCTTCCATACCCTCCTTCATGCTGTTTAGGCTGCGAATGTCTCGGGTGAGAGCCCACAGCAGGGCGAGTGGCTCTGTGCCTTCTGCGCGCAAACCTTGAAGGCTGTGTGCCGCTGAACGGCTATCACCATAAATGGCCTTGTCGACCAATGAAAATACATCATAGCGTGCCGAGTCCATAACGGCGCTGGTCATCAACTGTGCGTCAACAAGACCTTTGTCGGCAATAAGCTTGAGTTTTTCAACCTCTTGTACAGCGGCCAATAAATTACCTTCGGTCTTCGCACAAAGAATGTCTATGGCTTCGCTGTCGGCGTTTAGGCCTATTTTTTTCAGGCGTTGATCGAGCCAGCGGTGCATTTGCTGAGCGCCAATGGGCCATATTTGTACGGTGATACCGAGTTTATCAATGGCCGAAAACCATTTGCTTTTTTGGCTGCGGGTATCGATTTTGGGGCTGACCAGCAAAAGCACTATATCGTCGCTGGGCGATTGGCAGTATTCACAAATAGCTTTGCTTCCTGCATCGCCTGGCTTGCCATTGTGAATGCGTATTTCAATAATTTTTTTATCGGAGAATAACGATAGTGCGTTGGCACTGTTATAGAGCTCATCCCAACTGAACCCGGCATCGGTGTGGTGAAGCTCGCGTTCGCTAAAACCTTGTGCGCGTGCACCTTGGCGAATAGTGTCGCAGGCTTCCTGTGCGATAAGTGTTTCATCACCGTGAATAAAGTAAATAGGCGCAAGGGATGTTTTGACGGATGACGATAACTGCTCGGCTCTCAACTTGGGCATAATCGGAGTATCTTATTGCGGCAAGCTATCGAGGATACGCAGCGACAGTTCTTCGCGCATTTCTTGCAGCAATGCTTGTTCTTCTTGGTTCTTCGCCACAATTAATTTAGCGTCAAAGTCGTAACTTCGCCAACTCATTAGCTTGCGAGAGGCCAAGGTGATTTTCTCGTCTTTAGCGTCGCTATTAGTTTTATAGTGATAGCGAACATTCAAGATGAGTTGATATTGCGCGGTTACCCCGGTGTCTGTAACCGCGAGTGGACGTTTATCGATGCTTTCTTCTTCGATAACAAGAGTGGTGGCCGCGGAGGCGGTAAGTTGAATGTTTTGGCTGCGTATTACGCCTTGTAGGGTTTGCGCCATTTTACTGTTGCGCTGCCACATAATCATATGAAGTTGCGCTGGTGTTGTTGCGGAGCGGGGGGCACCATTTTGTGGTTTAGAGTGGTCTACGCCTCGCAATTGCCAGCCGCAGGCGCCCAAAAATAGCATCACTAAGAGCAACGTACTTAAGCGAATACAATCTTTCATAAACGTTCCTCAGAATGGGGGGCAGGCGTTATGCTAGTTTATGGCCTGCCCAGTTTTTTAATTGGCGACAATATTGACGAGTTTGCCGGGCACAACGATGACCTTGCGTACGGTCTTGCCGTCGATAAATTTTTTCACATTGGTATCGTTGAGAGCTAAGGCTTCGAGAGTGTTTTTGTCCGCGTTAGCCGGAGCTTCCATTTTTGACCTGACTTTGCCGTTGACTTGGGCGACGATGGTGATGGCAGTTTTTGTCAGTGCATTTTCATCGACGCTGGGCCAAGCTTGGTCGAGTATGGGGTTTTCGTTGCCGAGAGCGAGCCAGAGTTCATGGCAGATATGAGGAACAATTGGAGCCAGCACTAATACCGCTGCTTGGAGTGCCTCACGCTCCACCGCAAGCCCGCTAGGGGTGCTCCGATCTGCGTGACGGTTGACCTCATTGAGCAGCTCCATAACGGCGGCAATAGCGGTGTTAAAGGTTTGCCTGCGGCCATAGTCGTCACTGACTTTGCGAATGGTCTCGTGGGTTTTCCGGCGCAGATTCTTTTGGTTTTCGTCTAACTGGTCAGCGGCTAATTCACCTGGCTCACCGGCTTTCAAATGTGCAGCGACACCTTTCCACAGTTTTTTCAAAAAACGGAAGGCGCCTTCTACCCCGCTTTCTGTCCATTCGAGAGATTGTTCTGGGGGGGCGGCAAACATGGAAAATAAGCGTACGGTATCGGCACCGTATTGTTGAATGAGATCTTCTGGGTCAACGGTGTTACCTTTAGATTTGGACATTTTGGTGCCGTCTTTTAGCACCATACCCTGACATAAAAGGCGTTCGAATGGTTCATCGCAGCTGAGCAGGTTTTCATCGCGCATGAGTTTGTGGAAAAAACGTGCGTAGAGCAGGTGTAAAATGGCGTGTTCAATGCCGCCCACATACTGATCGACAGGCAGCCAATAGTTGGCTTTGTCGGGATCGAGCATGCCTTTTTCGCTGGGAGCCGCATAGCGAGCGTAATACCAAGAGCTTTCCATAAAGGTATCAAAGGTGTCGGTTTCACGTTCAACACTTTCACCGTTGAGCTCTGCTTGCCGCCATTGGGCATCGGCTTTGATGGGGGACTGAACCCCGTCCATGACCACATCTTCAGGAAGCAATACTGGTAGGCGGTCTGCGGGTACCGCAATCTCTCCGCCGTTGGGAAGGTTGAAAATGGGGATGGGTGCTCCCCAGTATCGCTGCCGACTAACGCCCCAGTCACGGAGGCGGTAGTTGGTGGTGACGCGGCCTTTATTGGCCGCGATGAGCGTTTGAGAAATCGCTTCGAATGCTGCGTCGAAGCCTAGACTGTCGAATTCTCCAGAGTTGACAAGCGTGCCTTTTTCTACGAAGGCTTCTTTTTCCAGATCAATGGCTTCACCGGTGGAGGGGGCGATAACTTGATTAATTGCGAGCCCGTATTTTTGCGCAAATTCCCAGTCACGTTGGTCATGGGCTGGCACAGCCATAACAGCACCAGAGCCGTAATCCATGAGGACATAGTTGCCGACCCACACGGCCACTTCTTCGCCGGTAATGGGGTGTAAGGCTTTTAGCCCCGTATCCATACCTTGTTTTTCCATGCTGGCCATATCGGCTTCTGCAACACTTTGGGTTTTACATTGCTGAATGAAGGTAGCCAGTTGTGGGTTATTTTTGGCGGCTTCGAGGGCAATGGGGTGTTCGGCCGCAAGGCTGACATAAGTGACGCCCATTAAGGTATCGGGGCGTGTGGTATAGACATCGAAGCTGCTGTGGTCTGCAACGCTTTGGGCCAAATCGAAGCGCATCTCAACGCCACGACTTTTGCCTATCCAGTTGCGCTGCATGGTTTTTACTTGCTCTGGCCAATTGGGTAGCTTATCCAAATCGTTAAGTAGTTCTTCGGCATAGTCCGTAATACGAATAAACCACTGGGGTATTTCTTTGCGCTCTACAGGGGTGTCACAACGCCAGCAGCAGCCTTCCACAACCTGCTCATTGGCCAGTACGGTTTGGTCTTTGGGGCACCAGTTAACGGCCGATACCTTTTTGTAGGCGAGGCCCTTTTCATACAGCCGGGTAAAAAACCATTGCTCCCAGCGGTAATAGTCGGGTTTACAGGTGGTGACTTCGCGGGACCAGTCAAAACCGAAGCCTAGCTCTGTTAACTGCTTGCGCATGTAGTCGGTGTTGTCGTAAGTCCATGCGGCAGGAGCGGTATTGTTTTTAATGGCTGCGTTTTCTGCGGGCAGGCCAAACGCATCCCAGCCCATGGGGTGCAAGACGTTCTTGCCTTGCATGCGCTGGAAGCGGGCGATAACGTCGCTGATGGTATAGTTTCTCACGTGCCCCATGTGCAGGCGGCCGCTGGGGTAGGGGAACATCGCCAAGCAATAGAACTTATCTTTGTTTGGGTCTTCAGTGACCTCAAAGCAGTTGTTAGATTGCCAGAACGCCTGAGCGGCTACTTCAATTTCGGAGGGTAGATAAAGGTCTTTCATGGATGGGTGTGGTGCCTGCAAATGGGTGAGTATTAGGAGCTCGTCATTATAGGGCTTGGCTGGGGTTAAAGTAAGTGAAGGATGAGCTGAATGAATGGCTTGTTTATCGCTTGGAGAAACTCCTTTGGCACCAAATTTGTGCGCGGTCGCACAATAAAGGTACATCTTGGGTGGTTTTTGCCCTGCGTTGGTAGCGAAGTGCCCTGTGACAGCACAGTGGCGTGCCGTGATGAGGAGGGTGTGTTAGGCGGTGTGACTAGGCTGTTTGGGTTGGAGCTGCTGGGAGCTAGGGGAAAGGCGCCATTTTCTCTGGTGTTGTTAGCCTCGCATGGAGAGGGGGCGTTGAATCAGTGGAAACATAAGGCCGTACTGGTATGACCTTTGCTCTAACTGAGAGACTATTCTTTCGAAATATGAGTATTTGTTGGTTATGCCATCCACTGTTTCGTCCGCTATTGCGGCGCCTATTCCTGACTCCGAAGCCCCTGTAGCCAAAACGATGTATGGCGATGGTAATGTGTTATTTTTTGAGGCTTTTTGTGAACGGTATCGTCGGCGGGAGGATGCTCTTAGCTTAATTAATCAAATTAACCAGCTCATAAAAGTTGTGCAAAAGCATCGCGGCGTAAGTATGGGCTTATTGGCAGGGGATGACAGTTTTGTTGACGGTTTTGATGCCTTGCAAAATCAGGTGTCTCGGCGTTTGGCGACGCTGGAATGCTTTGCGTCGGCCGCTGATGGCTTGCTGGCCACCCGTGAAAAAGACAATTTACGCTTAGCCTGGATAACCATTTACGAAGGCTGGCAGGATGATGACCTAAGCGACAACTTTGAGTTACACACCCATCTGATTGAGCTGTTACAGGGTATGTTGGTGTCGTTAACGCGTGGCTTGGAAAAACCGTTGTCACCAGAGTTGATGGAGGGGCTTGGCGGTGATGAGCGAAATGGGCTGGGTGTTAGCCCTAACGAGGGGCAAAACTACCCTAAGCATTTTAAACAAATTGAAATGCTGAATTTTATTGCGCGACAGTTGCCCGATATGATCGAGCAAATAGCAAAGGTGAGAGGGCTTGCTGTGTATGCGGCGTCATTGGGGAGCGTGGATTTTTACAATGACCGTAAATTGCGTTTCTTGTTGCAATATGCCCGCTCAAAGAGTGACAAGCTTCGCCATCAGGCAGAGCGTATTCATACCTTGTTGAGCGGAGAGCTTGCATCCTTACAGGCATTAAAAGACGTAGAGTTAAAACTGTTATTTTTGTTGAATACCGTGGAGCAAGATGTGCTTTCGGGTATGAAAATAGAAACCAGTAGCCAGAAGTTTTTTAGCCTGGCTACCGAAATTATTGATGTTTACTGGGCTGTTGTAAACGATGGGCTTGCACACATTCGTCGTTGGCATGAGCAGGATATGGAGGATTGGTTACGCCTACCCAGTTGATGGTGATTTTTAAGGCCCTACGGTGGAAAATTATTTTTGGGCATTCGCTACGGCTAATTCTCGAAAGTCGGCTACATAGCCGAGAATTTTGTTGTTCATTTTCTTTCGTTGCTTGGGTGTTAGGCTGTTAATGAGTTGCGCTAGCACTTTATAGGTGATCTCTTGATTAACGTCCATGCGGCGTTCTAGCTCTTCGTCCCAGTGGTCGGTATGCACAAATAGTAGTTTGCGTAGGGTTTTGTCTAGCTGCGCGCGATCTTGACGGTTTTCCATCGCTTGTTGCAATTCTGTGGCCCACAGTTCTTGTTGTTTGAGTGTGAGACTTTCAAAGGGAAGCAGAGAGTGGCTCCAGTTCTGCATCAAGGTTTGTTGTTCTGCGTTAAAGCTACTGATCGCTAGTTGGAGGTGGTCTTTTAATTCCTCAATACGAGCCTTATGCAGCTTGGCTTCGTTGACATCAACAAATTGTTTTTGATATTTGCGACGCTCTTTTGCGAGGCTTGCTAATAGTTCATCAACTTGCTTGTCGCTAAAGCTGGCAGCGAGCGTGACAAAAAGCGGTGTAAGGTGGTTGAGGCTCGTTTCCAATAAAACCTGCAGCTGATCGGTTTCGTCGTGCATTTGCTGACCGGTAAGCGTTCCTGTGCTCAGTCGTAGCTGAAGACCTTCCATGTAAAGGGCGTAACGGGGGAGCTGTGTTGTGCGATGCCAGTGATGAAACTCATCTAAAAAATCTTTAGCGTGCTGCTTTTGCTTTGCATCCAAACTGACATAACTTTCGATATACCATAGTGTCGCCCAGTCGAGAAAGTTGTAGGCAAGCTTGGTGGCGCAACCATTGAGCAACAGTAGGCAGGTGAGTGTGAGAGTGAGGCGTTGCAGAGTTTTGCGCCATGGGTAGAGCATAGGGGGCAGTTTCCATTGCGTGACAGTGGTGGCGATTATATACGAGCCAGCGTAAAAGTGAGGGCTCTGTGGTCTTCAGTTTAAAAAAAACCGGCACGCTGGCCGGTTTATGAATGCATAACGGTCGTGGGTTGTTACAGGGTTTTTAAATACTCCACTAAGGCCCAGCGATCTTCATCATTCATTGCCGGGGGAGTCTCAGTCTGGTAGGTGTTATCTGCGTTTCGCAATGGCTTCCCATCAGCATCACGTTTTATCATGGGCGTTTTGCCCGCTGCATATTCGTGCCCCCGGTTGCTGTTACTCGGTAGGCGAGTATCAAACACAAATACCCCGGGGTGCTCCTCTGCGTCAGGACTGCTGTAACCAACTTTGACTGGATCGAATTCGCGGGAGCCGAGGGTGAATGTGGTGGACCTGCAGTCTTTTCCCGGTAAGGCACCGTTGTCGAGTTGCAATGTTGAGCATTGGGGTAGAAATAATTCGTAGAGATTGGGTACTGAGCCGTTGTGTAAATAGGGCGCTGTTGCCCAAATTCCATTGAGCGGACGGCCTTTATAAGCCAATAAATATTGCGTTGGGTTGGCATTATTCTCAAAGTTGAGCTGTCGGTCGCCGCCTTTGACTGGGTTGTCGAGAATGGAGACGAGGATGTCGTACATGCGCAATATGCCACGGTATACGGCGGGTTTATCTAGATCGGGCTGGGTGACAACACCGCGGCCCGCTTCAGCGAGTAGGGGTAAAACCTTGCTTTCTGGTCCAAATTTGGGGCCTTTGGGGGCTTTGTTGTCAACCGGGAGACCTTCAAAATAACCGCTGTTACCGGTGTAACTAACCGCATTCATAATCATTTGTGGGTCGGTATCGATGTAGGGCAGTGAGGCCATTTGCGCTTGAACGGTACGTTTACTATCGCTGCGATCAATGTCGTGATGACAGTCTTGACAGTGATATTGCTCGTATAGCTGTCGTCCGCGTTCAGCTTTCGATTGATCGATTGCGGGAAGTATGTCTGGCCATAAAGGCGATTCAAGCTTGCTGAGGTGGCGCTCTAAACGAATGATGTTTCGTACGTCCACTGAGGAGCGGTAGCCTTTATCGCCGGTACGCTGTTGTAGCTCCATAGTGCCGAATACACCCATAACTTCGCCTACATTGCGGCCAAGAGCGCCAGTTTTTGCATTTTCGCTTACGCCATTCCACTGTACAAAATCGTGTTGCGGTGTGTCCCATAAAAACGGAAAACTGACCGGTGCGCTGGCGGGGTTGAAGTTCTCTTGCTGTGGGGTTAAATGTCCGAGAATTCGATTATAAATTCTGCCAAACGCATCAAGCCTACCAAAACCATAATGCACCTGCTGTTCGCCGTGCAACGGTCGATTGACATAATTGTAATTTTTTTGTTTTGTGTGAGCGTCTACGAGTAATTCACGCAGCTCAGCTTTGTTGGTGGGGTAGTCGGAGCTGAGTATGTTCGCGGCTAGGCGGTCGAGTTTTTCGTCATCATCCAGAGTTGCTTTAAGTGCAGCTTCCAAAGCGATAAGGAAGTTTTCCATATCGGAAAGTGAGGGGCCTCCGTCGATTCGTATACCAACGCCTTGATAGTTGAGCTGATTGGTGTGGCATGCTGCGCAGGTAAAGCCAACGTAGTCTTTGTTGCGGTAGGAGTCTTTTGCGAAGCCGAGGGGGAGGCCATTGGGGTTGTCCCAGGTGGGCTCTTGAACGAGGTAGCGGTATCGCCTCATGTTTTCGTCGGAACGAAATAAGGCTTTGTTGTTGGCTTGCTCGAGATGCAGAAATAAATTGTAGGGAAGTAAGTCGGAGCCTTGGGTGGTGTTATAGAACCACAGGCTGTCTGCTGGGCCCCAGTTTTGATCTAGGTAAATAATGGTGTTTACGCTATCCCCAAAATAGTCGGCCTCGGCGGGTTTTGCTCCGCGTGTGTCTGGAGCCATAAACCCCTGTGACATATAAGTGCAGGCCGAGAGCGTTGCCGCGACTATGACAAGGCCAAAAAAGTATGAAGGTTTAAAGAGTTTTGTCATTGTTATCGCCACCATCCGTTGCCGTTATTGATAGGGTACTACTTGGATTTTTACCCTCTACGAGTGCTGAGTTTGGCATTAATTTATTCACTGCGCCAATTTTAAAAGACACACGTTAAGCAGGCGTGGCTGGGACAAGCGTTTAAAATTGCAGCTATTCTAGGGATGAGCGGCGTCGGGATAAGGCAATAATTAACAGGCAAATGACAATAATCGGTACAGATCCGGTGCGACTAAAAGGCGTAAAGCCGTGCGTGAGGTAAACGTAACCGCTTAATGTTTGAGCTTCGAATTGTTCGCTAGTAAAAAGCACTTCACCTTTGTGAGAAACAATACCGCTTAGGCCGGTATTGGTTCCACGGATCAGAAACCGACTATTTTCTAGCGCGCGCATTTGCGCCATTTGAAAGTGCTGCAAGGGGCCGATAGATTCGCCAAACCATGCATCGTTACTGATGGTGACTAATAGTTGTGCATCGCCCAGATTCTTGGCGACTAAATCCGGGTAGACAACTTCGTAACAAATATAGGGCGCGATAGTATAGCGTTGTGTACGCAAACCCTCTTGCTGGCTAGGCCCAGCATGAATAATGGAGTTGGGTAAGTCAAAAAAGGCAATTAGCCCGCGTAAATATTTTTCTAGGGGGACGTACTCACCGAAAGGGACTAGGCGTTGTTTAAAGTAGATGTTATCAGCCGCACCCATGCCCATTATGGCGTTGTAATATTTTTCTTGCTCAAGGTCGTCATACAAAATGCCACTGATAAGGGCGGTGTTATGTTCAGCGGCACGTTGTTCCATTTCTTCAATAAAGTCACTGGCATCGTGGTACATAAGGGGAATAGAAGCTTCTGGCCACACGAGGATGTCAGAATGCCAATGGTCTTCGCTTAAGTCACGGAGCTGACTCATGATGGTTGGGCGGTATAGGGGGTTCCATTTTAGCTGCAGTGGGATGTTGGGCTGCACGATGCTAACGCTTAGGCGGTCTTCTTCGCTGTGCTGTGTCCACTCTACCTGATGTAAAGCAAGGCCGCTGCACCAGAGCAAGGTGGCGGCGCTTAGTGCATACCATAGGGCGCGTGTAAGAGTGGGGGCGTTGCTTTTGTTTCGCCGCACTCTTTGCCCCAACTCTTGAAGTAGGGCTATTATCACAACGCCGCTGAAGGCGGCGATAAAGCTCAACCCGTATACGCCGAGCACCGGTGCCCATCCAGCTAACCAAGTATCGATATGAGCATAGCCAAGGTACAGCCATGGGAAGCCAGTGAGTAGCCAGCTGCGAATCCATTCACCCAAAACCCATATGGCGGGAAAGCCCAGTAAAAAGCCCGTGCGGTTGTGGGCGAAAAAGCGCTGATAAAAGTAGAATGGAATGGAAAACAGGCTGGCGATAAATGTGACGAAGGCGGTGGTCATGATGACTGCCAACAGCGGGGAGGTATAGCCAAAGTCGTGGATACTGATGTACACCCATGAGATACCGCTGCCGTACATGCCCATGCCAAATAAAAAGCTGCGTAGCCAAGCACGTTTGGCGCTTAAACCCTTCAGGCATTGAGCCAGCAACCCGCAGGCGAGAATACCGAACAGCCAAAGGTTAAAGGGGGCAAGTGAGAAGACAACCACCGCACCGCAGATGAACGCCAACAGATCACCACGCCATTGTGGGTGCTGTGGGTTAGGTGTTAAACGGTGATGTGTATGGGTATCGGATAACATCTATTGAGTATTGTCTTGTTCTACATCGCTTTGCTCTCCACGAGTGGCTCGTAGTAGATGGACTTGACGATTGTCGGCATAGAGAACCCGAAAGGTGAATTCTTGGAGCACGACGGTTTCATTGCGGGTGGGCATGTGCCCAAAAGCTTGGGTGATAAGCCCGCCTATGGTGTCAAACTCTTCATCGGAGAAGTCTGTTTTGAAAAAGCTGTTGAATTCGTCAATAGGCGTTAAGGCTTTTAGAATGTAGTCACTGTCTGATACTTGACGAATAAAATCTTCAGACTCTTCGTCGGTTTCATCTTCAATTTCTCCGACAATTTCTTCAAGAATATCTTCGATGGTCACTAGACCCGAGATACCACCATATTCATCGATGACCAGTGCCATGTGGTAGCGCTTTTCTCTAAACTCTTTTAATAATATATTTAAGCGCTTGCTTTCAGGGATAATATTGGCGGTGCGCAATACCGATTTGAAATCAAAGTTATCAAAGCCTTGCAATATGAGTGGGAGTAAATCTTTGGCGAGAAGAATACCTTTTACGTCGTCGCTGGATTCACCGATAACCGGGAAGCGTGAGTGGCCGCTGTCGATGACCTTGGGTAAAAACTCGTTGGGACTTTCTTCTTCTTTAATCACGACCATTTGCGAGCGAGGAATCATAATTTCCCGCACTTGTAGC
>Ga0065722_104392_pt1 | contig 17919 bp, 14 predicted proteins | sample BansetMetagenome_FD_59109 | JGI IMG/M metagenome (GOLD analysis project Ga0065722, IMG submission 59109) | Bankia setacea gill microbial communities from Puget Sound, Washington, USA - Caecum Enriched | ecosystem: Host-associated > Mollusca > Digestive system > Ceca | place: United States... | reverse complement strand
TGATGTTGATCAGGACGTTAGAGATAATACCGTTGTTTTTAAAAAATATTTTTTGAGAAAATAATTCAAACGCTTGAATGTATTTCTATTAAGCTAACATTTAGACGTTGTTGAGGCTGGAGGAAGGTTACATAAAAATACTTGGGAGCGGGGATATTTACGCGCCTTTTTTAAACGTTTTGTGTGTAGGCTTTTTAAGAGAAGAATGGATGTGAATGGTTTGAGCGACATTCTTACGGGAAGCAATCACATTTTTACGGAGGGATGGCCTCCTGCAGGACTTCTTGCAGGAGGCCATGTTTTTACATGTGTGACAAAAATATTAAGCGCTATTCTTCAAATGCAATCGTGGTGGCGGTACAGGTGGGTTCAACAAAGTTATTGTTGTGATAGCCCATTAAGCCGAAACTTGCAGACTGGCCCGGTTCAATGCGCTGATTCCACGACAGTGGCTGTAAATCAATTGTGTTGTCTATTTCTGTGGCGTTGGCGTTCCATGCGTGGGCCAACTGAGGTGCGGTATTGAAACGTAATTTTGCATCCCACTGTGTAATCGCAGTGTCGCCAGTGTTGGTGACCACTATATTGCTTAACACATAGCCGCTGTTCCAAACACTGGAATCGCCAAGACTACAGCTAATAGCAGGTGCTTCAGCTACGGGTGCCGGCTTTGTGGTTGGACAATTGCCATTACCATAGCCACCGCCCCATCCGGAAGGGTCGTTAGTATTGATAATTATTGTGCTGGTAATTGAACCGAGGTTGGGGCCGCCGTTAGGGCTGAGTGCAACAAGGTTGAGTTGGCCGGCTCGATAGCTATCGTAGGAGAGTTCCCGCCAATCATCCCAGCCGTCGGTGGGCGGGAAGTCAATTTCGCGTATGAGTTGGAGTTCATCATCGACGAGGGCCATAGGGAGCGTTAGCCCGGAGCCGTTGGCGTATTCAATAACGGTGTTGCTGCCTATCGATGGGCCGCCCAGCAGGCTAAAGCTTTGATAGACAACCATGGCGTCAATTACATTATCAGGGTCAACTTGCGCGTCACCATCGGCATTTTCACCGATTACCGTGGCATCACTGAATTCTGGACAGATTGGCGCCGTAACACTCCAATAAAGCGCGTTTACGCCTCCACTGGAGCTGGACGTGCTTGAGGAGCTACTCGATGAAGTGCTAGACGAAGAGCTTGATGCAGCTTGGGAGAAAGCGTTCGATGACAGTGCGGCAACCAATGCAAAAATGCTTAGCGCCGAAAGTGTCGCGGTGAGGTGGTATTTAGGTGTTTTCATAGATCTCATCCTGTTTTAGAAATATGTTTTATTATTGATGTTTTTTTTAACGTAAGGGCTTCGGTACGAAGGGTATATATTTGTATGCTCAGCCCGAGTGTTGTCGTTTCATAGCTGCTTGAAACCCTACGATTATATGCAGCCTGTGGTGTGGGTATAAGTCTACTTAAGTATTAGGGGCAGATGAGTTCGGGGTCAGGTTATTCTTTAAGATGATTTATGTGACATCCTGTGTCCGATCCCATGCTTTTTTACGATGTTCGTAAGGCTTAAAGCGTTGTCTGAGAGGATTCGAATCCTAAAGGTGAGACCTGCTTCTCGTTTTTGGTTTGGTTTAACGCGTTGATTTACCATAACCTCAAATTGGAGCCTAACTTTTTAATGGAGTGATAGATACTTGTTGCTTACTTAGGTATGGTTTTTTTTGATTGGTTGGGCATTTAGCGTCGGCATTAATAGTGTGAAGGTGTCGATGCAGAAGCAAAATTTTAACACCGTATAAAAACGATCAGTAATTGGAGGATATTTACTCAAACCGCCCTCATTCCGTGGATCGGGTCACAAAATGCTCTTTGAGCAACACCTGTTCTTGCCTCTCACCTTATGCATGGCTATTCTGCACCGCCGCTGATTTGCCTAGACCCCGTTGTGGCGATATTGCGTGTTCTCTTCGTTGACTTTGTCAACTCACAGCCTAAGTTTGTATTAGCCCATGTTTTTTAAAACGCACCTTCGACGTATTGATTCCGTTTATCGCCGCATTGCGGGTAACGACGCACTGATTGATTTTGGTGAGTGGAAGGCGGCTCTAAACGTTAAAAATGATGTTCTGGCAATGCGTATGTTTGCGATGGCAGACAAAGATCATTCTGGCTATGTTGATAAAAAAGAATTCGAATGCTTTGCTTTGGCGTTATTAGAAGGGAATACGACAGCCAGATTAAATTATGTGTTCAATATGTGTGACATGGACGAAAATGGGTTTGTTGGCCGTGACGAACTCAGTACCATTATTCGTTCCAGTTTAGAAGAGCAAAGTCTGAAACTTTCCGACCATCGAATATCAGAGCTGGTCACCTGCTTTCTCGAGCATGCTGGAGTGAAGCGAGATAAGGGCATTAACCGGCAAGAGTTTATTCAGTATCTCAAATCGTCTCCGCAAATTGAAAGCCAATTTGACAATTTCGCGTACCAGTTGTTAGGGCTATCGCTGAGAAGTAAGCGAAAAAAGATTAAGTCGGCTGGTTTGTTAACCCGTATTCATAAGACTTGGCTAAACCGCTGGAAAGAACAGTTTTGGTATTTACTGTATTGGGGAGTCAATTTTGCGCTATTCACTGGTGCAATGTACCACTATGCAGACCAGGGCGCGAGTTTAGCGGTACAAATTGCACGAGGCGGTGGAGCCTGCTTAAACTTCAATGCGGCTTTAGTTCTGTTGCCAATGTGCAAGTCGTTACATACTTGGCTACGCCATACTTTTCTATTTCGTTTGTTTCCATTGAATAACTTGACCGAGGTGCACATTGGTATAGCTTATGCCATTGTGGCTTTTTCAGGTATTCATATATTGGCTCATTTTGTCAATTATGGCTTAACTGAGCAAGCCTTGATTTCGGTGCTATTGTCTACCAGTATTGGCGTTACCGGGCTGGTACTTTCTGCAGTGCTTCTTGCTATGTGGTATACCGGGCATAAGCGCAGGCAGCACTACCAAGGCTTTGTCAAAACGCATTATCTTTATGCACCATTTTTGGTGGCACTTCTTTATCACGGTCCAGTATTTTGGTTGTGGATGGCTCCTGCGATACTGGTTTTTGGTGCAGATGCAGCCCACCGAGCCTTGGTGAAGCATCGGAAGGTGGAAATAACCGAATTGCGTTCGCTCTCTGACAGAGTAACTCAGGTGCGGTTTAAGCGAGGGCGGTTATTTCCGTTTCACCCTGGCGACTATATAAAAGTAAAAATACCGGAAATTTCATCCGATCAATGGCACCCCTTTACACTAAGCGCGGCTCCAGAGTCTACCCGGTTAGATGTGCATGCTCGAAACAATGGGGACTGGAGTGGGGCCTTGCATAATTTAGCTAATCAATATCACTGCCAACCGATAAAATGGCAGGCTTATGTCGATGGACCTTATGGTGCACCTACCAGCAGTATTTATCGTTCCCCTGTTGCTATTTTAATAGCTGGCGGCATTGGCGTTACGCCTTTTGCCTCTGTATTGCAAAGTATATTACTCAATAATGCTTCTCAATATAAAGGTAAGGGGTCACAGCAAATTATTCATTTTCACTGGTTGAATCGAACACAGCAATCTTATGATTGGTTTTTAGACTTGATGGCCAAGGCCGAGAAACAGCTAGGCGATGAACACTTTTTTCTGAATATTCATTTAACAAGCTTGGCTAAAAACTTATCAAATTTAGTTATGCAATTTGCATTTGATGCGTATTGGAAGAGATTTCAAAAAGACCCCATAACGGATTTGCACGCGCGAACGTTGGCTGGGCGCCCAAATTGGGATGTTATTTTTAGTCGAATTGCCAAAGAATACGAACGCCAGCGCGTTGATATTTATTTTTGCGGTCCTAGGGGGCTGGGCGCTAATGTCAGAAAAATGGCGTTTAAGCATGGGTTGATTTTCCATGAAGAAAAGTTTGAGTAGTGTGCAGGCTTTTCTCCAGCGTGGGCGTCACATTTAGTACGGTCGCTTGTAAAAGTGAGCGGTGGCATAGCGAGCGACGGAATAGCGCAGAAGTCGACCATTATAAGATCCATTTATCGAAATTCTAATGTAAATAATGTAATGATATTTGTATGATGAGAGTACACTAAGCTCATTCTGTGATCACTGAGGAGCTGATATATGAGCAAGTGCCCGTATCAAACGACAACGGCCGGCAGTCCCATTGCCGACAATCAAAATTCTCAAACTGCTGGGCCACGTGGGCCACTGTTATTGCAAGATTGGCAGCTGCTCGAGAAATTGGCTCACCAGAATCGTGAGCGAATCCCTGAGCGCGTAGTTCATGCCAAGGGTTGGGGAGCCTATGGGGTTCTAACTATTACACACGATATTAGCCGGTACAGTTGTGCAAAGGTTTTCGCTACTGTTGGTAAAAAAGTTGATCTATTGCTGCGGTTCTCCACCGTAGCCGGCGAAGCCGGGGCCGCAGATGCTGAGCGCGATGTACGTGGTTTTGCCGCTAAATTCTACACCGAAGACGGCAATTGGGATGTGGTTGGTAACAATACTCCGGTATTTTTTATTCGGGACCCGTTAAAGTTTCCTGATTTTATCCATACCCAAAAACGTCACCCAAAAAGTCATTTACGTTCGCCTACAGCCATGTGGGACTTTTGGTCACTGTCCCCAGAATCACTGCACCAGCTTACAATTCTGATGAGTGATAGGGGCTTGCCTACCGATGTTCGTCATATTAATGGTTATGGCTCTCACACGTTTTCTTTCTGGAATAATGAAGGTGAACGTTTCTGGGTGAAGTTTCATTTTAAAACTCAGCAGGGGCATGCGCACTGGACAAACAGTGAAGCCGAGCAGGTTGTGGCAAAAACACGAGAGTCGACTCAAGAAGATCTATTTTCAAGTATCGAGAGCGGTGATTTTCCGAAATGGACAATGTTTGTGCAGATTATGCCGGAAGCCGATGCAGTGAAAACCGTGTACAACCCGTTTGATTTAACCAAGGTATGGCCCCATAAGGACTATCCGCTCATTGAGGTTGGGGAGCTTAAGTTGTGTCGCAATCCGGAAAATTATTTTGCTGAAATTGAACAGGCTGCGTTTTCACCATCCAATGTTGTTCCGGGTATTGGCTTTTCTCCAGATAAAATGCTGCAAGCACGCTTGTTTAGTTATGCCGATGCTCACCGTTATCGTTTAGGTACCCACTATGAGGCTTTGCCGGTAAATGCCCCAAGATGCCCGGTTCATCACTACCACAAAGATGGTGCAATGAATTTTTTTGGCCATAAAACAGGTAGTGTTGATGCCTATTATGAACCTAATAGTATGAACGGACCGGTGGCTAACGCTGCTGTAGCGGAACCACCTTTAAGCATTAGTGGTGATGCTGCGCGCTATGATCACAGAGAAGGAAACGATGATTTTTCCCAGCCTCGGGCCTTGTTCGAACTGTTCGATGAGGGGGAAAAGCAGCGTTTATTCAGCAATATTGCTGCAGCGATGGAGGGAGTGCCGAAGGAAATTATTGAGAGGCAGTTGCGCTTGTTTGATGAGGTCTGCTCCGACTACGGAAATGGTGTGCGAGACGCACTGGAATGCTAGTTGCTCTACCGTAGCGTTTAGTTGAAACCGGGCATTGGTTAGCCCGGTTTTGTATACTCAGGACAAAGCCTTAGATTGCGCAATGATGAGAGGTAAATACCGCAAAAAATCATTGGTAGTGGTACAAGCTAAGCTTTTGCACACTATAGTTGTTCGTTGGAATCCACAGGTGTCAATGCTGATGGCTTTGGTCACAGTTCATGCTGAGATGAGCTAGCCACTGCTGCTTTTCAAACTCACCCTCAAAAATCTGTTCTATACGCACACGAGATGGGGTCGCTAAGCGAGTAGTAAAGTTCACAGCAACCCCGGTGCCCGCAACGATAAACCTATTGTCTTCTTCCCGAATGATCATTACGGCAACTTCAGGTTATTGTTCTAATACTGCTGTCGGGTGCAGTGAGCTGCCATAGATTAATGAGCTGAGGAAGGTGCCTGCGTTGGGGTATTCCCCTGACGCATGATTTTGGACGGTTTAATCCTGCATTTGTCAACATGGGCAAGGGGGTAAATATACTTTCCTGCTTGGGCGATGTCGTTAGCCTATTGTGCGAAATCGCCTAGCCATTTGATCTCTCTGCACTAATTTATTCATTTTCGTGGCAAGCAATAATGACAGGGCTACCGTCGGCAGCCGTGGTTAGGTTGATTTGAATGGGGCGGCAGCACACCTGGCAGTCTTCTATATAGTCTTGTTCTCGCTCAGAGTTGTCTATCAGTAAGTCGATTATTTCTCCACAGTAAGGGCAGTAAATTTTTTTTTGGAAGATTTCCGGCATGAGCTATCAGACTTCGATTTTGTAGTTAAGTTTTGCGTCGTCGCCGCATATACCACGGAAGCCCCAGCAGTGTGCGGGCTGCTCATGGATAGTGATTTCGATATTGATAGGAGCGATGCCTAGCTGTTCTTCTATTCGTGCGAAGAGCAATTTTATCAAGGCCTTTTTTGTTTCGATTTCGCGCCCGGCTATGAGATTTATCTCGATAACGGTATAGGCATCTGTACGCCCATTGGGGTAATAAAAGTCATCCTTACTGAGCGGTATAAATCGATGGGCTCGCTTATCTTCAGGTAAGCCCAAGGCTGTCTGCATGCACTCATGAATAGTATCCGAGAGGCGTGATTTAATAGGATTCAACTGTTTGTCAATACCGTAAATAATAATCATCATGTTCCCTTTGTGTTTGCTCTTCCATCATAGCAGAGATCAACCGTTGGTTAGCCGCGTATAAGTGCCGATGAATCTATTGCCGAGGCCATGCACCACGCGTTGTGTTTCTGTAGAGATTATTGCGGGCCTCTCTATCGTGGGGGTTGTGTTGTAAGTGGGGTGAGGTGTTGCCTACCACTAATTCTCTGAGGCTACCTTTGCTCTCATAAATCTAAATTCTATACTCTGGAGCATTATGGTGTGAAACGCTCTTGGATGTAAAGTAGGTTGAATCGTGAACAAACCCACCGAAATACTGATTGCCGTATCGGCATTTCGGTGGGTAAAGTACATACCTTAAGCTCATCCTGAGAGGTATGGGCAAGGCTAACGGGGGGAAGGTCGTTGGCCTTACGGGGAGGAGGCTGAGTAAAGCTCGTTATTATTGTTAATTCATATTGCTCGCTAGTACGGCTAGTGCAGTCGTGCTATGAACTTGTTGTCTGTGATGCGTATGCTTAGTCAACCCGATGGTTTGTGTGCAATGCCCAAATACTGGGTATCTGCATAATGACTCTGTGGACAACGATGGTTATTATCGGGGACCACTGTCTCAAATCCTGAGACAGTGGTGAAATTGTGTAAAATGGTAGGTCTATAATGGATGGTTTTGATCGAATTTATGATCTACATCGCTTGCTGAAAGGTCGTAAGGTGGCAATGCCTTTAATCGATATTCTTGCTCAGATGGAGTGTTCGCGAGCGACCTTTAATCGTATTAAACGGCATATGACTGACTATTTAGGCGCGCCAATCGAATATAGTCGAGAGCAGGGCGGCTATCTTTATCGAGAGGGGCGAGACCAGGGGTATGAGTTACCGGGTCTTTGGCTGAAAGAGGCTGAGTTGCATGCCTTGTTACTGATTCAGACTTTGATTAAGAGCTTGGGTGCCGGAATATTAAGCAAGGAGCTGTACCCCATAGAGCAGAGGATCACCGTTTTGCTGGGGAAAAATGCCATAGATCCGGGCCGCTTACAGCACCGTATTCGTATACTGGGAGTTGCGACTCGGGAGGTTAGCCCAGGCTTGTTTCAACAGGTGTCGGAAGCCTTGTTACGAAAACAGTGTTTGTCTCTGCAGTATTTTGCGCGCAGCACGGTATCCGTAACAATGCGTGTTGTTTCCCCACAACGGATAATTCACTATCGAAACAACTGGTATGTGGATGCTTGGTGCCATAAACGACGAGACTTCCGCACCTTTGCATTGGAGTGTATTCGCGGTTGTTCTCCTGCTACGGATAGCTATAAAGAGATTTCTGTCGCAATGCTTGATGCGCATTTTCAGGGCAGCTACGGTTTATTTTCTGCAAAAAATATTGAAACGGCCAAGCTTTTAGTATACCCGCCTATGGCTGATCGAGTGGCGTCGGAGCAGTGGCATCCGCAGCAGCAGGGCCGCTACCTCGAGAACGGTGTGTATGAGCTAGCCTTCCCCTTTAACCGTGAGCAAACTCAGGAGCTAGTTGCGGATATTCTTAAGCGCGGAGAGCATATTAGGGTTTTCTCGCCGTTAAGCTTGGTGGCAGAAGTCAAGCAGACCCTACAGGCGAGCCTAGCGATGTACTCTGAGGTTCCTTAAAGATAATAGGATTCGACAATGAAGTTAAGTTTAAATGAAACCCGTGTTCTCGGGGTGTTGATTGAAAAAGCAATAACTACGCCCGATCAGTATCCCCTATCATTAAACGGCCTAATCACCGGTTGTAATCAGAAAAGCAATCGAGATCCGGTACTAAATCTGTCTGAAACCGAAGTGCAAGATGTTGTTGATGATTTGATGAAAAAAAATCTTGTTTCGGAAATGAGAGTTGGTAATCGTGTTGCCAAATATCAACATCGTTTCTGTAATACGGAGTTTAGTGAATTTAAGTTTAATTCTCAGCAAGTGGGGGTTTTATGCACTTTATTTCTACGAGGCGCGCAAACGCCTGGCGAATTGAGGACGCGTTCCAACCGATTGTGTAGTTTTAGCGATGTGCAGGAAACGGAAGCGGTATTGAACGCGTTAGCTGATTTTCCTGGTGGCCCCTTTGTGGCCAGGCTGGCGAGAGAGCCTGGTCGACGAGAGTCTCGTTATATCCACCTCTTTAGCGGAGAATTAAGCGATTATGAAGAGAGTCATCATAGTGGTGCTCAGTCGTATGAAGGCTTAGGGGAGGCCACTAAAGTGGCTAAAGGAAATACAGGTACTAGCCTAGGGGAGGTTTGCTCTAATACCGAGGAAAGGGAGCGTTTCAAAAAAATCGAAGAGCGTGTTGAACTGCTTGAGCTCACAATTGAAGATTTGCAAGCGCAGGTGGAGCGTTTGCAAGGGCAGTTGGATTCTGTTTTGAATTAATCGGGTAGCAAGAGTCATGGAAAGTGAATTACAGCAAATTAATGAAGTATACCAGCTGATTACCCAGTTCTTAGTGACCTATAGCTTTCAGCTGTTGGGTGCGCTCATTATCATGGTTGTCGGTTTTTTTATTGCCGGAAAAGTGGCTGTCGTTGTCCAGCGTGTGTGTGAAGCACGCAAAATTGATATAACGCTGAGTCGTTTTATCGGAAGTGCTGTAAAAATAATCATTGTGGTTATGGTAGGGATTGTGTCGCTAGGGAAGTTAGGCATTAGTGTCACCCCTTTTGTAGCCGCAGTAGGTGCGCTAACCTTTGGTATAAGTTTGGCGGCACAAGGTTTGATTTCAAACTACGGGGCGGGGGTGAATATTATTATTGGTCGTCCCTTTATTGTTGGTGATACCATTTTGGTGTGTGGAGTTTCGGGGGTGGTCACGGATGTTACGCTGGGGTTTACTCGGCTTGTGAATGAAGATCAGGTAGTGATTACTATCCCCAACAAGCATATTATTGGCGAGATTTTACATAATTCCAAGTCTAAGACGCTGGTGGAGACTGGCTTGGTGGTGGCGTATAGTACGAATGTTGATGATGCGATTGAACTGATACGGGAGGCAATATTAGCAACGGAAGGTATTCAGAATGATGCGGTCTCTCAAGTGGGTATTGAAAACTTTGGCGATAGTGGTGTGAATATAGGTATTCGCTATGCTGTCAGTACTACGGAATACTTTAGCCTTAAATATGCTGTAAACCGAAACATATTTGCCGCTTTGCGCAGAGCCGAAATTGTTATTCCCTTCCCCCAACGTGAAGTGACAGTGTTAAATAACGTCGATAGTGTTGGCTTCGTTGACAATATCGGTTAAGTTCGTTACAGAGAGCGGGTTTCGGCTAACGGCCTAGGGTATTTATAGATTTGCTGAAATTTAGCAAGTTAGTGGTTTCTCATGCTGACACTGCCAGCATAGCTCAAAGCTTGCCTCATTCACTTCTTGGCACTCACTGCAGTGCCAAGGTGGGAGCGCAGTGTCATTTTGGAGCGGCGCAATTATGGCCATCGCTTTAGGGTAGTCGGACTCATTGCGTAGCCACAATTCTGGCCATGTATCAAAAGCGCTGAGTTCACCCATAGCACTAGCGGCATGTTCGTTTTTTAAAAAAACGTCAATGCCGGCATTTTCCAACAGATTTTGTACATTCCCCACTAATAAGCGGTTTTCGCTACTGTAAACTAGTTTCATAGTGCGCCCTTTTTCAGAGGTTCCCTTCAGATCAAAAGGCTACAGCAAGATCGGGCGCTATACAATCTCAATACCGGCAATCTGCGACCAGTAACCGTTGCTTTGGTTCGAGGGTAGGGGGCATGGGGGGAATTTGTCGGGTGTATCTATTCGGGCAATAAACTCCTTTAAAAGGTTGGTACAGTTGGGTTTCTCTGGGTTTATACGCAGGATATCGGCTAATTCGATTAGCTGAGGTAAATTGTTTCGTAAGTTCAGGCAGCGACCAGCTTGTGTTTGCACGCCATTAAATTTAAATAATTGTTGATCTTCTTGGCTATTTACATTGAGTCCCTCTGGGTAGTTTAAACAGCAGCGTTCACATTTGTCTTTTTCTCTTCCTTCGTGGCGTGCAGTAAAACAACGGGAAGAGTAAGCCAGAGCTTGATGGCCATAGGCCATTACTTCTACCTCGAAAGTACGATGAGGTAGTTCGTTTAATATTAAGTTTAATTTCTCGAAACCGATTTCCACGGGGACTACCCAGCGAGTCATACCGAGCTTTTCGAGAAATAATAGTGTTTGCGCGTTATAGCAATTGAGTGCTTGCCCGGCAACAAAGGGTAGCTTTAACTCTTGCGCTACATGCACGGCACCCATGTCATTCGCTTCTACAAGGAGGTTGCCGCTTTCTATGCTACGGCGAATATTGAGAATCTCCGCTTTGGACACCAATAGCGCCATTGTTGACAATATAGGTTGTTTTCCGGCGGCCTGTATGTCTTTGGCAAGCTCTAGCCAGTGTTGATTTTTTAGCTCACTACGTTTACTGCACACGCTTTCGCCCAGATAGACAATATTGGCAGGGCTATTGATGACGTTTTTGTAGAAATCAAAAACGATTTGTTGGGGCCAGTAATATTGAATGTTCCCAAAAGAGTATTTCATGGCAGTCTCTATTTCCAGCTACGATTGTAGGGGCCTAGCGTTGTTTGTGCTCCTTCTGACAATTGACCTAGAACATTTTGCCAGTTTGGATTGACAGTATAGTGCTGCGGTGCCTTAGCATAATGGTCTAATGCGGCACGCCATATTTGAGTAACTTTTTTTACATATGCGGGACTGCGTTGTCGGCCTTCAATTTTAACAGCAGCAATACCGGCTTGTGATAATTGAGGAATTAAATTGAGGGTGTTGAGGCTGGTGGGCTCTTCCATGGCGTGACAGAGTTTATCCTCGACGCTGAAGCGCCCTTTGCAGAGAGTAGGGTAACCAACATTTTCTGCATCGCCGAAACGATCGATTAAAAAGCCATTGAGTCTAGACTCTAAAGCCTGAGGTGTTTTTTTCCATTCAACAAAGGCGGCAGGAGAGCATGCGCCCACTGTGTTGGGGCTCTCTCCTGTTAGGTAGGAAGATAAATAACATCGCCCCTCTGCCATGATACACAGGCTGCCGAAGGCAAAGACTTCGAGAGGCACGGGGCTTTCAGCGGCGAGGGTTTCTACTTCCTGTAGAGATAACACTCGGGGTAGCACCACACGACTGACTTTAAAGTATTGATGATAGAAATTGATGCTGGCCAGATTGGTTGCGGAACTTTGTACTGATAGGTGACGTTCAACATGTGGGTAGTGATTAGCTGCGTAATCTAACACCGCAATGTCCGCTAGAATGAGTGCGTCGGCACCTAGCTCAACGGCTCTATCAACAGCATCAAACCAAGATTGTGTGCGGCCAGCTTGAGCGAAAGTATTAATGGCGATATGCAGCAATTTACCTTTTAGGTGAACGAGCTCTGCTGCTCGTTCGACATCGTTATCTTGAAAATTTAGGCCGGCAAAATGACGAGCGTTAGTGTCGTTTTTAAATCCGATGTAGACGGCATCGGCGCCATTATCGAGCGCGCATTTCACCGCTGGAAAACTTCCGGCAGGGCACAGTAACTGCACAGCATTTCTCGCTTAAATAGGGTTATGTGGATGTGGTTTAGTCTAAACCTATGATTGTGGTGTGGTTTGACGCAGATTAAGTAGCTAAAAACAATAGCTCGTACACTGCCACGGTATCTAGCTCTATTTAGTTGAATTCACTGTGCGAGGCGTAAGCGTGTTAACCACATTTCTACGGGTGCCAGAAAAGGCTGCGAGGCAATTTAGTACCTTGCCGTCTGCCCTTCAGGAAAAAGTATTAACTGCAGCGTGTAATCTGGTTTTTAAGTCGATGTTGGATGCGGGTGAGATGAGCTTTTTACGTGGCAATCATTTGTACCTTTCGGTAACGGATATTCCTTGTTGCTGGCTATTTCGGCTGCATAAAAGGGGGCTTACTGTTAAAGCCATACAGGGTAATGATAGGGCTTGCGTGGCTGGCCATGCCTACGTTGAAATCTCGGCTTCTTGGGCCATTTTCTGTTTGCTGGCACTGGGAGAGGTAGATCCGGATACGCTATTTTTTAAGCGTAAGCTGTTAATTGAAGGTGATACAGAATTGGGTCTGGAGGTGAAAAACTTTCTCGATCGAATGGAATGGCCTCGTTATTCCAGCCTGAACCGGGTTTTACGTGCCTCGTGGCTAAACCGTCTTCCACTGGAATCTGTACGCTGTCAATTGCAGGCTGTTGGCCAGCAAGCCCGCGGCGCTTGGGTTGCCGAGCTAATGGGGCGCGCGGGCCTTACTTGAGCCAAGGTTGTGTTCACGCATAAAGTTCTGCTTAGTGTTATCCCTGCTGTTGTTTTACATAATGAATAATATCGAGCGATTCATACAGCCATTCAGTTTTACCGTTACTGTGCTCAATATGTAGGGCTGGTACCTGTGACTTTCCGCCTTCCCGTATTAATTTATCCCGGCCGTATTGGTCTTTGCTCACGTTTACATCAGCAATGTTGATATTCATTGATTGCAGGGCTCGATATACCCGTACACAAAAGCCACAGCTGGGCCGATGGTAGAGCGTGAGGTTTTTGATATTACTGGCGCTGCTTGGTGTGGGTTCGGTGCGGGCGGGCATTTGTTTCTCCAGAGACAATAGCAACGCGCTGAAGCTGGGCGCGCCAAGTATTATATCGTGCTGTACAAATCCGTTAAACTGCTGGCCTTCAAATGACGTAAAAATAAGAATGAACTATGGCTTTTCCTTACCTTGATAGTGACCTTGGCACTTCTGAGCGAGTTGCGGACCTTTTGCAGCGTATGACTCTAGAAGAAAAAGTGGGTCAGATGATGCAATTAGCGGCTCAGGGAGATGATCACGAAGGTTACATCGAGCGTTACAAGCTAGGCTCCTACTTACATGCTGTAGGGGGAGATGTTGATCGGCTTGAGGCGCTAAATCAGCAGCGTTCACGTTTGGGTATTCCGCTTATTTTTGGCATAGATGCTATTCATGGTCATTGTTTAGAGGATTTGACCACGGTATTTCCTGTGCAGCTGGCAATGGCTTGTAGCTGGAACCCAAGCATACTGACAGAAATGGGAAAAATTACGGCTAATGAAGCGCGTGCGAGTAAGCTTCATTGGACGTTTTCACCGGTATTGTGCGTGGGGCGAGATCCTCGTTGGGGGCGCACCAGTGAAACCTTTGGTGAAGATCCTACGTTAATAGCCGAGCTGGCGGCTGCGCTTGTCGATGGTTACCAGCATGCAGATTATCCTCTGGCGGCATGTGCAAAGCACTATGCGGCTTATGGAGAAACCAGCGGTGGTCGAGATTCTGCCGACGCTAATGTTTCAGAAAGGCAGATGCGCGATGTGTTTTTGCCGCCCTTTGAGCGCTTGGCTCGCAGTGGTTGCAAGACCTTTATGGCGGGTTATCAATCTTTGAATGGCATTCCCTGCTCGGCAAACACTTGGTTGATGAACACGGTATTACGGGAAGAATGGCAATACCAAGGGGTGGTGGTGACAGACTGGAATAATTGTGGGCAAATGGTAGAGCTGCAATCGGCCGCTACGGATATTAAAGAGGCTGTTGCGCTTTGCCTTGAGGCCAGTAACGATGTTTTTATGAGTACCCCGGATTTTTTTGAATGTACTTTGGCTTTGGTGCGTGAAGGCAGAATACCTGAAGACCGGATCGACCAGAGCGTTGTTCGGGTGTTAACACTGAAGTTTGAGCTGGGCCTCTTTGAAGCCCAAGCGGCGCCAGATCGTTCACAACTACTGTCCGATTCGGGGCGCTGGCAGGTGGCTCTAGAGGCAGCGCGGCAGTCTATAACAATGGTTAAGAATGACAGCGTTTTACCACTGAGCCAAGGAGCTTATTGGGGCGAGACTCGGAAGCTCCGGAAAATTTTGCTGGTAGGAGATAATGCCGATAACGTACTGAACCAGTTGGGAGACTGGTCGTTTATGCCCGGTATGGCAGCTTATACCGACACACAAACGCATAGAGCTGATACTGTTACGTTAAAAGCGGCCTTAGACGCACATTGTGATGCCCATGGCATAGCGCTTGAGTACATTGGCGCCGATTATTGTGGTCCTTTGTGTTCGGCGCCTGCTCAAAGCAAGTTAAAAGCTTCTGGTTGGCTGGAGGCTTTGAGCGTAAAAGCAGGTGAGAGTGACCTGATTGTGTTTTGTGCGGGAGACGCCCTTAAGCAATACGGTGAATTTCATGACCGCGCGGATCTAGAGATTCCTGGGAATCAAAACGCCATTTTCGAAAATTTACAGGCGAGTGGTACGCCAGTTGTCAGTATTTTGCTTATGAGTAAGCCTCACTGCATAAATCGAATATTGGAACAATCGGCGTCGGTACTCATTGCCTTTAATCCTGGAGCTAAAGGTGGGACCGCTTTGGTGGAATGTCTTTTTGGGGCGGTCAACCCGAGTGGTCGGTTGCCTATTAGCTTCCCCCGACATGTGGGACAGCTACCCGTATATTATAATCAGGCGCCTGGTTGGCACGCACCAGTTTCGCCACTTTACGACGGCAAGGCGCGCTACATCGATTTACCGCAATCGCCATTATTGGCTTTTGGTGAGGGCATGGGTTATAGCGCCATTCAGTATGCACAAGCCCAGTTGAGTGCCGATATTTTGACCAGTCAAGAGTGTGTTAGGCTTACGGTTAGCGTGAGAAATCTTGGTGGGCGCACGGCAGTAGAGCTTGTACAGCTTTACTGCAGCCAAGTGATTCAGGGGGTAACCAGCCCAGCTAAGCGCCTATTGTCGTTTCAGCGGGTGACAATAGAGGCCGGTGCTGAGCTTGCGGTAAGCTTCGAACTTGCCGCAAGTGATTTGATGGTCTGGAACCGACACCTCATTTCGGAGCGGTATAGCGGAACCCTAACCCTGATGGTGGGTTCTAGTAGTCGAAGTGAGGACTTGCAACACTTAGGCTTGAGCGTAGCGCCTGAAGGGTAAGGCTGGCCTCAAGTATTTGTACTCATGGTTTGTTCAATCGCATTTAGGTTTCAACTCAATATTGCTGTATCGCAATGCGTTTATGTCAGAGTTCACTTCATCATTGTTTGAAGGGCTGGCGCAAGTTTAGTCGCTAGTCGTTGGTAGCCTTCGTGGCTGGGGTGTAAAAAATCCCCCATAAGAGATTTGGGTATATTACCGTGATCATCGATGAAAATAGCACCGAAATCGTAGTAGCTGATGTTTGACTGTTGCCCGAATTCTGCGAGTTGTCGATTGGTTTCAGCGACACGCACACGGTTTTTACTCGTGGCCTTTTCGTCGTAGGGGAAAATGCCCATGAGCAGTATTTTGGTGTCACGAAAAGAGGATTGCACTGTCTTTATTATAGCCGCGACGCCCATAGTAACTTGATCGGCGCTGTGATTGCTGTGTCCGAAATTATTGGTCCCAATCATCAGAACCACTACCTTGGGTTTGAGTTTTCCCGTAGCGCCATTTTCTAAGCGCCAGAGCAGGTGTTGGGTTTGGTCTCCGCCAATGCCAAAATTGGCGGTTTTGTATTGGCCAAAATGGTGGTCAAAAATGCTTTGATTATCACCCCAAGTCCAACCTTCGGTAATGGAATCTCCAAGAAACAGCACTTCGGCATTGCCCTGCTGGGCAATTTTGACTTGAGTCTTGTGCTTTTCATTCCAGCTTGCTAAGGACATCCACTCAAATTCCACCATCCTCGGCGTCGCAATTTCTGCGTCGTTTGACGCGTGCGAAAAGACTGAAGTGAGTAATAGGCAGCCCCAAAGTAACCACAATGGGGAGATAGGGGTGACAGGTTTTTTCTGGTCTAACATGGGAAGGCCTCTGATGATGAGCGGAGTTTTTGGATAAGCATACGGGACTATATTACCTATTAGGTATATTCTTATGGCTAATAGTGCTAAATAAGCAGGTGAGTAAGTTGATTAAGGTATATAACCTGCGTTCAATCTTATATTAATGGAACTTACATATTTCAGTACATATTAGTTGGACTATAGTAGATAGAAGAGAGGAATCGCTACTAGCCGTTTTCCCGGGTCTCTAGGCGATGGTGGCGCATATCAATGATTGGATCAGGAAGGACAAACACGTGTCAAACCCGCCGCAGGTTGTTCAAAGCAGCAGCCACTTTAGTACTGGCAATACAGCCGCAACTTCTCGGCGGCGTTCTAGTTTACAAACGTTTCTTGTTGTTGTGGTCTTCCTTTCCATTGCTGCACCGGCCGTCATTACGGGAGGTTGGCTGATACGAGAAAACTACCAGCGTACCATAGAGCACGATAGCCAAGCATCAGCGGGAAGCTACGCAGATTTACTTCAAGCGGGCATGACGATGCCATTATGGAATGTTGCCCCCTCACTCGGTGAGCCTTTACTGGATACAGTAAAAATTGATCCTTCAGTATTACGCATTGTGGTGCAGGGTATTGAAGGTGAAACATTTTTAAAATATGAGAAAGACACGGAAGAACATAAAGAGGAAAGCTTTGAAATCATTCGTGACATAGCATTCGACGGTGAGCGCTTGGGTTCGGTCACCTTAATGTACAGTTTGAAATCTGCACAGCAGCGCGCAGCTGCAGATTCCCAGCTGTTGTTAACGATCATTATTTTTCAGTTGATCTTTAGTCTTGGTGTGCTCAGTTATTTTCTACGTCAGCGAGTGGTTCGCCCACTAACGGAGCTGGAAAAGGCCGCGGGTGGCATTGCGGGGGGTGACCTTAAAACAGCGATTCCTGTACTGCAGAACGACGAGTTCGGAGGTTTATCGAATCAGTTGGAAATTATGCGTGGGTCACTGGAGCAATCATTCACAACCTTAGAAGACCGTGTGAAAGAGCGTACCGCTGAATTGGTTGATCTCAACAAAGAATTAAAGGGCACGTTGGATAAATTACAGCAGGCTCAGGGAAACTTGGTTCAATCTGAAAAGCTTGCCGCGCTGGGAGCACTGGTTGCTGGGGTGGCTCATGAATTGAATACCCCTCTGGGTAACGGTTTAACCGTGGCCTCATCACTATATGATAGTTCGCGTAATATACAGCGGCGGTTTAGCGAAGGCTTGACTCGTTCCGATTTGGAAAACTATTTATCGGATATGAATGAAGGATCTCACTTAGTCGTCGC
>Ga0065722_100413_pt1 | contig 18006 bp, 15 predicted proteins | sample BansetMetagenome_FD_59109 | JGI IMG/M metagenome (GOLD analysis project Ga0065722, IMG submission 59109) | Bankia setacea gill microbial communities from Puget Sound, Washington, USA - Caecum Enriched | ecosystem: Host-associated > Mollusca > Digestive system > Ceca | place: United States... | reverse complement strand
TCAACTGATTAATCGCCGCTTCCATCTCGCTAGCGCTAGTTGCGCAACTGCCATCCCAACAGTTGTGAAATTCACTGCGTAAACGCGTTACCAAACGCGAACCGGCGGCATCGTCTAAGTTGATTTTGCTCTTACTGGCATCGTAGGCGACATCTGGATCGGCACTAGCGATGTAGGGCTGTTGCTGCAACGCTGAATCTTCTGAGTGGCAGTTTGAACAGTATTCCGTTAGCAATGGATGAACAGTGCTCGCAAAGGCATCACTATCCCCTGGGAAGCTGCGACTGTCGGTAACATCATGCAACGTTTGCGGCGCTACCAGCACGATTTTGTCGGACTCGGTGCCGGTAACGGTCGCCCAGGCTTCGATATAGTTGGTAATGATGGATGCACACACCTGCGGATCATCTCGCCAGCAACTGTGGCCTCCACCAACTTTTTCGACCATGCGTGAAAGCGATGGCGCGGTTAAATCAATCAAACGACTAGCCGCAGCGTAGGCAAGATTAATATCGTCAGTGCGTACAAATTCCGGCGATACTCCACCGGCAATATGGCACTGGCCACAGCGTTCTTCGGTGGCTAGGTTATCCCAGATATTGGCTTTAAAGGCACTCACGTCGGCATCCACCGGAGGCGGGCCTTTATACACAATGCCAGACTCGCGATCACTGGCACTGGTGTCGGGCAGAATCGTATTTTCCTGACCGCTATCGCCGCTGCCGCAGGCCGCTAAATTTAGCGCTATAGCAACCAGTAAGGCACTTCGCAAAACCAGTTTAGAGAATGTGTNTTTTGAGGGAGCTTGAAGAGTCATCATTATTCTCCCTTACAGTAGTTAGCAGACTCGGCCCAAACCTGCTTTATGTTGTAGCCGTTGGCCTTGAAATCGTCNGTCATGNTACTAATTTGACCGCGGTCGTCGCTGTCACCTGGATCGCGTAAGCACACCGCCTTAAAAACTTTTTTCACTTGGCAAGATGCAAATGCCTGAGAGTGAGCGAGTTCTTGTAACATGCTGCTCGCACCTTCGCCGGCACCATCTAGGCTTTCGTCCCAGCCGAGGTTTTTATTGATCCCCTCGCGCCAGTAATTATTCCAATGGTTGTCGGGCGTAACGTAGCCAAAAGGAAACGTTGCGCTGTTAATACGGTATTTAGCCTTTACCCGCGACTCGGTTTCTGGATCGATATCACCATCACGATTGTAGGAAAGTGAACCATTTTCACCGGTAAGATCGGTGTCGGCATCGTAGACATAATCGTAGTAGGCAAAGGCTTGAGCCATTGGGTCCATTCCCGANTGGCAACCTATACAGTTATTGAGAAAAACCCTCGCATCGCCACCGGGGCTGCGCGAAACATCCTGACGAATTCTATCCGGTACGCGAGTAACATCGTGGACCTGCTCCAAATCAAGACAGAGATGGTTCATCAAGGTAAAGCGAAAATTGGCGCGATTGGTACCGGCGATAAAAAACGCCTTCGATGCGGCGCGCGACGTTACCACGCCGGCCGTGGCCTCTGCGGGCAAACCGGTGAGCGTCGACTGGCTGCGCTCGATCAAATTATCTTGCAAGCTATAGCCACCAGACTCCAATTGCTCGTAGTGATTGTTGTTTGAAGTAGAGTAGGCTGGCAAACCTAGGCTGCTATTCGCTTCGTACAAAACGTCGGCGTACANCAGCTCGCGAAAATCCTTTCCCGGTGCAGAGTCGTCGCCGGGGAATGCTTTACTATCGCGAACAAAACCCACTACCGTGGCGATGTAATCATTAAGTGGCACGAACACATTCTGCTCGCGATTAGTCCAAGGTGCCGCCCAATTTTTAATTGTCACATTGTAAAAAGCATCATGCTCCATGGCTTTCATCGCGGCGGCAATACCATCGCCATTGTCGAGATCTGTCTTCATTTGCAGCAGTATTTCTTCGCTCGGGGGCACGCCGGCAAGACGCTCATGCATGCGCTTTGCCTGCTCCAGCTTTCCAGCTTCGGCCGCTAGAGACACAGCTAAACTGACAGCGCTGAGAGCGACCAGCAGAAGCTGCTTAGCGCTGGAGAACCTGACCCTCACCGAACTGATTTGCCTAAACCGACAGTGATTGTGACGCTTGTTCATAGCCTTACCCACTCTACTGAATTCTATTTAATACTTGGTTTCGCGATTACCGCGAACGCGTGAATATATTCTTGGCGCTGCTAATTCTGCACTACAGCTTACTTAGCACTACACCTTTGTCAGCACCAAGTTATTTTCAGCTCTACACCTAAGCGCACATTTTGTGTGTTACACCAACCGCAATAAAACCAGTGTAGTGGCTATTGCGGGTAGCTGTTTCCCCTTCCGACCGCCGGCTTGGCAAAAAGCGCTTATAGCAAAAAAACGCTCTATTTTTACGAACTGTCCGTTCCGCAAAAATTGTTGGCTCTGGTCAAAAATTGTCAGCTCGCAGAACAGGCATATCACCATTAACCTAAATATCTGAGGACAAACTTCGTTGCGCTAACCAACAATGCAATCAAATGCAGAACCAAACTCAAAATCTATCCCGTGCTAACGCAGTTTTTGTTCCGCAAATTACAACTCTCATACTTTTTACAGCAATGCGGCAAAAATTTGAGAACCACTTCATATATTCGCTCGCCAAACTTTCTTGATGCATACATAAAGATTTAAGCAATTGTGTTTCTTAACAAAAAGGCTCTAAGAAATCAGTTACTCCACAAGCGGCTTGTCCACCGAAAGCTACGCATACAAGACATTCCGGAAAACCAAACTGATTTAGCACGGTTACATATTCGCCTAAAAAAACTTTTATTATGTAAAGAATCGTAACCCCGTGGACATTTACTCAAAAAAAGCCTGTTTTCGGCATAGAGCTTGTTTTACATTGGCCTAGACTTTTAACGCACGGTTAAATTTACGTGCGGTTTTTTGCAAAATACCGAAGCTTAGCAACCTGAAACTTCTTTTTTATCGCGTAAAATGACGCATGATTCATCCGGCAGGAATTAATTGAGAAACTCTATGAAATCACTTTGGCACCTCAGCTCGATAGCCTTCGCCCTAGCTTGCCTACAAGGTTGCGATGTTAGCAACAGTGGCAGCAGCGGCAATAGCCAAGAGCCCGACCCAGTGGTTGTGGATTTTCCTATCGCTTATATTGAACGCCCCATTCCGCTCGACGAAGATGGCATTGCGGTAGCCGATAACATACTCGACCCGCTCGCATTTAATCCCGGCGCACGCTTAATCGTTAAAGATCGCGCATCGGTGCCTGCCGATTTTACAGTTATTACCGATATCGCCTTTAGTGTTGAAGTCGCCGCAAGCGACACAGAATCAACCGACACACCGGCTACATTCACCCCGCCCTACGACGTAAAAGATTTATCTCTGAATAGCGACGCCAGTAAACTTATTTTTGCTATGCGCGCGCCTGAAATTGCCGATGCGGACGAGGAAGATCAGCCAACGTGGAATATTTGGGAATACAACTTAGAAACAGCGGTTTTACGCCGTATTATTGAATCCGACATTATTGCCGAAGAAGGGCAAGATATTTCGCCCGCGTATTTACCCGACGACCGCATCGTATTTTCGTCTACGCGACAACGCCGCTCACGCGCCGTATTACTCGATGAAAATAAACCGCAATTCGCCGCGCTAACAGAAGATCGCGAAGAAACCGAAGCGCTGGTACTACACACCATGAATGACGATGGCAGCGATGTAAAACAAATTACCTTTAATCAAAGTCACGATTTACAGCCCAGTGTTTTAAGTGACGGCCGCATTATATTTTTACGCTGGGGATAATTATTTAAATAGCAAAGATCGTCTCAGTCTCTACACCGTTCGCCCAGATGGTACCGATGTAAGTTTAGCCTATGGATTCCACAGCCAAAACACCGGTAGCGACGACGNTCAAGCAGTGTTTGCTAAGCCTCGCGAGCTTCCGGACGGACGTGTGCAAGTTAGCTTAAAACCACGGCTCAATAGTCGTTACGGTGGCGATATAGTCGCGATTGATATTGCTAACTTTATTGAAGCCAATCAAACCGTCGACGGCAACGAGGGTGTCGCGCAAGAATCACTTGTCTCCGGCCAGGTGCGCAGTGACGGCAACATCACGCTCAGCGGTTCGTACAATTCCGCCTACCCAATAGACGATGGAACCGGTCGCCAATTAGCCAGCTGGAGCCCCTGCCAGTTACGCGGCTATAAACTCGGTATTTTTATCAACGGCAATTCTGAACTCATTAACGACGATGGCGCCTACGTTAATCGCAACGGCGATCCGCTCGACGAAACCGAATCACCGGTTGTTGTAGCCAGTACCTCAGTCGGCAACTACCCCTGCACAGAAAAAGCTCTGGCCCTCGGCACTATTCAAATTGCACCGCCGGTTTACGGCCTCTGGATTTACGACCCAATTACCGACACCCAAGCGCCGGTGGTACTGCCCGAGCTCGATACTATTTTCACTGAGGCGATCGTTATTGAAGCGCGACCACTGCCGGATTATCTTCCCGGCATATTAGCCGGTATAGATTACGAACAGTCACTCGCCGATGAGAATGTCGGTATCCTTCATATTCGCAGTGTCTATGACTTGGACGGCATAGACATATCCCCAGCCGGTATCAACGCGACAGCCAACCCAAACATCACTCCAGCCACCGAACGTCCCGCACGTTTTTTACGGCTCCTTAAGGCCGTATCATACGCCAGCGAAGATGTTATTGATTTCGATAACAGCGCTTACGGCCGTGCCGGTAACCAAATGAAAGATATCCTCGGCTACGTCCCGATCGAACCGGACGGTTCGGTTATGGTAAAAGTACCCGCAGATGTCGCCTTTACCTTCTCGATTCTAAACGCAGACGGCAAGCGGGTAACCGCTGACGGCAGCGGCGACATAGGCCCAAGACACGAATATTGGCTAACCCTGCGTGCCGGAGAGACGCGTCAATGTACCGGCTGCCACAGCGACGCTGACAGTGAAGTTGCCCATGGCCGCGCCGACGCCGAACATCCATCCCTAAATACTGGCGCTACTGGCGGCGGCAGTTTTCCTGGCACCCAGTTAATCGACGCCAACGGCTTTGCCCAGCTGGCGCCCGAAGTCGGCGAAACCATGGCGCAATACTTTGCTCGCGTAAATGGCGTACGCACACCGGCGATGAACATCACCGATTATCAAGAATGGACAGATGACGGCATACGACCTCGCGCACCAGTGGTTGATTTGAACTTTCGCGACCTCAGTACCAGCGCGCCAACCAACTGTGGTGCCAATTGGAACAGCTTGTGCCGCAGTGTGATCAACTACATGGAACATATTCAGCCACTATGGGATTTAGACCGACGGGTATTTGATGACGACGATATGCTAGTGGCCGACTACACCTGCACCAGTTGTCACAATTCCCGCAACGCCGACGGCGCACTTATTATCCCCGCCGGTAATGAGCAGCTAAACTTAAGCGGTGAACAGTCGCCAGAACGCGAAGACTACGCCACCTCCTATGCGTCGCTGTTGTTTGGCAACTTAGTGTTGGAAGTCGACGAACGCACCGGTGCGATCCGCCCAGAAACCGAGATAGTAGTAATCGATGGTGAAATTCAATATCAAATGATTCAGCTGGTCATCGATACCGTCGCCCAATTCGAAGCGCTTGATGCCGACGGCAACACACAACCGGCACCCGCGGACAATACCGACCCGGCGCTAACCTTGGTGCGCGACGAAAACGACAATCTTGTGCCTTATATGGTGCAAGAACTGGAAGATGTCGATGGTGTATTGATGCCCATTCCCGTTCGGCAAGCTACCGGTAATCGCGCTGCATCGCTAATGTCGCCCAATGGCGCTTTAGCCAGCGATCGCTTTTACAGCCTATTTGAGGAAGGCGGTTCACACCTCGGCCGATTAAATGGCGCCGAGTTAAAACTTATTGCAGAATGGTTGGATATTGGCGGCCAGTACTACAATAATCCGTTTGAAGCGCCGTAGACGGCAAATCAATCATTGCCCACGAACCAACCACAGGTTGCACGAGCAGATAGACTATTGAACTTTCTTAACACATTAACTAACGCGCAACGCAAAGCGACAGGCGCAATAGGTCAACCACTTAGACGACTCGCTAAGCGCAGTCTAGGGTTGCTCTGCTTGCTTGCCATTGCAAGCGTGGCCGTCGCGAAAGATCCGCAGCGTGTTACGGTCACCGATCCCTTTGCCGAAATGCACACTGGGCCGGGGCGCGGCTACCCGATTTATCATATCGTCGAAAAAGGCGAAACTATTAGCCTGCTAAAAAGCCGCACCGATTGGTACAAAATTGTCACAAGTAAAGGCAAACAGGGCTGGGTACACCGCCGCCAACTCGCCACCACCCTTGCCCCCAATGGCAGTGCAATCGATTTAGCGGCGCCCGACTGGCAAGACTATGTAGAGCGACGCTGGGAATTCGGCTTTAGTGGCAGCGACTTTTCCGGCGCACGCGGGCTCACCACCTACTTGGGATACCACCTAACCCCTAATATCTCCGCAGAGCTTAAATACACCCAAGCCTTTGGTGAGTTTTCCGACAGTAAATTAATCAGTTTGAATGCCGTTCACCAACCGTTTCCGGAATGGCGCACATCACCATTTTTCACACTGGGAACCGGTACCATTGCGATCTCGCCCAGTTCCGATATCGTACAAGTCGAAAACCGGGAAAATAGCGTACTCACCGTTGGCGGAGGCTTTTTTGTCTACCTCTCGCGCAACTTTTTGCTGCGTCTTGAGTACAACGATCACACCCTGCTAACAAAACGCGAAAGCAATGAAGAGGTTGATGAATGGAAAATCGGTTGCAGTATCTTTTTCTAACGCTGCTGCTCACCCTAGGCACTAATTCAGCCTTGGCTCAGTCAGACGACGAATCCGGAACCAACAGCGAGTCGGTTCTGGAAGCGGTGATCAACCCCGATCTAGAACGTCGCGATATTATCGAAGCAAAAGTCGACTCAGAGAACTTTGAATTTGGCTTGTTTACCGGTGTTATGAGTGTTGAAGACTTCGGCACCAACGACGTCTACGGCGTGCGTGCGGCCTTCCATATTACCGAAGACCTTTTTATGGAAGCGGCCTACGGTACAACCACAACAACCGAAACCAGCTATGAACTTCTTAGCGGCGGCACACCACTGCTAACCGAAGACCAGCGCACGCTCAACTACTACAATTTGTCGGTAGGTATTAACTTGCTGCCGGGCGAAGTGTTTGTCGGCCGTAAATATGCCTTTAACACCGCCTATTACGTTATCGGCGGCGCCGGTAATACTCAATTTGGCGACAACGAATACTTCACCTATAACTTTGGCGGCGGCTTTCGTTTATTTTTTACCGACTGGGTCGCCCTAAGGTTAGATGTTCGTAATCACCTCTTTACCCACAATTTATTGGGTGAAGATAAATCGATTCAAAATTTGGAAACCCACCTAGGTTTATCCTTATATTTTTAAACTTACCGGCGGCATCGGCCAGTAAGGTTTTATTAATCGGCCAAGATTATTTAATCTGGCGATCTTTAATTAATTTTTGCAGGCAGTAACAGAGACAGACTTATGAAAAAATATCTACCCCAATTATTAACACTAATTGCGTTCGCGCTTTTTTTTAGTTTTAGCGGTGCTTTGCACGCCAAGGATCTTAAGGGCAAGGCTCACGACTTCACCTTAAAATCGAATAGCGGCAAAAATATCCGTCTCGCCGACTTACGCGGTCAAGTCGTTATGTTGAATTTCTGGGCATCTTGGTGCGGCCCCTGCCGCCAAGAAATGCCTTTACTCGACGAGCTTTATAGCCGCTATTCCGGTGCGGGCTTTACCTTGTTAGGCGTTAACGTAGAAGCGGATTCAGAAGCGGCTAACGCAGTATTAAAAGAAATACCCGTAAGCTTCCCGATTGTTTACGACACGACCAGTAAAGTCAGCGAAGCTTACGACGTTGACGCCATGCCCAGCTCCGTTATGATCGACTGCGATGGCAACATGACCTATTTGCATCGCGGCTATAAGCCCGGCGATGAGAAAGCCTATAAAACTCATATCAAAGCGTTACTCCGATCATGCAGTCGCTAATCACCTGCATCACAGCTGGGAGTAAAGCCTTCGGCTACCTTGTTGTGCTCGGTTTGTTTTGTGGCTGCTCTTTTATCCAGCCTTGGGTTAAGCCCTACGAGCGTGAAAATATTGCCGACCCGATTATGTCGTTTGAATCAAACCCTGCATCGACTAAATATATGAATCACGTTTTTGAAGCCCGCGAGGCTGGACGCGGCGCAGAAGGCAGCGCCGGCGGTGGTTGCGGTTGCAACTAGACTTTTCTCGCACGAACAAATGTAAAGTTTGGCCATGTTTTAATTACCGCCAAGCACCGAAATACTTGCACACTAAAACTGTTAATTTGGCTAATTCAACCGAGCACGAAAGCACCATGTTTCATGTAAACCAACAACATAGCCCGAGAATTGCAGCCCACCTACTTTTACTAGTGGCGGTCTTCGCTCAAGGCACAGCCTTAGCCGCCGTTCTACCGGAAGATCGCAGCGAGCTGCTTTACCATAGCTACGAAGGTGGTGGTGTAACAATTAATGGGCCATCGGTGTTAGTGCGCAAACAGTTTGCCGAAACCGTATCCGTGTGGGGTAATTACTATGTCGATATGGTTTCTAGCGCATCGCTCGATGTGCTTACTCAGGGCAGCGCCTATACCGAAGAGCGAACTGAAACCGGCGGCGGCATCGACTACTTACACGACCGCACCACCATGAGTTTAAGTTATACCCGCAGTATAGAAACTGACTATGAAGCTTCGACTGTCGGGATTGGTATTAGCCAAGAATTTTTTGGCGACTTATCAACCTTAACCCTCGGCTATTCTCAGGGTAACGATACTGTGATGCGCAACGGTGATGAGAATTTTAGCNAACCGGCACAACACCAGCGTTTTAGTTTAGGCTTTACCCAAATCCTAACCAAAAACTGGATCATGTCTTTCAGTGCCGAGACCGTCTCGGACACCGGCTTTCTTAACAACGCTTATCGCCAGGTTCGACTGTCACAGGTTGGCGGTTTATCAACTCCGTTTGAATCCTACCCCACCACTCATAACAGTGACGCCTACGCCTTACGCAGCATGTACTACCTGCCTTATCGTGCAGCCCTGCGCGCTGAGGTACGTACCTACACCGACAGCTGGGGTGTGAAATCGAATAACTACGAACTGCGCTATATCCACCCCTATAAAGACCAGTGGATTTTTGAAACTAAGTATCGCGCCTACAGTCAAAATCAAGCAGATTTTTACGCGAGTGTTTTCACCGAGCCGCGGGAATTTATGGCTAGCGATAAAGAGATGAGCGCATTCAGCGATTTCACCCTAGGCTTGGGCGCAAGCTATGAGGTAAAAGCAGACTGGGCCAGCGTTTTCGACAAGCTTACGCTTAATCTGTATTGGGATTATATGAGTTTCGACTACGACAACTACCCCAATAAAACCCCAGAAAACACTCAAGAATTTGGTTTGGGAAACGAGCCTGCCTACAGTTTTAGCGCCAATGTGATAAGGTTCTTCGTCTCGGTGTGGTACTAGCTCCACACCGCTATTGCTAACAATAATTAAATTCCACGGTTACACCCACCGTTCTGTCAGACTGGTTCGCGGGTAAAACCGCGACTACCGAAACAACGACAGAGGTTCTGCACGTGGCTACTAACTTTCTTCCCTCCCAAGGTAAAACCCTCCTTTTAAGTGCTGCGCTGCTCACGCTCTTGGCAGGCTGTAAGGCCGGTTTTGACGACCCGGAATCAGAAGGAGACAGCAGCGGCGACGGTAATGACGGCAGTGATACCATTGTTAGCTTTATTGGCCAAGGCAGTGCCGGAATTTGGGAAACCGCCTTAAATCGCACCGATTCCACCTTTACCCTAGAGCGCCGCAACGAGGCCGATACCGCTATCGACGTTACCGTGGAAGGGAGTTATAGCCTTGCCAATAGCGGCTTCACAATTCTTGAAGTGACCGACGCTAGCGATGGTAGCGGCATCTACCGCGACGACAGCTATGCAGGGTTGCAGGTTGGCGATTCACTTATGCTAATCGCTAGCTTAGAGCCCAGCGGCTATACACCATTAATACAGGTACCGAGTGACGACTGCCCCAGTAGCGATAGCGAAAATCAAGTCTGGTCATTGATCCAGCAAAAAAATAATATCGATCGCAATAGCGATACCTTAAAAGACTATGGTCGACTCAGTTACTACCCCGGTGACTATCAAGCTCGCTTAAATAGCCGAATCAGCCTCGATACACCCGATGACTACAACCAAAGTAGTCGCGCCCTCGAAACCGGAGAAAGCTGTGATCAAGGCATAGTTGAAACCGCCAACAATCGTTACTTCGTTTCAACAAGCACCAATATCTTCACCTTGGGCGACACCAGCGGAAGCGGGCTTGCCAACCCGCAGATACTGTTAAGTACACCCTCGCTCGCGGTTATCGAGCGAACAAGTTTCGATGGCGAATTTGTTGGCTTTTATTACGATGCAACCTTAACCGGAACTAAAACCCAAGCGGTACACGCCAACTGTGATAATGGCAGCTGTGAATTACATAGCATTACCGACCTACTTAACGACACCCGTGGTCAGGCCTCCTCAACACTCGCTTTAGAAGGGGACTTAAACGTACCTACAGCCGGTGTTATACGTGGGACCTTCACGGACTCGTTAAACCTTTCCGCAGAAATTTCTTGCGCCGTTAACACCAACATAGAATCGGCGGCAGACATCGATGCACTCGCGTTTATTCACTGTGTTGGTCGCGCGCCATCCAACAACAATAATTTAACGACGTTATTCTTAGTGGCTAAATAGCAGCCTAAGCCGCCTTTCGTAAAAATGTAGTAGGCACTAATAGCGTTTAGCTCGCAAAAAAAAGCCCGCAGCTCAATGCGGGCTTTTTTACTTTAGCGTTTGGTCAAATTTAATAGGGAAGAAAGTCGAAACTAAACCGCAAGGTTGTTTTAATAACCGCCTCAGCGCCAAAGTTAATCGAACGAATCTTCGCTAAGAGTTTTGCTTCCAGCGCGGGATTGTCGAAATCGCTCGAGAGAATTTTCGCTGAAGAAATCCGTCCATCCGGCTCAATAATCATTTCGAATACGACCTTGCCTTCCAAGGTAGGATCTTTACGCAAGGCGCGATTATAAATTGCATCCATCGCGCCCTTGTTGCGATCCATAACCCGGCGCATCTGCTCTTCGCTGCGCGGCCGGCCATCGCGACTGGCCTGTTGCTGGCTTGCCGCGGCCTTGGCGGTCGCTTCGGCTAATTTACTGTCTACCTGCGTTGATTTCTTGCCCGCTAAGGCTACACCACCAGTATCACGGCTGAGCTTCGACGAGTCGATACCACCACTGCCCGCTTTCGCTTTATTGCCAATAATACTGCGATCCACCTGCGCCGCNTCACCTGTAGAAGAATCAAGCTGGGTGCCAACTTCAGGCAAATCTGGCGTATCACGAATATCAGAAAGTAAATCAGCAAATTCATTTATCTGTGCCTGTGCGACTTCTTTTGCTTGAATCAACTTGGCTGGTTCAAGGGTAGGCTTCGGTGTTGGCTCTGGTTTTTTCGGTTCTTCTTTCGGTGGCACGGGTGTGGGTTTCGGCTCAACCTTTTCAGCTTCCGGCTCAGGCGTTGGCTCGGCCGTGGGTTCCGGTGTTGGCACTGGCGTCGGGATAGGCGTGGGCAACACCTTCTCCTCAAGTTTTAGGCGTGCTAGTTGCGGCGGCAACTTAGTTAATTCTTCACGCTTTAACTCAGGCACTTCGACAAGCGGAATGGCCACGCTCACCAAAAAAAACGGGATAAACAATAGCCCCGTGATTCGCCAAAAGCGGCGGTCGTCATCAATGGTCGACGACCATGGTAGCTGTAAATTGGGCGCAGTTAGAATTACAGCCATCTTATCCCTCCTTCGCCGCGGCGGTTTCGTCTGAAGCGATCTTGCTTACCGCGAGGGAAATATTACGATAATCGGCTTCCGCACATGTCGTCATTATCTTCTTTAGAAGCGCATAGGGTATCTCTTTATCACCCATGATAGTGACGTCGCGACCGGCTTTTTCTTCCTCTTCATTCCGATAAGGTTTGCGCTTAGCGAGAAACTCTAGCTCTTCTTTCAATGCCACAATGTCGCTACGTTTACTCAGTTTAACCAGCGCAGTTTCGGCAACCATACGCCCGCCCACCAAAATAGCTTCATCACTAACTGTGACAATGAGATTTTCTTCTGGCGGTGTTTCGGCATGAGATTCTGGTAGTTTTATATCTTTATTGCTCTGCAAGACCTGAACATCAGAGGAGTTTACCAATAGGAAAAAAACCAAAATCGTAAAAATATCCATCAAGGACACAAGATTTAACTTACCTTGGCCTTTATGCCGCCGCTGAGTTCGCGCCATTCGTTTTGCGTGTCGTGACTGCTTCATGGCTTTTCTCCCGCAACTGCAGCGCTTTTTTGCGGTGCGTCGCCCAAGGAAATTGCTGGGAAGAGTTCCGCATCGACTACTGAAACAGCAACAACGGCTTTATAGCTTCGAACCGTATCCATCGCCCTAACAATAGTTTGATAGTCAGTATCTGGCTGCGACAAAATTGTGATGTCTTTTTTGTCGATATCCCTATTTCTCAACAACCGCTTCACCTGCTGGAGTGCATCGGAAAGCAAACTGTAATCGTAATCGAGCTCGCCATCGGTCTCTATTTTCCCGATGCGTTTAACCTCAACACCTGCGGGGAAATTAATTACCATCACATCGTCGCTAATAACCAACTCAAGCGATTCGTTTTTAAGATCGGTACTGGCACCCGGCTCTGCGGCAAGGTCAGGCAATTGGAGATCGAGCACAGTGATATGAGAAAACACCATGCTCATAAGCAGTACAGGTACCAGAATGATCATCAGGTTCATAAAGGATGTGATATCGAGATCTGCATCCTCTCTGATTCGTCGTGTGCGCATAGCGTCCGCCGGCTGTATTTGTTACAAATTAAATTAAGGCTTGAAAAAATTACGTGCCTATTAACGCACGGCATCACCCGTGCGAGTACGCGACTGAAATGTATTGCCGTTCGACATAATATTCAAACACTTGATACCAGCCATCTCTAAGCTATCGACAATTTCGGTTGTTTTAGTTTGCAACATTGCATGGAACAACAGCAGTGGAATTGCTGCCATCAAACCAAAAGCCGTGGTGTTCATCGCCACTGAAATACTCTGCGAAAGTAAGGTCGCTTTTTCTGAAGGCTCGGCATTGGCAACCGCCGTAAACGCCGCAATCAAACCCATAATGGTACCCAGCAGACCAAGCAGCGTAGAAATATTCGCTAGAGTCGCAAGATAACCGGTACGCTTTTCTAAACGTGGTACAGCCTCCATTACGCCCTCTTCCATCGCGTACTCAATTTCATCTCGACGCGGGGTTTGTTGCATACGAGCAATGCCAGCCGCGACGATGCGGCCGACCGGCGCACGTGTTTGTCGCGCCAAATCAACCACTGCCGCGTAGTCCTTTTTTTGGAGCAATGGCAGCAAACGATTAAAGGTACGGCGGTTGGAACCCTTCGCAGCCGTTAAAAAAACCCAGCGTTCTATAGATAGCCCTAAACCCACAACCAACACTAACGCGATGGGATACATAAAGGGACCACCGTTTTGAAAAAAACTAATCACGGTATTCATGAATGATATTGCCTCCGAGGTATGACCTTGCTTTTATTTACAATGGTTTAAATATTGAGTAGTTAAATAATGGTGTTATTTTTTCTCGATTTCTTTAATAAACTTTAATTCGCGTTTATGTTCGCTACGCTCCACATGACCAAAAATGTTATCCGAAGTTTGGCTGTTCAACGGTCGATAAAGTAATGCGTTATCTTCGGCAGGTTTCCAGGGGACAACATAGATCACTCGAGGCTGCTCTTGGTTGCCAGTTACCGTCGTACTTAATTCCACCACATTACTATCATTGGCGGCATTGTCATTTCTATCGGTTTGAGCATTAGCGTAGCTACAGGAAAATATCATAGCTGCGACACTAATTGTCCAGCCTAGCATCCAGCTAACAACACCTGTATCTACGAGCCGAAAGTTACTGGCGCAGCCCTTACCATTACGGCTGTCCGCGAAAAGTTGGGGAACACTCATTCGATTTAGTCTATTCATTTTCACAACCACTTTTCGCTGGATAAAATTATCGCTCGCTTGCTGCCAACCGACGTTCAAGATCTACAATCCAACCCTTTAGTTTACGATCTGGTTTTTCGCTGGTTAATGTAATTAACCGCTGCGCCATTTGGTAATGTGGCAGGGCCTCAGCTAAACGCCCCATATAAAGATCATACAAAATTCCGATGTTACGATGGCTGGCAATATGGTGCGGCCAAGCGGCGAGTGCATCGAGATAAACTTGTTCGGCCTCGGCAAAGCGTCCGGTTTCTCGGTATAAAACACCCAAATGCGTATAGGCATCCATATTGGCGGGGTTTATCACGATTGCNCGGCGAAACGACTGTTCAGCTTTACCGCGCTCACCCAACTCGCTCTGAACAATACCCAAGTTGACATGGGGGCCGGAAAGTTCGGGATAGGTTGCTGCTAGTAAGGTTAGCATCTGTTCCGCTTGCTTCCATTTTTTAGCGTTCATTGCCGTAAGTGCTGTGGCGAAATCGGCTTTAGCTTGTGCGGATACGTTCGACTGCTGACTCTGATATGGATCGGGGATCAACACAAGCGGAACAGCTTCATCAAGGGCAACCGAAGCATCCACAGATTGTTCGGTGTCCCCTTTTTTGACTGCACTCGCATCGGCTTGATCGTTTTTCGGCAATGACTGACACGCCTGTAAAAATACGAGCAACACAATGAGTGGTAGCGATATTGGCAGACCCGAACGTTGTGCTGCGCGGTAACGGTTAACGTAGGCCACGACTCACCTCTTCTTTTTGTTCCTGTTTGCCATAGCGAGCGGGCAGTAATTTTGCCAGCGCATCGAAGCTATTTTTAACGCCTTCGTCATAGATACCCTGCCAAGCCCGCTCGGCGTTACCAGCATGNATATCAATAGCCTTCTCTTCAAACGGAAACGCCTGTTCCTCCAGCAAGATTTCATACTGTTCCAATGCTAAATCGTCCAAGCCGGAAGGTCGTTCTGAATCAATTAAGTCGCGGCTTAACTGGCCGTAAACCAAACCAATTTTATAACTTGCATCTGTCACATATTCTGCAACGCCATACTCCATAACCTTGCCGTACAATTTTAGCGTTTGATCCATAGCAGATTTTTTTGCTTTTAAACTTTTCTTTATCGGCAAGGTAAGTTTTAAGCGACTGAAGCGCTGATACTCGTCATTTGCAAATTTCGAAGCGGCCATTGCCGCTAAGGTTTTCGAACGTGGTGTACGCTTAGATCCGGCTTTTTTATCTTCGTCGATAAGTTTTTGCAGCCAGAAATTGCGCTTATTGTCGTCTCCGGTTTTCCCATATAGCTCAACCAACTTTGCCCGCGCTTCCGTTGCTATATCAAACGGCTGCACGTAATTATTGGCATAGTTTCTATATTGATTAATAGCATCGCCAATACGACCCGCCTTTTCGTAGAGTTCGGCCGACAAGAACAGGGATTGTCGGCGTACATCTGGGTCGCCAGACTCAGACATTTTCGCCAAGATACTCGCGGCTTTTTGCCACTGCCCAGTCGACTGATAGATCAAGGCTAACTTAGGCAATAGGTTTGCACTCAGAGGGTGTGACGAATATAAAGATTGAAAACGCAGCAACACGTCTTCTGCGCGCGACCACTCCTCTAATTCCATTAGATAGGTTGCCGCATCGTACTGGCCTTTAATGGCGATCTCACTATTCGGCGCAACTTCGTTAATCGCTAGCAAGCGCAATACCGCAGCGGGCTTATCGCCATCGACAACTTGTTGTTCTGCGATTTTGTACATACTCGCCGCAATTCGTTCCACAACCTGCACGCGCTCCTGACTTGGCTTTTCGGCTGGCTTAATCGGACCAAGCAATACCAAAATTTCGCGATAAGCCGCCTCTGCAGCAACATAAGCTTGTAGATCGTAATGGCTGTGTGCAACTAGTAACCAAGCGGTTTTTAGCAGCGATTTTTCCGGCGCTGGCTGCCATTGGGTCATGCGTTCAGCAAGTGCCAGTGCTCGCGGTAAATCGCCGCTATTGAATACATCTTGTGCCGCACTGGTTAGTACTGCCGTCGCGCGCGCGTCGTTAGGATAATAGTCGGCAAAATTAACGGCACTATTAGTATGGTGAGCCTGCAACGCTTGGTAGGCGGTTGTTTCGGTATCGTTAGTGCGCGGCGCAGTTTCGATCAGCTGTTGTAAAGCTACTAATGCGGCGTAACCCGAATCGGCACCGCGCTTAGTATCCAAATAATTGTAGGCCACGGTTTCATAGGCTTTTACCGCTTCACGAAGCTGTCCTGCCTCGTAGTAGCTTTCCGCCATGAGGAAAGTCATTTCAGGGGTTCGAGGGTCTTGCGGGAAGGTATCGACAAATTGCTGGTAATAGGCCGAAGCTTGTAAGAACTGCTCCACAGGCGATTGCTTTGGAGCTTTCAGCTTTGTTTTTTCACCTACGGCTTTTTGCCAGCGCAATATCGCTACGTACTTTTATATTGGCTAAAGCTTGCGCGTGATAGTAACTGGAAAGCTCATCTAAGTACTGTAATAAATTCGGCTTTAGTGTCTCGCGTAAATTCTCATCACGCGCTTGCCAATAGGTGCTATAAACACCGTAATTTCGCACGAATATTTCCTTCGCCGGCAACACCAAACTAGGGAAATTCCCTAAGCCATAAACCTCAATCGCTTTTACACTAAAGCCCGGCGAGTAGTCGGTTTGCGGGAAATTTTCGACGTAGTGCTGGTAGGTATCAGCACTATCGCGGAATCGATCCTTCTCGAGATACAAATCGCCCAACGCCATATAAATTAAATGCTGATAGTGACGTTCGCCCAGGGCTCGATATATTTCGGTAATCGACGGTGCTCCATCAAGATACGAAAAAACAATGCTCATAACACGCAGAGTATCTTCTACTAGCGACCGATCGCTGTTGGCAATTCCCGTTAGAGTTTGCCCTTCGGGGATTAGGCGATCTAACACCTCAGTAAAGGAACGCAGCGAGGCGCGGTTCTTATTTTGCTTAAACTGAGACCAACCGTGCATATACACTGCATTGCCATAAAACGGGGTAGCATCTCCCACCGCCATAACATTTTTATAAAATACTTCCGCACTGACATAGTCGCCGTCACTGAAGGCTTGTTCTGCGCGCCGAAACACTGCCTCGGTGGCATACATAGAGGTGGGGTACTCAGCAACTAATTTTGCCAAGGCCTGTTTCGATTCCTGCATGCGGCCATCCAGTGCGTAGGCCTTGGATAACTGATAAAGCAAACGCTCGTTCGACATGGTTTCGCCGTTAACCGTTTCTGAACTATTTAAAGTAATGAGNTCTTCATACATGGTTACCGCGTCGTNAAAATAACTGTCTTTTGCAACATCATCGAGCTGGTCTTCCTGGCTTCGCGCCATTTCCAAATCGGCAAGGCGCACCAAAATCTGGTGACGTATTTCTGGGTCACGTGCGACATCTAAGGCCGAACGATAGGTTTGTTCAATTTGTTTAATGCTAGTTTTCGGTATCGGTAAGGGTTCTTCAAAACTATCTTCAATTGTCAGACTCGCCAAGGTAGGACCATAGTCTGGACCGTTCGACGAGCAAGCCACCAATGNTGAAGCCACAATGGCTGCCGCAGCGAGTCGATTAAATATAAAGCGGCTCATGGCGTGGCCACCGCATTTTCCGACTCGTAATTTACTGATTCTTTATTTTCTGG
>Ga0065722_104391_pt1 | contig 18163 bp, 16 predicted proteins | sample BansetMetagenome_FD_59109 | JGI IMG/M metagenome (GOLD analysis project Ga0065722, IMG submission 59109) | Bankia setacea gill microbial communities from Puget Sound, Washington, USA - Caecum Enriched | ecosystem: Host-associated > Mollusca > Digestive system > Ceca | place: United States... | reverse complement strand
GCAGCCGCCATATTTGCTCAAAAAAAATACGAAAACCCCGTTTTGGTGGTACTTGCAGCAGACCATTTAATAAAAGACGTTCAGGCGTTCCACGCATCCTTAAACCACGCTATAAACGCCGCCATAGACAACAACATGGTGGCCTTTGGAGTCGTGCCCACCAAGCCAGAAACTGGCTACGGGTATATCCAGTCTCAAGGTAATACCGGTGAGCAAGGTGCGCCAATTGCTCAATTTGTAGAAAAGCCAAGCCTCGGAACAGCAGAACAATATATGGCGGCGGGTAACTACACCTGGAATAGCGGTATGTTCGTATACCGTGCAGAAGCCTTCATTAATGTGTTAAAAGAAACAGGCGCCAATTGGCTAAGTTACTGCATAAATTCAGTTGAGCAAGCCAATACCGATTTGGATTTTGTGCGCCTAGCGAAAGAACCATTCGAGCAGTGCGCGAACATCTCCGTAGACTATGCAGTAATGGAAAAAACCAATAAAGCGTGGGTTGTGCCTTTAAATGCAGGCTGGAGTGATTTGGGGAGCTGGGAATCCCTCTGGGAAGTAAGCGAAAAAGACGAAAATAACAACGTAATAGTGGGTGACGCTTTTGTAGAAAATTGTACAGGCAGCCTTATTCACTCGCAGGAAAAGCTAGTGGCTGCTATTGGTGTAGATAACATTGCCATTATTGAAAGTGATGATGCTCTGCTTGTTATAGATAGAACCAAAACGCAAGCCGTCAAGTTAGTCGTTGATTGGCTAAAACAGCAGAATCGTAGTGAGTTCCAGCACCACCGCCAAGTACACCGCCCTTGGGGAGCGTATGACTCCATCTCCAATGGAGAACGTTATCAAGTGAAGCGGATAGAAGTTAAACCGGGTGCCAGCTTGTCTTTGCAGTTACACCACCACCGCGCAGAACATTGGATAGTGGTAGAAGGCACTGCACTGGTGACCCGTGCAGAAGACGAAATACTGCTAACCGAAAATCAATCGGTTTATATTCCGCTTGGAGAAAAACACCGGTTACACAACCCCGGCAAGGTAACTTTACAGCTTATTGAAGTGCAGAGTGGCAGTTATTTGGGGGAGGACGATATTGTACGTTTTGACGATGTTTTCGGGCGCACCTAAATGTTGGTCGTATTATTGTAAATCTGGCTTGGAGTGAAAAATTGTCCATGCTCAGTGATAGATAGTTCGAATGCTAAATTTCTATAACAGTGGTTGTTTGACCAAATATGTGAAAGCTCTATGCAAAAAGAAATAGAACAGAGATTGTCGAATATTGAAAAGGCGTTAGGGGCGCAAACGTCTCAATCGTTAGGTTCAGAATCTCGCCATTATGATGAAGATGAAATCGATTTGCTGGCGTTGTGGAATGTCGTTTGGCAGGGCAAGTGGATAATCATCGGTATTACATTCGTATTCGCGTTGGCGTCAGTTTTTTACGCGTTAAGTTTGCCGAATATCTATAGAGCTCAGGCACTACTGGCCCCTTCAGAAGAGTCTCAGGGGGGAGGGTTGTCTGCACTGGCAGGCCAATTTGGCGGGCTAGCGTCGTTAGCGGGAGTAGACCTTGGGGGAGGCTCTACAGACAAATCTGTAATCGCTATAGAGTTAATGAAATCAAGGCGTTTTGTTAATGGTTTTATTCATAAGCATGGTCTTTTAGTTCCTCTGGTGGCTGCTAAAGGATGGGATAGAAATGCGGACAGGCTAATCCTAGACTCTGAAATATTCGAAGAAGGTAGTGGTAAGTGGGTTAGGGATGTTTCGCCCCCGAAAACTGCCAAACCTTCAGATTGGGAAGCATACAAGTATTTTCGGGAAATATTTGTGGTTTCACAAGACAAAAAAACTGGGTTGGTTACAGTGTCTGTGGAACATTTTTCACCCGTCACTGCACAGCAATGGGTGTCCCTACTGGTTAGTGAAATTAATATGTTTATGCGGTCCAGAGAAATTACTGAGGCAGAAAAAAGTATCGAGTTCCTTACTCAGGAGCTAAAAAGTACATCTGTTGCGGATATGCGAACGGTTTTTTCGCAGCTTATTGAGGAGCAAACCAAAAAAGTAATGCTTGCTAGCGTTAGGCAAGAGTACACGTTTACTACAATTGACCCCGCTGTTAAGCCAGAGGAAAAAGACAGTCCGAAACGCTCCTTAATTGTGCTATTAGCGTTAATACTGGGTGGTATCGTCGGTTTAATTACGGTGTTTGTACGGCATATGTTTTTTGTTAACGGCTCGCAGAATGAGTCAGCGGAGTAAGTGGTTCCTTGGTTTGAATGCAATGATGGAGCCTAGGCAGGCTAAACTGACGGAGAATTTGTCGTGAAAATACTCGTAACCGGTGGTGCAGGTTTTATTGGCTCTGCAGTCATTCGACACATTATTAATCACACAGGTGATAGCGTGATTAATGTAGATAAACTTACATATGCAGGGAATTTGGAATCGGTCGCTCCTGTGTCTGAGAGTACGCGTTACTCATTTGAAAAAGTGGATATTTGCGATGGAGCGGAGCTAAATAGAGTTTTTCAGCAATGCTCGCCAGATATAATTATGCACCTAGCCGCAGAAAGTCATGTGGATAGATCAATTGACGGCCCTGCAGAGTTTGTTCAAACGAATATCGTCGGAACATGTACTTTGTTAGAGGTCAGTCGATCTTATTGGCAGTCCCTCGAAGGCGTTAAAAAAGAACAGTTTAAATTTCATCACATTTCAACCGATGAAGTTTACGGTGACCTAGAGGGCCCAGAAGATCTGTTTACAGAAACAACAGCCTATCAACCAAGCTCCCCCTATTCTGCGTCTAAGGCATCTAGTGACCACTTGGTTAGAGCATGGCATAGAACATACGGGTTCCCTACCGTAATTACCAACTGTTCAAACAATTACGGCCCCTATCATTTCCCAGAAAAGCTAATTCCGCTAATGATACTAAATGCGCTAGAGGCTAAGCCTTTGCCGGTTTATGGTAGCGGGAACCAAGTTAGAGACTGGCTGTACGTTGAAGACCATGCCCGTGCGCTTTATTTGGTGGCAACTCAAGGGGCTATAGGGGAAACCTACAATATTGGTGGCCACAACGAAAAGAAAAATATCGAGGTGGTTAAGTCAATTTGTGATTTTTTGGAAGAGCTTGCACCAACTAAACCTGATGGCCTAGCTCAATATGCGGATTTGATTACGCATGTCGCAGACCGCCCTGGTCACGACTTACGGTATGCCATTGATGCGTCGAAAATTGAGCATGATCTTGGTTGGCTCCCTCAAGAATCATTTGAGTCTGGTTTGCGCAAAACAGTACTGTGGTATTTAGAGAACAAAGGTTGGTGGGAGCGAGTTTTAGATGGTTCCTATAAGCGTGAACGATTAGGCGGAGCAGTATAACTATGAAAGGGATTATTTTAGCTGGGGGTTCTGGTACGCGGTTATATCCAATCACCAAGGGTGTGTCGAAGCAGTTGCTTCCCGTTTATGATAAACCGATGATCTACTATCCGTTATCAGTACTTATGCTGGCGGGCATTAAAGATATTCTGATTATTACAACCCCAGAAGACCAAGAGGGGTTTATTCGGTGCTTAGGGGGCGGCTCTGACTTTGGCGTGAACATAACGTATGAGATTCAGCCTAGCCCAGACGGGTTAGCGCAAGCATTTATAATAGGTGAGCGATTTATTGGAAATGATAGCGTTAGCCTAGTGCTAGGGGATAATATTTTCTGGGGTCATGGTTTTTCTATTACCCTACAAGAAGTGGCCAAAAAGCAAACTGGTGCAACTGTATTTGGTTACAAAGTGAATGACCCAGAAAGGTTTGGTGTAGTCGAGTTCGACAAAAATAATAGAGCCTTAAGTATAGAAGAAAAACCCACCCAGCCAAAGTCGAAGTTTGCAGTTACGGGGCTGTATTTTTACGATAATGATGTTGTCCAAATTGCGAAAGATGTACAGCCATCTTCGCGAGGTGAGTTAGAAATCACTTCAGTCAATCAGGCTTATTTGGAGCGCGGGGATTTAAGTGTCGAATTACTTGGTAGAGGGTTTGCGTGGCTCGATTCAGGTACGCACGACAGCCTGCTGGAAGCGGCAACATTTGTTGAAACCATAGAGAAGCGGCAGGGCTATAAAATTGCGTGTTTGGAAGAGATTGCGTGGAGAAATGGTTGGCTAACCAGTGAGCAAGTATTAAAAAAAGCCAATTTGTACTCAAAAAATGGGTATGGCCAATATCTAAAACTACTTTTGGATTCTTAAAACATGAATTTGATTGAACGATTTGGCAATGGCGAAGAAGCTTGGCGTTTCGTCCCGAGTACATTGATAAGTGAGCCTACAGGAAATCTAGGTGTATTAGAAACCGGAAAAGACTTCGAGTTTGTGGCAAAACGTGTTTTCTATCTTACCGATATATGTAGTGGTGCAGTAAGAGGACAGCACTCCCATAAAGAATTGAAGCAAGCTATAGCGTGCCTTAGCGGTTCATTTACAATTGAGTTGGATAACGGGGTTTGCACACAGTCTTTCGAAATGACGGCAAAAGGGAATGCTCTATTACTCGACGGTAAGGTTTGGCGTACTATGCGCAACTTTTCAGAGGGTGCGGTAGTCATTGTGCTGTGCGACAGGGAATATCGCTTTGATGAGGTAATCCGCGAGTATTCGGAATTTCAACAACTTGTGGGGCCATTTAATGTCACGGTATAACGAACGCTTGCAAAAATACCTTAGCTCTTTGAAAGATAATGGCTTTCAGGTAGACGAATATTCGGAATTTAAATTTGAAGCGCTAGACGATTTTTCTAATCAAGGTAGCTTGCAAGAGCTTATAGATTGGTATTGGAGTTTTGCTAATTCCACGACTATGGAAATGCAACGAATTCCCCTTAATGAATGTAGAGAGTGGTCGTACAATGCCCAAATAGGTTCAATAGAGCACAGCTCCGGTGAATTTTATCGCGTGGAAGGCTATAGAATATCGGGGACAGGGTCTAGAGAGGTAATGGGGGGGTGGGACCAGCCATTTTTAACCCAAGAAGGTCACGATGGCGGAATATTAGGCCTGGTTAGAAAGCGCATTGAAGATGTCCCCCATTATTTGGTGGAAGCTAAAGAAGAGCCTGGTAACTATAATATTGTGCAGATAAGCCCCACTGTGCAGGCAACCTTTAGCAACCTAAAGCGTGCGCATAAAGGCAGGCAAACCCACTATAGCCACTTATTTCTAAAGCCTGAGGAAAATCCGGTAACGGTTCTGGTTGACCAGTGGACTTCTGAGGACGGTGGCAGATTGTTTAATAAACGCAATCGCTCAATGTTGTTGGAATACCAAGAAGATGCACCGTTGGAGCTGGTATCAAAAAGGTTTAAGTGGGTTTCATTATTCCAGCTCAAATATTTAATTCGTGAACACAATGCCATTGTTGCACCGCATATCCGCGGAATACTGTCGAGCCTATAGATGAAAAAAATTGCGATAATTGGCTTTGGTGGCCATGTACAGAAAAATATATTGCCCGCTATTTCTAGGGCAGGCGATATTTCTGTTGAGAGCGTATACGTACGCGATATGGAAAAGTACCAAGCGAAAGCTGCTGAATTTTTAGTGAAAATAAAATCAGTTAATGAAACTGTGGGTAATGTTGATGCGGTATATATATCAACCCCAATTACAACACATTACGATATTGCAAAAAAATACCTAATGCAGGGTTTGAACGTTATCTGCGAAAAGCCGCTTACAGATAGCGTGCAAAAAACCGAAGAGCTGTTTGATCTTGCCGACAAGCATGGTGCGTCCCTGCATGAGGTTTGCATGTACCAGTACCACAATCAGTACCATCATTTGCAGCAGGCTGTGGCTGATGACTTATCTTCTCTTCGCTCGGTTTCGGTTAAGTTTTCGATACCGCATCTTTCTTTATCAGATATTCGATATAGCAAAAAAATGGGTGGTGGTGCACTTTTAGATGTAGGGTATTACCCCCTTTCCATGCTTGTTTCGTTGTTTGGTGAGCCCAAAAATATAAAAAGTGCTACGTTTTCTCAGCAGGGGTTTGAAGTAGACTTAACCGGTTATGCGGTGTTTGAGTACAATACGTTTTATTGTGTGGCAGAGTGGGGTATCGGTGTACCCTATGAGAATGAATTGTCACTAAATTTTGAAGGTAAAGTGATTGGCTACCCAAGAATATTCTCTAAGCCCGAGAGTTTGTCTACTGAGGCACGAGTTAAGGCGGGCTTCGATACTGAATCAATAGCGATTGGAAAAGATGATCACTTTGTAAATATGTTCGACAAATATTTACGAGCTGATTCAAAAGAAGGTGGTCAAAGGGTCGTGGGTTTAGCGAAAATAATCGATAATATTCGCATGGTTAGCGGTCCACATGACTGATGTGACGTTTGTGACATACGCTTCCGGTAGTTACAGAAAGAATATCTTTTGGAATCGGTTTTTTGTCAAATATTTCTTTCGGCCGAAAGAGCTGTTTTTTTTTACAGATGATAACCTAAAAAAAGACCTTGTTTACTTGGCCAACCGGAAGGTGTTTGATGCGAAAATGGGTGGTGGTTATTGGGCTTGGAAACCGTGGGTTATATTGCAGGCAATGAGGAAGGCTGCCGAAGGTGATCTGGTGGTTTATCAGGATTGTGGCAAAGGCTTGAAGTACAAAATATTTGCACGGCCCAAAGGATTGTTAGATTTCGCATTATCTCATGGCGCAATGCCCGGTGTTTTCGTTCCTTCTCATGGGGAAAATTGGCGCTGGACACATGCTAAGTGTTTTGAGGTTATGGGCTGTAATAATCCCAAGTACTTTGAAAGCCCCCAAGTAGAAGCTTCCGTATCTATGTGGGTGGTCAATGATAAAAATATAGCATTTTTAGAAGAATGGTTAAGTTTTTGTCTGGACTTGGATGTTGTGGGCGACTCTACAGAAGAGGAACGAGACGGTTTTGTTTGTCATAGGTACGATCAGTCTATCCTAACGAATCTTGTAATTAAATACGATTACCCTGCAATGTTAGATCCCTTTGACGTTCCACATTTTTCTAAGAGTTTGAGCTTCCTTAACCTTTCTGTCACCTGTGGAAATCCATTTTTGGGCGCCATGTATAGTTGTTTGCTTGGGCTGCTGAAGCTCAGGCGTTTCTTGAAACAGTAATTGTAAAAATTGCACAAAAAAACTAGTTTGTAAATGTATGAATAAAATTGTTGGTTTTTGTGTTAGCCCAGAATCGTTAGATCGAAGTGTGGACATCTTTGATGTCGGTTTTATCGTAAAAGAAATTCAGGTAGGTAAGTATGTTCTAACCATTTGGGGATTTGACGAAGTACTATCTTGCGTCGTAAACGACAAGTATTCACTTGCTTTTCCTGTTAATGGCTCTTTGCTGGATAGGAATGTGTTGATTTCCGTAGTCGGTGGGGAAGTGGTAATTGAAAATGATTGGCTTGGGTCGATACCCATCTTTTATAACACCACAAAAAAAATTGCGTCGTCATTAATTCAGCATTGTGTGGCAGATAGCACTGTCTCTCAGGAAGGGCTGGAACTATATTGTGAGCATGGGTATGCCGCATATGGTGCGACAATTTACAAAGAAGTGCGATTTTTGAGGTATTTTTCCAGAATAACCTTCGCTAAAACTGGGCTGGTCGTTAAGAAAAAGCCAGACCCGATTCGAGAGCTAGATTACGATAGTGTTGAAGTTGGTTCAGACACTGTTGTTGATACTTTAACAGCATATGTGCGTAGGGTTGAGGTCGGTTTAGGTGGAAATATTATTTTACCTACATCTGGGGGCTTCGATTCTCGGTTACTAAACTATCTTGTTGAGGATAGGTCTAAAATCCGCAGTTTTACCTATGGTAACAGCTCTGATCAAAATAAATCGACAGAAGTTGTTTACGCAAAAAGAATATCAGAAATATTTCAGACTAAATGGAAGCGGATAGAGCTTACATCGTTTCATGAGTATATCGGGAAGTGGTTTTCTTGCTTTGGTGTTTCAACGCATCTTCATGGGATGTATCAAATAGAATTTTATAAAAAAATACTCTTGGATGAAGGTTTGGCTGGCTCTTCACTCTTAAGTGGTATCGTCGGTGACGCCTGGGCTGGGTCTATAAGTGTTCCAGTAATAGAGAAACCTTCAGATCTGTCAAAACTTGGTTATACGCATGGCATGTCATTTCCCATAAAACACTTAAACGATTTAGTTTGTGGGGAAGATCGAGATAGTTTTTTTAACGAGAATAAAGATTTACTGACAGATAGTCGGCATCGAATTATATTTTTGATACGTAACAAGATCATATTGCTTTCCTATTTGATGCAAGTTCCCGAATATATGGGAGTCCCTGCTTGGACACCATTCTTGAATCTTGAGTGTGTCTTTAAAATGTTATGCCTGCCCGACCAAGAAAGAAAAAATAGAAAGTGGCAAACAGAACTTTTCCGCCAAACGGGGCTTGATTTGGAGTCGGAGAAGTTAAAGTCTATAAGAAGTAATAGACTGGATGCTGAGGTGTTGAAAGGCGCGCGCCTAGAACCGCTCAATGTGGAGGTTTTGGCGGAGTATGTTAGTGCTCATAGGGTAGATGAAATAAACAAAATATTGACTATTTACACCTCAGGTAAGCTCTCAATGCAAAAAGTATTTCTGAACGCTGTTAGTTACTGTCTAACTATTTCAAAGGTGGGTGGGTTGCTTAGAAAGCTTGGATTTAAGAATAGAGTGTTGTTGGCTCTCTATCAGTACTATGTACTCAAGGCGGTAGAGAAAGGTATTGCAGATGCCCGTTAGTGTTTTTTTGAGTGGCGATTTCGCAAAAAGTCGGCCCAGCGAGAATATATTTGATGACTCGATTAAGATGGTTGTAAGGAGTGCGGATTTTTCAATTTGTAATTTTGAAGCGCCAATACTAGGTTCGGAGGCACAAAAGATCCCTAAAGTTGGGCCTCATCTTGGTCAACATGTGAGCGCAATTTCCTCTCTTGTAGAGTGCGGGTTTACTCATGTCTGCTTGGCGAATAACCATGTAATGGATTACGGGGGAGGCGCACTAAATGAAACTATCCGACGCATTGAAGCCAGTGGTCTTGGCTTTATCGGTGCTGGCTCCGATTTTGAGTCGGCGTACAAAGTTAAGTATCTAGAGTCTGGTTCTATTAAAATTGCGCTTTTAGCGGCCTGTGAGAATGAGTTCGGTTGCCTCGATTCGGATTCTGGGCGCGGTGGTTATGCGTGGTTGTACCATCCTAAAATCGAAGACTCTATCCGAGAACTCGTAGACACTGTTGACTACGTTTTACTGTTGGCTCACGGGGGCGTCGAAAATATTGCTTTTCCTATAAAGGAAGTTCGTGAGCGGTATCGTAGATTATGTGACGTTGGTGTTGATGTGATTGTTGGTCACCACCCTCACGTCCCACAGGGGCATGAGAAGTATAAGGGCGCGCTGATTTTCTATAGTACAGGAAATTTCTATTTTGATACGCCCGCGTACATAGATAAGCCGGATGATAGCTACAGTGTGTATTTGAAATTTGATGATGCAGGAAATATTTCTTTCGATTTAGTCTTTCATCGAAAAAATCAAACACAGTTGACGAGGATAATGGAATCGGAATCGTCTTTTTCTATTTTTGAGTTGAATAACCTATTGGGCGATGGTTATGAGGATCGTTGTCGAAAGGCTTGCTTAGATCTCTATCGGAAGTATTATTATTCATATTACTGCGATTCATTAGGGGCTTATTCACCTTCGATGGGTGTCAAAGGTTTCTTCAAGTATATGTTAAAGAAAGTTCTTCGCAGGAAAACTCTTCAGTATAAAAGTTTGCTTTTGCTGCACAATATTCGTATAGAGTCGCATCGGTTCGCGGTTCAGCAGGCTTTAAGTGCTATTGGGGAGTCGAGGCATGAGTAAAATTGGTCTATATTCACCGAGCTTGGCTGGACACAGAAAATCATATTTGGAACTAATTCAGAACGCGTTCGACGGCCAGCGCTTGGGTTACTGGGGAGCCGTTTTTTCTTCGCGCCCAGTATTTTTTTTGATGATTGAAGACTCACCGATATTTTATTTTTGTGTGGGGCTGTTTCGTTCGTTATTTCGCAGGAAAACGGTGGGTCTTTTGTTTAGGCCGAAGGATCTTGTTGAACCGCGTCGTTATAGCCATAAAATTAAACGGGCGATGTTCGCACTATTAAAAAGAGTCACTTCCGTTAAAACGCTTCTAATTATTCCTTTTTATACCGATTCTAGGTTTAAGTGCCTGTTTGATGGTTGGGTATACGATTTTCAGTTGTGGGATCTAGAACCGCATGACCGAGTAGAGTTCGAGAGGGTTCGTAGTAGCAATGATTGCTCAGAATTAGTCGAAGAGGTGGCAGGTTCGAGGGCTGGCCGACTAGTTATGTCCTCTGTCGGTGGTCAGGACAGAATCAAGGGGTTTGATAGGTTCTCTAGCGCCTATATTGACAACGCTTTGATTCGTGAAAATTACTTGTTTGTGTTCGGTGGCAAAGTTAAAGAGTTTGAGGCGAGCGTTGCTCCCTTTAGCGCTGCGGGAGGGGTCGCGCGTAATCGCTTCCTAGCCGATGAAGAATTAATTTCGTTTTATGCTTTTAGCGATTTGGTTTGGTGTTTATACGCGCCAGATTACGATCAGGCATCCGGTATTCTAGGGCGTGCAGCTCAGCTTGGTGTACCAGTATTGGTGCGCCAGAGCTCGTTGGTACATAAAATTTGTGAGAAAGAAAGTATAGCCCATGTAGCGCTGGAGCCGGATGATGTACCTAAATTGGTGTCGATTGTGTTACCAGCCATTTCTCCAGATAACGGACTAGCGCTTGCGCACAGGCTAAAGGGCGAAAGTCTTGGTCGCTTAGCGCGGGTGTTAAATTAAAAACTATATATATGTCTCGTGACACTTTTAATTTAAAGAAAAACGTATTGTTTTCTGTAGTAACGTTTGTTGTGAATGTTGCTGTAGTCGTACTAGGTTACAAACTCGTCATATACTTCCATGGCTTGGAGTCAGTGGGGCTGTGGTCTCTGCTTGTAGCTTGGGCATCGTTGGCCCGGTTGGGCGATGTCGGTATGGGTGGCGCGGTAATTCGTTTCGTGTCTTCATTAGATAAGACTGCAGCACCGGTAAAAGTGAAACAATATCTTGATACTGCCTTCGTGATGAACTTGGTAGCGTTCTCTTTGTTGTCGGCTATTGGCTATTGGGTGTTGAACCTATTGCTTCCATCACTTGTAAACGATAGCGCTGTGCTTGGTGCCAAGAGCCTGCTGGTTATCGTATTTCTAAGTATGTTTGCATCTTCAATGGCCTCGGTGGTTATAGCAAGCCTGCAGAGCGTGCACTTGGGTTATGTAGGTTCGTACATTTCGATGATTGGTAATGTGATTCAGATTGTATTGGTTGTTTTGTGGGTGCCAAAGCTTGGTGTTGCCGGTTTGGGCTGGGCTCAGTTTGCGCAGTTTGCGTTTATGGCTTTGGTTGGATGGTGGCTGGTTTCTAAAAATATTGGTGATAGGTCTTGTATCCCTACGGGGTTTTCGCTAGCGGTTTTAAAAGAAATGCTTTCCTTCAGTATTAAGGCACAAGTCGCAAACGTACTGAATGGCTTGTTTGAGCCGGTGTCCAAAATTCTTATGGGTCAGTTCGGCGACCTTAAAGTACAGGGTGCATACGAGCTTGCCTACAAAGTAGTAAGCTTAACTCGAAATACGGTGGTCACAGGCCTATTTGCCTCGTTACCGGTGTTAACCAATATGCTTACTAACAGTTCTAGTGAGGCAAAAGCTTTTTACGTCGCCTCACAGTCGAAGGTCAATAAGGCAATGTTGTTTGTGTTGGCTTTTGTCGTGGCGGTTTCCCCTCTGGTTTCGTGGGTTTGGATCGGTGATATAAACCAGCAGTTTATTGTATTCGTATTGTTGGTAGGGGCCGGGTATTGGGTAAATACTCGGGGCGCCACAGCCTATAATCTTGGGATGGCTACAGGCAGGATGAGAAACAATATTTTATGTGCTTTCGTTATGATTCTTAGTTTGTTGCTGTTTGGGTCTGTTTTGCCTCATGTTTTTGGAGTTTATGGAGTCGTTGTCGCAGTTCTGGTTAGTTTGGTTGTTGGTGGCTTGATGATTAAGCACTTGAACGAATTGATGTTCAATAACGTTAAGTAATTGAACATCATCATGCGTAGTTCTACGGTAATATACTCATATATAGGGAGTAGATGCGTTGATATTAGGTAGCCAGGTAAGGTATTGCGTCCTGTCAGGGGCGGGATTGTTTCTTTGCACGGCGATTATTATTATATCCAGTTTTGAAGCGTTTACTGTTGGTAGTAGTGATTATCTGCTTGCTTTTAACTCTAGAGCTCTCTTTTTCTCGGTTGTTGATTTGTCTGTTTTTTTTGCGTTTACGCAATTGTTCGTTATTTCGAAATTCCAATTGGAGAAAAAAGTTTTTTATGTCGTATGCATGGCTTTTTTTCTAATTTTTCAATCCGCCTTGTATGGGAAAGTTAACAGATTCCCATCCCTGGCTTTCATTGGCCCTGAAATGCGAGGCATGGTTATTTGGGCCTTGATGTATTCAGCTTTTTCAATGTGGTTTAAGAGAAATGGTGGCCTATTGGCGTTTTATCAAATGGTTGTTTGGATTGGTGTGCTATTGATTCTGCGGGCGGTTTACGAATTGGTGTTTGTTTACCCTGCCAACACCTTGGGTGATAGGCTTTTTTTTGATGGTGGGAATTTAATGTTGACTGCGGTAGTGGCGATTTTGTTCTTATCGTTAGCGCTTTCGTATGGTCGAAATACTTTCCTCAATTTCTGTTTCTTTCTTGTTTTTATGTTTATCGTTTTAAACGGTGGAAGGAGGGTGGCGTTTTTGATCATGCTAGGAGGGGGTGGGTATATATTACTGCAAAAGCTATATTGTCTGCCTAGTTTCTATAGGCATCGAGTAGTAACCATTATCGCTTTAGCTATAGTATTTTTTATTTGCGCGATCGTGTTTGGTAGTGGGGCATTCCTGCTAATCATGGATTCTGCCAGTAGCCTAAACCCAAATGGTTCTGATTATGAGCATCTTATGGACATTTTGGATGGTGTTAGATTGATTGGGGAGTCGCCTATTATGGGTATTGGGATGGGTGTCGAGGCGCCAGATAGGTATTTAAATAGGTATGGTTGGGATACTCCTTTTCATTCGCCGCTTATTCATACATGGGTGCGACTGGGTATTGTTGGATTTCTAATGTATTGCTGGATGATTTTCTATAGCCTTAGAGAGACATTTACTGTACGAAAAGCCTGCTTGATGTCTACAACTCTACTATCGTCAGCGTTGTCTCTCGGAACATATCTTTCGGTTCAGCTATTTTTCCCACCATTTTACCTAGACCCGAAGCAAAGCTTGATAGTGGCTTTTCTCTTAGCGTACGTTGTGAATGGCAGTAGACGAAAATGTTAAGTGATTTTAAACATCGTTATCGGATGCTATTAGTTATTCAGCCAGTATTGACTAGTTATAGAAGAGTTTTTTTTGACGAGATGCGAGAGTATTTCGATGAGATTCATGTTTGCGCCAACCTTAAGATAAAAGATGGTTTTCTGGCAGATGTGACGGGAAGTTTTTCTCAACAACATACTCCTGTTGTTGGTATGCGCGCACATGTTTATTATCAGGTTGGCATAATATTGGCGATTATTGTGAAGCGACCCTCGGCCATTTTTATTACCGCCGATTTTCGAGCTATACATTTTTGGCTTATCCTTGTTTTTGCCTACATATTTCGGGTACCAGTCTTTTCACATGGGCAGGGTTTGTATGATAAACCTAGTGCCGGATTTGTTAGGAGGTTTTTGTTTGGCGTTGTTCTCCATTTTTCTGCCGCTTATGTATGCTATACAGAGTCTGTCCGACATTCCTTGTCAGATTTAGGGTTGCCTTTAAGAAAGCTCAGTGTGATGAAAAATACTCTCGTAAACGAATTCCCTATTTCGCCTCATGTTAAAAAATCGGACGATAGACTGCTTTTTGTTGGTCGATTGAGAGAAGGAAGTAATTTGGGCTTACTGCTTGATGCCATGGAACAACTAAAGAATGACGGCTCGCCTGTGGCCTTAGATGTGGTTGGGGACGGTGTGCTAAAAGACGATATCGTAACGTTGACCGAAGAAATGGGGTTGGATGTTCACTTTCATGGTTCAATTTATGATGACGAAAAAATTTCGGAAATTTCAAAGCACTGTGGCTTTGGGGTTTATCCTGGCGATGCCGGTTTAAGCCTTGTTCATTATATGTCGCTTTCGTTGATTCCTATAGTACATGGCGCTTTAGACAAGCATATGGGGCCCGAGCCATCCTATATTAAGCATGGTGTAAATGGGCTGTTTTTCGATCGGGGTGATGCCAACAGTTTGGCGCATACAATATCGTCTGCCCTTGGTGACGAAAATAGGTCTGCGATTAAAACGAATGCCTACAATACGTACGTTAGCCTAAGTAAGCCCTCAATGGCGGAAAAACTAATGGTTATTATGAAACCGCACCTTAAGAGCTAGCGGATCAATGAATAGGTTGGTTTTTTTTGGGCCTAAATCTCCACCTGTTAGCGGATACGCTAATATTGTGTCGTGCCTATTTGATAGGGTCGCGAGTAAGGTGGAAAGTGCGTGGCATATATCTACAGTTCCGGTTTTATTGGCAAGGTTTTATCCTGGCAAGTTATGGTTGCTCGTAAAGTTGGCCTATCTGCTTTGCATTTTGCCTTTTAGTATTATCTTTGTTGGTCGTGCAAAGGTTGTTTATATAAATCTTAATGGTGGGCCAACGTTAGCTTTTGATTTGGTGGTGGTACTTACTGCGTTGCTATTCCGAAAAAGAATATATCTTCATCACAATTCTTTTTCTTACATTAATCGTCGGTATTGGTTGGCCAAGTTGATTTTTGTCTCGTCGTGGCGAAGCGCGACACATGTGGTAAGTACTTCTGAAATGGGTTTAAAGCTTTCGTCGATGTACTGCCGAGATTTTGATTTTATTGCCGTGTCAAACGCTGCCATATTAAATGCTAACGAAGTATCGCCAAGTTCCCGTAGCCCTATTACTACGGGTGACTTTTTAAAAGTGGGCTTTATGGGGTACTTCGATAAGCATAAGGGTATCGATTTATTTGTAGATGTAATGAGTCAGCTGAACAAACGAGGCCTAGTTAACGCGAAGGGCTGCGCTGTGGGCCCAGTATTGGATAAGCCCTATTTTGATAGGGTGAGTGGTGCGGCGCCAGAAAATGTAGTTTTCTCTCGCCCAGTTTATGGTAAGCAGCGTGATAAATTCTTTAGCGACATTGATCTACTATTATTTCCTAGTAAATATCAAAATGAAGCAGAGCCTTTGGTTATTCATCACGCTTTGGAAAAAGGTGTACCGGTTATAGGTACTAACCGAGGCTGTATTGCCGACATTTTAGCGGGTTACGACCAGTGTGCTTGTTTTGACGAAGCCACGTATGTGGAGCAAACCGTTGATTTTCTAGAGTGTTTACATGAGATTTCCCCCAAACAAAGTGTAGAAGTTGCATACGCTGCTCGGCAGGCAGAGCACCAGGCAAATCTTAAAATGCTGTTGCACTCTATTGAGGGGCATATGGCGTGAATTACTATGAGGCGGCTTTCTTGTGCAAGACTTAAAAAACTTTACTGTTCCGCCAGAATTTAGGGGGCGCTCTTCTTTCGTTGTACAATTATGGTGGGTCGTGCAATCCACGCTTTTTGGCTGTTCACCCCAATTCATGTATGCTTGGAGACGGTTCTTACTACGGTTTTTTGGCGCTAAGATCGGGAAAAGTGTGATAATTCGGCCTACAGCTAGAATTACTTACCCATGGAATTTAACTATTGGTGACTATTCATGGGTTGGGGACGACGTTTGTTTATATACCTTGGGGAAAATAAATATTGGCCAAAATGCGGTGATATCCCAGCGATCCTATTTGTGCACGGGAACCCACGATTACCGATCTAATAATTTTGATATTGTGGCAAAGCCTATTTTTATTGAAGAATCTACATGGGTTGCAACGGACGTTTATATTGCCCCAGGTGTCACCATCGGGCGAGGCGCAGTGGTCGGTGCAAGAAGTTCTGTATATAGTAATATACCGCCTGAAATGATTTGTATAGGCTCTCCTGCAAAACCAATAAAGCATAGATTTGGCGAATGAAATTTTATTTGTACAGCATTAACTACTCACCTGAGTTAACTGGCGTAGGCAAGTACAATGGCGAATTTGTGTCTGCTTTGGTTGAGCGAGGGGTTGATGTTAGCGTGGTTACTGCTGCGCCCTATTATCCAGAGTGGTGCTGTCATAAGGGGTATAGTAATGAGTGGTCGACTACTGTTAGCGATGGAGTCTCCGTGCTACGTAACCCGCTGTATATTCCATCGAAGTTAACTACCCTAAAGAGGTTAGTTCACCTTGTATCCTTTGCTTCGAGCTCATTTGTAACGTTAATTCGATTAGTTCGCTCTAAACCTGATGTACTATTGCTGGTGCAGCCCACATTATTTTGTGCCCCTGGAGCGTTATTGTTTTGTAAATTAAGCGGCGCAAAGGCGGTTATGCATGTGCAGGATTTCGAAGTGGACGCGATGTTTGGCCTTGGTATGGGAAAGTTTGACCTTTTTGCGGCTATCGCATCAAAAATTGAGTATTTTTTATTATCGCGTTTTGACAGTGTATCCACCATATCGTTGAGTATGATGGAAAAATTACGCTCTAAAGGTGTCGCTGAGAGTAAAATTGCTTTCTTTCCCAATTGGGCCGATGTTCGCACAATTACACCTTGCGTAGATGGCGCCGCACAGCGAGAGGCGTGGGGCTTTTCCGACAATGAAAAGATTGTATTGTACGCTGGTAATATTGGTGAAAAACAGGGGTTAGAGCTATTGTTAGAAGCTGCCACGCGGTATCAATCTACGCCTAGCGTGCGGTTTGTTATTGTGGGGGCAGGGGCATACGTAGATACGCTTAAGGAGATTGCTGAAGGCCTTGGGTTAGATAATGTGTTATTTAAGCCTTTGCAGCCATGGAGTGATGTACCAGCAATGCTTTCTATGGCCGATGTTCATGTAGTGATTCAGCGCAAAGGTGTTGCTGACGCTGTTTTACCCTCTAAGTTAACAAACATACTTTCTGTCGGCGGTCGTGCAGTAGTAACTGCGGAAGAGGAGACTGAGCTTGGCCGTTTGGCACGTGCTTACCCTGGAATATTTACCTGTGTAGAGCCAGAAAGTATCAATGACTTTTGCGAAGGGCTAGATAAAGAGTTGGCCAAGCCGAGAGGAGCTAATATGGTCGCGCGCGAGTATGCTGAGCAGCATTTAGACAAAGAAGTGATTATTGACCGTTTTGTTGATGATTTGAACGGTTTGGCGGCGTGTGAGTAAGTTTGTTTCCAAATTACATGCACAATTAGGTTTTATGGTATCTAAGGTAGATTAAAATGACTAACAAAGTTGCACTCATTACAGGTGTTACTGGACAAGATGGTTCGTACCTTGCTGAATTCCTTTTAGAAAAAGGATACGACGTTCATGGTATTAAGCGCAGGGCTTCGTCGTTCAATACGGAACGTGTAGACCATATATATCAAGACCCTCATATTGAGAATGCTAGGTTCCATTTGCACTACGGCGATTTAACGGATTCGTCTAACCTAACTCGCTTAGTTAACGAAATAAAACCGGATGAAGTGTATAACCTGGGCGCACAGTCACACGTGGCGGTTTCGTTTGAGTCACCAGAATATACTGCCGATGTCGATGCCATGGGCACGCTACGCTTATTGGAGGCTATTCGCTTTTGTGGTTTGCAAAACAAAACCCGTTTTTACCAAGCTTCTACTTCTGAGCTCTATGGTTTAGTGCAAGAATCCCCACAAAAAGAGACTACGCCATTTTACCCTCGTTCGCCTTACGCAGTTGCCAAAATGTATGCGTATTGGATTACCGTAAATTATCGTGAAGCTTACGGTATATACGCGTGTAACGGCATTTTGTTTAACCATGAATCCCCTCGCCGGGGAGAAACATTTGTAACGCGGAAAA